>Ga0180438_10002951_pt1 | contig 26567 bp, 15 predicted proteins | sample SS_ome_12_FD_132455 | JGI IMG/M metagenome (GOLD analysis project Ga0180438, IMG submission 132455) | Hypersaline lake sediment archaeal communities from the Salton Sea, California, USA - SS_3_D_2 metaG | ecosystem: Environmental > Aquatic > Non-marine Saline and Alkaline > Hypersaline >... | reverse complement strand
GAAAGCGCCGTCTGCGGATCGATGACGGAACAACAGGAAGACCAAGCTCTCCTGCGTTCCTTCTTCGCTTACGCAAAACTACCACTGTGAATACGATCATTTACTACGCAAGGCTCAATAGGAAACGTGGAGTTCCTGTCCAGCGGCGCCTTAGGCAAATTCATCTCCTTGAACAAGAAGCTCCGTGTCGCAGGCGGGCAGCTAACCTTGTGCAACATAGCTCCGGAGATCCACGAAGTCCTCAAGATCCTGAAGCTGAACAAGCTCTTCAGGATCGGCCCCCACCCTCGGGAGGCTCCCGACGGGGACTTGGGCAAGTCGGCAAGCCCTTTCGAGCCTTCCAGCGCCGCCGACTTCCTCAAATCCCGTCGTCGACGAAAGGGACTGGCCCTCGGACACGTGAACCGGGGAGCCGCCAACTCCTGTAAAGGGGACCACGACGCCGCCATCGCCGACTACACGGAGGCGATCCGGCTTGATCCCGCTTTCACCGGCGCGTACGTGAACCGGGGGAACGCCTATGCCGTCAAAGAGGACTACCAACGGTCCATCGCCGACTATACCGAAGCGATTCGACGAGGCGATCAGGACGCCTACGGAGACCGTGCCGAGGTCTACCGGGCCCTCGGTGATGAAGAGAACGCAGCCCGGGACGAACGCAGGATGTCTGCCCGTGGCCACTCCGTTCGTGGCGACGCCCATCTTCGACAAGGCCAAATCGAACAGGCCATCGCAGCTTACACCGAAGCGATCCGACTTGACCCGACCTCAGAACGGTATGCCGCCCGGGCTCGGGTTTTTCAGGCAAAGCAGGATTGCGATCAGGCCATTGCCGACTACAGCGAGGCAATTCAGCTCGACCCCCAGGACCCAATGCTCTACCTGATGCGTGCCCACATGTATCAGTTGAGGGGGGACGAATCGCTCGCGGCGGAGGACGAGCGACAGATGGAGGGACTTCGCAAGTAGACCAACGGTAGCGTAGATGAACGGGTTAGGTGCCAGAGTGATCGGTTCGACCCAATAGACCGAAACGATTCCGACCTGGTAAAAACCCGCGCCCAGGCGCCGGTGCATCTCGGACGAAAGGCCTTTTCATGACCATCGAGATTATTGAATGCCCGCACTGCGGCGCGCGGGTCGTACGGAGGAGTGATGGTACCTGCCCGGCGTGCCGGAAGGACACCCAGGAAGAGCCTGCACCGATATCCGAAAGGGATACTGCGGCCACGCGCGAAGAGGCTTGGGACAGGTACCGGGAGTCCCTACGTTCCAGTTCTGTCGAACCTGCGATCGCGCCTCTCAGGCAAGTCGAGCAGCAGTTTGCGGAACTTCGGACCGATGCCGTCGCCCGCTTGAGGTCTGCCACCGAGCCCGACAATGCGATGGCGGACCGAATTCGGCAGGAGTTGCTCCCTCAATACGCCGAAGCGGTCAAGCAGCTTCAGCAGGAAGGCGAAGCCGATGGCCAGACGGACCGCGGACCCTCTCGGCTGATGGAGTACGCGAAAACGCGACAGCAGAGCTGGCAGCTCCTGGCCGAGGCACTTCAGGAGAACGATACAGAGAAGCTCCAGCGACATATCGAGTTGTGGGAGCGCTCGGAGATGCTCATGGTCGGTGCCATGGCGGAAAGTCAGTCCTTGGCAAAGCCGACGCCTGCTCAGCGCGTCAGAGAGTTCCAGCGGGCCCTGGTGACGTTCACGCCCCGCCTTATCGCGACACCGGCCATCGTGATCGCCAATATCCTGGTCTTTGCCGCGATGATTGCCACTGGCGTGCATTTCTTTGCACCGACGGTCCAGAGCATTGCGGATTGGGGTGCCAACTTCGGCCCACAAACCATGAGCGGGCAGTGGTGGCGCCTGGTAACCTCGATGTTCCTGCACTACGGTATCCTGCATCTCGGGTTCAACATGTGGGTTTTGTGGGATCTCGGTCGGCTGGTGGAGAGGTTGGTGGGCAACGTCGGCTTTGTCGCGCTCTATTTCGTGTCCGGTATCGCAGGCAGCATCGCAAGCCTTGCCTGGAATCCCGTGGTTGTCTCCGCCGGTGCCTCCGGGGCAGTGTTTGGCGTCGCCGGAGCGTTGCTCGGGCTTGTCGCGTTTCGCCGCGATACCGTCCCTACTGCGGTGCTCAAGCAACTTCGCAACAGCATGGCCGCTTTCGTGGCCTATAACGTGTTGTACGGGCTGACGACCCCGGAAATCGATATGGCCGCCCACATCGGCGGACTGGTGGCCGGCTTTGCATGTGGACTCATTCTCAGCCAGCCGTTGTCGGTCGAGATGATCGCTCGACGTCGGGTCCGCAACGGGGTTGTTGTAGTGGTTGGTGCCATCGGGTTGCCGCTCGCGGCCTTCGCTCTGCCCGACGCGCCGCCCGACATCGGCCGGGAAATGCAGGACTTCGCCGAAATGGAAGTGCAGGCCCTTGGCACCTACGATGCCCTGGTGCGCCGGGCACAACGTGGGCTCATCAGCGACGCCGATCTTGCGGACGCGCTTCAGCACGATGTCCTTCCTCCCTGGATCAAGACTCGCGGGAAGATCGAAGGATTGCTCGATGCGCCGCATGGCGATCGGGCCTATCTGTCGCGACTGGTTGAGTACATGAGGTGTAGAGAGGAAAGTTGGCAGATGCAAGTCGAGGCGCTGCGTGAACAGGATTCCGCCAAGTTTGAGCGGGCGAACGAAAGGTCGACAGAAGCGGACGAGATGGCTAAGAAACTGGCAGCCGAAGGAGGCGGATTATGAGATCGAACGGTATCGTGCCCCTAGCTGTAGCGGTTGTGTTGGGGCTTGCCGGCTGCTCCGGCACGTCGGACGACGGCACAAGCCGAGGCGACGGCGCAAAGGCCAGCGCGGAGCGGCAGGGCGATTCGGCGCAGCAGCCGTCACCGCAGGACTCGCATGGAACCGTCGCGACAGCGGCTCCGACACCGCCGAAGCCCGACGAGGCGAACGGCAATTTCGGTTCCGACCTAACATACGTGGTACCGGAGTTCTTCATGGCGTTGATCGTACACCCGCAACGGATCACGCAGGCCCCGGTGCTGGCCGACCTCCCGCAGGATGATTTCCTGCGGCCGCTATTGGAAGCAGCCGATTACGATCCTCGCAAGGTCCACCGGCTGATGTTTCTGTACACACCGAGGGTCTTCTACGCGCCGGGGCTTGGAGACCGGCGGGCGCTCGTGATCCGCTCTGCCGTACCCCTTTATGTCAAAGGGCGCGTCGAGGGGCTGTGGGAAGAGGTCAACGAGGTGGTCGTCGCCGGCAAGCCGTGCTGGGCCACGCCGCTGCCCGACGGACGTGTGCTGGCCGCACACTTCGCAGACGATCAGAACACGGTCCTGGCCCCGACGGGGCTCATGGAGAAGGTGTTGAAGCCGGGCCGGAAAAAGGGGCTATTGGCCGACCGCCTCGACGGAATGCGCTTGGGCGACGTCACCGTGGTGGCCGTGCTCGACCCGATCCGCGACGAGTTGAAGGGCATGCTGGGCTTTGCCGATCGCGATCCGTCGGTGCCGCCTCCGGTGCTCCAGATGATCCGGGCCCTGGATGACTTGAGTGCGGCGGTTCTCACCGTGGATCTCCGCGGCAACACGCTTGCCCGGATCGACCTCTACGCCAAGGACGCCACGGGAGCAGGACGACTGGCTGTGGCGGCCGAGCAGAACGTGGCGCTCGCCAAGCAGATGTTCACACAGAACCGCCAGAGACTATCCGAGCAGATGCCGCCCAAGTTGGCAGGATCGATCCTCGGACTGGCCGAACAGACGCTTGAAGGGATCAGCGTGCGCAGGGATGCGGAGCGAGTGACGCTGTCGGTCATACGGCCGGACGGTTTGGACGAGGCGGTGAAGACCTTAGCCCCGGTCCTGGTGAACGATCCCCAACTGCCGCGAGCTGAATGGCCCTAGCAAGACCGTCCACGACAACCACAACGCGCAGGGACTCCGCAAATCACGCAGTCGCAGGAGGGCGCGACCATGGGTTTTCTCTCACGGCTATTCGGCTCCGGCCCGTCGTCGCCGGAGGAGTTGGTCCAGCGTGGTGCGGCCCACCATGAAGAAGGCCGGCACGAAGAGGCCATCGCCGACTTCACCGAGGCGATTCGCCTCGATCCTCAGTATGCCTGGGCCTATGGCGGCCGCTCCGAGGTCTACGACGCCCTGGGCGACCATGACCGGGCGATCGCCGACGCCACCGAGGTGATCCGGCTGGAGCCCGAGTTCGCCGAGGCCTATTCCAGCCGCGCTTGGAGCTACCACCAGGCAGGCTACCAGGACTTGGCGATTGCCGACTGTGACAAGGCGATCAGCATCAAGCCTCACGCCTTGGCCTACACCAACCGGGGCTGCGCCTACGCCGCCCAGGGCAACTCCGAACAGGCCGTGGCCGACTGGGCTGAAGCGATGCGTCTGGACCCCGAAGACCCCTGGCCGCGGCAGAATATGGCCATGGAGCACGGCAACTTGGGCCATGACTGCGCGGAGAAAGGCGACGCGGAGCAGGCACTCGTACATTTTGACAAGGCCGTCGAGCTGGCTCCGGAATTCGGTGAGGCGTATTACCGCCGTGGCACGTTCCATATGGGGCAGGGCGAGTACGACAAGGCAGTCGCCGACTACAGCACGGCCATCCGGCTGGAACCCGACGCGTCGGTCGTGTACTGCAACCGGGGTTACGCCTATCTTGAGCAAGGCGAGGAGAAATTGGCACTGGACGACTTGACGATGGCCCTGCGTCTCGACCCGGAAGACGCTATCGCCTATCGCCATCGGGCGACCATCTTGATCGGTCAGGGCGAGTTTGATCGGGCCGTCGCCGACTACGACGATCTGATCCGCCTCGAACCGAGCGACGTGGAGGCGCACTGGAAGCGGGCAGCGGCCCTGATGCAGCAGGGCGCGTACGCCCGTGCCATCGTCGACTGCACCGAGGCGATCCGGTTGGATCCTCAGTGCGCCGAGGCCTATCACCATCGCGGCATGGCCCACTGGGAGCAGGACGATCACGCCCGGGCCATGGGGGACTTTACCGCCTTGATCCGGATGGCTCCCACGGCAGCCGCCTACGGCTGCCGCGCCAGCGTCTACTGCGAGTCGGACCGGTATGAGCCCGCCATTGCCGATTGGACCGAGGCCATCCGGCTCGATCCGCTGGACCCTCAGTTGTATGCGTTTCGGGCAAATGCCTATCGGGCCTTGGACGACGAGACCAACGCCCAGCGCGACGAGCAAAAAGCGAGAGCTGTGCAATCAGCCGTAGCGCACCTCGATCGAGGCTTCGCGTACATGCATCAGTCGGAGTGGGACCGCGCAATTGCCGATCTGAGCGAAGCCATCCGGCTCGAACCGACGCTCGACCGGGCTTACGTGCGCCGGGCCATGGCTTACCTTGCCAAGGAGGAACCAGACTTGGCCATTGCCGACTGCGACCAGGTGGTTGCTCGTGTGCCCACCGACCGGTCGCCCGCCGACTCGGTTCCGCCGGAGTTCTCCGACGCCTACGCTGCCCGCGCCTCGGCCTGGGCGACGAAGAAGGAGTTCCGGCGGGCGATTGCCGACCTGACGGAAGCCATTCGCCTGGCACCCAATTGGTCCACGGTTTACTCGCAGCGGGCCGAGCTCTATCGAGCCGTCGGCGAGAACGAAAAGGCCGAAGCTGACGATTGCAAGGCCCAGTCGCTGGCGCATGTGTGCCGGGAGGTCTCGGCGCTGGATGGTTCTCCTGAGAAGAGCTTGGATGCCAAGGCCGCCGCAAGAAGCGTCGATCTGGGCATGGCCGCCGCGCAAGAAAACGACTATGACCGGGCCCTGAAGTGCTTCGACGATGCGATTCAGCACGATCCCGGCAACGCCAGAGCCTGGTTTGGCCGGGGCTTTGTCCGCAATAACACGGGCGCTTTCGACAAGGCCATCGCCGATTTGAGCGAGGCCATCCGTCTCGACCCGCAAGACGAGGACGCGTATTTCATGCGGGGAGTAGCTTTCGGAAGCAGGGGCGCGTTCGACCGGGCGGTTGACGACTTGACGGAAGTCATTCGGCGGTCGCCGACCTTCCCCGGAGCGTACCTGCATCGGGCTCAAGCGTTTAGCTCTATGCGCGAGCCCGACAAGGTCATCGCCGACTGCGAGACCCTTATCGAACTGGAAGAGGAGCTCGCCGCCGCGTACTTCTACCGAGGTAGCGCCCATCATGCGAAGGGCGAGTACGAGAAGGCCGTCGCCGATTGCACCAACTCCATCCGTTTCGATCCATCCCGACCCCCGGCGTACGTCGGGCGAGGGCTGAGTCACTGCCAGCAGGGCAATTACCAAGCGGGCATCGCCGACTTCACTGAGGCCATACGGCTCGACCCGAAGAACGTCTCCGCCTACTGTGACCGGGGCGTCGCCTACGCTGAAGAGGGCGAGTTCGACAAGGCCGCTGCCGACTTCACCAAATTCATCCGCCTCAACCCGGAAGACGGCTCGGCCTACCAGAGACGGGGTCTCGCCTACGAGAAGATGGGCGACCAAGCCAAGGCCGAAGCGGACTTCGCAAAGGCCAGGGAACTCGGGTACTAGCCGGAACGATCGGGGCGAGGGCGTGACCATGAGTGATTCCGGGCCACCCAAACCGAAAAGTCGCTGGTGTCAGTTCAGCGTTCCCACGCTGTCGAACGACAACTCTCCAACTCTTTGCCAAAGGGGGATGCCATGAAACCGCAAAGGACCTGGATCGTGCCGATTGCGATGCTGGTCGGCCTGTCGGTGCTCTCCGGATGCCGGCCGTCGGACGAGCAAGGGCCGCCTCCGTCGTCGGATCGGGGCGCCGGGCCGCAGCCGGACGTGAAAGAGCCGGCGCCGGTTGCGGACAGTGAGAAACCGGAGAAGAAGACGCTCGATGTCTCCTTCATCCCCGAGAACTGCTTCTTCGTCCAGATCACTCATCCGAAGCGGCTGGCCGACTCGCCGCCGGGGAAGGGGCTCTCGAATGACGTGATTGAAGGGATTCTGGCCCCGATGGCCGAGGATTCGGGCTGGGACCCCCGGCCCGGCGGAACAGCCGTCGAGTTCGCGCGCAAGCTGGAGGAAATCGTCGAGCTTGGCCTCACTCGCAAGCCGGCCGTCGAAGGGTTCGGGCCGCCGCCGATCGACCGCGCGTGGATCGTCCGGTTTGCGGAGCCAATCGACGACAAGGATCTCAACAGGATGTTTCCTTATCTGAGGCGCGCCGACAAATCGGCAGCGCAGAAGGGAGAGGAGCGTCCGACAGAGCGGGAACCCGAGCCGATTGTCGCCCTGCCCGGAAACATGGAAGCAATTGATGAGATTGAGGAGCTCGAAGAATTCGAGGTCGAGGAGATCGAGCCGCTCCTGGTGGAGGAAGGACCCCGGGAGAAAGCCCCCGAGCCGGATGAGTCGGAGAGGGTCGTCGTTCATCGGCCCAACGACCGAACCGTAGTCGTTGCCAGCCAGCGGGTCTTCGAGAAGATGCAGGCGGCCGAGCAGGTCCAAAGCAAGCTGGTTCAGCGGCTCCGCCAAGTCGACGCGGATCGCGACCTGATCGTGGTCGCCACGACCGAGGGAGCGGGCGAGTGGTTCGAGAAGTGGGCCGCGAGACTGGACGCAGAGCTGCCGCCGGAAATGAAAGGGCTTCCGGCAGTCCCCGACCTGGCCCACACGGCCACGCTTTGGGTCGATCTTCGCGAGGACCCGGTGGCCGAGCTGGTCGTCGAGGCCCGCGACGCCGCTTCCGCCGTGAGACTGAAGGAGTTGCTCGAAAAACACCTCGCGGCGTGCAAGGGGCTCAACAGCGACGTGCGCGACGAGATCCGCAGGCTCGGACCGCGCGGTCCCGGCCCGGGGTTCGTCAATCTGATCGACGAAGCGCTGGCCGGCGCCACCGTCGGCGCCAGCGGTGCGAAGGTGACCGTCAGAGTGAAGAGGCCCGAGACACTCGCCGGCCTCCCCTTGGCCGTCCCGGTCATGAGGGATTTCAGGGCAAGGCTCCACTTCATGCCCTGGATCGTCCCGGACCTGCGGGTCCGGCCCCCCGGCAGCGAGCTGGCCAAGCCGCCCGTGGCCCCGCTGGAAGACGCCGTCACCATCCAGTTGACCTCGTGGGGGACGGTGCTTTTCGCCGGCGGAGAATGCGGGATCGAAGCGCTCAAGCCGTTGCTGCGTCGCCGGCGGCAGGTACTGGACACGACCCCCGGCGGGGGCGTCTCAAGCGCCACGGTCATTATCCGGGCCGATCGCCGGGCGAGCGCCGGCCACGTGCAACAGGTGATCGGACTCTGCCAGGAAGCGAGGTTCGAGCGGTTCGCCTTGTGCGCGGAGTTGTCTCCGACAGGCCCGTCCGAGACCTTTCAAGGCAAGGTCCCTGCCTGGGCCAAAGCCCCGGTCCGGCCCCAGATCCCTGCCGGTCCCGAAGCGTCCGGCGCCCCGGTCGCCAATATGCCCGAAGGCCACTTCAACATCAAGCTGCCCCTCGCCCGCCCGGCGCACGATCCCAATAGACTCCCACCCCTGAGGGTCCGTCTCGAGGTCGACCTGGACGGCAAGCTCAAATCGATCCGCTTGGGTGATCGCGCCGTAAGGGACTTCGCCGGACTGCGGCAAGAAGTGATCGCAATCCTCGGCGACCGCCGGGGACCGGGGTCGGTGGCCGAGACTATCGAAGCGGAGCTCGACTGCGACGATCAACTCTGGTTCTGCTACGTGATCGACGCCATCACGGCCGTCTCCGGCTACGTCGAGCGGCGCGAGGGCCTGGGCCATCGGATCATGTTGATCGAGCGGATCAAGTTTGCCGCGCCGGAGTCGAAATTCGACGAGCTGGAAGAGATGCCGGAAGAGGAGGTCGACGATCTGGAAGCGGCGCCGGTGGAAGTGGATCTCTCCGAACTCGGCCTAGAACACGCACCGCGGAACGACTTGCTCGAGGAGATTCGCACGCAAACCGGCCCTCGCAGGGGCGAGCTGGCGAGACGGGCCGGCGTCGGCCTGCAAAGCGAATCGGCCGTGGCTTCCGCCCTGAAGTGGCTGGCCGCCCATCAGTTGCCCGACGGCGGCTGGAGCTTCGATCACAACCTCTGCCCGGGCTGCGGGGGGAAATGCCGCAACGCGGGCGAGCTGGCCGAGGCTCGCAACGCCGCCACGGGCCTGGCGCTGTTGGCCTTCCTGGGCGCGGGGCAGACGCACAAGGAGGGCAAGTACAAGAGCCAGGTCAAGGCCGGGCTGTATTACCTGGTCAGTCACGCCAAAATCGACAAGAACGGCGCCAGCCTCTACGAGAAAGGCGGGCGCATGTACTCGCACGGCATCTGCTCGATTGCGCTGTGCGAAGCCTACGCCATGACTCACGACAAAGGGCTGTACGCGCCGACCCAGAAGGCTATCGACTTCATCGGGTATGCCCAGGACCCGGTCGGTGGCGGCTGGCGCTACGAGCCGCGCCAGCCGGGCGACACCTCCGTCACTTGCTGGCAGCTAGGGGCGCTTAAGTCGGGTCACATGGCCTACCTGCGCGTCCCGTCGACGGCGGCCAAGAAGGCGGCGGCCTTTCTCGATTCGGTCCAGGCCGACGACGGTGCAAGCTATGGCTACACGGAACCCGGCGACGCCCGGGGCACGAGCGCCATGGGGCTTCTGGCCCGAATGTACCTGGGCTGGAAGAAGGATAACCCGGCGCTAGAGCAAGGAGTCAAGCGGATCGCCGAGGGCGGGCCGTCGCAAGGCGACATGTACTACAACTACAACGCTACCCGGCTCCTGCGAAACTGGGAGGGAGACGAGTGGAAGAAGTGGAACGCCCGGATGCGCGAGCACCTGGTCGACTCCCAGGCCACCGAGGGACACGAGGCCGGGAGCTGGCATTTTCCCAAGGGAGATCAGGGCGCCGCGCGCGGCGGCCGCCTCTACTGCACGGCCATGGCCACGATGATCCTGGAGGTCTACTACCGCCACTTGCCGATCTACCGGACACAAGCCGTCGAGGAGGACCTGCCGGAGGATTAGGCCCTGTGCGGATCTCCTTCTTCGCCGGCCATACGAGCCCTATCTGAGAAACGGACAAGGGAAATGCGATTCGTCCTTACCATGTTTGGGAGGAACGAGCAATGAGACCTCTGGTAGTAATCCTCGGAATCAGCTTTATCGTGTGCAATGGCTGTGAGCAAAGGCGTGCGCCCCGAGCACCGGTTCAGCAGCCGAGCCGGCAACCCGGGAGTGATCGCACCCCGGGCGTGATAGATTGGGGGGACTTGAAGGTGCATGAGGCGCCCAGCGCCGCGGAAGAGCAACGCAAGCTGCGAAGCCCGGACCCGGAAGTCCGCAGGGGGGCTGCTCGGGAGTTGTGGCAGATGGGGGCCAAGGCCAAAGAGGCGATCCCTGTACTTTGTGAGGCGCTGAAGGACGACGACCCGGGGGTCCGTGGCTTTGCCGCTCGGACCTTGGCCAAGATGGGGCCCGAGGCCAAAGAGGCCGTGCCCACCCTGACGGAGATGCTTCGCGACCAGGGAACCTATACGGCTTCTGCTCTTCTCACCCTGACGCATCCGGGAGGAGGCTTGCCGGAAGATCAACCCGTTCTGGTTGGCAAGAGGACGATGTACGTCCGTGTCAACGCTGCCGAGGCACTAGGGCGCATCGGACCGACCGCCGCAACGGCGATAGCGGCCCTCCAGGAGTCGCTTGAGGACGAACTGGCGGAAGTCCGCAGGACCGCCGCCGAGGCCTTGGGGAGGATGGGGCCGGCGGCTAAGGCGGCCGTACCCTCGCTTACCAGGGCTCTTCGCGACAAGGAACCTGATGTTCGCGGTCCCGCCGCCCGTGCCTTGGGACGAATTGGGTCCGAGGCCGAACCGGCCATCCGCGCTCTTGCCGAGTTACTTCACGACAAGACGAAGTATCAAGAAGGCACTCGCACTGTTTGGACAGGTAGGGAGCCCGTAGAAGGCCGTGGCAAGACTGTGAACGTCTGTGACAGCGCCGCCGAGGCTTTGGGGGAGATAGGGCCGGAGGCTACCATACCAGCCCTCAAAGACTTGCTCGGCGACGAGGAGGTGAACGGCCGCAGTGCCGCCGCCAAGGCTCTCGGGCATCTGGGATCGAAAGCCAAGGCGACCATACCCGACCTTATGGCAGCACTCGGGGACGAGAGCTGGGAGGTTCGTCAGAGCGCCGCCGAGGCTTTGGGTAAGATGGGGCCGGAGGCCGAAAGGGCGATCCCCGATCTGAAGAGATTGCTCGACGACGAAAACGTGCAGGTCCGCCGGGCGGCCGCCGAAGCACTGAGCAGCTTGTGGAAATGACTCGCGCCGAAAGCGAGAAGCTTCAAGCCCGAGGTGGCAAGGCCCACGAAGTCCAGCAGGAGGGGCTAGCCCTCGTCCTGTTTGGTGACCCCAATACGTGACATGTTTTCTGATGCGCCGGGGCCATCCCGAGAAACGTCGCGCTTTCGCCGGCCATACGAACCCTCTCCAAGAAACGGAGGTGCGAAATGCGAAAGAACCTGTTGTGGGTGTTGGCGGCAACGATTCTGGTGTCCTTTGCCGCGTGCCGCTCCGGTTCCGAGGACGGGACCGACGGGGCCAGTGGCAACAAGGGCATGAACGGGGAGAACGGCGGAAACGGGGCCGGGGCCGGCCCTGAGCAGCAGAAGTCGCTCGACCTCTCCTTCATCCCCGAAGACTGCTTCTTCGCCATGGTCATCCACCCGAAACGGCTGGCGGAATCGCCGCTGGCGAAGGAACTCTCGGATGATGTAACCGAGGAGCTTCTGGAGGAGATGACCAGGGGCGTGGGCGTCGACCCTCGCAAGATGGAAGAGGTGGTTGTTCTTTGGCTTCCGCGAGAACCCTCCAGCAGGAGCTACGGGCCACCATTCGACACCGGGTTAATCATCCGGTTCTCGGAGCCGGTTGCCAACAAGGAACTCCTGGGCAAGATGTTTCAGCACATCGAGTTCGCCGACGAACAGGCAACGTGCGCCGGAAGAGCCTATTACAGGGGATGGGATTTCTTTAGGGATTCTTCGAAGCCGAGAAGGCCCCCCGATCCGAAGGAGCCGGCCGACTTGGGCATTCATTTTCCCGATGACCGGACCATGGTCTTTTCGGAAGAGGACACTTTGGAGAAGATGCTCTCGGCAGACAAGGTGAAAAGCGGCCTGGTGGAGCGGCTCGGCCGGCTCGACGCCGACAACGACTTGATGGCCGTGGCCACGGCCGAGGGATCGGGCGGCGCGTTCGACAAATTGGCCCGGGAGTTTTGGATTAGGAAGAAGGCCGCTCCACCCGAGAAGGATGACGCGCCAATAACTCGTCCGACTGACCGCCGCCCGCATAAGGGCCCTTCACCGGAAGGTGACGCGTTCGACAAGTCGGCCGAGGAGCCCAGAGAAGAGTTGCCGGCGGGAATGAGGGGGCTGCGCGAAGTTCCCAGCCTGGGCCACGCCGCCACTCTCACGGCTGACCTCCGCGCGGACCCGGTGGCCAAGTTGGTTGTCGAAGCCAACGACGCGGATGCGGCCGCCAGACTGAAAAGGACGTTCGAAAGTGCCCTCATCGTCGGCGCATCGATCTTCGCCGAACAGAGCGACGACATCGTCAAGTATTCCCCGCCGGGGGTGGGCAGACCGCTCGTCGAACTCGTCGAGCAGACCTTCGACGCCGTCACCGTTACCGAAGACGGCGAGAAGGTGATCGGCACCCTGAAGCGGCCCGAGGCGTTGGCCAAGCTGCCCGGCATCATTGCGATGGCGACGGGCCATCCATGGGAGGGACGAAGACGTTGGGACTCCGAGGAGATTGACGGAGTCTGTCGGCGAGTCCGCCGGGATTTCGTCGAGAAACGCTTCGCGAAGCTGGCATCGTCGGTCTGGAGGGACCGGTTCGTGCTCTATTCGTCCCACCATGAGACGGGCCAGCCAGTCGTGGTGGCCTTCGACACGGCTGTCCAAGTCTGGGAGAATATGGTCGAGGCGTTCGACGAAATATCGCCCCATCCCACTTCGACGCAGTTCGAGATGCAGGCCCCGGTGGCCGTGATCCGTTTGCCCATGGCGCGTTATCGCAAGGGCGAGCGCACTTCGTCGGACGAATACCTCGCGATCGCCGCTCGCCAACACGGCGACTGGAGGATTGCGGCTGCCGTGCATGGCGACTGGAAGCTGACCGAAGCCGACCGCTTCGACCCGGAAAATGAAGATCACCGGAAGCTCCAGGCGTTTTACGATCAGGTCAACCAGGTGATGATCGACGAAGACGCCGACCGGCTGCGCGACGTGTGCCACCCCCTGCAGCGCGGCATCAGCCCCGGTACCGAAACGGACAGGCACGAACACGCATTTGCCTTTGGCTGCGAAGAAATGGTCTCCTACTTCGAGGACTTCTGGAAACAATCCGACTTCCAGAAGCACCAACTCAAGATCGTCTTTGCCAAGGTAATCGGTCCGCTGGCACTGACCCTCGCTGAAAGCAGCCAGATCGTCGACAACGGGCCGGAGGAGAAAGGCAAATGCATCCAGTTCTTCTGCCGCGACGGCGACCAATGGAAATCCTGCCTGTGGATGGGCGGCGACTGGGAGAAGATATTCACGGCAAAGTAGTACGCCGGACGCCACGGCGGGCTGTTCCGAGGGTTCCGAGCGATCTTCTCTTCGATGGGAGGCAAAACGATGAACAGGCGACTATTCTTGCTCACGGGCATTCCGGTCGTCATGGCCGGCTTGGTGTTCTGTGAAAGGCGCGCCACAATGGACGAACCAGGCAGGGACGCCGCGGCAGTGCCGTCGGCTGAGGGGACTTTGCCAGGTCCTCAGGAAGGCTCGGCGGCCGAAGAATCGGCAGCACAGCAGGCGGAGGTCCTGCACTTTCGGCTGGCGGGGTTGCTCGTCGCCATGCCATTCCGGATCGACGTCATCCAGCCCGACGGCTCCGGCCAGGTGAGCCTCCAGTTCCCCGAACAGGAAGCGGCGGACATGGCTCGTGCGGGCCTTTCGCCCGCCATGGTAATCGGGCTCTGTGAAGGATACTATCTCGGCCTGACCGGGCTCCCAACGTCTCGCTTTCCCTTTTCTTTTTCTTTCCACGGTCCCCGCGAAGGCTTCACCAGGCTGGAGGACGCGCAGGCAATGCGTGTCCAGATAACGGAGGTTTACGCGGACGCCAAGGCCGCGGTTAGGCTCGGTCCCGGAGCGGCCAAGCGGTTGAAGCAGGGCGATATGCTCTTCCTGCTGAGGCCGGGAGGCTCTACCACGGCGCAGCTCAAGGCGGTTCCGGATATCGTTGCGATTACCGATGCCCGCAGCGATGTGCTGGATCCTCGCAGAGCTGCCTGTCTCGCACGATCAAAGAACAACCTGAAGCAGATCGGCGTGGCAATGCACAACTTCCATGTGCCTCCCACAGGGCGCAGTTCGATAATCCCCAAGCCCCTGTTGTTCCCCCGGCCGCGAGTCAGCGTCGAGAGCATCAGCAGGTTGCCGTTGCTGCGCACGGCCGGCGTCTGCATCACTGGGAGGTTGGGCTCGTACGGGGAGTTGGGTGACATATATCCTTGAAGAGGGATCTGGACCCGCCCTTTCCCGTCAACCACGGACGGGAATCCCTTGGTGTACTGGCGCTCGAGAGAACTGGCCAGCGGCATGACGGTGCCCGCATAGGCCCCGTCGGCCGTCAACCGGATGATGCCCGTCGGACCGCTCGCGTACCAAGTCGGCAGATGCCGGATCACGTAGGCGCTGCCGTCGCGGGCCACGCCGATTCCGAGGGGAAGCCCCATGTATTGATAGAGCGGATTCTCCTCTTCGAACATGTAGCCGGCATTACGCGCCGTCAGCCCGGCGGCCACGCGGACCGCAAATGGCCCTCCCTTGGCCGGCTCGCCGAGGTCGTCCGTGCCGTCCCACGCAATGCCCTGGGCCAGCGAGTCGGCCTTCAGCGGCGCGGGGGCGTTCGCGCCGAGCATGCCCGCCGCCAGGTGCCGCACCGGGGCGCCCTTGGCGTCCAACACCCACACCGCCACGTCGGTCGGGCGGCTGACGACGAACTCGATCAGCACCTTCTCACCGACCTTCCGCGCCGTCGGAGCCTGCGTGAACTTCACCGCCGCCTCTTCGGCCGCCGAGATGGCCGACACGGTCAGGCTTGCCACCAGAGCAACGACCGCCGGTTTGACGTTCAATCCTGCCTTCATCTGTCTCTCCCATGCTGTTGGCCTTGTTGGAAGTGGTTTCAGTCGCGGAGTTCGACCACTCTCCGATTCGCGTTGAGGCTCCCCGCAGTCGTCAAGATCCACCGCCCCGGCTTGGTTGCCGCAGTGCTTCCTCACTTGCCCACCGGAACGGCGGGAATGTCGACGACACCCGAAGTCTCGGCGGCCAGTTCGAAGGCGAGCGTTCTGCTGAAGGCCCACTCCGTGACGTACAGCACGTTGTCCGTGACGTAGACGTTGCCCGGCACCATGGGCACCTCGGGCAGGTCGCGGTTCCGGAACTCCCAAAGGACGTTCCGGTTGGTGTCCAGGCCGACCACCTGCAGCTCGTTCTGGTCCGGCAGGAAGACCCGGCCCCAGTGGTCGACGTCGAAATAGAGCCCGCGGCACCAGCAGCCCCCGGACTTTCCTTTCGCGGTTATTTTGGAGAACCCGTAGTAGCTCCAGAGCACGTCCTTGCCGACCATCGGATCACCTCGGGTGTCCATGTAGGTGGCGTTGGTGGCGTCGGCATCGTTGCTCATCAGCACCGAGCCGCCGGTGGGGGGGAACTTGAAGATGCAGCCCCAACCGGCCTCCAGCACCCTGGCGTGTCCGCTGCGGTCCTTGCTCCCTTCCGGAGCCGAGGGGAGGTCCTTGGGCAGCCACTCGTCGCGGGGTTTCACCAGGGCGCCCACGTAGATGTTTCCGTGGAGATCGACCTGGACTCCGCCCATGTTGGCGTGGATCCGCACCCTGGCGGGATCCTCCAGCTCCCCGTCCTTGATGACCTTCACCACGTTGTCGTCGTAGTTCGGCTTGAAGTCCGGGGTCCCCTTGCTTCCAAAGAGGGTGACATAGTAGATCCGGCCGTCCGGTCCCTGGGCCAAGCCCCGGCACGCACCCATGTGGCCGGGCCACTCGCGCAGATAGTACTGCCTGGTCTTCTCCCACGGCAGAGCGTTGCCGTCGAGGCCGAACCGGTAGACCGCCGGGTTGCTGGCCTTCTCGACGGAATAGAAGTAGAGGGCCCTGCCGTCGTCCCCGGCCCGTGGCAGGTGGCCGAAGATGTCCCGGTGCAGAAACAGCTTGTTGCCCCAGGCGGGCATCTTGACGGCGCCGACTTCCTCTCCATCCCGGTTAAACCGCTTCCAGGTGAACTTGGGCTCGGTTTGCAGCCAGAGCTCGTCGGTGCTCCTCACCGCGGAGCCCTGCGCGTAATGGCCGCTGAAGGCGTTCCACATCAGCGGATGCCCCTCGCTGATGAAGTCGGTCACGGGGTCCACCATCTCCGGGTCCGGACCCAGGACGTCCTTGTCGGTGAAGACGATGTTCGGCATCACGTAGAGTTCGCCCCCGTAGGCGGCCCCGGGGAACCGGACGTGGTCGCCCGCCGCCACCTGCCGCTTGTACACGCTGAAGGTCTGCTTCGCGAAGCCGAAGGGGAAATCGCCGGTGATCTTGTCTCCGGTGTCGGTGAAATACCCGCTCTTGATGCAGCCGAGCGCGTCGGGGTTCTTGGGGTCGTGCTGGGGGTACGAGTTGTTCAGCGCGATGTAGAAATTCCCCTCCTTCTTGAAGTACAGGGAGAAGACCGCGTCCTGGTTGTTGGCGCCTCCGCGCTTCCCCGCGACGGGCAACCCCAGGTACTTCTCCGGACAGGCCGTGATCTTTCCGGGCGGCGAACTCTTGGGGCCCGGGTTTTCACCGATCGCCAGCGAGCCCCAAGCGAAGGGGGAGCTGTGGTCCACGGTCGGCTGTCCGTTCTTCTCCAACTCGTTCGAGAGGGTCCAGGCCAGCTTCGGTCTCACCCCCAGCTTGACCCGCACCTTGCAGCCCGGGCCCTCGACGGGCTCGCCGTAGTCGTCTTTGCCGTCCCAGGTCAGTTCCTGGGCCAGGCCGGGGACCAGGGGCTCCGGCGGCGGATACTTGCCCTCCAGCGCCCCCGCGGCAAGGTGCCTGATCACCTTGCCGTCGGCGTCGAGTATGCCCACCTCCACGTCGGTGGGCCGGGACACGGTGAACGAGATCAGGACCGTGCCGTCTCCCCGGAGCTTCACCTCGGGGCCGTGCGTGAAGGCCGGCTTCCCCGCGCCACCCGGGGCGGCCAGCGCCGCCTCGAACATCGTCGGTCCCAGCACGACTACACCCGCCAGGATGCCCGCACCGATCACGCGCATCGAAATCTCCATGATCAGTCCTCCTCTTTAAACGTGGCTTAAGCCCGTCCGCCAATGCCGGTCGCCGCAGCGGGCCCGAAAAAACTAAACACAGGATTGCACGCCCCATGGGCCGACCTTTCGAGAGTATCACTTACCGAAGCAATGGATTTTTCCGTTGGCGGTCGTCAGATACAGTCGCCCGGCGGCAGCAGCCAAACCGCTGGAAACCGGCAGGGCGCCGATTGTCCATGAACTCAACCGGCTTCCATCCGTCGCAGACATCGCCCAGACCTGTCCTTCTCCGGCCTTGCTCGCCCGTCCGGCCGCGAAAAGCGTCTCGCCGGCAAGGATCAACGCCGTTGTATGGAAGTCGGGCAGCCTGACCGACCACGATTTGGGGCCTGCACAAAACAGTTGTGCCGGACTTCGTCTCGCATCCCAAGTTGCGCCGAAGGCCCGGTCCCCACGAAAGACAATTCGCTCGGCGCTTACCCCTCTCGGAGCATATCCGGTCAGTCGCCATTCGGCCATCTTGCCGAATGCTCGCTGCTTGGGTCCGGCGGCGAATACTCCGTCCGGCACATCACGCTTCATGTATTCCGTCTTTCCATCTCTGGGGTCGAGGCGCACGACTCCGCTGGAACCGCTTTTCTTGCCGGCCCAATTGCAGTAATAGAGGAACTTGTCGTCGGCGCACAGCATGGGGCTGGCGCTGTGCCCTCCCCCCTTCTTCTCCCATAGAATCTCACCCGTTCGCGGCTCTACGGCGATGCTGTGGTAGCCGTCAAGATCGTCTATTCGTCCGGCGAAAGAAAAGGCGGTTCCATTGTGCACGGTAACGGGGCCGACCACCGGCCAGGTCGATTCGACTTGATCGTACGCCACCATTCTGCGTTCCCCGGGCGCCACGTGCAGTCGCCAGACGAGCTTTCCGTCCGCCACGTTCAGGCAATACATCCATCCGTCGTTCGCGCCAAGCAGACACAGCCCCTCATGGATGGTGGGCGGATACTCTACAGGGCCATCCGTGGTGTAAGACCATTTCTTGTCCCCGGTGGCAGCATCGAAGGCCATCACGCCGTGACGTCTTGTACCGACAAATACCGTCTTCCCCGCAACGGTCGGCGCCGTAATCTCCTCGCCCGCCGGAATGGCCCAAAGCGGTTGGGCATCGGCAGCGACGGCGTTCGACGTGGATCCGCTTCGCCGATTGTCACACAGAAAAGCCGGCCAATCGTGCGGATCCGGCGCGGAAGCCTCCGGGGCCGGGACCCCTTTTTCGAACCGTCCGTCCGGCGCCAATTCCCGCGCCACGCCGCCCTTCGGCTGCAGCGCAAACGTCCCTCTGATATGCCATGAGCACGTGCAATCGGCAGGGAAATAATAGGTCATGCCGTTGGCCGGCAGCGTTCCCGGTTTGCAGCCGCTGCGGTATGAACTGGTGTCTTTGCGCGTGCCGCTTTCGATTTCCACGACCGCACTGCCCTTGTAGAAGTACTTTTGCGAAGCGGTTTCCGTCGTACACTTGCCGCCGGCCGCACCGCGATCGCCGCCGCCTATCCAGCGTTTCTCTTCACCCGTCTCGCGGTCCAAGAACAACCATCCGCGGCCATCTGCCCCGCTGGAGACCTTCGCGCATACCTGGCCATCGATGAAAGCAACCTGTTGCACCGGCCGATAGATGTTGCCCATCACGGCATCCCGGCTCCAAAGCACTTTGCCGGTTTCGCCCGATACGGCATGCAACTTACATGCCCCCCGCCCGCCCTCAATCAGAACCAGGACATCGTCGTGGTACACGGACATCGTGCAGCCGTCGATGCCGACTCCCTCCGTCCTGCTCCAGATTTCGGTTCCCGACCTCAAATCCATACATTTGAGGCCGGCGCCATTCTTGATGATCACTTTCCCGTCGGATGCGAGCACACTGCCGCCGGCTTGCTCCCACAAAATCTCTCCGCTTGCCGCATCCACGGCGGTAAATGTCGAACTGTTTCGATCCAAGCTCCGCGCAAGCAGGAGTATCCCGTCCAACCACCTGACCTCGACGGTGTTCTCGGTGCCTTTATAGACGGTCGCGATCTCACCGGTCACGGCATCCAAGCCCACGCAAGGTCCATCACTTTCCACGACCGTGTAGACACGATCTCCGTAAGCGGCGAGACAGCGCATTCCCACGGGGATCGGCTTTTTCCACAAAAGCAGTCCGTTGTAACTGTCACGGGCCACAAAAGACTGCGACGGGAATTGAGACATCCTCGTCGCATCAAACAGGGTGAATGTCTCATCATGCGTGTAGAATACCCGCCCTCCGGCAACGACAGCCACCGTCGGCGGTTTGTGCCCGGCGGTAATGCTCGGCTCGGCAATCCATTGCATCTGTTCCGGAAAGCCGACCCGCGTGTCTCGCGATACGGCATTGTCGCCGGCGTCGCAACGCCAGTGGCTCCAGTCGCCGACGTCATTCGGCCTCGGCTTCTTTCCCCGCCACCAGGTTCGCTCGTTTGTCTTCACCTCGGTGACGTCCGTGAAGCCGGCTTCCACGAGCCTTGCGCGGAGTCCCTGATTCGCGCCGCCGACCAGCAGAACCCCGTTGGGACACAGGACACGAAAGACCTCCAAGGCCGTCAGACCTTGCTCAGTTGTTTTCGACACGTCGTCGATCACAACCAAATTCACCAAATCATCGGCATAAGGCAAGGAAGAGAATGAACCGCGTTCCACCGATACGCGTTTGCCGTACAACCCCAACGCTTGAATCTCCGCACGGGCTTTTCCTACGCACGCGCCGTCCGGAGAAACACCGTGGACAAGGAAATTACCCCTTTGCGACAACCCTACCATCAACGCTCCATCGCCAAAGCCGGCATGAACCGCCAAACCGGCTTTCACTCCAGCAGCTTCGACGACCCGATCCGCCAAGTCGGCCACATCTTCCGCAAACACGTTTGTCGCAAGTGCGGCCAGCAAGCTGCCGGCCAGGCAACAGCGTCTCATGGGTCTCTCCCTTCGCTTTGGGTCTCCGCCGCGTTCTTCGCCTGCAATTTATGGACTCACCACGACCCAACAACTCGTCTCCGGAAAGAGGCCGCGAATCTCCCGAGCCGGCTCATGGTTTCTCCTTCAACGGGACGCTCTCCTCAGCGTGGTATTCCAGCGCGGCCTTGAGGATGCGCCGGTTGCCCGGGTCGTAGGCGTACAGAGCGCGGTCCGTGGCGGAGACCCCGCGGACCCAGACGAAGCCGATTTCGGGCTCGGGGACGGGGCTGCCCGGGCCGCGGCTGTCGGCGTTGCCGTATCGGCCGATGCGCAGGACCTTGTTTCCGTTGGCGTCGAGAACCATCACGGAGTGGACGTAGGCCTGGGGCAGGAACGCGCGGCCGAAGGGGTCCACGTCGAACATCGAGTGGCTGCAGGTGCAGGCCGAACCGCCCAGCGGCGAGTAGCCGCCGTAGGCCCAAAGCGCCTTCTCCGCCAGGTAGCCGCTACCGCCGCGGAAGCCGCTGAGCTTCACACCCGGCCCGTCCTCTTCGGCGCTGCGCAACGCGCCCACGGGCAGCGCCCCGCCGGGGAACTTGACGATCGAGCCGGCCGGGACCATCTCACCCCAGCCGGGACGACCGGGGGGCATCTCGCTGAGGCCGTCGAAGAGCTCCTGCCCCGCGGGCATGACGTCCTTTACCCCTTTGTAGACGTTGCACCAGCGGTCAACGCCCAGTCCGTGCGCGTTGGGCAGGCCGGGCAGGGCGTTGGCGCTCTTTAGCCCGCCGTCCGGGCCGAAGACGGCCAGGAGCTGCTGGCCTTCTTTCCACTTCTTGCAGTGCCGGGCGGCCCATTGCGGATCGACGTACTGAATGTGAACGTAGATATCACCCGTCGAGGGCGAAACCGCGAAGCCTTTTTGCTGAACGTTGCTGCCGCCGGTGCCGAACGAGAGGACGGTAAACGGGTCCGCGTACTCATTGAGGTACTTCGGCAGACTGTAGCGGCCCCGTTCCGGCGTGACCCCATTCTTGGGAAAGCCGATGACCTTGCCTTGGCGGTCGAACCGGGCAACGTGCTTTCCGTAGGCGCCGATGCGCGCGTAGATCAGTCCGTCCGGGCCGACGTCCATCATCGCCATGCCGATGTCCGGCCAGGTCTTGTCGAGCACGCCGGTCTTGCCGTCGTAGCGAAAGATGCCCGTGGGGCAGACGTGGCTGCCGTCCCAGCGGACGTAGACCTCGTCGCTCGCGGGATCGGCGCAGATGCGCGGCGGCGCGGCGTACGTGGCTTCGGGCGCGATGGTAGGCTCGCCGATTTCGCCCGGGCCCTCGACCAGCTCGGCGGGACCCGGACCGTCGGCCTTCGTGAAGCTGCCGTCGACCCCGATGGCGTAGTGCTGAGGTCCCGCTTCACGGTCGGGCATCGTCCAGATGACGCGCTTCTCCTTCGGGTCGGCCGACCAGGAGGCGCCTCGCTTGGCGAAATGGTGGAAGTCCTTGCGCCAGCCGCGGCCGATGGTTACCGGAACCTGCTCCTCGCCGTAGGCCGTCTTGATCCAATCGAAACCGGTCAGCTTTTCCCGCGGCGTGTCCGCCGGGTGCGGGGCGAGGGTCTTCAGATACTTGCCGGCTGGGTCGAAGAGCACGACCCGCGACCCCGTGACCACGGAGATCGTGCCGTCGCCGAAGACCACGTGACGGACCGGGTTACCTCTCGAGGCGTCGAGGTTGCAGGGGTCCCACGCGATCAGGCGCTCGTACGAGGCCTTCAAGCCCAGCCCGACCTTGACATCGCCGCCGGCGGGCGCGGGTTTGCCCGTGTCGTCGGTGCCGTCCCACTCGATCTCCTGCACGAGGGAGTCTTGCCGGAAAGGGAAGGGCGCGTTCTTGCCGAGCACGCCGCTACCCAGGTGGGCGATCACGCGCCCCTCGGGAGATTCGACCCAGACGGTCGCGTCGCACCCGGCCTTTGATTCGAAGCGGATGACCCACTTACCGGCTTCCTTGGTCACGCTTGGTTTCTGCTTGAACTCGTAGACCTCTTCGCGCTGCTGCATCCCGTTGTAGGGGTTCAGCGGCGCGGGCTCATTGCCGGCCGAAAGCCGGTGATCGGTTACCGCCAGTGCCAACACGAGCCCGCCAACAGCCATTCTTCGGGTAAACATAGGAAACGCTCTATTCGATTCTGCGGCACAGAGGGTGGGCTTCTGGCTGCAGCTCCGCGCCGCAGCCTACCGAGTTTAGCGCGCGGCTCTTCGGTAGTCAACGCACCGTTTCAGTGGCGATATCGGACCCCGGCGCCATGGGCGGCTTGGCCTCGCGCGCGTGCGAGTCCATCGTTCAATCGGGTGGCAGCAACCTCGTTCGGGGTCGCACATCGCTCGCCCAACGTCTGTAAGGGACGTTCCATGGAGGGCGAGCCTGCCCCGCGGAAGCCCGCTCGCGCCAGACTACGGGTGTCTGGAATCTCTACTCGAAAGCCCTCCATTGTCAGAGATTTTCGCCGGGTCGGGGCGAGCAAGGCGCTCGGCGACCTGGGCGGCCGTGGCAAACAACTGGCTGCTGCGCTGCGGCCAGTCGGACTCCTCGGCGAACCAAACCCAGTCCTTCTTCTCGGTCTGGTCCGGCTTTCGGGAACGCGGTGCGTTGGCCGTGACGTGGACCCGCAACCGCTCGATGAGGATGTAGTCCCAGGCCGTGGCGAGCTGCTCGCCGAGCTTCGTGGCTGCGCCGTGGGAGTGAACGACCCAGCGGGCGTAAGGGGCGATCTTGTGGAACATGGCCGTGACCTCCTCGGTCGGGCGCACGTCGCCGGTTTGGGGATGCTGCTCGCAGGCGATCAGGGTCGTGCCCTGGCCGTCGATCGGAATAATCTCGTTGACACGATTTCTCCCACCGGCAAAAGTAGTAGGAAATCGGTGCGGGCAACCGTTGCCGGCACGCGGGCCCAACCGGCCCGGCAAGAATTGCATTGAGCGGTAGATTTCGTTCTTGCCGCTCGCCCAACAGGAGGGAATCGCCATGAGATGGACCCTGGTTGCCGCCGGTGGTGCGATAGTCGGGGTTCTGCTCGGCAGCAGCAACGTGGCGCCGGGTGTTGGAGCCCAGGCCCGGGCCGGGCCGCCACGGGTCGAAGCCGGGTCGGCCACGGGCCGGTTGCCCCCGCCGCCCGTCCCCTTGAAGGGGCCGCCCGGCTGGTGCGTCGAGCACGTGGCCTTTGCCCTGGGCAACTCGGGTAAGGTGGTGGGCGGCCCGGCGCGGTGGGCTATTAGCGGCGGCTTACCTTCGTGTGCCGTTCCCGCCGAGCAGGCCGGCCGCTTGTACTCGGAACGTCCCGGCGAGCGCCTCTACTTCTCCGACCAGCGCAGGCACGTCTGGGTGCTCGAAGACGGCGAGACCTGGCCGGTCGCCGGCACCGACGGCCAGGGCGAAGAGGACGGACCGGGCTCGTACGCCAGCTTCGTCTACACGGGCGTCTACGGCGGCCATCATGATGGGATGGTCGCGGCCGGTGAGACCGTCTATTTGCTCGACAACGGCCGCTTGCGTCGCATTCGCCGTGACCCTGACAAGCGCTGGCAGGTCGAGACCGTGTCCGGGCGAGCCCCAGAGACTTCCTCGCCCGAGGCGGGCGCCACGCTCACCGAGCTGAGCAACCTCGGCAAGGGTCTGGCCATGGACCCGAAGGGCAACCTGTATTTCACGCTGGAAGGCGGCCTGCTGCGCGCGGCTCCCGACGGCGCGGTCACGCAGGTCATTACGGCCGAGAAGGCCAGCGCGGAGCTGGCTGAAATCTACCGGCAGAAATGGCCCGGCGCCGAGGCACGCGGCGTGAGCCTCGGCGTGGGCGAAGGCGTTCACCTGGTCTACCACCCGAGCGGCGACGTGTATGGGCTGGGCCGCACCTGGCCGAACGCCTGGAAAGTCACCCCGCAGGGCCGGTTCGTGCCGCTGGTTGGCTACGGGCCCGCTGAGAAGATCCACGCGCACCGTTGGGGTCCCGGCAATCCGGCGCTCTACCAGGTGCATTGCCCCATGGGGTGTCCGGGCGTTTCACCCGAAGGGTATCCCGTGGTTCAGAATGAGATTCCCTACGTGGCGGCGCGCTACGAGCCGGATCAGGTGGTGGTGTTGCGCAAGGACGGCACCTGGGGACTGATTCCGCCGGAGAGCCATGACTTCTACCGGTTCAACACGGGCCATCCGGGCTTCTATGCAGACGGCACTGTGCAGAACGCCGCGCCGGGCCCGTTCCCGTCCGGTTCGATGTGGATCCGTTTGCGAAAGGAGAACTGAGCATGCGCAAAATCGCCGAACAGCTTCTCGGGCGGCGCCGGAAGATGATCTGGTGGACGGTCTTCGTCTTTCTCGCGCCGATCGTGCTGCGGGGAGAGGAGTTGAGCGTGGGGCCGGCGCTCGATCTCACCCCACAGTTGGCCGAAGGCAATCAGCGCTGGCCTGCCGTGGCCGCCGGACCCGACGGATACCTCGTCGTCTGGCAGGAAGGCGAAGCCATGGCCGGCGTCGAGAACACCGACATTCTCTGCGCGCGCGTGGGGCCCGACGGCAAGCCCCGCGATCCAAAAGCCTTGACCGTCTGCGCCGCGCCGGGCCTGCAAATCTATCCTGCGGTGGCATTCGACGGAGCCAACTTCCTCGTGGCCTGGCAGGACTTCCGGAGCGGCAAGGACTGGGACCTTTACGCGACCCGCGTCTCACCCGAAGGTGAGCTGATCGACCCGGAAGGTTTCGTGGTGGCCTCGGGCAGCGGAAATCAGATCTACCCGGCAGGCGCCGGCGACGGCAAGTCGTGCTGGCTGGTCTGGTCGGACCTGCGCCCGCAGAACGAGCTTCCGGAGGGCTACGCGCTGTGCGGCACGCGGGTTACCGGCGGCCGCCCCGCAGAGGTCAACGGTCGGCTGCTGGTGCCGCACTATGACCCCAAGACCAAGCGCGTGCGCAGCTACCTGACGCCCGCGGTGGTCTACGACGGCCGGGACTTCGTCGTCGCGGCCCAGTACGGGCCGTCGGGCTGGAGCTACGGGGCGCCGTGCCTGATGCGCATTGCGGCCGACGGGCGCGCGGAGCCGATCGACGGCGGCTTTCTTGCACCCTCGTTCGCCCTGGCAGCCGACCCGTCCGGACACGCCGTGCTGGTCTTCAGCAACGAGAAGACGGAACACGGCTCGTACCAGCCCCGCTACCTCAGCAGCCTCTTTCCCGAGTCCGGCGAGCAGATCAACCAGATGGTGCTGGGTTTGCAGCAGAAGTTCCCGCCGCGCAACGAGCTATGGTGTGCCGCCGTGCATGACGGCAAGAGCTTTCTGGCCGTGGTCGAGCAGATGCCCGACTATAGCCTGCGCGTCGAGCAGCACCAGCCGATCCACGTGGAGCTGATCGCCACGCGCGTCGACGGCAGGACGGGGCGGGTGCTCGACTTGGGCTCGGAGCCGGCGCCGGCCGGCGCGTGGAAGGACGTGCGCCCCTACGGAAAAGATCGCACGGCGATTGCCCAGGCGCCGCACGGCGTCAAGGCGGCCGTCGAGCCGCTTGCACAGCGGCATCCCGCCATGGCCTCCTGCGGCGGCGGCAAGTCGCTCCTGGTCTACGAGCGGCGCACGGGGCCAGGGCAGTACAAGATTCACGGCGTGCTGCTGAGCCAGTAGACACGGGCCATTGCCGAGTATTGCGAGAAGGCCGGGTTGAAGCTGTCGCCGTGAGTGAAATCCAGCAACGAGCCGCGAAAAGGCTAAGTTCCCGTATTGTTGGGGGGGCGCTGTTCGGCTGATATGGTGTGGCGGGGGGGCGAATCGCAAGGAGGCGATAGCCATGCCGTATCGCTGGCCGGAGGAAACGGTTTTCCAGGAGTGGGTTCTCGAAGTCGAGGACCGATCTTGTCTGGTGTGTGGTCGCAAGATGCATGTTTGCGACCATCGACATCATCACATCTTCACGTTGGATGGGCCGGTGCATCTGATCTGCAGGCTGGTCCACTGCCCGGACGAGTCTTGTTCGGGTCACCCTCGCATCTTCAGCCCCGAAGCCGAGATGGGCATCACCATGCGATGGTGGGTGATCGGCTGGGACGTCTTCTGCTGGATTGGGCATCGCCGCTTTGCCCGGCATTGGTCGGTTCCACAGATCCGGCAAGAGCTGAGGGACAGTTACCAGATTGCCTTGTCGGACGACGCCATCGAGAGATACATTCAGCGGTATCAGCAGATGGTT
>Ga0180438_10002950_pt1 | contig 26582 bp, 13 predicted proteins | sample SS_ome_12_FD_132455 | JGI IMG/M metagenome (GOLD analysis project Ga0180438, IMG submission 132455) | Hypersaline lake sediment archaeal communities from the Salton Sea, California, USA - SS_3_D_2 metaG | ecosystem: Environmental > Aquatic > Non-marine Saline and Alkaline > Hypersaline >... | reverse complement strand
CGGCGGCAAGACGGACCGCGTCGGGGTAGCTGGGCGAGAATCGCAGCGCGTACGTCACCTCCTCGTCGGAGGACGCCGGGCGGTTGATGTAGAACCTGTAGTAGTCGGGCGGGTCGTATCCCGCGTAGGACAAGTCGTCCACGTCGAGATCCCCGCCGGGGTCGCTGTCCACGACTCCCCAGAACCCCTCCAGCCAGGACCCCTCCAGTGCCACCCCGTCCGGGGAGAGGACCTCAACGTCCCCTTTTGTCAGGACCGAGTTGTGCCACCGGCCGTTCAACTCCTGCGTCGCCAATGGCGCCGGCACCAAGTAGTAGTCTTCCAGGTCGTCCACGCCCATCGTGAGGTCCCCGATGAGCATCTCCCCGGTGAACGGCGGCAGGATAGCGGCATACTCGTATTCGTCGTTCCGACCGTAGGCGCCATCTCGCCAGACCCACTCGTACCGGTCCGGCGCAACCGCTTCATCGCCGGCCAGGAAGTCGTTCTGTTCGCCGCCCTCGAGGACGTCATCGCCGCCCCCGCCCACTAGCGTGTCGATGCCCGCGTCGCCGTAGAGGCGGTCGTCGTAGGCCCCGCCGTAGAGCTGGTCGTTGCCCGCCCCGCCGTGGATCTCCAGGGAGCAGATCGACCCGCCCTGCTGGGCGTCGCCGGGGTCGATGCCCCACTCGCTTTGGCGCCCGGGGAAGGTGTAGCCGGCGTCGCCGCGGACCACGTCGTCGCCCGCCCGCACGTCGAAGACCGTCTTCTCGACCTCGCGGACCTGGTAGAACGCCAGGTGCAGTTCCTCCAGCCCGGTGGCCTCGTCGACGAGGAACTGCTGGTTGGCCGTGTCCCAGACGAGGGCGCCCAGCTCGTAGCGGTGCAGCAGCGTGTTGTAGCGGATGGCGACGTGGTCGTTGACCGGCCGGCCGGCGGCGTCCGTGTCGCCGCCGAGGAAGATCACCTCGTCGATCCCCTCCCCGCCGAAGAGCTGGTCGCTGGTGGTGGGCACGTACGTCGTCTCCGTGCCGGCCAGCACGGGCAGCGCGTCGGGGATGATCTGGAGGCGGTCGCTGCCCGGCCCGCCGGCCAGAAGGTCCGAAGCCTGTCGGTCGGCCCCGCCGGTCAGCACGTCGTTGCCCGGCCCGCCGAAGACCCAGTCCTCCCCGCCCCCGCCGGCCAACCGGTCGCTGCCCTCCCCACCCAGCAGGACGTCCCGGCGATTGGCCCGCGGCGACGTGGCCATCGCGACGGGCACGGGATCGGCCCCGTCGGCCAGGTCGAGCGTCAGGCTGTATCGCGTCGGGGCGGCATTGGTCGAGAGGACCCGAAGCACGTACGTCGTGTCGGCCTCCAGGGGCGGGTCCAGAGCCCCGATGTCCATGGGCGTCGCCGCGTCGCCTGTCCCCAGCGGCGTCTGGCCGTCCTCGGCGAACAGGGCCATCTCCAGCCCATCGGCGGCCGAGAGGCTGCTGAGTGCGACGGCGGCGCCCGGCTCCGGCACGTCAGTCAGCCGCAGCGCGTACCAGTCCTCGTCGGTTGGGCTGTCGATCGTCAGGCCCGTGTAGACCGTGCTGCACGAGATCTCCAGCGCGCCTCGCGCCTCGGGCGAGGCGGCGAAGCCCAACCACACAGGGATCGCGTTGCCTTCCAGCGCCCCCGTCGTGCCGGCGGTCGTGGTCGCCAGGGCCAGCCGCCCGTCGATCTGCCGTGCGACGACGACCGCGCCAAGACCGGCAGATTCCAAGGCGACGTTGAGTTCCGCCACGAGGTGCGCCAGAACACTGGTGCCGCCTTCCGGCTGGGCGTGGCGCAGCGTGACCTCGACGGCTGGTCCGCCGTTGACGGCCAGGGTGAAGGAGTAATCTCCGTCGGCCGCGGTCGAGACGTCCTCGTCGGCTATCAGGACGGCCGGGCCTGCCAGGGCATGGGCGTCGGCCCGGTCGTCGTTGCGGATCTCCTGCTCCGTGTCATCCGGCAGCAGCGCCTCGCCGGAGGCGATCTGCACGTCGTCGTCTCCGGGGCCGGCGTCGATCCACACGGTCTTCTGCACGGTCGGGCCGACCGTGATCCGGTCGTTGCCCCCCAGCGCGTCGATGATGATCGCCTCGAAGTCGCCTTCCGGCGGCAGCAGCTCGGCCACCAGGTCGCGCTGCACGCGGGCCAGGTCGCCCGGGTCCTCTCCCGCCCGGGCCGCGGCGGCCCCGTCGCGCAGGCGCTGGACGTCCAGCAGCACGTCCTCCGGGTCCCAGACGTAGTTGCCCTCCGCGTCAGTGGCCAGGAAGTCCAATCGCACCTGCGCGGCGAAGGTGTAGACCCCGCCATTGTTGGTCAGGCGGGTAACGAGATGGTGCTCGGCCAGCAGGCCCGGCTCGGTGACGTAGTCCAGCGAGATCACGTCGTCCAGCCCCGAGCCGCTGACGTACCAGACCTTGTCGGTCCGGCGGGCGTACTCCTTCCACTCGTCGCCGCCGGCCCCGCCGTCCCTCTGCTCGGTCCCCTCCCCGTCTCGGAAGACCAGCCGGTCGTCGCCCCCGTTGCCGTACAGGAAATCCGCGACCGTCCCGCCGTACAGGACGTCGTCGCGGGCCGACCCGAGCATGCGGTTCAGGCCGGTCGTCTCCAGGGCCCACAGCCCCCCGCCGTCGTCCCCGGCGTGCAGGCCGCCCTCGGCGTCGACGTACACGCCGAACGGGCCGTCCGTCGTCGCGCTGTACACGGCGAACGGGTCCTCCAGGGCGCCGTCGTACGGCTCGAAGGCCCTGACCTCGTCGAAGGCGAACGGCATGTATGTCCAGGCGGCCAGGACGTTGCGCCCCTGGCCGCCGATCAGGTCGTCGTCGCCCCCACCGGCGAAGAGCTGGTCCACGTCGGTCGGCAGCCCGAGCCCCGCGCCGCCGTCGCCCCACAGCCGGTCGTCCCCCGCTAGGCCGTACAGCTTGTCGCTGCCGCGCCCGCCGTCCAGCCGGTCGCGAAGGGCCGTGCCCACCAGCACGTCGTTGCCCGGCCCGCCGTCCAGCACGCCGACCCAGTCGCCGACCCGCCCGGCCAGGGCGGACAGGTCCAGCGCCTCGTCGCCGGCGGCGAACTCCAGCACGTCGTCGCCCATCAGGCCGCTGACGCGGAACTGCTCGACCAGCGGCGTCCCGTCGGCGGCCCGCCAGGCGGCCAGGATCTCCCGCCCGTTGTACTCCACGCGGAGCTGTCCGCCGGGCGCCTCGCTCAGGCGGATGTGGTCGTCGGCGTCGGTGCCCTCGACCAGCAGGATGTCCGTCGCGTTGTCGTCGGCCACGTCGTCGGCCGTCTCGTTGCCGTACTGGCCGTCCATCACCTCCCCGAGCTCCACGTAGGACTCGCGAACGTCGAGGACGAGCATGTCGATGCCCGTCCCGCCGTAGAGGGCGTCGCGGCCGTCCTGGCCCTCCAGCCAGTCGCTGTCGCCGCCGCCCCACAGCTCGTCGCCGCCCCCGCCGCCGTAGAGCTGGTCCTCGCCGAAGCCGCCGTAGAGGGTGTCGCCCGCGCCGACCCGGGCGGCGTCCGTGTTCGGGCCGTATCCCGGCCCGGCCAGCTTGTCGCCGTGGAGAAAATCGTTGCCCCCCTCGCCGCGCATCACCTCGGCGCGGAGGTTGCCGTAGAGCCAGTCGTTGCCTGCTCCGCCGAACAGCTCATCGCCCGGCAGCAGCGCCTCGGCCGCCGCGTCGGTGCTGGCGGCCCAGGCGAACAGGTAGTCGATGCCGTCGCCGCCGTAGAGCTGTTGGCCGACCAGGTCCGCCCCACCCGCGCCCGCTCCGGCGTCGCCGTAGAGCAGGTCGCTTCCGCCGTCACCGTAGAGCAGGTCCAGCCCCTCGCCGCCGTGGAGCACGTCGTCGTTGCCGCCGCCGTGCAGGACATCCGCGCCGTCGCCGCCATAGATGTGGTCGTCGCCGGCCTCGCCGTCGACAAAGTCGCTGCCGGCGTAGGCGTAGATGATGTCGCTGCCCCCGCCCCCGTAGATCGTGTCGACGCCCAGGTCCCCGTGAATGACGTCGTCGTCCTCGCCGCCGTGAAGCTCGTGGACGTCGTCGGCGTCGGCAGGCGTGTACGACTCGGCCTCGGCACCCGCGTAGAGGACGTCGCGCCCCGCGTCGCCGTAGAGGAAGTCGCTGCCGCCGGCGCCGATGAGCACGTCGTCGCCATCGCCGCCGCGAATCGTGTCGTTGCCCGCCTCGCCGTCGAGCCGGTCGGCGCCCGCGCCGCCGTCCATCACGTCATTCCGCAGCCCGCCGATCAGCAGGTCGTCGCCGGCCTCGCCGTACATCTCGTCGGCGCCGTTCCCGCCGAGCAGCACGTCGCCGCCGGGCCCGCCGAAGAGCCTGTCATCTCCCCGCCCGCCGTCGAGCGCGTCGTTCCCTTCGTCGCCGAGCAGCGTGTCGTCCCCGCTGTCGCCGTGGAGCGTATCGTCGTCGCCCCCGCCTTCCAGGTGGTCCGCGCCTGTCCCCCCGGCCAGGAAGTCGTTGCCCGCGCCGCCGCGGAGCGTGTCATTGCCCCGCCCGCCGTCCAGGCGGTCCCGGTCGTCCCCGCCGTCCAGAACGTCGTTCCCGGCGCCGCCGCGGAGCACATCGTCGCCTGAATCGCCGTACAACCGGTCGTCGCCGCCGCCGCCGTACAGCTCGTCGTCGCCGTCCCCGCCATGGAAGATCGCATCGCCCCCGCCGGCCCGCAGCTCGTCGCTGCCCGCCCCGCCGTACAGCTCGACGGGGATCAGCAGGGCCTCGCCGATCGTTACCCGGTCGTCGCCTCCGCCCGCGTCGCCCTCGATCCGCGAGATGCCCGAGAACGACTCGCTGAAGCCCAGCGCCTCGACCGTCACGTCGCCGGCGTGGTCGCCCGCCAGGAGCTTGAAGCGGTCGTCGTCCTCGGTGAACTGGAGCGTGAGCGTCTGGCCGCTCTGCGTCGCGATCACCGGCGTGCCGTCCGGCCGCGGGATCGCGAAGTCCACGAGCGTCACCCGGGCCAGCTCGAAGGTCTTGTCGATGGAGAACAGGCCCAGGTCGAGCGACGCGAACGCCTCGAGCCCGGCGTCGACCGAGCCGGAGACGTCGAAGATGTGGATGGGCCCGAGTTCCCAGTTGCGCGCGAGCTCGTCGAAGCGGATCCGCCCGTTGTCGTCGTCGTCGTGCAGGTTGAGGTCGACGGTCAGGTGGATCCCGCCGCGGACGCCGGCCTCCAGGGCCGCCAGGTTCAGCTTGGCCCCGGCGGTCAGCGAGCCGCCGAGCTGCACCTCCGGCACGTCCTCGCCCGTCCCGTCCGCGTTGGCCCGGTCGGAGATGAAGAACCCGGTGAACACGTCGAGCCAGTCGCCCGTGTCCAGCGCCTTCCGCATGCCCGACGTGTCGAAGCCGAAGGCCAGATCCGCCGTGGCGAACACCCGCCCCCCGATCTCCGCGCCCACGATCGGGAACGGCGGGATCGGGAAGTATCTGCTGTAGCTGAAGTCCACTCCCAGCGGCGCCATGTCGAACAGGAACAGGTCCACGTCGTTGCCCAGCAGCAGGCTGAAGGCCGTCAGGGGGTTCTCGATCAACGGGAAGCTGATGCTCCCGCCTCCGCCCGAGTGCAGGTCCGACGTCCACTGCTTAGCCCTCCCGCTGTCGAGTGTTTCCATCTGCTCGCGAATGCCCGTCAAGGGCGGCGAGGGGTCCACCGGCTCGAGCGCCCCGGCCTCGCCGGGCAGCCGCCGCGCCGCGTCGGCGGCCACCGAGAACGCGCCCAGGTCGATCCACAGCGACGAGGCCATCTCGGGAATCGACTTCACCAGTTCCGCCACGTCCGCTACCGACTGGAGGAACGCCGCCACGTCCGCCCGCCCGAACATCCGGGCCAGGTCCACCAGCGTGACGTCCTCGCCGGCCAGGTCCGAGATGACCGGCAGCGGGTCGGTCAGGACATTCAGGGCCGGCTCGATCGGCCCGACGATGTCGCTGACCCAACGGAGGATCGGCCCGGCGAACTGGTTGATGAAGTCGCCCAGGTTGATCTGGACGTTGGTGAACCCGATCGTCGGGTCCGACGAGCCGATCTCGCCGTCGGCGGCGGCGAAGGCCCAGTCGAGGTTGAAGTCCGCCCGCAGCCGCGGGAAGCCCGTACTGCCCCCGAAGCTGGTCACGAGCTGGAGGTCCACGTTGGCGTACGCGTTGAGGCTGGCATTCAGCAGCGAGCCCAGCCCGGCCGAGCCCACTTCCGCAACCGTCAGCCGCCCGTCGCCGTCGCCCCCGTCCAGCAGGTCGATGCTGAACGAGCCGCTGAAGCTGGTCGGATCGCTCGCGTTGTCGTTGACGTCGAGCTGCACGAAGCCCAGCGTGCCCGTCACCGCCAGCCCCGGCGTCGTGACCTCCAGGAAGACCGTCAGCTCGTCGGCCCCCGAGACGTCGAAGTACACGCCGTCGTCCAGGCTCAGCCCGAAGCCGAGATGGAAGTCAAAACCCGTCCGCACGCGAACGTCGCCGTCGACGTCGAAGCCCAGGCCCGGCAGGTTCAGGTCCAAGCTGATCGGCAGGTTGACCTCGAAGAAGTCCCTGGCCAGGTGCACGTTGTACTGGATCTCGCCCTCGCCCACGTTGTCGTCGGGGCTGTCGTCCGCGAGGGTCAGCACGATGTCCTCCCGGTCCACGTCCGCGTCGGCGTCGGCGTCCTGAAGCCAGTCCAGCCCGCCGGGCCCCAGGGCGTCGAACAGCACCTGCCGGATCGCGTCGTTGGAGCGGTCAGCGACCAGGGCGAAGTTGTCCAGCACGCTGTCCCGCAGATCGGCCAGGAACGTGATCGCGTCGGCCAGCGCATCGCCGACCAGCGGCAGCGGCACGCCGAACACGTCGCGGCTGGTCAGCTCGACGATCGGGTCCAGCAAGGCCTGCCAGCCGCTGCTCATCGCCGAGAGATCCGACGTGTCCCCGCCGGCGACGAACGCGTCGTAGTCGGAGACGAACTGCGCCGCCGCGACGGTCGGCCCGGCCGGCAGCGAGAGATCCCATTCGAACGTCAACGTATCGCTGCCACTTACCAGATACTCCATCGGCAGCGACGCGTCGGCCCAGCCCTCGACGGCCACGGCCACGTCGGCCTCGCCGACCGCCGCAGACAACGCGTGCCGATCGTCGGCGTCCGGGTCCGTCAGCGTGACGCTGTAGGCGGCGGGGTTCGACGCGTCGGCCTCGCTGTAGGACAGCCGGACCTGACCGCCCGAGACGGAGACCTCCACCGGGCCCAGCGACGTGTCGAAGCCGACCGATCCGTCCTGCGCGCCGGCTTCGTAGACGATCGACGTCGTGTCGTACAGGAACGCGCCCGGCTCGCCGGCCAGGTCGATGCCCAACACCAGCCCCAGCGTTCCCTCGGCCTCCAGGCTGACCGGATCGCTCGCGGCCACGTCCTGGAGGCGATCGGCCGCCGACAGGCCCAGGCCGGTGATGTCCAGGCTCACCGGCAGATCACCGTCGGCCTGGTGCGCGAAGGCCAGCTCAACCCGCAATGCCATGCCGCCGGCGTCCAGCGAGACGGTCACCTCGGAGTCGCCGTCCGACAGCAGGTCGAGCTGCTGTTCCAGCACGCCCTCCACCGACTGGACGTCCGCGATGCCCTGCGTCGACAGGCCGGCAACGAAGCCCTCGAACGCGTCGGCCAGGTCGATCTGCTCCACCACGCCCGTCGCGAACAGCCCCAGGTCCAGGCCGGCCAAGCTGTCCAGCGACTCGGCGTCGGCCACGAAGTCTGAAGCAGCCCCCATCGCCGAGAGGATCGTGTCTCTCGAGACGGGCTCCAGCAGGAGAACGTCATCGAGGTTGTGTGGCGTGACCGTGGCGCCCGGCAGATTTGCGACGTCGCCGGCATGGATCTCAACAGAAGCCCCCGCGGCCGAGACGCCCGCCATCGGCTGGGCAAGAGCGACCGGGAGATTAAGGTCCAGCGTGCCCGTCATCGCCGGCGGCGCGGCCCCGTCCAACGCGCTGAACCGCTCGTGGAGCGTCGCCCGCCCGGCAGACTCGTGCGTCTCCGTGACCGCGCCGCTCGCCGTGCCGTCCGTGACGGTCACGCCGACGAAGCCGATGGCGGCCCCGGCGTCCACGTCGTCGGCCTGGAGGGCCAGATCGGCTGCCAGCTCCACGTTCCGCAGGAAGACATAGTCGGCCAGCGTCTGCCCGTGCAGCGGCTTGCCGTCCAGTACCGCATCCTCCTCGGCCGGGTCCTGCTCTCCCTCCACCGCCTCCTCGATGAACTCACCGAGAATCCCCAGGCCAAACCCCGCCAGTGACCCGTTGGCGCCCCGGATTCGGAAGGTCGCATCCCCGCGGCTCCTGTCCGTCGTCATCAGCCGGTGACCGTCTGCGTGGATGTCCGCCGCGAACAGCTTCTCGCCCGGGTTGATCGGGTCCGGAGGCGCCGCAGCGCCGAGCCGGTCCAGCACGTCGCCAACGGTCTGGGCGCCGTCCAGGATCACCTCGAACGTCGCCCCGCTGCGCAGCGTGATCCGAAGGTCGGCTAGCTCCTCGCCCGGCGCGGCCTCGTCGATCAGAACCCCCACTCCGGCATTGAGGTCGTCGAGCAACATGCCCCGCGTCAACTGGAATCCGCTGCCCACCGGCTCCAGGACCACGCCCAGCTCGAACGTGTGCGAGACCTGCGGCGTGAGGCGCACCGTGCTGTCGCTCGTCACGTCGCGCAGCAGGCCCAGCGCTTCCTCGTAGCGGAAGGCCGCCGTCTGCTCGCCCTGTGCCTCGTCGTAGCTCAATCCCAGCACCAGCTCGCGCGAGCCGGCGTTGTACTGAAGCCCCGTCACACGCGCGCCGAGCTGATCCGCCAGCCCCTGCACCGTCGAGAAGGCCGGCTGCGTCGCCGTCAGGCTGGACCCGCGGGTCACCTCCTGCGACAGCAGCCCGGTGACGTTGGCCTGGTAGGCGGCGGCGTGGTCCGCCACCTCCGCCACCGTCAGATCCTGCGTCAGCGGCACACGAGTCACCGCGCCGGGCGATTCCTGGAGCGCGGCCATCCACTCGCCGATCTGCGTCAGCGCCGCCAGAAGCTCGCCGGCGGCCAGGATCCGGAAGTCCTCCAGCACGGCCGTGTCCTGCTTGATCAGGCTCGCAGCCGTCCCGTCAAAGACGTCGTCGTCCGTGATGAGGAACGTCGGAGTCTCGACGCCCAGCACGCCCGACACGTCCCGGCCGGGCGCGAAGCCGAGCGGCAGCGAGATCGTCAGCGAGCCGTCGCCCGTCGCCAAGCCATCTGCCGACTCGGACCGCAAGTCGCCGAGAGTCCTTCGCTGCGACGTCCCGATAACGCCCGGGATCGCCACGTCGGCCGCCATCTGCGCCGAGCCGCCCTGCACCTGGACCTCCAGCAGCCCCACCCGACCCGGCGCCGTCAGCGACGATTCGTCGATCGTCGCCTGGATCTGGGGGTCCTCGTTGAACTCCACACAGAACGCCTCCGAGGCCGACGGCCAGGCCGAGAAGTCCACGCCGAAGCGGAAGCTCAAGTCCGCCTGCACGTGCAGCGTCACCTCGACCGGAGCGTCGAGCAGCAGGGGCACGTCGTCCTGGCCGGCGAACGGGTCCAGCTCAACGGTGACCGTCCGGTCCACGTGCACGGCCACGGAGATCCCATCCGCCAGCGAGTCCGTTCCGTCGAGGCGCGTCAGTGTCACGCCGCCGGATGAGCCGCTCAGGCTGTCCAGCTCGGCCAGCAGCGAATCCAGCGTCACCACGGCCGTGGCGTCGAGGTAATCGCCCACCGGGGCGGCCAGGCGCGACGCCACAGCCTCGTCCAGCGCCAAGACCTCCCCCAGGGACTTCCCGATCTCGGGGATGCTCTTGCCCAGCGGCCCGGCCTCGCCGAGGCGCCTCAGCCAGTCGACCAGCCCGTCCAGCCCGTCCGAGACGGCCGCCCGAACCTGCTGGTCCAGCTCGATCAGACGATCGCCCGTTGTGACGTCCAGCGCCACGTTGACTTGCACGTTTTCGCTGTCGAGCAGATCCGTCCCCGTCACCACGAGTTCGGGATCCTCCCACAGGACGATCTCGCCCGGGTTGCCCTGCAAAGGCAGGACGCCGTCGGCCCGTGCCTCGCCGGCCACCGCCACCGAGAACGCCTGGATGTCCGAGCCCGTCACCCCGCCGACGTCGATCTCGGCGAACTCAACCGACGCTCCCGCGTGGAGGTCCATGCTCCCGCCGACCACCTGTAAGTCCGCCAGACGGAACTGCGCAGGGAATCCGATGCCCTCGGCATCGACCGAAGCGGCCAGTTCGAGCCGGCTCGACTCCAGGAAGAAGCTCCCGCCCGCCAGGCCGAACGACAGGTCGAATCGCATCGCGCCGGTCAGCGGGACCTCGGGCGCTGCGTCATACATCAACCCGACCGCCTCTGCGGCGGCGCCCAACTCCATCGGAACGAGCTGCTCGCCGCGGACCGACAGGCGCAGGCCTATGCTCACATCCGCTCCGGCCGCCGGATGGGCGAGCACGTCGTCATATTGGGCGATCAGCCCGCCGGCGGCCGCGCCGTCCAGTCCGTCAAGATACGCCGCGAGCCCTTCGACCGTGTCGGTTACGGCCAGGCCCGCCTGCACCGCTTCATGCAGGTGGTGCGTCAGCGCCTCGCCGGCGTCCAGCGCGTCGAGGAGCGATACGCCCGCGATCGGCATCGATTGCTGCAAGAGCGGCTCGGCCTCCAGGTCTGCCTGGGCCCAACTGCTCCACTCGGCCAAGCCGGTCAGCAGATCCGCCTCCTGCTGGCCGGTCAGCGCGCCGGCGTTCAGCAGAAGCCGCGGTTCCAGCCATTCCAGCTCCGGACACGATCTCGATGGGATAAGTGCGGTCTTCATCACGAATCTCCCTTCGACGAAAGGGCGGCCCCGCAGCAGCGACATGGGCCTCCCGAACGGCATGCGGAACGATGATCTGACGGAAGCGGGCGCGCCCCCACGCCCGGCGCGACGGCAGGATGCGAGGAGGGGCGCCGGCCGGACATGCCAGGAGCGAACAGCCCGGGTGATCCCCTCTCCGGGCGACAGCCGAGGCCGAGAGGGCGCCGAGGCTTGAGATGCGATGGCCCCGGCCCGGAAGCTGTGTGCAGACAAAGCACCCTTCCCTGCACAGCGCGGCCTCCCTTCTCGTTACCGCCGATGTTCGCGCCTCAGAGGCAAACGCGGCACGTCCGCCTTCGATCCCCACGGCAGTAACGCAAGCTCAACGGCGTGCTACCGCACGCAAAGAGCGAAGCAAGCTCGGCCAACGACCTCAACTTGTCCTCCCCCTACAGCCAACGTGCAAGCGCACTTCTCTGGCGCAACCAGAGCGCCTTGCTTGCCCCGCCAGCGAACTGCATTACCTTGGATTCTAACCCGGAAAGGGCCGTTGTCAACGACAAACCACGGAGGCCGACGAACCGACCGAGCAGGAGGTCGCCGTATGAAGGGCCTGACGATTCGCCGACAGGTGCATGCCAGCCGTCGCCGCAACGGCCGCTTCGCAACTCCGGCCACTGGGAAAAACGTGACCACCGTGCCATATGGTTGTCACTGGGACGCGCGATAATGCCACCACAGTGTCAGTTGGGAAACGGTCTGCGGGTCCGATAGCAGGAGGAAGGGGATGAGCAAGCACCGAGTTCCGAGGACAGGCCGGCCGATGTTGACGTTTTTCGGTGACCTGGTTGCCAAAAAGCACGCACAAGTCAGCCACCGCGACGGACCGCACCAGTACACCATCCGCCTGTTTCGCACGGAAGCTCCGGGCTACGTCCTCTCGATCCACCATCAGGACGACTCGACCGATCACCACTGGGCGGCCCACACGCCCAGAAGGCTCGGCGTGGCGGATCTGTTCGACCAGTATCTGGCCGAGCAGGGCCCGGAGGGGTCGGCCCTGAGGGCCTTCCGCGAGGCGACCCAGTCGATCATGATGCAGGCGCCGGAGCTGGACGAGATGATCCAGTGGTCCAGCGTGCTCGGCGGCATATGAGCGGCTACAGTTCCCGGCCGACGGCCCGGGCGATCTGCCGGAGGACGGACATCTCCGCCGTGAGCGCCTCGGGCCGCAGCGACTGCGGGCCGTCCGACATTGCCCTGGCCGGGTCGCCGTGGCACTCGACGAGCAGCCCGTCGGCCCCGGCGGCGATCGCGGCGCGGCACATCGGTCCGACCAGTTCGGCCCGTCCGGTCCCGTGCGAGGGGTCGACGATCACGGGCAGATGCGTGGTGTCCTTCAGCGCCGGCACGGCCGCGAGGGCCAGCGTGTTCCGCGTGTGCTTCTCGAAAGTGCGGATGCCCCGCTCGCAGAGGATCACCTGTCCGTTTCCGGCGTTGAGGATGTACTCGGCGGCCAGCAGCAGCTCCTCGAGCGTCGCCGACAGGCCCCGCTTGAGCAGCACGGGCTTGTCCAGCCGACCGACCGCCTCGAGCAGCGGATAGTGCTGCATGTTCCGCGAGCCGATCTGGAGCACGTCGGCGTACTGGGCAACGGCGTCGAGACACTCCGTGCCGATCACCTCGGTCACGACGGCCAGGCCCGTCCGCTCGCGGGCCTCGGCGAGCATCTTGAGGCCCTCGACGCGGTGGCCCCGGAAGCTGTAGGGGCTGGTTCGCGGCTTGTACGCCCCACCGCGCAGGCCGACGCACCCGGCGGCGCGGGCGGCCTCGGCGATGCGGAGCAGTTGGTCGCGGTCCTCGACGGCGCAGGGCCCGGCGATCACGCCGACGGCCCGCCCGCCGATGGGGAACTGCCGCGGGCCGATCCGCACCTGCGTTGGCTCGGCCTTGACCTCCGAGGAGGACAGCTTGTACGGCGCGGTGATCGGCACGACCCGCTCGACCATCGCCGCGCCCTCGATGAGCCCCACGTCGGCTCCCCGCTTGTCGCCGACACACGCGACAACCGTCCGCTCCACACCTTCGATGACTCGATCCGTCATACCGCTATGCCGAACCAGGCCCACCACGTGCTCGACGTGATGCCGACCCGCTCCGGGCTTCATGACCACAACCATGGCAGATCTCCTGCGTTGGGACTCTCCAGGGGAAAGAAAGGGAAACACGCGTTCGCCTGGCACCGGCCGCGATGAGGCGGCCCGACGGCTCAGCCGCGGCGCCAGGCGCCGGGATAGCCGTATGCGTAGCCACCCCGGAAGCGCCGGATCTGCGCAGAAGCAAACACACCGGGCAAGCCGAGCCAACCGGTCAGCTCTCTGCTTGCCCACGCGTCCTCGTCGCCGCCCTGTGGGGCGGCAATGTGTTCGCACTCGCTCATCAGATCCATACCTATCCCGGCCGCAGGAGTCGGCCGGTCATCTTGTATTATACAACCATCGGCTCGATTCGGGGAAGCGGATTTGTGGAAATCGAGGCATCGGACGAGAAAACGCCCTCATGGCTGCCAGGCAGAGGCGAGGCGTGTGAGGGGGTGCGGGGATGCGGGGCGGAAGGGCGATGAGGGCAATTGGGCGGATCGTGGCAATGCCCCGGCCGGGGAGCACACGGAGCGACGGAGCCCCAACAGGGGGGCATCGGAACTCAACTTGCCGCATATCAGTTGGTTACGCAGGAGGCCCGATAGTGGCCATGCCGTCCATGTAGGGGCGGAGGGCCTCAGGGACGGTCACCGTGCCGTCGGCGTTCTGATTCAGCTCCAGCAGGGGGATGAGGATCCGCGGGCTGGCGATGACGGTGTTGTTCAGCGTGTGGCAGAAGCGAATCCTGCCGCCGGCATCCCGGTAGCGGATGTTCAGGCGGCGGGCCTGGAACTCGTGGAACCGGCTGGCCGAGTGGGTCTCGCCGTAGCTGTCGCGCGACGGCATCCACGTCTCGATGTCGAACTTCTGCACCTGCCCCTGCCCGAGGTCGCCCGTGCAGACGTTGACGACACGATAGGGAAGCTCCAGCGCCTTCAGCACGCCCTCGGCGTTGGCGAGAATCTCCTGGTGGAACTCGATCGACGCCTGCTCGTCGTTGGCCGCGACGATCACCTGCTCGACCTTGTCGAAGTAGTGGATGCGGTACAGCCCGTACGTGTCCTTGCCCGCCGCCCCGGCCTCGCGCCGGAAACACGTGCTCAGCGCGACGTACTTCCGCGGCAGCTCGGCCTCGGCGAGGATCTCGTCGGTGTGATAGCCCGTCAGCGGCACCTCCGCCGTGCCGACGAGGCTCATGGCGTCGCGCTCCGCCAGATAGGCCTGGTCGCGACCCAGCGGAAAGTACCCCGTCCCGTACATCACCGCCTCGTTGACCAGCACGGGGACGGTCATCAGCGTGTAGCCGCGCTCGATCATCTGGTCGATCGCCAGCCGCAGGACCGCCTGGTGCAGCATCGCGCCGGCGCCCTTGAGCACGAAGTTCCGCGACCCGGCGAGCTTGACGCCGCGCGGGATGTCGATGATGTCCAGCGCCGCGCCCAGCTCGACGTGGTCCTTCGGCTCGAAGTCGAACCGCCGGATCTCGCCCTCCTCCCGGAGCGTGACGTTCTCCGTGTCGTCCTGGCCCACCGGCACGTCGGGCGCCGGCGGCTGGCAGATCCGCAGCATCCGCTCGCGGAAGGTCGGCTCGAGCTGTTCGATCAACTCGCCGAGTTCCTTCACACGAGCCTTCAGCGACTGCATCTCGGCGATGGCGTCGGCCTTCTCCTGCCCGGAGAGCTTGGCGATTCTCTTGCCGGCGGCGTTCTGCGCCGTGCGGGCCTCCTGAAGCTCACGCCGGGCGTCCGTCAGCTTCGCGTCGGTCTCCAGAAGGCCCGCCACATCGGCCTCGATCAGCTTCAGCCGCCCCGCCTCGGCGTACTTGTCCGGATCGTCACGTATCAGCTTGATGTCGATCATGGATCCTGTCCCGATCATCGGCCCCCATGCGGCGGCCTCGTGCCAGTTGGCCGGCCATCATGCCACGACGGCCGACGGATTTCACGCGCTTTTGCCCCCGTTGACACCGCCGGGCGCTGGCGGGACAATGCTCCCGCCATGGCGGACGTCTCGGAAGCTCCGGTTGTCAAGTTGATCTGCGGGATGATCTCGTCTCGCGGGAAGCTGTTCGACGCGGCGGCGGAGGAGCTGGCCCGCGCGTTCGGCCCGATCGACCACACCAGCGAGGTCATGGGCTTCGACTTCACGCACTACTACGACGACGAGATGGGCACGCCGCTCTATCGGCGGTTCGTCAGCTTCGCCGAGCCGGTCGCCCCAGACGTGCTGGCCGAGGCGAAGCTGCGGACGAATGCCATGGAAGCCGATTTCGCCCGCCGACTCGCCGGCCCGCCGAAGCGGCCGATCAACCTCGACCCGGGCTACGTCGAGCCGTCCAAGCTCGTGCTGGCCAGCATGAAGAACTTCTCCCACCGCATCTACCTCGCCCGGGGCGTGTATGCCGATCTGACGCTGATGTACCGCCACGGCCGGTGGGAGCCGCTGGGCTGGACCTTCCCGGACTACGCCTCCGGCCGCTACGACGAGTTCCTGACGGCCGCGAGGCGGCTGATGCCGGCCCCCTCCGGCGAGGGGGCGGCGCCATGATGGTCCTTGTCGGAATCGCCGCGGCAGGACTGACCTTCGCGATCTGCCTGTTCGCCGTGCCCGTGACCACGCGGATGGCCCTTCGCTTCGGCATGATGGACGTGCCGGGCCGCCACAAGGCCCATCGCCACCCCACGCCGATGCTGGGAGGCTGCGCCATCTTCGCCGCCATCCTCCTGCCGAGCCTGCTGGCCCTGTCGGTCGCGGCGGTGTGGTCCGAGCAGGGCCCGCCGGCCTGGCTGCCGGACGAGTTGGCCGTTCACCTGCCCGGCGCGGCCGCCAAGGCGCCACAGGCCGTCGGGATCTTCGCCTGCGCCTTCGTCCTCCACGTCGTCGGGCTGATTGACGACCGCAAGCACCTCGGCCCGTGGCTGAAGCTGCTGGGCCAGGCGGCGGTCTGCTCGGCGGCGGCGATGCTGCTGGGCGTTCGCATCCTGACCGTCGCCGGCGAGGCCCTGAGCATCCTCGCGACGGTCTTCTGGCTGATGGCGGTCACCAACGCGTTCAACTTCCTGGACAACATGGACGGCCTGTCGGCGGGCGTGGCGGCGATCTGCTGCGCAGCGCTGTTGGGCGCGTCGGCGAGCATCGGGCAGTTGTTCGTCTCGGGCTGGCTGTGCGTGCTGCTCGGCGCGCTGGCGGGCTTCTTGCCCTACAACTTCCCCCCGGCGAGGGTCTTCATGGGCGACGCCGGGTCGCTGGTGATCGGGTTCCTGCTCGGCGTGGTCAGTTGCCTGACCACCTACACCCGCCCCGGGCAGACCTATTACCTGTACGGCATGTTCGTCCCGCTGGTGCTGATGGCCGTGCCCTTGTACGACATGATCAGCGTCGTGACGCTGCGGCTGCGGGATCGCAGGAGCCCGATGGTGGGTGACCGGAGGCACTTCTCGCATCGCCTGATGCGGCGGGGGATGAACCAGCGGACGGCCGTGCTGACGATCTACCTGTGCACGGCCGGCACGGCGATCGCCGCCTCGCTGCTGCCGCACGTGGACGACATCGGCGCGATCCTCGTCTTCGCGCAGACGATCGCGATCCTGCTGATGGTGGCCCTGCTCGAGTCGGCCGGGTCGAAGGGCGGACCATGACTCGACCCGCTGCGATGGTCGCCCCCCCCCTGCCCGCCGAAGCCGGGCGGCGCGGCAGCCGCGTCCACGCGGCTGCCTTCGTGCTGCTGCTGGCCGGCGTGGCCGCCCGATGCTTCGTGGCAGAGTTGCCCTTCCACGGATCGGCGCTGCAGTTCCTGCCCGACCCGTCGGCTGGCGGCGTGGCCACGAGGCCCGTATCGGCGGCGGACAACCCCTCCGCCTATGACGTCGATCGAACGGAACTGTCGCGCGTGGCCTTCGCGGTGCTCCTGCTGGGCGCGGTGGCGCTGTGGGCGATCGGAGGCGTGACGGCGGGTCGGCTGACCGTCCGCCACGGTCGCCTCGCCGCGATTGCTGCGCTGCTGGCCGCGTGGTCGTTGATCGCCGCGATGGCCGCGTCGAACCGGCGGGCGGCGCTGAACGGGTGGCTCGAGCAACTTGCCCTGCTGGCCGCGTGCTTTCTGGCCATTCAGCTGTGTGCCGATCGCCGGCGATTCGCCCTCGCCGTCGCCGTGCTGGTCGGCGTGGGGGCGACACTGGCGGTGAAGGGCTTCTGGCAGGTGGGTATCGAGATCCCCGACCGCGTGGCGGACTTCGATGCCCACCGCCTCGAGCGGCTGACGGAGTTCGGCTGGGCGCCGGGCACGCCGCAGGCCAGGCTCATTGAGGCGAGGCTGCGGGACAACGCCATCACCGGCTTCTTCTCGCTGGCCAACCCGTTCGCTTCGCTGATGGTCGTGCCGCTTCTGGCGGCGATCGGCCTGGCCGTCGATCGCGTCCGCGCCGCCCGCCGATCGCGTCGCGCCGGTCGCGAGAAACGCCGCCCGGGCGAGGTCGACCTGCCGACCATCGCCGCTGCCCTCACCGTCGCCGCGGCCGTGATGGTGGCCGTGGCGGTCGTCCTGACAAAGAGCCGCGGCGCCATCCTGGCGGGCGTGCTGGCGGTCGCCCTGCTGGCCGCCGTGCTGCTGCTCCGCACGCGGATCGGCCCAAGCTGGCGGCGTTGGTTTGCCGGCGCCGTCGCGGCCGTCGCGCTGGGTGGGGCGGGCGGCGTGCTGTACGGGCTGAAAAACGACCGCCTGCCCACGACGACGATGACGTTCCGGTGGTACTACTGGACGGGCTCGGCGCGGCTGATCGCCGACCATCCCGTCCTCGGCGTCGGACCGGGCAACTTCGCCGCCAACTACCTCCGCTACCGCCGCGACGAGGCGGAAGAGGAGATCCAGATGCCGCACAACGCCGTCGTGCACGCCCTCGCGCAGTACGGCATCCCGGGCGGGATCTGCTACCTGGCGATCCTCGGCTGGCTGTTGGTCGGCTGTGTCCGGCCGCGAGGTCCGTCGCAGGCGAGCCCCGACGAGCCGCCCCCGGCAGGGCTGCGGACGGCGGTCCTGCTGGCCGCCATCGTCGCCGCCGCCGTCGCCAGCCGCGCTACGCTGTCGCTGTTCCAGGCGGGCACGGGCCTCTATGTGCTGGAGGTCGCCCTCCCGGCGGCGGTGCTGGCGGCGATGCTCCTGCTGGCCGCCTGGTCCGGCCGCGGGTTGGGCGAATTGACCGGGGAACCGGCACAAGCGGTCCGCGCGGCGCTGGCCTGCGGAGTGGCGGGATTCCTGCTGCACAACATGGTGACGTTCAGCCTCTGGCTGCCCGCGCCGGGTGGGGTGCTGTTCCTCGCCGCCGGGGCGTGCGTCGCCCAGGGCCCCCCGGGCAGGCCGCGCCCGCTGGGCGGCTCGCGATGGCTTCTCGCCGCGGCGGCCGTGGCGGCTGTGGCGGGCGCCGTGATCCTGATCGGCATGCCCGTGCTCGACAAGACACGGCATACCGCCGGGATGCTGGCGTCTTTGAAGGACGGTGACATCCCCGGGGCGATGAAGCACGCCCGCCGCGCCAGCCAGGCCGACCCGCTGGACCCCCGCCCTGCCGCCGACGCGGCCCAGGTGGCCGTGATGCACGTGAGCATCCCCCGCTACCCGCTGGGGCTGCCGCTGACGCGGGTGCTGGATCTGTCCGATCAGGCCACCGACCGGGACCGGCTCAACGCGCAGTACTGGCGTCTGGCGGGCAACATCGCATGGGCGGTCGAGCGGCAACGCGACGCCCACAAGGCCCGTCTGCTGGCCGACGGCGACCGGGCCTGGCTGGCCGGGCGAATCGACGAGGCGAGACGGCTCTGGGCCCGCGCCTGGCGGCGAATGAAGCGCATGCGGCCCGAATACACGATGGCCAAGGCCGGCTCGGACCTCCGCCGGGCCGTCGAGCTGAACCCCAAGGACAGCCGCCTCCGCCTGAACTGCGCGAGCGTCCACTGCAACACGAACCGACCGAGGATCTGTCTGCGCCACGTCGACGAGGCGCTGCGTCTGGACGGCAAGCTCCTGCCCGGCAGCGTCGAGCTGCTGACCGCCGCCGAGCGCCGCCAAGCCGACCTCCTCCGGGCCCACGCGACCTTTCTGCTGTCTCTGCCCGAGAAGCCGTCTACCACCGGGCCAACCACCGCGCCGGCGCAGCAGTAGCAGCAGCCGGCCTTTCGGCGAGAGTGCGTGGGGAGATCCTGTCGCGGTTCCTGGGCTCCACCCCTAGGCCGCTGTAGAGAGCCTTGGCCGCCGGCCTACACCTCCTCCTGCTGTTTGGATGCGTCGAGGAAGCCTTCCAGCTTGCGGGCGCGGACGGGGTGCTGGAGCTTACGGATGGCCTTCGCCTCGACCTGCCGGACCCGTTCGCGGGTGACCTTGAAGATCCGCCCGACCTCCTCCAGCGTGTACGTGTACCCGTCGCCGATGCCGTACCGCAGCTTGATGATCTCCCGCTCGCGGTAGGTCAGCGTCTTCAGGACCTCTTCGATGCGGTCCTTCAGCATCTCCGTGCCGGCGCTTTCGACGGGGCTCTCGGCCGTCTCGTCCTCGATGAAGTCGCCGAAGTAGCTGTCCTCCGACTCCCCGACCGGGCGGTCGAGGCTGATCGGATGCCGCGAGATCTTCAGCACGCGCCGCGCCTCGGAGACGCTCATCCCGGCCTGCGTGGCGATCTCCTCGATCGTCGGCTCGCGGCCGAGCTCCTGCACCAGCCGCTTCGAGATGTTCCGCAGCTTGCTCATCGTCTCGATCATGTGCACCGGAATGCGGATGGTCCGGGCGTGATCGGCGATGGCGCGCGTGATCGCCTGGCGGATCCACCAGGTGGCGTACGTGGAGAACTTGTAGCCCCGGCGGTACTCGTACTTGTCCACGGCCCGCATCAACCCCGTGTTGCCCTCCTGGATGATGTCCAGGAACGACAGCCCGCGGTTGCGGTACTTCTTCGCGATCGACACGACCAGCCGCAGGTTGCCCCCCGACAACTCGCGCTTGGCCTGCTCGTAGTCGTTGAAGACCTTCTGGATGGCCTTGACGCGCTTGCGGAGCAACTCCGGCTGCTCGTAGGCCAGGTCGATCAGCCCGTCCAGCTCTTCCTTCATCACCGCCACGTCTTCCGGCGGGGTCTCGTTGGGCCCGGCGGTCGCCACGGCCCGCTCCAGTTCGGCCATCTTGTCCGAGATGTGCTGGAGCTTCTTCATCAGCGGCTGGATCTTGCTGGTCCGAAGGCTCAGTTCCTCCAGCAGCCTGGCCGCCCGGCGGCGGCGGCGCCACAGGTTGCGCATGAGCCTGCGCCGGGAGTCTTCCGACGTCCGCGAGACGCGAACGGTCCGCCAGTCGTCCTCGTTGGCCCGGATGACCCGGTTGAGCGTCCGGAGATTGGAGGGCATCCGCTCGGTGATGGTCTCCTTCGAGAGGTTTTCGGCCGTGGAGACCTTCATCGTCCGGTCGAACGGCAGGTCACCGGCGTGGACCTGGGTGAGGATATCGGTGGCTTGCTGGAGGCAGTAGTCGCTCTCGAGGACGCGGCGGCGGAAGTGCATCCGCGTCATCTCGATCTTCTTGGCGAGGTTGATCTCTTCTTCGCGGGTCAGCAGCGGGATCTCGCCCATCTGCGTCAGATACATCCGCACGGGGTCGTCGATCCGCTTGCTGGCGGCCTCGAGCTCCTCCTGCGCGGTTTTGTCTTTGCTCTTCTTCTCCTCCTCCGCGCCGTCGGCGAACTTCTCGCGCCGATCGACGTCGGCCTCGTCGATCAACTCGATCCCGAGTTCGTCCAGCGTCATCAGGAGGCTGTCGAGCTTGTCCGGTGAGACCGCCTCGTCGGGCAGGTCCTCGTTCATCTCTTCGTATGTCAGGTAGCCTCGCTCTTTGCCCTTGGCAATGAGCTTCTGTACACTGGCATCCAAGGCGTCCACCATACTGGTCGGCTCCTGTGGGCTACGTACGTCGCTGAACAAGAGTGCAGAAGTCCATTATTTTATTATAGCGGCGAGAAGCGTGTCAACCACACCATGGATAATGTCGGCCGGCCCGCGGGCGGACAGTTAGCAAAACTCCTTTTGGGTCCGGCACTTACCTCCGAGCGCCTCCCCCGGCCCTCCGCTGCGTCGCCCGGGGGGACGACAGTTGGCACACCGGGGCGCATCGCTCACCGCACAGACATTGCCAAGACCATACTGTCGGACAGAGCCAACGAATCAACGACCTCAGGTGATCTTTGGCGACCGGCGCTGGTCCGCCGGACGTGACGCCCTCATCACACGCTGTAGCGCTTCATCTGTGTATCCCGATCCCGACGGCGGGGCCGCCTGACGCTTCTCTCGGAAGTAGAGCAGGCTCGACACCGCCGCGTGCAGATTCCCCTCCTGATTCCCTCGGCGTTCCCCTTCCGTCATCAGGTCGGTCAGGAGGGGCCCACACACGCCCATGGCCTCCGCCGCCAGCACCTCCTCCAGCGACAGCCGACCGTCCTGGCCCAGTGCCCAGACGCACTGGGCGATCTCCCGCAGCTCCGGGTTCACGAAGTCGTGCCAATCGATCCGCTCAGCCGCCAGGTCGAACAGCTCCGGGTCGTTCAGCAGCACCTCGAGCAGATGCCGTTCGGCCAGTTCGGTCGTCCGCTCCGGCCGCCATGTGTCCGAGACGTAGGTCCCCCCCTGCTTGCCGGCCTGCCTGAGCCGGCGGGCCAGCCGACGCATCTGCTGCTGGAGATCCGTCGGCGAGACGTTCAGCATGTGCCCGATATGCTGGGCCAACTGGCCCCGACGCACCTCGTCGATCGCCCCGAACGTCGACGACGACACGATCAGCCGAAGGAACTCCTCGATCACCCGCTGCCGGTCGGCCAGGTTGCCCCCGGCAGCCGCCAACTGCTCCTGCCGCCGGCCCCACGCATACTGGATCGCGTCGGGCGCCGCGGCCAGCAGTTGACCCAACGCCTCCGCCCCCTCCGCCAGCGTGTAGTCGCACGGGTCTTTCCCCGCCGGGATCGTCGCCACCCGCACGTGGACCCGCTGGGCCAGGAACAACTCCAACGCCCTGTCCGCTGCCGCCGCCCCCGCCGTGTCCGCGTCGAAGACCAGCACCGCCTCCTTCGCGTAGCGCGACAGCAGCCGCACGTGACGGTCCGTCAGCGACGTGCCCAGCGTCGCCACGATGTTGTCCACCCCCTCCTGGAGCGGGATCAGCGCGTCGAGGTACCCCTCGGCCACCACCGCCTGACCGCTGCGGGCGATCCCCTCGCGAGCCCAGTTCAGTGCGTAGAGCTGCCCCGATTTGTCGAAGAGGATCGACTCGGCGCTGTTGAGGTACTTGGCCCGGTCCTCCGGATCGAGCGCGCGCCCGCCGAAGGCGATCACTCGGCCGGTCAGGTCCAGGATCGGGAAGATCAAGCGGTTCCGGAAGCGGTCGTAGCAGCCGCCCGTCTCGCGCGCCACCGCCAGACCCGCCGCGACGAGCTGCTGCTCGCTGAAGCCCTTCCCCCGCGCCGCCCGGGCCAGGGCGTCCCACTGTGCCGGGGCGTAGCCCAGGCTGAACCGCTCGATCGACGCCTCACTGAGCCCCCGACCCCTCGCGTACTCCAGGGCAGCCTTGCCCGCCCCGGCGCGAAGCGCCCCGCGGAAGAACCGCGCCGCAAAGGCGATCACCTCGGCCAGCTCGGCCTTGCTCAGCCCGCCCGGCACGTCCGGCTCGGCGGCGTCGGCCGGCAGCGGGATTCGGGCCCGCTCGGCCAGAGCGCGGACGGCCTCCGGAAAGCTGATCTTGTCGTACAGGATCAGGAACTGGTAGACCCCCCCGCCGGCACCGCAGGAGAAGCACTTGAAGATCTGCTTGGCCGGCGCGACGTACATCGAGGGCTTGTGGTCGTCGTGAAAGGGGCAGAGCCCCACGAACTCCCGCCCCCGCCGCGTCAGGGTCACGTACTGCCCGACCAGCTCGACGATGTCCGTCGCCTGCGCCACCTGCTGAATGAAGTGTTCCGAGAACCGGGCCATTGCCCTAGCCTCCGGCCCCAGCCTCGGCAGGGGCGGCCGTCCGGGCGGCGCGGGCGCGGCGGATGAGGGTCAACACCACCAGCACGCCGGCGAGGATCCAGCAGATCAGCGCGATCCCGCCCCCGGCAAAGATGCCCACCAGCAGCACCACGAGCGGAAAGGCCTTGTCGATGGCGAGGACCACCTCCGCCGGGCCGGTAACGCCCTCCGGGTACCAGCCGGTCAGCTCGTAGCTTCCCGCCTGATCGATCTCGAACTGCCATATGCCGGTCCCGGCGTGGCCGCTGCTCGTGTACGTCAGCGAGCCGAACATGCTCTCGACGGGCACCTCCTCGCCGCTGTCGGCGTGGACGATCCGACACGCCAGGCCGGGAAAGGCCTGCGGGGAGATGTACGTCTTGCCGCCGACCACACTGCGGTACTCATAACAGATCTTGTACTTGCCGGCCTCGGGCAGATCGAGCGAGCCCTTGCCGGGCACGATAACGTAGGAAGGCGGCTTCAGCGCCTCCCGTATCACGTATCCGATCGGGGCGGCCGGGGCGGCCAGACCCACCAGCGCGAGCAACCCCGCCAGCAGGTATCGCCTCCGGCATGGGATGCTCTTCGTCTCGCTCATCGCCTGCCCCGACCTTGTCGAGGCGTCCTCGGTCGTCTCTTGTTCTGGTTGCCCCCCCTACCCGGCCGCACCTTCCACGTTGCGCTTCAGGTTGATCGCCTGGTTCACCAGCCCGTCGGCACGCGTGTTCTCGCTGCGGGGCACGTGGCGGAAGCTGCATCGCGCGAAACCGGTCACCAGCTCGCGCGCCCGGCCGTGCAGCTCCTTCAGCTTCTCGTTCTTCACTCGGTACTGACCGATCATCTGGCGGACGAGCAGTTGTGAGTCGCTGACGATCTCCACCTCGTCGGCGCTCAAGGCGGCCGCCGTTCGCAGGCCCGCCAGCAGGCCCTGATACTCCGCCACGTTGTTCGTCGCGTGCCCGAGGAACAGCCCGCCTTCCCACAGGGCCTGCCCGTCGGCGGCGTCGGTGACGACCACTCCCGCGCCGGCCGGGCCGGGATTGCCCCTCGCCCCGCCGTCGACGTACACGATGACGCGCAAAGCACCCTCGCTCATTGCGGCAGTTCCTCCGAGAAAACTCCCGACGCCGGCTGGCGGCTGAGTGCGGCTATGGCTGCGGCTCCTGCTGGGGCTGGAGGAAGAGGATCCGCCCGCAGTTGTCGCACTTGCGGATCTCGTCGCGGACCCGGAGGGCGTTGGCGTGCTCGGCGTTGAGGGTCATGAAGCAGCCTCCGCAGATGTAGTCGTACGGCGGCTTCTTGCCGTGCACCTCGATGTTCGCCATCGCCTCCCCCTCGTATCGCTCGGCCACCCGCTCGAAGGCGCCCAGCGTCTCCGGATCGATCTCCTCGGCGGCCTCGGCCCGCCTGGCCAGCAGCTCTTCCATGATCCCGTTGAGGCGCTCGACTTCCGAGGCGTTGGTCTGCTGGATCTCCTCGAGGCGTTTCTTCTCGCTGTCGACCTGCTGCCGGACCTGGTCGGCCTCGGCCTTGGTGGCGTCGACCTCGTGCATGATCTTCAGCGTGTTTTCCTCGAGCTTGGCGTTATCGGCCTTGAGGGTGTTGATCTGCGTGAGGATGGCGGCGTATTCCTTGTTGGTCTTCGCCGAATTGAGGGCCGTCCGGAGCCTGGCGACTTGTTCCTCGCTGGTCTTGAGGTCCAGTTCCAGCCGGTCTGCGTCTTTGCGACGCGTGAGGGCCTGCCCGTCCAACCCGCTCCACTGCTCCTGAAGCTGGTCGATCCGCCGTTGCTGAATGTTCGCCGCGTTCTGTCTGGACCTCAGACGCCTTCTGACTTGTGCGAGCTCGCGTTCTATCGACTGGAGCTTGAGTAACCCTTCAAGCATCTTACCCATGCAAATGGCCCTCTTCACTTTTGAAACAAGATCTCGCCGTCACCCAATGTTTAGCCGCTGAGGCCGCAGAGTTCAAGGAAGTTTTGACCAGACCCCGCGGGCCGGCGCGGCCCGGCCGGTGGGTCCGGCGCCCACGCGCCGCCCCGGCCCGAAGCGACCGGCCGCTAACTCCTTCGCACACAACGGTCCCGGCACCGATCGGCGCGTCGCAAAACGGCAACGCCTTGCGGCGCCCTCCGCCGCCCGGTACCATCCGATGCCTTGCAGCAGGAGTCTTCCGGATGGCGGCAGAAGTCGGCAACGTGATTCAACTGGCCGCCGTGGGGATCGGCGGATACGGCGGGAAACTGCTCCAGCAGCTGGAAGAGGCCCGCCTGCCGCTGCGGTGCCGCCTCGTCGCGGCGGCCGACACGCGCCTCGAGGCGATGCCCCGGCCGGCCGAGGACCTCCGCAGCCGCGGCGTCCGCCTCTACGACGACGCGATCGAGATGTTCGAGGACCAGCGGGGGCGCTGCGATGCCGTCTACATCGCGTCGAGCATTCACACGCACGCCCCGCTGACGATCGCCGCCGCCCGGTGCGGCTACCACGTCCACCTCGAGAAGCCCCCCGCCGCCACCGTCCAGGAAGTCGACGACATGCTCGCCGCCCTGGACCGCGCCGGGCGGATCTGCCTGGTGGGCTTCCAGGCACTGCACGGGCATATGAGGCTCATCCTCGACCGCATCGCCGCCGGCCGCCTCGGGCGTGTCCGCCAGATCACCTGCTCGGCCGGCTGGCCCAGAAACCAGGCCTACTACCAACGCAACGAGTGGGCAGGCCGGCTGCGATGCGGCGAGAGGTGGGTGCTGGACGGCCCGGCGACCAACGCGCTGGCCCATCAACTGGCCCACATGCTGGCGATGGCGTCCGGCCGGCCCGGCGCCCTGGCCACGCCGACCGCCGTCCGCGCCGAACTCTACGCCGCCGGGCCCGTCGAAAGCCACAATGCCGCCGCGCTCGAGGTCCGGACCGCCGAAGGGCCCGTCGTCCGGTTCTACTGCACCCACGCCAACGCCGAGCAGTTCGGGCCGGCCATCCGAGTCCAGGCCGAACGAGGCGCCGCAGAGTACGTCCACGCAGCCGGCTCGACCGTCCGCTACGACGACGGCGCGGAGGAGCATCGCGACAACGACGGCACCGAGCAGGCGGAGATGATCGCCAACTTCCTCGGCGCCCTCCGCGCTGGACGGGGCGACGAGCTGCGGTGCAGCCTGGCCGAAGCGCGCAATTACGTCCTCGCACTAGACGGCGCCCACGAGAGCAGCGCGGCGGTCCACCGCATCGCCGAGGAGCACTGGCGAACCGAAGGCGACACGCCGCGGGAACGGCACGTCGTCGTCGACGGGCTCGACGAGGCGCTCGTCCGCGCCGAGCGGCTTGGCACGATGCTCAGCGACCTGCCCGACGCCCCCCCCTGGGCCGTCGCCACCGAACCGTTCGACCTGGCCGGCTACCGAAGCTTCCCGCAACGGTTCCGGTGTGACGAGTAGAGACACGGCGTTCCATGCGATGGGTGCGACGGCCTCGCCGCGGGTGCCGTCGTGCTTTCCGCCGGCACGGCCGCAAACACCGCGGCCGTGGCACCCAACGCCGGTAATCAAGTTGTGGCCTCCGGGGCCGCGAAGGCCTTTGCTCGTTGCCTTTCCTTCTTGGTAGCCATGCGGAGATTCGGTG
>Ga0180438_10002949_pt1 | contig 26585 bp, 17 predicted proteins | sample SS_ome_12_FD_132455 | JGI IMG/M metagenome (GOLD analysis project Ga0180438, IMG submission 132455) | Hypersaline lake sediment archaeal communities from the Salton Sea, California, USA - SS_3_D_2 metaG | ecosystem: Environmental > Aquatic > Non-marine Saline and Alkaline > Hypersaline >... | reverse complement strand
GGCCCTCGGCTCCGCCCAGTTCCTCCTCCTGTTACCTTACCGGAGTCAGGTCCAGTTTCACGCGGTGCAGTTTCTCCCCGTCCAGCACCACCGTACCCCCAGCCCGCGTCCATCGCAGCGCATTGTTCAACGTGGCGGCGATCCCAACCACGTCGAACACGACGTCAAAGCCGCCCAATAGCATCCGGTTGCCGGTGCGACCCTCGTACAATCTGCCGCCCGTAAGGCGGGCCGCCTCGGCGTACCCGTCGTCGCTTGCCAGGAAGGTGCGTGTGGCGCCGTACGCCTTTGCCATCTCGGCCTGCCAGGGGAACTGGGCCAGGGCCGTGATCTCGCACTCGGGTTGCAGCGCGCGCAGCACCTGGATGAGCAGGAAGCCGATGGTTCCGCAGCCCAGCACCAGGACACGCTCCCCCGGCGCAGCCGGGCGGCGCCAGGCGGCATGGATGGCGACTGCGGCTGGCTCTGTCATGATCGCCTGCTCGTCGCGCAGGTCATTCGGCACAGGCAGCAAGGTACTGGCAGGTGTAATGAATGTGTCGCCAAAGCCGCCGCCGATGGGGGGGTGCTCCTTGGGCTCGGATGCGTACTGGCAAAGCACCCGGTGCCCCCGGGCGCAGGCCGGGCACAACACCGCGCGACCCCGCGCCCGGCAGTCGTCGGCCCGCCCCCAGCGAACCACGTGGTCCCCGACCTGGAAGTCGCCGACGTCGTCACCCACCTCCACCACCTCGCCCACCATCTCGTGACCCAGATAGACGCGCTGGTGGGAGGGCAGGGCCACTGGTGCTACGTCCAGTCCGGCGTCCACGAAAAGTTGGTGCAGGTCACTGCCGCAGATGCCACACAGCCGGTTGCGCACCCGGACCCAGTCGGCTGCTGGCAGTGGCGGGTCGGGCAGTTCCACCAGGCGCAACGGCGCCGTCGGCGCAAAGGCCGCGCCTTTCCACACCCGGCCCAATAGCCGGGTGACGACCACCTTGGGCACCGAAACGTCGAGGATCATCGTCTTCACGTTAGCCTACCCCCAGGAGCAGTAGTGCCCCAAGGAGTAACACCATTACATTCACCAGGGTACGAAAACGACGGCGGTCTACCTTGCTGTCCATGCGAGCTGCCAGCAGGATGCCCAACGCCAGTGCGGGCACGGCGTAGAGGTAGAGGCTCAGCACCTCGACCGTCAAGTTGTGCGTCAAAAAGTGGGAGGTGACCACCAGCATGGCGTTCACCAGGAACAGGGTCTGCATCGCCGCACGGAACTCGTCCCGGGGCCACTGCCGCAGGGAGCCGTAGACGATGGCCGGCGGGCCAGGCGTGTTGTAGGCGCCACCCAGGCAGCCGGCCACAAAACCGGTGGGATACACCCACTGCCGGGAGAGGGCCCAGTTCGCTGTTGGCCGCAACAACCCATAGAGGGCAAAGGTCACCAACAACAGGCCCAGCACCGCTTTCACCACCGTTTCGTTCACGTTGGCCAGGACCCAGATGCCTACCGGGACCCCAAACGCGGAGGCTGCAGCCAGGCGAAGCACCTCGTCCCGGTTGATAGCGTGGCGGAAGCGGATGACGTTGATGGTATACACGGTCAGGGCGATCGTGGCGACCAGGGGGGCAGCCGTCTGCAACCCCACCATCAATGTGATCAGCGGCATGATGATCACTGCAAAGCCGAAGCCCGACAGGCTCTGCAGAAATGCGGCGACAAAGACGACGATGGCGATCAAGAATGGGGTCATGCATTCCTCGCGGGGCTATGGTGGGCCGGGCATCTCCTCCGTGCGGGTCAACTGGTCCAACAGATCTAGCACCAGCTCGTTCAGATCTCCCCGGTTGGGCAGCGAGGCCATCATGCCGTACATGGCGGCCGAGCGTTGGGGCACATCCGCCCCTTTCAGCCCGGTCACCGAGGAGGCGCGAGTGGCCAGGGTGCTCATCCACGGGGCGGGTAACAGCCTGCCTGCAGCACGCACGGCGCCAACCTTTAGGGAGTTGGACAGCTTGGTGAAGCTCGGTCTCCGGACCCTACTCACCGCTTGCTCCAGATCCGCCAGGAACTGGTCGACGACCTGGGCATGGGCGTGGGTGACCGTCAGGTGCAGGCTGGGCGGGAATTGCTGCCTGTCCATGTGCCAGCCGCGCAGGGTGAGTTCATCCCCAACCTCATAGATATTGAAGCGGTCGGAGCCGAGGGCCAGAATGCTCATCGCCGGGTTGCCCAGGATCTCGATCCCTGGGATTTCGTCCACGCCCTCCCGCAGTTCGGACACCGTTTGCATGACCGTGTCGGTGATCGCCAGGTAGCCCTCTTCGCCCAGGTGGTTCATAATCGCCCAGGCAGCCGCGATAGGTCCTCCCGGGCGGGTGCCGGTCATGGTTGGTGACGGGTAGATACCGCCCGACCAGTCGGTGTAGACAAAGAACTGGTGGCGCCGCAGATCTGCATCCCTGTAGAGGATGACGGAGGCGCCCTTGGCAGCATAGGCATATTTGTGCAGGTCCACCGATATCGAGGTAACGCCTGGCACCTCGAAACCGAAATCGGGCACAGGATAGCCGAGCTTACGCACAAAAGGCAACATAAAGCCGCCCACGCAGGCATCCACGTGGCAGAGTAGCTCGTGTTCCCGGGCGATTTCGGCCAGCTCCGCGATAGGATCCACCACGCCCTGGGGATAGGATGGGGCAGAGCCGACGATGAGGATGGTGTTGGGCGTGATAGCCGCCCGCGTGGCGACCACGTTGGCCCGGAAATCAGGAAGGATGGGGATGTGCACCGGCTTGACACAGAAATAGTGGGCCGCTTTCTCAAAGGCGGGATGGGCCGTAGCGGGCAGGATCATCTCCGGATCGGTCGCCTCTGGTTTGTGGGCGCGGGCCCAATCGCGCGCGGTCTTGACCGCCATCAAGAGGCTTTCAGTTCCACCCGTGGTCATGTTGCCCACGGTCTGGCTGTCGCCGCCCAGCAGGCTGGCTGTCATGGCCACCACTTCGGCTTCGAACTTTTTCAAGCTGGGGAAGGCCATCGGGTTCAGGCCGTTCTCAGAAAAGAACAGGGTGTAAGCTTCCTTCAGCAGATCTGCGATCTCGTCTCCGGCATGGTAGACAAGGCACCATGCTTTGCCCTCGCGCCACTTGACGTCGTGATCGCGTGCCCTTCTCATGGAAGCCAGCACTTCTTCGGGGGGCTTTTTCTCCGGAGGAAGTCCCATCATGATTCTTCCCTTGTTCGCATCACGGGGAGGTTCAGTCTCCAGGGCTGGATCTGTCTCGGCATGCTACGCCCGCCTAGCCTGTGTGTAGAAGGCATCGATCCGCTGGCGGTACTCCTGGGCTTCGCGATAGTCAGGGCTGTCGAGCAGTGCCAGGACCGCCCCTTCATCCCGGCGGGCGGCGGGCCAGGTCTCCTCGCTGGCGATCCGCAGGGCCAGGCGGGCAGCCAGAGTGGATGCCTCGCGTAGGCCGGTCAGGTCCACCTTGTCCACCGTGTCGTACTGGGTGTGGCCGTAGCCGCGGCCAACCAACGAACGCTCGGCCGATTCGATGCCTCCAGTAGGCACGCCGGCCATAAAGAAGGGAAAGTGGTCCGAGAAGGCGTTGACCGACTGTCCTACCTGAAAATCGAGGGCCATTTCTTTGGCCCAGCGGTGAAACAGCGGTTCCAGATCGGGCCATTCGTTGAGGACGACGTCCCGGTTGTTGGTTTTGGTGCCTGCGCTGTCCAGGTTCAGATAGAAGCGGATGTTCGACAGCTCATCAGGACGTGTTTTGACATAATGGCGAGAACCGAGAAGGCCGATCTCCTCAATGCCCCACAGCACAAATCGCACAGTGCAGGGGAGGGTTGGGGCATACTGGGCCAATGCACGGGCAGCTTCCAGCACTGCCACCACGCCTGAGGCAGGGTCGCCTGCACCCTGGGAGATGTCGTGGCCGTCGTAGTGGCAACCCATCATCACGATTTGTCGGGCAGTCTCCCCTGCGGTTTGATCACCGGCCAGGTCACCGGCGACGTTCCAGGAGGTCATTGGTTCGCAGTGGTCCGTGGAGTTCAGTCGGATCCGCAACTCTCCCTTGCGTTCCATGAGCCTTTTGAGCAGAGCGCCGTCTTCGCTAGAGATCGAAATGCCGGGTATCAAGCCCTCTCCGTCGTGGCCGATGCCGCCTGTGGCAGGGCCGTAGCCAGGGTAGTGGTTGACAAAGATAAAGCCGGTTGCGCCGCCCAGGAGGCTCCGGCCATACTTCTCATTGCGGTGGATCCAGCGCCTGGAGCCCTTGGGGCTGGCGACGCTCGTGGCCATCACCACCTTGCCCGCGATCTCGTCAGCCCGCCGGTCAAAGTCTTTGGGAGCGCCGTCACCCATATCGACGATCACGCCCTCCAGGTCGGCCGGCGGGGAGTGGGGCAAGGTGATGCAGGGGATGGTCTTCTGAATGGGGCTGGTGATCTCCAGGTTGACCTCGCCCCGGATCCAGCCGGTGTATTCGACAGGATCGAGGTGGACGTTGCTCAGGCCATACTCGTTCATTTTAGCCTGGAAGAACTCAGCGGCCCGGTGCTCACCCTCGGTCCCGCCAAATCGTGAGCCGAAATCGTCACAGAGGACGACCAGGTTGTCCATGGCTTCCGAGCTCGTATACACATCGCCGACGATCTGCTGGTCTATGGCCAGGAACGGATTAGAATGTGCCATTCGTGCTCCTTCTACCTGTCTTTGTTGTATTGCCTGGCCGGCTGATATTGACGGCTACCGACCCTGGCTGGCCTGACACCATCTTGGAGGGGGGAAAGCGCATCAGCCCGTCTGTGTGGCAGAGGGGCTGCCGTCTGGTATTCTGCGCGAGGGATACAGCCTTCGCAAGCGCCGGGGGAATCCTCAACCCGGCAGCCCGCATTATACCATCAGATCCGGGCTTGCGCAAAAAGAGACCTCCGAGGCCGCACCCTCCTGGCTTTCGCCAGCGGGGCCAGGGTGGACCTCGGAGGCCGCAGACGATCTCTTATGGAATAGCCGGCCTGTTCATCTGGGAGGCGATGATGGCGCCGATCGACAATATCGGGGCGACACGGTCACATCTCTCTGAGCCTTGGGTTAAAGATGCTGTCCAGGGCAAAACCCACCATTGACGACAGTCGGGCCAAGAACCAACGCCCGGATGAGCGTGTGCCTAGTCAACCTTTGCGTATCCGGATGTACATGGCCGAGCCGATGATGCCCAGAAACAGCCCACTCACCGATGCCGCGTGGGACATAAAGCTCAGCGCCAGACTGGGCTCGATGATGCGCAGCACCATCAGGAACGGCATGACAAAGCCAAATACGACCAACACCAGACCAATGGCGATGAGCGCCCGAGGATCCGTCCGCATCATTGGTATAACCAGCACTTGGCAAAGTGTTTGGGCTCCGGCTCAAAATCCGGAGGCTCTTCTACATCGCACAGCCCTTCCATCACGTGCGGGCAGCGTGGATGGAACCGGCATCCGGGCGGTGGAGTGATCAGGCTGGGCGGCTCGCCGGGAGGCACCTCCCGGAAGGTGAGGGCATTCTGGTAGTCCGGGTCGGAGGTTGCCTCGAGTAGCGCATGGGTGTAGGGGTGTTTCGGGTTGTGCAGCAGGTTGTCAACCTCTGCCTTCTCGACGAGGTTGCCTGCATACATGACAAAGATGCGCTCTGAGAAGTAGCGCACGGTGGATAGGTCGTGAGTGATATAAATGACAGCCAGGTTGTGGGAAGCCTGCAACCCCCGTAACAGCCTGAGGATTTCCACACGCACCGAGGCGTCGAGCATCGAAACCGGCTCGTCAGCTACGATAAGCCTTGGCTCCAGGAGCATCGACCGGGCGATGACCACCCGCTGCTGCTGACCTCCACTGAGCATGTGCGGAAACTTGGGCAAAAAGTCCTCGATGGGCGTCATCTTGACCTCGACCATCACGTCCTGGATCCGTTGTTCTCGCTCCGCCCTGTCTTTCATGCCGTTGATGATCAAGGGTTCTTCCAGGATCCGTTGGATGTTCATAAAGGGCGCCAGCGCGCCATACGGATCCTGCTGTACATAGCCCACGTGCGAGCGATACGCTCGCATCTCGCGGGATCCCAATCCGCTGAGCTTGGTGCCATCGAATACGACCTCACCCTTGGTGGGCTGGTAGAGTCCCAGAATGGTTTTCATCAGGGTGGTCTTCCCGCAGCCGCTTTCGCCGACGACGCCGACCGCTTCGCCGTGACCCAGGCTGAAGGTCACACCGTCCACGGCCCGCACATATCCGGCATGACCAAACCCCCAACGCCTCAACTCGAACCATACCCGCAACTCCTCGATCGACAACAGCGCGCCAGCCGGGGCACCTTGGCCGTTTCCCCCTCCCAACATCCTCTTCGCAGCCTGTTCTCCGTCAAGTATCATGGTATACTCCTGCCCTCACGCATACAGCCAGCATTTGACTTTTGTTCTGCTGTCCCCAATCACCGGTGGATCCTCCCCACATTGCTCCATGCGCGAAGGGCACCGGGCCGCAAACCGGCAGCCGGACGGCGGAACGAGAAGGCTTGGCGGATGGCCGGTGATAAACTCGGGTTCTTGGTCGCCTCGTAGTCTTGGTACACTGGCCATGAGTTTCTGGGAATAGGGATGGAGCGGCTCGAAGAAAAACGAAGCCGCGCTGTTGACCTCTACGATCTGGCCGGCGTACATCACCGCCACACGATCTGCTAGCTCGCTGGAGGTGGCAATGTCGTGGGTGATGAGGACAAAACTCACCTCCAACTCTTGCTTGATGCGTTTGAGCACGTTAAAGATATTGGCCTGGGTCAACACGTCCAGGGCCGAGGTTGGCTCGTCGAGGATAATCAGCTTGGGCGCCGTGACCAACGACATGGCGATGGCCACGCGCTGCCGCATGCCGCCGCTCAACTCAAAGGCGTAGCGGTTCATAAAGCCCTCTGGCACGCCTACGTGCTCGAACATCCTGCGGGCCTGTTCCAGCGCTTCGTTCTTTTTCATCCCATGATGCACGATCATCGGTTCTGCCACCTGGTCTCCCACCCGAAGGACCGGGTTCAGGGCATTCATCGCCGCCTGCGGCACCAACGACATCTGGACCCACCGGACGTTCTGCCGGAACTCCTCATCGTCCAAGCCCATCAGCTCGGTGCCGTCCAGATAGACCTGCCCCGAGTAGCTGTCTACGTTACGGGGCAGGAGTCGCAGGACGGCCCTGGCCAACGAGGTCTTGCCGCAACCCGACTCTCCGAGGACGACAATCGCTTCGTTGTACCCCAGTTCCAGGTCGACGTGATCCACCGCTTGCACAACCCCCGCGCTGGTGCGGAAGTAAAGAAGTAGATCTTTGATGCGCAGCAGTCCGTTGTTGCTTGACATGGCCCTCACAGTCCTCTCAGTCTTGGGTTAAAGATGCGGTCCAGGGAGTAGCCTACAAGGGCAAAGGCGAGTCCTGTCAGCATGAGTAGTACGGCAGGCTCCAGCAGCCAGTAATAGTGCCCCTGGTACAGGGCGCCACCGTTGTAGGCTTCGTTCATGACCTTGCCCCACGTGGGCAAGCTCGGATCACCCAGCCCGAGAACGGCCAGAGACGCCTCGATGAACACAAAAGTGGGGACCAGGATGACCAATTGCGGGATCACCAGCGGGATGATCCGCGGCACAAGGTAATGGATGATGATCCGCATGTCGCCGGCGCCATACGCCCGCGCTGCCTCGATGTAGGGCGATTCCTTCACCTGGAGAAACACCGCCCTGTAGGTCTTGATCCCCGCTCCAAAGATGCTCAGGATGATGATCACACCCAACATCAACCAGATACTTGGGTTGTAGAACGTTCCGACCATGATCAGGATCGGGAGGAGGGGCAGGATCAAGTTCACCTCCGTAATGCGCTGGATGGTTTCATCCACCCAGCCTCCAAACCACACGCCAAAGGCGGCGATGACCATGGTGGTGATCGTGGTGCCCACTGCCGCTAGCAGTCCGAAGGCCAGGGCAATGGGTGTCCCCCACAGCAGCGCTACCCTCAGGTCCCGGCGGAGGTGATCGGTGCCGGCTATCCCATGGACCTGGCCATACATCACGAGCTCGGCATCCACGTCGGAGCCTTCCTCAAATGTGAGGGCCAGGACCTCTAGGGTGTAGGTGCCTCGCAGGGCAACTGGCTCCGTCGAGTCCGGAGATCCGGCTGGGTCAGCAAAAAGTCCTACGTGGGGCAGTTGCCCGTCGAGCCGGCGTTGGAGTTTCTCATCCTGGGACATGCGATAGGTTCCCGACGCGCTAAGTGAAAAATCGGCGACGCGGATCTCTCTCCCATCGGGCGTTAGCCAGGTAAGGGAGATGTAGGGTAGCTTCTCCTCATATTCGGCGTCGAAAAAGAGGGTGATCTCCCGTGGAAACTCGTCGTATGGATAGTCGAAGGTGAAGGCGAACCAGATGTCGGTCATCTCCTTCTCTGCATCAACCACTTCGAAGCTCTTCTCCACTGTCCCGTCTCTGGAGTCCAGGACGATGGTGGCAGGGAGTTTGCTCCGTCTGAACAGGTTTGTCCAGGTGGGCTGCGCATTCTTTGGCGAATCGTACCAGACTTCTTCTCCGCCACGCCACAACCTGATCGCCTCGTCGTACGGGATGGTGATGATGGCATAGACGGCAACGATGAGTAGGATGAGAATGATCGCCACGCCGGCAATGGCAGAGGGATAGCGTCCGATTTGCTTCAGCCTTGTCCAGAACCCACTCATACGGACCCCCTTCCTCCGCCCACCTTGACTCTGGGATCGACCAGGGCATAGATGAAATCCAGTAGAAACACCGTGATGGCCAGCAGGTAGGCAAAGATGACGGTATTGCCCACGATCACCGGCGTGTCAAAGAGGCCAATGGCTGTAAAGTATGCCCGGCCGATCCCGGGCCAATTGAACACCGTCTCCAGGATGATCGCCCCTTGCCATAGGGTGATCAACAGCAGGGCAAAAGTGGTGATGATGTTGGGCAGCGTCGGCCTGAGAACGTAGCGCCGCTCGATCTCCCGATCGGACAGGCCCTTGGCCTTGGCCATCTCCACATAGTCCTCGCTGGAGTAGATGAGGAAAAACGTCCGGTAGTTGTAGGCGTTCAGAAACACCGAGCCGATGATGATCGCCGTCGTAGGCAGGATCAGGTGTTTGGCCAGACTCAGCGCGTACAGTATGGGATTCTCGGGAGGTGGTGCGTCGACCATCCCACCAAAAGGCAGGATTTTCAGGATCGCTGCAAAGATGAGGATCAGAAACAGGCCGTAGAACCAGGCTGGCGCAGAAGAAGTCGGCGTCAAGGCAATGGTAGCTCTGTCCAGGAAACTGCCGTATCTCCGCGACAGGGCAAGCCCGAAGAACAGGCTCAGGAAGAATAGGATGAGATTGGCCAATCCCCACATGACTAGTGTGGCTGGCAGGCGCTCCAGAAGGATCAGGCGCACCTGCCTGGATCCGCTGTCGCTGGTCATGTTTTCCGCGCGTCCCAGGTTGAGCGTCAGGGCATCCCACAGGAAGCCAAAGCTGCGGAGGACAAACGGTCTATTGAGACCCAACCGCTCCTCCTCGACCCTGATCATATCCGCGATGAGCTCATTCTTCTGCTCCTGCGGCAACTGCCGGAAAGAAGGATCTTCAGCCACCTGCAAGGCGATGGCCTCACGGATCGCCCCACTCCTGATACGGTCAACATAGCCACCCATGTTGGCGATGATGATGGTCAGGTATACGCCGATGACGACGGTAAAGGCGAGGAAAACCACCCTGACACCCATATACTTGGCGATCCGGGCGAAGGATGACTCGTCCTTCCTTTCTTCTGCGGCCTCGGCGCTAGGCTGTGCGATTTCTGTTGCCTCTGCCATACGAGTCCTCTCTGGTGATTTCTGAGCAGCTTACCGGCGATAGCTCCAAACTGGGGACGAGATGGCAAACATCTCGCCCCCAGTCCTTCACAGTCTACGCTGCACTGCGAGCAGACCTATTGTGTCACGAACTCGTAGGAGGCGGAGGAAGGAATGGCTACGACCTTGGATACCGTCACCACCTCCAGCCTGTTCGCCCCCGACGCCAGCCCCGAAGTCTGGTCCGAGCTGAGGGTGATCTGGAACAGACCATCCTCTACTGCCTCGGCCGCGCCCGTAAAGGCCAGCGCGCCGGTTGCATCCAGCACCAGATAGCTGACGCTTTCGATCTCGTCCAGCGGATAGGGTTCACCTTGGAACGTTACGTACGCGTCGTAGGTCGCTTCTCCGCCGATGTCGACGCGGCCAGGGCCGTCTACCTCGATCACTGAGATCTTGGGCGTCGTAAAGCCGGACCAGCGGTCGGCCCTGTCGATGTAGCTGGGATTGGTCTTGGCGATGACGGTACCCTCCACCGGGAAGGCGCCCTCCAGATAGTAGGGCCCGGTGCCGATCCAGAAGTGGCCGCGCTTGCGGTACCACTCCGAGTAGTTCGCCCAGCGCTCGGCAGCCTCTTCCTCAGAGACGAATTGACCCAGCGTGGCCTCGTAGGGGATCCAGTTCTCCGCGGTCGCCGAGATCAGGTGTCCTGCCATGATCTCCAGGCTCGGGCCGCCGATATAGTTGGTCCGGTCAACCTCCAGCTCGGTGGACTTGGCCGTGGTGAAGGCCAGCTCACCAGCCGCTTCGGGCCGGACGCCTATGCCCATCGAGTGCCAGGCTGCGATGCCATAGGGCAGGATATCGCTTTCGGACGGGTACCAGGTGGCCTGGGAGATCTGGTCGATCAGCTCCGATTCCAGGGCATAGTTGTCGGTGTAAGTTTCGATCACCAGCGGATCCTCGGAGATGATGCGCACGCCCTTGAAGGCCAGCAACCAGGCGTTCAGTGTCGCCTCTTGGGACTGGTCAAAGATGGCGCTGCCTGGCTTGCCCGGCTCAAAGTACATGATCATGTGCATCACGATGTCGCCGATGCTGAATTTGCTGCCATCGTGCCAGGTCGTCTCGTACAGCTCAGACGGGTAGTAGACGACCGTCTTTTGCGCGGCAGTCGCTGTCTCGGTGAACTTTTCGCCTGCGGTGATAAAGACCTGATTCTCCGAGTCCCAGTCCACCCAGGCATCGTCCGGCACCACGATCTCGTCGACGTACTCCACTGTCAACCAATCCCCACTGTCACCGCCTGGGCCGGCCGGCAGACCTTCTTCGATGAACACCTCAGCCCGTTCGATGCGCTGCGGGTAGCGGAAGCCGGTGAAGGGGTCAACCATCATGCCATAGTCCGCGGTGGCATTCTGCACGGCGGCATCGTATACCCAGTTGCTGCCGCCGATCGGGTTCCAGGGCTGGGTCAGGATGCTGGGCATGCCGACGGTCATGGCGCCGCCCACCTCATCCTTGAAGCGCATGGTGAGCGGGTTCATCCGCGCCGTAGCCACGGCGGCTGCCAGGTCCGAGGTCACTTCCGTGTTGGCCAGGCGTGGCACAAAGCTGGATTCGTCGACCAGGAAGATACGGACGGCGTCCTCCATCGACAGGGGCAGGCACTCGGACATCAACGCCTGGCGCTCCTCTAGCGAGCCAAAGTCGCTGCGGTTCAGGCGGTCAGCGCAGGAATCCAGTGCCTCCGAAGGTGTATACGTCTGCCACAGGGGCAGCGTGTAGCCCCGCGGCGTGTAAAAGAACTCAAAGTTGACGGCCAGGTCGCGGTTGATATAACTGGCCCCCCAACCTGCCGTGTACAGGTGCCACAGACCTTCGTAAGGGTCGCTTTGCTGCCACAGGACTGCCGATTCAGTCCCTGTCTTGTACAGGCGCTCTACTGTGAAGCCGACCTCCTCCAGCAGGTTGGCCACATAGTCGCCGATCTCCCGCCGCTTGTCCTCAGTGCGGATGACAAAGATGATGTCGACAGGCTCGCCGTTGTACATCCACTTGCCGTCCACCAGTTCGGCGCCCATGCCTTCCATCTCGCTGTTGATGATCTCTCTGGCCTTCTCAGGATCGTGGGCGTACTTGATCTCCATCTCTCGCGCCACCGGGGCCAATTTGGCATAGTCGGGGAAGACTGTGTTCAGGCAGGTGTATCGCGCTCGTGCCAGACCACCATAGATCTCTTCGACGATGTAGGTGCGGTCCACCAGCCAGTGCATCGCCTCGCGGAGCTTCTGGCTGGTAAACGGGTTCAGGTCGCCTTCTACCGGAGCCGGGTTGAACGTCAGCTCCCGGTAGGAACCGTAGGAAAAGGTGTAGGCCAGGTTGTCCATGCCCTGCACGGTCTGGTAGATGTCGGCGTTGGCGATGTCATAGGCATAGACGTCCATCTCGCCGGCATCTAGCCGCGTGATGGCCGCCTGGTCCGACGGTTCCTCCAGAAAGACGATCATGTCCAGCCATCCGCCCTTGCGGTCGACCGCTGAGGGCGTAGGCGTAACCTCGACCTGGACCTCTTTCTCCACCTCGACCGTCTGGACGACCGTCTCAACAACCGTCTCTACTTTGCCTTCCTGCTCGACAATTTTGGTCTGCTCCACCACGACGGTCTCGACGACAGTCCTGACCTCAGGCTCAGGCGTCGGGCCACAGCCGATGAGAACCAATGGGGCGATCATCACCAAGATCATGAGGATCGCCAGCTTCTTGTTTGCATGCATCTTTACTCTCCTCCCAATTTAGATTCTTTAGATTTGGAGTGTTCTTGCAGCCGTTTTCCAGAGTTGGCATTCCGGAAAAAGAATGGGGAACCAAGGCCCACGCTGCAACCTGTAGGTCGATCGCCACGCAATTGCTGGGGGGGGGTAAAACCTCCCCGTCAAGGTTTTCCCGGATGATCACCTCCTTTCCAGACGAGTCCCTTGATGCGGCGAGACTCGTGCTTCAACCGGTCTATTTCCACCAGGGGAATCCGGTCTTCCGAAAGGATGAGAGCGTTCGTACGGCCCCCGGCCTTAGAACGCTCTATCCAGAAGGAGACAATGTTTGAACTCAGTATATCAGAGAGGGAGAGGACTGTCATCGGACAAACCGCGGATTTGAGCTACGCAAAAAGGATCGCCTGGCAAGCCGTTGGCGCTCTACACTGCTCGTAGTAGCCCACAACATCCCGCTTAGGCATCTACGACAAAAGTTGTAGGCCCACCCACTGGCATGGAGGTGGGAGGGGTGCGTAGCCTCTCCCACCAGGGCAGCCACAGATTCCCGACGCAGCCCAACGGCGGAAGACATGCTCAAGGAAGTCTTTTCTTTTGAAGGGGATCGGGTGGAGTAGAGATCAATGCGGGGTGGAGCGCCGCTACGGCTCAGTGATAAAGCGCTGTGTTGCGAGTTTCGGCTCCGTATCGTGCAGCGGCACCAGACCCTCTCTCAGTGCATACAGGGCCGCCTGGGTACGGCTATCCACGTTCAACTTGGCCAGGATATTGCTCATGTGGGTGCGGACCGTCGCCCCGCTGATGGCCAATTGTTCCGAGATCTCGCGATTGCTCTTTCCCCTGGCCACCAGTTGTAGAACATCGTTCTCACGGCCGGTGAGTGTGTCTGAGACGAGGCCCCGCTCGGCAGGTTCGGAGAGTTCCTGGAGCAGTTTGCGGGCGATGGCCGGATGGAGGGATGACTCGCCTCGGTGTACTTGCTGGATGGCCCGAACCAGCTCATCTGGACCCGAGTCCTTGAGGAGATAGCCCAGAGCGCCTGCCTTGATGGCCGGAAAGACCTTGTCGCTACCCGCAAAACTAGTCAAGACCAGGATGCGGGCCTCAGGCTGGCAGGCCGAGATGTGGCGGATGGCCTCCAGCCCATCTACGCAGGGCATCACCAGGTCCATCAAGATCACGTCCGGCGAGAGCTGTCCAGCTTGCGCGATGGCCTCGCGCCCGTCCTGGGCCTCTCCTACGACCTCGATGTCCGGTTCGGTGGCCAGCAAGGCACAGATTCCTTTGCGGACGATGGCGTGGTCGTCGGCGACCAGAACGCGAATCACGTCACTCATTGTCGGCATACCTCCACTCCGCCAGCACTGGTGTCTTCCAGCGAGCTGCCCCGGAAGGAGAAGAGCGTTCAGCCGGCCCATAGCCCCCGAACGCTCTCAAGAAGGAGACAAAGTTTGATCATAGTATACCAGAGCAGGCCTGGACTGTCATCGGACAAAGCACGGATTCTCTGTACGAAAAAAGGATCGCCTTCGGGCGATCCTTTTGCACTCTGAGTGGGGACCCTCTACGACAAAAGTCGTACGAGTAGTGCGTCTGGCCATGACTATGACCAGGTTACGGGCCTCATGCTACTTGCAGTGCTTCGGTTTCATGAAGCGACGCCAGCCCTTCCCGCAACGCGTAAAGGGCAGCCTGGGTGCGGCTGCACAGGTTGAGCTTGCCGAGGATGTTACTTACGTGGGTGCGTACCGTCGCCTCGCTGATGTGCAGGCGGTCGGCGACCTCGCGGTTGCTCCATCCGTTTGCCACCAGGCGCAGCACCTCTATCTCCCGTTGCGTAAGAGGATCGGGCTCTGCCGCCTTACCAGTTGGACGGCTAACCTCCTGGAGCAGCTTGCGGGCGACAGTTGGGTGGAGGGATGACTCGCCGCGATGCACCTGCTGGATGGCGCGGATCAGTTCGTCTGGTCCAGTGTCCTTGAGGAGATAGCCCAAAGCGCCCGCCCTGATAGCCGGAAAGACCTTGTCGTCCCCGTCAAAACTGGTCAGGACGAGGATGCGGGCCTCGGGCTGGCAGGCCGTGATGTGGCGGATGGCCTCCAGGCCGTCCACGCGAGGCATCACCAGGTCCATTAGGATCACATCTGGCGAGAGCCGTCGGGCTTGGGTGATGGCCTCTCGCCCTTCTTCGGCCTCGCCGACTACCTCGATCTCCGGTTCGGTGGCCAGCAGGGCACAGATTCCTTTGCGGACGATGGCATGATCGTCTGCGATCAGCACACGGATCGTGGGTGCATTCATTTGATCTCTCATTGAGCTATCTCCACCTTTACCTTGGTTCCTTCTCCCAGGCTGCTCTTCACCTGCAGTTTTCCCCCCAGTTCTGCGGTCCGTTCTTCCATGCAACGCAGGCCGAACCCACCCCGGTCACGGGCGGTCGCCAGATCAAAGCCTACTCCATCGTCAGCAATCTCCAGGTAGACGCTGTCCTGATGTTGGTGCAGCGACACAGTGACCTGGCTGGCGCGAGCGTGCTTGAGCACGTTGTTCAATGCCTCTTGGGCCACACGATAGAGTCCCTCTTCCAGCTCGGGGGAGAGCCGGCCGTTGTCATTGCCCACAAAGGAGACCGACATCCCAAACCTCCCCTCCACGGCGTCCAGGCGGTTTTGCAGTGCGGCTGCCAGCCCATCGCGCTTCAGGACCGGTGGGCGCAATTCAAAGATGAGCACTCGCATCTCCCGCAGCGCTTCGTGCGTAGTGCTCTGGATCTCACGCAGGTGGTCTGCCGCTGTGCCTGCATCTCCTATCCTCAGGTGGCGGGCTGCGGCCTCAGCACACAACGTCACGCCGTACAGGGCTTGGGTGACCGAGTCGTGTAGATCGCGGGCCAGACGGTTCCGTTCCTCGACCACGGCCAGTTGCTGGGCCTGCTCGTACAGGTGGGCGTTCTCCACCGCGACGCCGATCTGGTGGCCGATGGCAGTCAACAGCGATAGCTCCTCTGGGGTCATAACCCGCGGGTGGGTGGCCCCCAGATCGAGTACGCCCACTGTCTTGCCTTTGACCAATAGGGGTGTGCTGATCACCATCTGGATCCCGGCCTCTGACAGCAGTTGTTTCAAACGGCCCTCCGAGTATTCAACTACGCGCCTGACAATCGGCTTTCCCTCGCGGGCAGCGATGCCCGAGGCGCCTGCCTGCAAGGGCTGCCGGGCCGTGTAGTGGACGAGATCCTCGGGCAGGCCCCGGTGAGCCATCAGGATCAGGGTTTGTGTCTTTTCCTCCAGGCGAAACGCCTGCCCTTTCTCCAGGCCCATGGCTTCCAGAACCTCGTCCAGGGCTTGGTTCATGATCTCTTCCAAATTCAACGACCGGCTCACCTCGGCGGCGATGGTGTTGAGGGTCGCCAGTTCCTTGGTCCGGTCGGCCACCTTCTGTTCAAGGTGGGCGTATGACTCCTGGAGCTGGACAGCCATCAGGTTGAATTGCTTCGCCAATTCCTCCAGCTCATCTACCGCCGAGGCGTTGATCCTCTGGTCAAAATTCCCCCTGGCCACCTTCTTGGCCCCTTCGATGAGCTCCTTGATCGGTTCCGTAATCCTTTCTGCCCCGATGGCGATAATCGAGGCTGGCAGAATCACGCCCAAGGCCAGCAAGCCGAGTAGATAATAGCGATAGCGCTCGCTGGTCTTGGCCAGGGCTGCCCAATCCTCCTCTGTCACGAGACCCCACGGAGTGTCGGGCACAGGGGCAAAGCTGGCGACGATGTCTTGACCCTCTGGGTTTTGGGTGCGCACGGCCCCCACCTCTCCTGCCACCAGTCGTTGGACCACTTGTCGATCCGAGAAATCTTGGCCGATGTACAGCGGGTCGGTATGATAGATCACCTGACCGTTACCATCTACCAGGTAGATACAGTTGCTCTCGCCCCTGCGCAATTTCTCCACGCTCTTGTAGAGCGTGCTATCCGTCGCCGTGTCCAGACGAAACAGGCCAGCAATGCCGCCTGCAGGTTCGCCGTTGCGGTTTCTGATGGGTATGACGACGACCACCATCTTCTGCCCAGTCTGCCTGTCCAGGACGACATCGGAAAAGATCGGGCTCGAGGAGCGGAGCATGCGGTACAGCGAAACCCCCTCGAACCAACTGGGATCTGCGAGTTCGTAGGACCGTGGTTCCGCAGCCAGGATCGTCCCGCTGGCATTGAAGACGATCATGCCGTCGAACACGGTCATGTATTCTTCAGTCAGGGGGTCGCTATACTTTGTCAGCTCGATGGCTAGGAGCTTGGCCGAGAGGTGGGTGAGATCCCGGTCGCGTTCGATCACCAGGTCCTCGGCCACCTGCTGGTAGGCGTACAGGTTGACCACAGCCACCATCACGAGGATGAGGGCTGTTGGCACCAGGGACCAAGTGATGATCTTGTTGCGCAGACTCCCCTTCAACGGATCCTCCCCAGGCAGAGCCGCCCTCGAGCAGGATTCCCGCTACCGGGACCCTGCCCTGCGCAATTGCGGACGACGCGGCGGTCCTTCTGTTCACCAGGCGGCGAACACTCCTGTCCTACTAACGCTGAACGGGGAAAAGAGGTTCACTTTCGCAAGGGGTGCCGTACACAAAGAATCCCCTTCGCAGGCTGCCCGGGGCAGCTCGCGAAGGGGATCCGTCAACAGAATATCGGGCCCGATCTCTGCCCGAACCCTCTTACCCGAGGCCGGGTATGGCCCCGAACGCCATGGCTCGGAGCGGATATTCCATAGATCAGGGCATTATCGTCGGACGTTCTCCCAGGGTCACGCTTACCGCCGTCTCGGTGCCTTCGCGCAACAGACCGAGCTCCACCCTCTGGCCGGGCTCGGCCTGTGCCAACTCGGCCCTCAGGTCCTCAAACCCATCGATCGGCTGTCCGTCCAGGGCGACGATAATGTCACCGCCGACAGCTACCTGCTGCCCATTGATATCGACGATCTGATTGCTGCCCAGGAGCCCGGCCTCGTCCGCCGGTGTGTCGCCGATGACTTCTTGCACCAGGACACCCTGCTGGTCGTTGGGAAGTTCCATCGCCTCGGCGATCGCGAGTGTGACGGTCTGACCCTGGATGCCCAGCCAAGCGCCGCCGGTCGGGACTGTGTCAGGCACCACTTGCGGCACCACCTGTGCCTCCTCCTCGGGGCGGGCAGCCAGTGTCACCTCGACCGCTTCTTCCCGGCCCTCGCGCAGGATGGTCAGTTCGACAGTCTGTCCCACGCTGGTGTAACGGGCCAGGTGGGTGACCAGATCTTCGAACTCGTCGATGGGCTGGCCGTCGATGGCCACGATCACGTCGCCGCCAGCGCGGGTCGACAGCCCGTCCACATCGACCTCTTCTTGACTGCCCTGCAGGCTTGCCTGGCTGGCCGGTCCACCCTCCACGACGTCGATGACCAGTACACCGCGCTCGTCAGCGTCGAGCGCCATGGCTTCGGCCAGGTTCGAGGTCAAGGAAGTGCCGCTGATGCCCAGCCAGGGATGCTCGTAGCTTCCATCGCGGATCAGGGCCGGGACTACCTTCTGCACGATCGTCGACGGGACCGCGAATCCGATGCCAGCATTGGCCCCCACGGGGGACTCGATGGCCGTGGGCACGCCGATTACCCGGCCTTCGTCGTCCACCAACACCCCTCCTGAATTGCCGGGGTTGATGGGCGCGTCAGTCTGGACGATGTCGGGGATAGTGTAGCTGGCTTGCAGCATGGCCCCGCTCTGCACCGGCAAGGAGCGGCCCAGGGCGCTGACAAAGCCGACAGTCATCGTTCCATCCAGGCCAAAGGGGTTGCCGATGGCCACGGCCAACTGTCCTACCCTGACCTGGGTCGAGTCTGCCACCTCCACTGGCTGCAGCCGGCCAGCCGGCACGTCCACCTTGACCACCGCCAGGTCGCTGTTAGGATCGGTGCCCACCACCTCGGCAGAGGCGCTGAGCCCATCATAGAAGACCACCGTGATCCGGTCTGCGCCGGCCACGACGTGATTGTTGGTCACGATATGGCCTTCCTCATCCCACACAAAGCCGGAGCCCTGTCCTTGTGCCTGGAAGGGCATTTCCGGCGTGGACGGAATATCGGGGAAGCCGGGGACCTCCGGGTGATCCTGGGACAGTGCGCCGGCCGTCTGGACGACCTGGATGTTCACGACCGATGGGTTGACCTGCTCGTAGATCTGCCCCAGCGTTTCCTCTACGGCGTCCAGGACAGTGCCCGCGGCCGAGGCCGAATTTAGTGACAGGCCTGGTGCCCGGAAGGTAGACAAGACCAGGACGGGCAGCAGAAGGAGGACGACGAGCACGACAAGTCGTTTGTTCATGTTCGATCCTTTCTAAGCGTTTCGCAATTTTCTGTAGAACCTAACGCACACAGGGTGCCAGGCACTTGGTTCACAAGTTGCCCTCCTTCAGGGCAAGACTGGCACCGAACAACCTCTATAGGGTACGAGCAAGTGCCTGCACTCGCCTGTGGTAGAAAAGGTAGGGTACCCCCCGCAGACTACAACAACCGTCACTTTCCCACAGCTACCTGCTACCACAATCCATATCCGGCCCAGTAGAGAACCTGCGGGGGGCTGGCTGCACGCCACCCTACGCCCCCATAGTATCACACGGGATGTCTCCCCGTCCTTAAGGGAACCTATGGCCAACCTTAACCCAACCTTATGGCTTGACATATCCTTTGAGGCTGGGGATTCGGAGGCTGATATCTCGGTGCCCGGGTAGGTCGGGCAGGTGCTGTGCCTTTCTCCTCTCCGTCCCGGGGGGAGAGGCAGGGTGAAGGGGGATTGCATCCTCCGGTGGAGCACACCGCGTCCCTCTGCAAGGTGCTACTTGAGGAGGGCAGAGAGGAGACCGGGTCAGCGCGCTATCGAGATCACCGGCAGGTGGACCTGGCTGCCCCCGACGAGCAAGCCGGCAACTGTGAACTGCATGGCCCCCCCACCTGTGTCGGTGATGGGCACGGCGTACCACAAACCCGGCAGCAGCGTCCCACTATGCCTGTCGGTAATGGTGAGCGGTGCCTGGCCCGGGGGGGCAACGACGAAGGGTGCCAGTTCCAGCGTCAGGCTGGGCGATGGGCTGGCGGCGGTCACCGTCACCATCTCGCTGAACCCGCCTGCAGGTTGCACCTCGATGACATAGACAGCGACACCGCCAGGGTCAACGCGCTGGCCCGGTGGGCTGATCGCCAGGGCAAATCCGACCCCCTCGTACTCGTAGGCGCCGATGTCGGGTCCGGCACCCGCATAGTCGTCGTTTATGCCAGGGATGAGGAGGCCGGCATCGATCAAGTCGCTGGACGTATCCAGCGCATAGTTGCCGCTGGTGGCATCGACGAATCCCGGCTCAACGTTGGGGCCATGGGATTCCTGGCCCGTCGCGGCGGCAAAGCTGGCCAACGTGTCGTAGCGCGTGTCTTCCCAGTGGACCAGGTCGTTGGCGCCGTCGTTCCGCAGATCATCGTAGTCCAGATCGATCGGCTGGCTGGTGTTATCGTTGTTGAGGGCATAGTCGGTGCCAGCCCAGACGTTGTTGCGGGCATAGATTAGGTCCCAGGAGCCCGGTGACTTGATGTACAGGCCGTTGCTGCGAGGCATGGTCAGGACGGCATTGCCGGTGTTGTGCAAGAGGTACATGGGGCCGGATCGGTCGTAGCCGCTGTTGAACTTGAAGGGACTACCGGTGTAGTTGCTGTTGCCCACGCCCGTCCGATAGACCAAGTTGCGCACTGCGTACACCGGCCCGTCATAGACCGGCGCCAGTGAGATGCCCATCAGCACGTCGTGAAAAGTGTTGCCCCAGATGCGCACGTTGCTGCATGTGCCATCGGTCTCCATGCCGTCGTCGCCTGCGCGATACACCAGGTTCTCGTACACGTCGGTTTCGCTGGTGCCCTCGCCGGCATCGTCGGGACAGGCCCCAAAACCGTCGAAATAGTCGTGAGAGGTGTTGCGGCGGATGACGTTGCCGCGCCCGCCCTACCGCAGCGGGGCAGGTCGATCTCACCCTGGTAGTAGACACCGCCACGCAGGAACACGTGAGCGCCCGGCTGGGCCTGGCCCAGACCTTCTGCCAGCGAGCAGGGCAGGTCATAGCTGCACACCGTTCCACTGCCGCCGGGGCTGACATAGAGGGCACTGGCCAGCGTGGGCTTTGGAACCTTGACCTTGGCGCGAGTGGAGGCTGTGCCCTCCATCTCCTTGCCATCCAGTGGGCCGCCGTCAGGATCGGCAAAGGTGACGCGCACTTCGTAAGCCGTCCCTGGTTCCAACCAAAAGAGGCTGCCCGCAAAGCGCGTGTCCGAAACGTGCGAGAGGGGCAAGCCTCCGCGGAATGTGCCACTGCCGCTGACCCGGTATTCCACCCCGGCTGTGGCATCCAGGTCGGCGTCGTCGCCAGCATCCACTGTGACGACGACGCCCATGGCATGGAAGGTGCCGAACAACGCGAGCGACCCGGCGGCGTGGCTGGCGGGCTTGGACGGCCATGACAACCCCACCACAAAGGCCAGAAGGAGACAGGTGAGACGGACCTTCATCGTTGACCTCCTCTGTTCCTCTGGCCCGACCCCTATTGCCCCTTGATGATCACGGGCAAATAGACCTTGTGGATGCCCACAAAGATGGTGACGTGGTCCTGGGCCTTGTCGTTGTCGCTATCCGTTGCCTCCAGCGTGATCATGTACTGGTCAGGTTCCAGGCCGCTCACAGCCAGCTCCTTGCCTGTCCCCAGACTTATGCCATCCAGGAACCACTCCAGGGCTGAATCCCCAAGCGTTCCGTCCTCGGCGTCAAACGCACCGCCCATCAGGATGATCTGCGTACCGGTGGGGTACACCGTCCCGTCGACCGGCTGGCTGATGTGGACGTCAGGCGGCTGCGTTTCAACCTGGAAGGTGCCGTCCGAGGCATCAGTACCTGTGTTCACGCCATCGGTGGCGATGACGCGGACCAGCGCCGAGCTGCTGCCAGGGATACCCCCCAGATCTTCCAGTACCAGCGTGGTCGAGGAATAGTTCGTCGCCAGCGGTTGCCATGTGGTACCGGCGTCCGGGCTGTACTGGACAGTGAACAGCATCATGTCTTCGTCAGGGTCGTCCGCAAGCCAGGTGATGGTCATGCTGCCCACAATGCTCTCGCCCCCGTTGGGACTCTGGACCTGAACAGTCGGCGGCGACGCGCTCACGGTGCGACGCGCCAACTCGGTGCCGTCCTCGACTAAGACGATCGAGGCCGTATCGGGGTGGAACGGGAGCAGCACGTTGAAGGGCCGCGTGTCACCGGTCGGGTCACCCGGGTCCGGCAGCTCGAAGGGCAGGGAGTAAAGTATCACCTCGCTGGCGTCGAGCAGGCGCAAACCATACATTGCGGCCGAGTCGACCTGGATGCGGGAAGCCAACTTGGCCAGCTTTTCACCCCTCACCAGGCCCTCGGGAATCCGGTAGGCAGGTTCCAAGGTAGCTGTGCCCTCCGTTGGGGTGACGATCCCACTGACTGCGAGTGCCTCCACGCTTGAGGCCAGGTCCTGGGCCAGGGGTGAGGGCTCGATCGAGCTGCTCGCTTCTGCACTGGGCAGGTGGTTGTACAGAGCCCGGTATGTGTAGTCCGAGATCCACTGGGGCTTGTTGTTCCAGTGGGAATAGGTCATCAGGTCGGCCGCGCTCGTCGGCGGGATCACCGACTGGTCATAGATGTAGAAGCCATAGTAGGCAGTGGGGTCGTTCGGCCCAATGTCGCAGGTGTCGTACGGGTAGCCGGGGTCGGTGTTGTCGGGTCCACCAACCGGGCAGTCCACGTGCCTCCGGTTCCGGTTGTGACCCACCTCGTGGGCTAGAATGTGCCCGCCTGCAGGAACAAACCAGGAGGGCGCTGTGCCACCCAGGACCCCGGGATCGACATTCATGACGCCCATGGCCTCGTCTCCCGGCAGGTAGCCCAGGCCATACCAATACGTTTCTGAGGGGTGAACCATCCCGTAGTAGTGGGCGTCATTGTTGCACTCGCTCGGATCGTCGGTGAACAGGTTGTAGAACCACAGCGCCGTCAACACCTTCGAACCGTCATCCGGTATCTCGAACGGTCCGCCGCAGGGGTAGGGAAAGATGCCCGCCCAGCAGAGCTGAACCTCTTCGACCTTGCCACCCTTGTAGATCCACACGTCAGGTACCGGATAGATCGCCTTCAAAAAGTCCACGATATCCCAGAACCCAGCATCATAGATCGAGGCTGTGGTCGGAGAGGTGCGCACTCGTACCATATCCACGCACAGGGGATCCTTCTGGTTGAAGGTGCGGGTCAGGCTGTAGCTGTTGTTGTCGGCGTCCGATTCCGGGATCGTGCCACCGGGGTTGATCTCGGCGCGCAAGGTGACCGTGCCCGAACGCCAGCTCGTGGGCAGCCAGAAGTTGAAACTGTCCCCCAGGTAGCTCCGGTTGTAGCCGGACATTCGCACATAGATCGTTGGGTCCACGGCATTCAACGGTGAACCGGGCAGCGGTATGCCACCCCGCTCTCCATGCAGGACGGCGTTCACGTTGGGTGTATCGGCGATGTCCACTGCCGGGTAGGCGCGCACAAAGGTGGTCTTGTCTTCAACCAGGGGGACGTCGTTGGCCAGGTTCTGGATGCCCTGCGTGATCTCCAGGGCGTTGATGGTGAGGTCGACCACCACCCCCCCGGCCTCCAGTGGAAGCCGCCACACGCCACCCGAGTCGCCCCAGTACACATGGCTGGCGGAGAGATTGACGCCCCCCGGCCCAAACAGCCCCAGCGCCAAATCGTCGACGGTGCCTCCGCCCTTGGGAACACGGCGGAGTCGGCCGTCGGCTGCGGAAGTGGTGTCTGTCCAATAGACGTGCACATCGTTGACAGCAATGGAGCCAGCCTGGTAGTCAGGCTGGGTGGGGACCAGGTCCAGGATGGTCCCACCGGTTTTTGCCACGCGCCGGACTTTGCCGCCGTCCTGTTCCGTCCAGTACACGTAGGATTCGTCGACGGCGATGCCCCACGGATCTGCCAGGGAGCCACCTGATACGATGGTCTGCACCGCCCCGCCCGCTTTGGGTACACGCCGGATTGCATCGTCGCCGACCAAGGTCCACTCGGTCCAGTAGACGTAGCTGTCGTCGACGGCCAGCTTGGTGCTATCGTAGCCTGTGGCCAGGGTTACCACCGTACCGCCCCCTTTGGGCACGCGCTTGACGCCCCCATTGTCGCCAAAATAGACGTAGGTGTCGTCCAAGGTCAGTGCCCGGTGGTAGATTAGCCCTGTAGCCGAAGCGACTGTACTGGGCGCACCACCGCCGACCGGAATGCGCTCCACAGTGTCGTCCAGCCACTCAGCATAGTAGACGTGGGTGTCGTCGGCGACGACAATGGCTGGACTGATGTCACAAGCGGAGACGAGGGTACTCTGGACGCGGGTCGTCAGATCCACCGACTTGACGCTGCCTGGTGGAGAGCAGAACTCTCCCAGTAGTTTGGTCCAAAAGACGTATCCTCCCCCTAGTGCCACGTCGAAAGGATACGGATCGGTGGTCAGGTTCTCCGGGGGTTCCATGGGACCGCTCAAGGTCCGGTTGAGCGAAACGTGCTGCGAATCGGCTGCGGACGAGAGAGCCGGTGTGGCCAACAATACGGCCACCAGTAGAAGCTTGACATATCGCCTGCGAACAAGCATATCGGTTCTCCTTTCGGTGAGGCTGGCCAAACGAGGCCCAAGCCTGTGCCAGGGCAGTGCGACACTGCCCCACAGCCACTTGTTGGACTGGGATTGTCTGCCTTGGGCATCACCCCCTTTCTGCCTGGCCTTGCCTGCCGGGAGAAATCCGGTTCGTGGGGTTCGCCTGGTTGTGGGTGGGTGTCGGGCCAAGTCGTCGTCGTGGATTACCTATGTGGGATCAGGTGACTGCGGAGAGCGATACGCAACTTGAGTGCCTAATCCGAAAAAGCTCTGACCCTTGTCCCCGAGCGCATTTCCAGGGACAACATCATTATATCAGAATCCGATACCACAGTCAATGCCCAAACTTTGGTGACTGCCCACAGCTTGGAGGAACTCGGATGGCGGTGCCCGCCCACCTGTGATATAATACACACGGGCCGAAACGCCTGGCGTGGGTAAGGTAGTCTATCGAGGGAGGAGAGCTCATGAGTGCCGCCATCGAGCAGGAACTTGAAGCGCCGCGGGCCTCCAGAACGCCCTGGGGCCTGACCGAGGCCGAAGCCGTCGCCCGGCGCGCCCGGGGGCAGGGCAACGACGTCAAGCTCAAGACGAGCCGCACCTACGGCGAGATCGTCCGCGAGAACATCTTTACCTTCTTTAACATCGTCCTCTTTAGCCTGGCCCTGTTGCTCCTGCTGCTGGGCAGCCCCAAAGATGCCTTCTTTACCGGAACGGTAGCCTTGTTCAACGTGTTGGTCGCCACCGTACAGGAAGTGCGGGCCAAGCGCAAGCTGGATCAGATCGCACTGCTGACCCGGCCCAGGGCCACCATCATCCGCGAGGGCCGGGAAAGGGAGATCGATCCTGCTGGCGTCGTCCTGGGCGATCTGTTGGTGGCGGAAGCAGGCGACCAGATCATCGTGGATGGCCATGTACTCGGCGACAGGGGCGCTGACGTGGACGAGTCGCTGTTGACGGGCGAGTCTGACCCCATTCCCAAGCAGTCAGGCGATGTGGTATACTCCGGTAGTTTCGTGGTCTCCGGGCGCCTGGTCTACGAAGCGCAGAAGGTCGGCATGGAGAGCCTGGCCAACAAGATGACCGAGGGGGCGCGTACCTTCACCCGGGAATACACTCCATTGCAGCGCGAGGTGGATGTCATCGTCCGTGTCCTTCTGTGGGTCGTGTTTATGTTTGGCGTGATGATTGTCCTCAACTTTCTCATCTACCGTGACACACCCTTGGTGGAAAGTGTGCGGGCAGCGTCGGTCATATTTGGGCTGGCGCCCAGCAGCCTGTTCCTGATGATCGTCACTGCCTATGCCCTGGGCGCAGTGCGCATCGCCAACAAAGGCGCTCTGGTCCAGCAGGCCAATTCGGTCGAGTCTCTCTGCCACGTCACAGTGTTGTGCCTGGACAAGACTGGGACCCTGACCGCCAACAAGATCTGCCTGGAAGGGATCCATCCGGTGGGGGCGTTGCCCGACGCGGAACTGCGCCGGGTGCTCGGGATCTTTGCTGCCAGCGTGTCAGCCAGCAACAAGACCACCGACGCCATCGCCACCGCCTGCGAGGGTGAATCGCGGCCCTTCCGCGAGGAGGTTCCCTTCTCCTCTGCGCTAAAGTGGAGTGCACTTTCGCTTGATGGAGGCGACCTGCGGGGTGTCTACGTGCTGGGTGCCCCGGAGGTGCTCCAACCCTTCCTGGCCTCCGGAGCTGATCCCACACTGCACCAACGCGCGCGAGAGTGGGCAGACCACGGGCTGCGGGTTCTGCTGTTTACCCATTTGCCCGAGGCGGTGCCGCTGCATGGTGTGGAGGGGCAGCCCCAGCTACCATCTGGCCTGGTTCCCCTATGCTTCATCAGCTTCCGGGACGAGTTGCGCCCCGAGGTCCAGGAAACCCTTGACGCCTTTGATCGCGCCGGGATCGAGCTCAAGATCATCTCGGGCGACAATCCGCACACGGTAGCCGCCGTGTCCCGGCAGGCTGGCTTTGGCCGGGCGGGCAAGCCGGTGCGCGTGATCTCGGGCCTGGAGCTGGCCGCGATGGACGAATCGCAGTTCCGCCAGGCAGCGCTGGACTCGTCGATCTTTGGCCGCATAACCCCCGACCAGAAGCAGCGCCTGGTGCACGTGCTGCGCGAAGAGGGCCACTATGTGGCCATGATCGGCGACGGCGTCAACGATGTCCTGGCCCTCAAGCAGGCCAAACTGGGCATTGCCATGCAGAGCGGCAGCCAGGCAACCCGCGG
>Ga0180438_10002948_pt1 | contig 26590 bp, 24 predicted proteins | sample SS_ome_12_FD_132455 | JGI IMG/M metagenome (GOLD analysis project Ga0180438, IMG submission 132455) | Hypersaline lake sediment archaeal communities from the Salton Sea, California, USA - SS_3_D_2 metaG | ecosystem: Environmental > Aquatic > Non-marine Saline and Alkaline > Hypersaline >... | reverse complement strand
TCACCGCGCTTGGACCTGCTTTTGTCGATCAGCATACCCGCCAGGCTTATGCTGTCAGCTATGCCCATAAAACCGCCCTTTTCGTTGAGAATGGGTATCCTGTCCAGACCCGTATCCTTCATGACGGAGATGACCGTCAAAACCGTGTCGTTGACGTCGGAACAATAAGGAAACTGCATAACATCCTCCGCCCTTTTCCCCTTGAAGACCTCGTCCTTAACGAAGCTGAGAAGTTTCGGCTTGGTCACCGCGAAAACCTTCCCCCCCTTCATGACGGGGAGCGACCGGTATTCGCTCACCAGCATGTAGTTGATCACGTCTTCAACAGAGGCATCCACATGGAAGGGATTTATTGGTTTTATGAAATGAGAAACATTCATTTTCTGGGGACTCGTTACCCTTCTCTTCACCATATCGTCCAGCGTCACTATCCCCTTAAAACCGCCGTCAAACACGAAGGCCTCGTATTTTTTGCTCTCCGCCATAGCGAAGGCTACGTGCGAAAGGCTTTCTTCGGGCCTCACCAGAAACGCGTCTTCAAGAATGTCCTCCAGTTTCATGAAATCACAACCCGCTTTTCTTCATCCTCTTTACCTCTTTTGTTATGTACCCCGCAAGAATGTTTTTTATCTTCTTGGAGTTTATTTCCCTGACCTCTCCCAGGACCTTTTTGTTCTGCTCAAAGTTATCAGTGAAAAGCTTCCCGTGCTCCTTTATTATATCGTTCCCCATAACCTTTATGGAGGCTGTTTTTATCCTGCCCATAATATCACTTCAACTTTTCCATAACATTTATTCTTAATGCAGTTATTTAAAATAGTTTTATCTGAAACTGCCCTAGAAGGGAGAACATGGTGTATCCTATGACCACCAGAACCAGCGAGTGCTTGAACCCGGCGACAAGAGAACCTTCAGCCATCTTCCCCGTGGCAAGCCCCGCGAAGAACCCCTGAACTATTATGAAATTCACGAATGTCTGAGAGTAGAGTTGTGACGGGATTTCTTCCCCGCCGCTCTCATCGAAACCGGCAACAACCGCGGATCCCAGTGCGGGTATCAGGAATGCCTGGAGTATGACCAGAATGAATATGAACACGAAAAATATGAGGTATGAGGTAACTATTTGAGCCTGGACCGAAGCCGAGCGTTCCTGCTTTATCTTGTTTATCTCGATCAGCGACTGGCCTATCGCCTTCAGCGTGTCTGAAATCTTCCCCCCGACCTTGTAGGTCTCTATTATCGTCCCCACGGACCTGCTAATGGGAACGGATTTTACCTTCTTCGCGAACAGCGAGAGCGCCTGCTCGAAGGGGATGCCCCAGTCAACCTTGCTGTTTATCTCCTTTACATACGGGGTCAGAACGCCGTAACTCCTCTTGGAGGAATGCTTCAGGGCAATGGGCAACGTCATCCCGGAATCTATCGCCTCCGTCAGGTCGGTGATGAACATGATGAACTGGCTCTCTATCTCCTTGCCTATCCTGTATCTCGAATACAAGAGAAGGAAGGGAGGTATTATCGCTATCAGGGCCCCAATCATGTTCACCAGGGGGCTTATGAAAGGGAAGAGATCTGAAATTATCAAGAAATTCAGCGCCAAAATAATAACGCCTAAGGAAACGAACATCGCTTCAAATATCAGGATCCTGTAGTCTTTCATGATCTCATCATATTCCCGGGTATGTTATGTGTATAAAGGCAAGGTACGAAATGTTCAGTACAGGCAAAATCAACCACGTTATGGCCAGCATCACTTCCTGTATGCCCAGACCGAGTACCTCCCCTCCTATAATACTCATCGTCGCCAGCAGGGCAAGCATCATCAGGGGAGCGGCGACCAGCAACGCCGTGTAAATGTCTGCATAGGTCGAAAGCGTCTTCAGATACTTTTCCCTCTTTATCCTGTAGTCGAACAGCGCCTTGTCGGACATCTCCCTCAGATATTCTATCAGGTTGCCCCCTGTTTCTATTGTAGATACTATGCCAAGCAGAAGTTCCCTGAACTGCTGGGAAGGCGTCCTGTCCCCGACGTTCTTTATAGCATCCACGCTGCTCATGCCGAAGGTTTTTATGTTCCTCATTACAAGCCTGGACTCCTCGGATATCTCCCCGTACTCCTTGAACCCCATAAGCAGTTCGAACACGAATTCTGTCGGGATACCCGAAGAGGCTATGGCAGCCATGTGCGTCGTTGCGAAGGGGAGGTTGTTCTCTATGCTGTTTCTTCTCGAGTTCTCCCTCTGTACAGGATAGAGGTAGAAAAATATGAAGGCAACAGAAGCTACAAAAACAGGCAGGAATATCACCGTGAATATGTAGATGTAGAATTCAACCTGCACGAAAAACGTAAGAATCGAATAGGTCAGAACCAATGTTATTATGAAAAGAATCACGCTTGTCAATAGTATGAGGGAAACCCATGTTTTCAGAAGAATCTTCATGTTCGCATTCTTTATGTGCGGCTCCAGCGGCCTGAAGGATTCTATGTATTTCTCGGTCACCCCACCGAAAAAGGTAAGTGCCAGCTTTTTGTAGAATGACAGCATATTAAATTATTCGTTTCCCTTTCATAAAAAATAAACTTTTAAATAAGCATTAACAAAAGAAGGATGGTAGGGACTAGACCGGGAGGTCAGGCGTCTCCTGTAACCGTAAACCGCCTTCATGACGGGGTCGAAGCCTAAAGGCGATACTGAGATATCAAAAGGCCCGTGATCCCAACTGAGAAGCTCTGTCCTTCAGGGTTTTTAGAGACTGGCGGTTTAAAGTTCAACGCAAGCCGCCATTCGAAAAATATGATGAACCGGGTCAGGGTCGGAAAGCCGGAAGCAGAAGAATGCTTCATGCCCGAAAGACAGCAGCCCTAAATTATATTAACGACGCTTGAAGGGTAGCGGAGTGGAGGAGGGGTTATGGATAAACCTTCTGGTTGATCAGTATCCACTGATGGCGTGCCCCTGCCACTACTTTTAAACTTATAATTCTGCAAAACAAAAATAAATCTGGTGGATTTATGTACAGGAAACCTCGCAGATACAGGGGACTGAAGACAACGTCCTTTGTAATCTCCATGATGATATTGTTCCTGCTCGGCTTTTACATGGGACTGGGCGCGAACGAGACCATCGTTATCTATCACAACCAGACAGGACCCAGGAACATCGTTACGTACATCCCCTATACCGATGAAAACTCCTCTTACGCGTCCATCACCGTCCCGGCAATCGATGAGGAAGGCGAAGGACTGACAACCATCCTGAACGTCCAGATAGTCCCCGGCTCAGGAAAAATACTGGCCAACATAGACAGGCTTTTGTTCTGGACCGACACGCAGAACTCGATCCGCACATCCACGAAGGTCGCCTCCAACCTAACGGGAATCAACCTCTCGAATTACGATGTTATATACACCATAGAGACAGAGGCGACAGCTGTGGAAGGGCCTTCGGCAGGGGCAGCCCTCACGATCGCCACGATAGCTGCATTGGAAAGGAAACCCCTGGATCCCGAGGTAATGATAACGGGAGCGATAAACCACGACGGGACGATCGGGCCCGTCAGCGAGATCATCCCCAAGGCGAGGGCGGCGAAGGAAGCGGGAGCTAGTGTTTTCCTCGTCCCTCTCCTCCAGTCAAGGGAGGTCACGTACAAGACAGCGAAGTACTGCGAGCAGATAGGCATTTCCCAGATATGCACCACGGAAAAGGTCCCTACCGAGGTGAGCGTTTCAGAGGAGACGGGTATCGAGGTGATCGAGGTGAGGACGTTGGAGGAGGCATTGCATTATTTCTTTGTGGACAGGTAAGTTCTGATTTAAAATTTATAAAATGAACACGTTATAAAACGTATGATCGACGTTCACGCGCACATGTGCTGGGATTCGTACGAGAAGGACCTGGACCGGATCGTAGCGAGATGCAAGGAGGAACTGGCAGGGGTGATCGCGAGCTCCGCCAGATACGAAGAAGGACTGAAGGTTTTGGCTCTGGCTGAAAAATATCCTGGCTTCATTTTCCCCAGCATCGGGTATCATCCCACTGAAGGGGATCAGCCAGATAAAATAATGGAGCTTATACGAGATAATGCGAATAAAATCGTGTCTGTCGGGGAGGCTGGTCTGGACTACCACTGGGAGAAAGACCAAGGAAAGCGAAAGATCCAGAAGGAGACGTTTTCGAAATTCATGGAGCTGTCAATATCCCTCAACAAACCTCTGGTTCTCCACTCCTGGGACGCGGAGAGGGAAGTATTTGACATAGTTAAAGATTCAGGCATCAAGGCGGTATTCCACTGTTTCTCCGGTAAGAGGGATCTCGCGAAGGAAATCATTTCGAAGGGGTTCTACATATCGATCTCCACTATGGTTTTGTTCTCAAAAAACGTCCGGAAGGTCGCGAAGGACATCCCCACGGACAGGCTTCTCCTCGAAACCGATTCCCCCTTTCTATCCCCGGACAAGGACAAAGACCCGAGGAATTACCCGTGGAACATAAAGCTCGCCGCCGGGAAGATCGCTGAGATACGGGGGATTTCAAAGGAAGAGATCCTCAGGAGCGCAAAGGAAAACGCAGTCAAGGTTTTTGATTTAAAAATAACTCAAACATAATTTCTAAGTGAGAGCATGATCAAGGATGCGGCGATAAGGATTATGAAGACCGGATACCTGTGCGATCACTGCCTGGGGAGGCAGTTCGCTAAACTGCTCAGCGGTTACTCCAACGATCAGAGAGGTAGGAACATAAGAACGTACCTAGCGATGGAATACGAGACGAAACCGTTCGAAGCGAACCTCTCGAATTTCCACGGTTTCAGGTTCAGGAAAGGGGTGAAAACGAGGAAGCCTGGCAAATGCGCTGTCTGCAAAAACCTGTTCGAAGAGCTCCCGGAACTGGCAGAACAGGCGGTAAAGATAGTGAAAGGGATCGATTTTGAAAAATTCATGGTCGGGGTCAAGATGAACGATACCCTCGTCATGTCTGAGGAATCCCTCTGGGAAAAAGCGGGCATCGCTTACTCAGAACCAATCAAATCAGAACTCAACAGGGAACTCGGCAAACTCATAGAGAAAAAAACAGGCAAAAAACCTGACGAGAAGAGTCCTGATGTCATTGTCCTGCTTGATCTCCAAGAGAAGAAAATAGAAACCATGATAAACCCTCTATACGTCTACGGCGAATACAGGAAGCTTGTAAGGGGAATCCCCCAGACCAAAATGAAGGGACACGAGACCGTAGAGGACCTTATAGCGAGGCCTCTGCTGAAGGTCACGAAAGGGTCCTCGCACACGATGCACGCGGGCGGAAGGGAGGACAGGAATGCAAGGTGCCTGGCGTGGAGACCGTTCGTTCTTGAGATCGGCCAGCCACTGAAAAGAAAAACGGACCTGAAGGCTGTCGAAAGGACGGTAAACAAGGGAAAGAGCGTCAAGGTAAGGCGGCTAAGGTACTCATCACGGAAGGAGATCGTGCAGATGAAAAAGAAAAAGATCGAGAAAGTCTACAGGCTGGTCGCTAATTTTGAAAAGCCGGTCAGGGACATCCAGAGGGTTGCAAAAATAGTGGGGATTGTGAATCAGAGGATCCCTGCAAGGCTTTTGAAGAACAAGCCCGACAAAACAAGGCGCAAAAAGGTTAAAAGTATTAAATGGAAAAAGATAAGTACTAAAACATACGAATTTGAAATAAGAACTGAATCAGGCCTGTACATAAAGGAACTTGTCTCGGGGGACAACGGGAGAACGAAGCCATCGATCTCCGGAATCCTCGGGAATGCAGGCGAGATAAAGCAGTTCGATGTCGTTAAGATACTGATGTGACAGCATGGTTAAAAAGAGCAGGGGAATCAGAAGAGGAACCAGAAGGAAGCTGAAGAGGGGAGTGAGAGAGAAGTTCAAGGTAGCTCCTTATCTCCAGAAGTTCGAACTGAATGACAGGGTGGTTGTAAAAGCGAATCCTTCCTCCCAGAGAGGATTCCCCGATCCAATATTCGAGGGGAAGACTGGAAGGATAAGGGAGAGAAGAGGGAAATCTTACGTGGTAGAGCTCAGGATAGGAAAAAAAATCAAGAATGTAATAGCAAGACCGGAGCATTTAGTCCCGGAATCTAAATAAATTAAGAAGGTGGTTTTATGGAGGTCAGCGACGAGAAAGCTGCTAACTGGATCGAGGTGAAAAAAATACTCATGAAAAAGGAGAAGGAGAAGGAACTTGGATACGAGCAGAAGAACGCGTTGGAACATCTAAGAAAGTTCTGCAAGTTGACGGAGTCAAAGGCAGGGAAAATTCTGGAGGAACTGAGAAAGATCGAAAAGCTTAAAGACAAGCATATGGTGAACATATTGAACTTCTTACCGGAAAATTTGGATGAACTGAGAATACTGTTTGCAAATGAGAGAGTGGTTTTAGCGGACGACGAGAAAAAGAAGATTCTGAAGATAGTGAAAGATAACAGATAGTAACTTATAAATCTGAATTCTATCTTATAATAAAGGCTGATAGCATGCAGAAGGATTTGAAAAAGGACGAATGGGCAATAGTTTTGGACTACCTACCCCACGGTTACTACGGAATGCGCATATCACAACCTGTTGCGCAGGTACTGGGAGAGGAATATTTCTCATTACTTGAGGTTATAGTCAGGGATGATGTACATCTGAAGGTAGGTTCCAGGGTATACATAGGAGACGGAAAAAGAGAAGCGGTGAAGTTCATAAAGAGGAGGATAGATTTCAAGGACCTTACCGGGGCATCCAAGGACGAAGTAAAGGACATAGTTGAAAAACTTGTTAAAACAAAACCGAAAAAATTCCTTGAGTTCTTCAACAGGGCCGGCCCCATAACCACGCGTCTGCACCAGCTTGAACTGCTCCCTGGAATAGGAAAAAAGCATTTGTGGGCCATAATAGCCGCGAAAAAGGAAAAGGCATTCGACAGCTTCGATGACCTTAAGAAGCGAGTTTCAATGCTTCCCGATCCGGAGAAGATGATCATAAAGAGGATTCTCGAGGAACTGGAGGACAAGGACAAATACAGGCTTTTCGTTCCAAGATTCGAGAAGTCGCAAAAGTAATTCGAAAATTTTCTATTTCCCAACCATTTCCAAAACCCTTTTCGGATCCTTGTAGTAGTCTGATATAACCCTTCCAACTTTGTTTATGTCCCTGATCTTGTTCTTAACGAGCCACAGCAGAATCTTCTTCTTCCCCTCCAGGTTCTCCCTTATTTCGTCATCGCTCATAGCAGAGTACAGCTTTATGTCCTTCAGCAGCCTGTGGGGTTTCCCCCATTCTATTACCTGATCCTTCGAGGGAACCCATTTGAATATCGTATTCAGCTCGATTTTCATCTCCTCCAGACCCCCGCTCGGGATAAGTTCCGTAACTTCCAGAAGCCTTCGAATCCCTTTCCTCCTGTCCCTGTGCATGACCGCGATGAGCTGAAGCGAGGTGAGGAGGGAGACGGGTATGTTTATCGGGGGGTTGACAAGACGCTTAAAGGTTTCTTCCGAGGTGTTTGCATGCAGGGTTGAGTACACGGAATGCCCCGTGTTTATCGCTTCAAACAGGACCTCCGCTTCTTTCGAACGCCTTATCTCCCCGACTATCATCCTGTCGGGCCTCATACGAAGTGCGTTGATCATCAGCTCGAGCATTGTAACCTCGCCCTTGCCCTCTATGTTGGCGGGTCTTGTAGTCATGGGAACCCAGTGAAGGAATTCCGGCAGCTGGATTTCCCTGGTGTCCTCGATAGAGATGATCCTATGGCTCGGGGGGATGAACATGGTCAACACGTTCAGGAAGGATGTCTTGCCGGATGCCGTCCCTCCGGTGCATACGATGTTCATTTCATACTGTATGGCCAACCAAAGGAAGGCAGCCACCTCTGCCGACAACGTGTTCATCTCTATGAAATCGGTTATGGTCCACGCCCTCCTGGCGAACTTCCTTATGGTCAGCGTGTTGCCTTCCGAGGATATGGGGAACAGGGTTGCGTTTGCCCGGTCCCCGGTTGTCAGATACGCGTCCATCAACGGGTTCAAATTGGTTATCTGCGTCCCAACCTTTCTTCCTATCTGAGCTGCGTAGTTGTAGATCTTGGTCTCGTCGGCAACACTTATGTTAGTTTTCAGCCATCCGAACTCCCTGTGGTAAACCCATATCGGTTCCCTTGAAGTGTTTATAACGATTTCCTCAAGTCCCTGGTCCTTAAGCATGAACTCTATCGGGCCCAGACCGAGGGCTTCCTGGGCGAGTATGCCTATCAGAATCTTATTCTCCCTTTCCGAGAGGTGCGGAAGCTCCTTTTTCAGGAGATCGGAGGCGTTTTTCACGAACTTTCCCTTCATTTCGTTGGCCTCTTCGGGATTCAAAATCTCCTCTGTCTTGAAAGCGAGTTCAGCCACGATCCTCTCCCTTATGGAATCGAGTACGGCGTGCGTAGCTTTCTCTATCCGTGGGTAGCCTACCCTGTAGGTGGGGACGTATTCGTTGGTGTCCTTGAATATGTCAATGTTCGCAGAAACCCCTTCCGAATCGACCTTGTAGTTTCTTAATTTCTCCTTTGTCTCATCCTTTGCCATGCTTTTTCCTCCCCTTAGCCTTCTTTTTCGATCCCCTTCTTTCACCAGTCACAACGAGAACGAGCGCTATAATTATTATTAACGCGAGGAATAAATAAATTTGATTTTGAGCAAAAAAGCCCAAAACATCCGTGCCCAAAACACCGGTTAAAACATTACTCATGTCAGGAACCTCTAGATTAAGCAGGCCCGTGTACCAAAAAATGAAAAGCATGAAAACCAATATTATGACCAGGTTGACAAATAGCGCTTTCTTGTTTTTGATCTTGACCTTTCTGCGCTTCGCCTTGGGCTTGAATTTCTTGAGTATGATAACAGGGTCCCCGAAGGGAGGATAGTGCAACGTCGCAAGATCATGCTCTTCCAGAATCCTTCCCCATTCCTCTATCCGCTCCCTTTTAACCTTGAACTTTTCCGCGGCCGACTTTACCTTTACCAAACCGTTCTTTTTCACCAGTTCGTACAGTTCATCTATTTCCGTTTCCAGATAGGTTTCATCCTCCTTAATTAAATCCTCCATGCTAACCCTCGAACAATTCATTCAGGTTATACCTGCTGGCAATGTTCTGGTTTATCTTGAACCAATCCGGCAAACCCCTTACCCGGTAACCAATATAATCTTGTTGTGAGAAGTATAAATAATCCAGTGAAACCTGGTTTTCCTTTATGGGAATGCTCACGCTTTCAAGTTCCGGCGCGTTTATCAAAGACTCCAGGCCATTCTCTGAGCTCTCCAGGCTGCCCTCCAGTCTTTCCAGATAGCCCGGTCCTTCGCCCTGGAAATAGTATCCATTTTCAAGCTCAAGCGCTATGGGCAGGTGCCAGACCGATCCCGTCTCGTTGTCAATATAGATTTTATTATAACCGGTTTCGGTTATTGCTGCATTTATCAGATCAACCGAACTATCATTTCCGGTCACGTAGCAATCCGTATAATTTCCCAGGTCAGCGGATTCTTCCACAATTATTCCCATGTAGCACCCGAAATTCACGCCCGTTGTGTTATAGGCGACAAGGATTTTCGAGGTGTCGCATTCGGATTTTTCAAATGTGATGTTCCCTGAGCATGAACCTTTCGAATTCAGAGAACCGAGAACTGTTTTTTTCGCGCGGTAGCTGAAAGGGGAAAACCTTATAACCCTTGTCAGCACACCGTTTGTTTCCAGAGGGAAGACGGGGTCTTCCATGTATTCCACCGAGACAGGGGTTTCGTAGTTTATGTCCCCCCTTTCCATGCTTGCCACGTTCAACACATCCGCAACGCTTATGTTAAATTTGGCTGATGCCCTGATGTTGCGGTAATCGTACGGGCCTAAATCTAGGTCTGAATAGACCAAATTTACATGGAAGTTGGTCGGGATCTTGGAAATCCTGTCGGTCCAGTTGCCCAGGGTATTGTTGAACATGAGTATGGTTCCCTCTCCGTACAAAGTCCCGTTCTCCATTAGTTCCTTCAACCTCATAGCAGAATCGTCTAGAGGGCTCCCGTTCAAGGTAACCTTGTCACCGGCCGCTATAAGGGATCTCTTGCATGATGTTACCAGCGCCTTACCGAAGTCATTTTCAAGGCTGTTTTCCAGTTGGTGCACCTGATCGGAAACTATCCTCTCGTATATATCGGGGCCCCTTGTCTGGGAAAGCATGTAGGAGGAAAGGAAGAGTATTATGGGTATGGCTACCAATATCGCTGTTAAAGAATAAAATTGGGCCCTCATATAAAATAATATGTCAGGGGATTTAATTAAATTCAAAAACTTAAATTAAAATCAGGAATCCAATTTCTTATTATGAAATATGCGAAACTGGTCGATCTGTATGAATACCTCGAAAATACGCCTTCGAGGCTGAGCAAGACAGAGGGAATAGCGGAGTTCCTGAGGAAGTCAGAAAAAGACGTATTGGGAAAGATCGTGCTTCTAATCCAGGGAAGAATCTTCCCCTCCTATTCCGAAATGGAGATAGGGGTTGCGGACAAATTGATGGTCAAGGTGATATCCTCATCCACTGGTTTTTCCGACAGCGAGGTGATCAGGACATTCAAGGAGACGGGCGACCTCGGCCTTGCTGTCGAAAGGCTCATGGGCAAGAAAAAACAGAAAACCCTGATTTCTAAAGAACTGGAAATCGAAAAGGTGTTCGAGAACCTGCAGAAACTGGCCAGCGTCGAAGGCAGTGGATCGCAGGATGTCAAGATGTCGCTCATAAGGGAGCTGATCTCCAACGCGAATCCAAAAGAAGCGAAATACATCGTAAGAACGGTTCTGGAGCAGTTAAGGATCGGCGTTGCTGAGGGGGTACTGCGCGATTCAATCGCAAAGGCCTTCTTCCCGGGCAGCAGCAAGGAGGAAAACAAAGAAATAGTGAAGGCAATAGAATGGGCATGGTTTGTAAGGCCCGATTATTCAGAGATAGTGAGAATAGCAAAGGAGAGCGGACTGAAGGGATTGAGAAAGGTGTCAATAGAAATCGGCAAACCCTACCACGTCCTACTCGCTGATAAAGCGAAAGATCTGAAGGAGGCGATAGAAAAGTTCGAGAGACCATCGCTTGAGTTCAAATATGACGGGGCAAGGGTCTGCATACATAAGAGAGGCGATAAATTCTGGTTTTTCACCAGAAGGCTGGAAAACGTTACAAAACAGTTTCCAGACCTTTTGAAACTTGCAAAAAGGGGTGTTAAAGCCGGGGAATGCATAATAGAGGGGGAAATGCTGGGGGTGGACGGTGAGACAGGCAACCCCCTCCCTTTCCAGATGCTGTCGCAGAGAATCAAGAGGAAGTACGACATAGAGAAGATGAGTAAGGAAATCCCGGTCCAGGTTAATCTTTTCGACGTGGTTTTTTACAACAATGAGGATTTGTTTTCCGAGCCCCTGGAGAAGAGAAGAAGGATGCTCGAAAAGATAATAAAACCAGTCCCCGGAAAATTCCAGCTGGCGGAAAGGCTGATAACCAAGGACCTGGCAGAGGCTGAAAAATTCTATAAACGGGCGCTGAAAGCCAGGCAGGAAGGAGTGATAGTGAAGAACCTTGATGCACAATACCAGCCCGGCAGAAGGGTTGGATACTGGCTGAAGGTCAAACCCATAATGGAAACCCTTGATCTCGTTATAACAGGCGCTGAGTGGGGAACTGGAAAACGAGTCAAATGGATGGGTTCTTTCACAATGTCCTGCAGAAAGGGGGATAAATTTCTCGAGTGCGGGATGATGGGAACAGGGATAAAGGAGAAGGGGGAAGGCGTTACCTTCAGGGAACTGACCAAACAACTGAAAAGATATATAGAGGAAGAAACCGGAAAATCAGTAAAGATAAAACCTAAAATAGTAGTGGAGGTCGCTTATGAGGAGATCCAGAAATCCCCGAACTACTCGTCTGGCTATGCCCTGCGTTTTCCCAGGCTGATAAAAATACGTGTTGACAAATCACCTAAAGACGCTGATGAAGTCGGGCGGATAGAGAAACTCTACCGCCAGCAGAGGGGCAGGAAAACGTAATCAGGGAACAATCATATTTTAAATATATTCACTAACAAGTGGTAAACATATATAAAGCTTTCGTTGCAATTAATTATCATAAACAAGTAACAATAATATTTATAAAGACAGAATCGCAATTAACTATCAATCAGGTGAAAAAATGGTAGCAACCACAAAAACAATGGATGCCTTGAGAAGCATTGGTTTGAATCTCTACGAGAGAAAGATCTTTGTAGCCCTGTTAGCGAGAGGCGTAGCGACTGCCGGCGAACTTTCACAGATAGCAAATGTCCCGAGATCCAGGTCTTACGACATTCTGGAATCCCTTGCGGACAAAGGATTCGTTATAGTTCAGACGGCAAAGCCCATAAGGTATGTCGCTCTTGCTCCCAAGGACGCCCTTGAAAGGACCAAGGAAAACCTGGAAAAGAAACACGAAGAGATTATAAACAGAATAGATGAGCTTAAGAAATCTCCGGTAACAACCGAGCTCGAGACGATATACAAAGAGGGACTTAACCTTGTTCAGCCCTTTGACATGACGGGCACATTGAAGGGGAGACACTCAATCAACCAGCATCTGAATTCGTTATTCAAAAAGGCAAACAAAGAGATAAAAATAGTAACGACAGGAGACGGTCTTAACGAACTTTACTCAAACCACTACAACTCCCTGAAAAGGATCGTGAAGAGGGGAGTCAAGCTGAAGATACTCGCCCCTGTCAGCGAAACCACACCCGTGAAAGCCTTCTCAGAGATAGCAGAGATGAAGAACATAAAGAAACCTTTGAACAGGGTCTTCACAGTGGACGAGAAACATTTCGTGTTCGCTTTGACTGACGACAAGAAGGTCCATCACACACAGGATGTTGCCTTCTGGGCGCATTCAACACATGCCATAAAGAGCTTCGTTGAGCCTTTCTTTGACCAAGCATGGTCGGAGCAGTAAAAAAGACCTTTCCTTTTTATCATAGTCGTTAATAGAAACCTACCTCAGTTCCTCTTTCTTGAACTCCTTTGTTTTACCTTTCCTGGTCGCGCTCGAGGATAGCAGGCCCCATTCCTCTTCAGGGGTCTCAAGCAGGTCCTTTAATGGCTCGAATCTGTGGTCCTTCATTATCGCTTCCTGCCTGTAATAATCCCCCGCGGTCATCCTCACGCCGAAGAATTCGGGCGGAAGTTTATCCGGATGGGTGTCAATCTCCAGGAATTTCGCCTGAAGTTTAAGCGCATCCACCGCCTGCCTGAAGGGATCGTCCCCCCCTCCCCTCTCAAAAAGCAGGTAGACATCGCGATCTTGCTTGCCCATGCCCGTTTCCCTGAGGAAATACATGAGCTTGTAGAGAACCAAATCGCCGTACTCTATCGGGTAATGCGCATGCAGCGGGTTCGGGGTGTTCGAATGGACGGAAAGGATGTATTTTCCCATGTCAGGCGTAAGCTTTCTGAGCTCTTTGACCATTATGGAGGGATCGATCCCGTGCCCGGCAACGTGTTCCCAGTCCATGGTCATAAAGATTCTGTCGGTTTTCAGGGTCCTGTGTATGGTTTTTATGGCCGCATAAATCTGTTTTGGGTGCCACAAAAGATAAAGCCCCGCGTATTTGGGATCCCTGGCGTCCGGCATCTCAATGGTTATCCTGAGATTCTTCGCTATCTTTACGAGTTCAGGATTGTCTGCAATCTCCTTCTTTATGAACTCGTTATCCAGCCAGTCCAGGGCCGCCTTCAGATGGCCTTCCAGGAACTTTGCGGCAACGGCCGCGTAATAGAACTCCTTGAATTTCCTGTCATTGGTACCCTCTGCCTTCTGCCAGGCCTTGTCCACCCAGTAATCATCGTTGTAATCCAGTTTGTATTTCTTCAGCACGTCAGAATATATATTGCACATCTCCACCCATATGGGATCCTTGGTGTAGAAGAGATAGTGCGCCATTATGTTGTACCCGTCTGTGAGCTTCCCGTAGGTATCGATCTTCCATTTCCTGCTTTCAGGCTTTTTTTCTGACATCTTCCTGCGCGCCGCGATCCCCATGTACTTCTTGAACAGCTTAGCATAGTCCTCGCCGCTGGCCTTCCTGGTCTCCTCCCTTATCCTCTCCGCAATTTCTTCTTCCGTCTTTCTCGGTATGTCCCTTTTGGGTCCCATAGGGGTCATGATAACAGGATAATTTTTCGTGTATTCCTGCCATTTCTCATTCTGGAGCTTCTGAGAAATTATGTCTGACTCTATCCTCGCCCCTCCTTCCGCTTCCCTCATGTCCTTCTCGTCGACTATGAAGGAAGGATACGACCTCTCGAAGTCCCACATCCTGCTTATGAACCATTCCCTCAACCTGTCGTTTTCATGGAATATCTCGGATACGAACCTCCCCAGGTGATCGCACATGACGATCTCGAGCTTCGAAGTCGTATACGTTATCATCTCCAGCCAGAAATGCAGGCATGCATGGAACAAAACGTATTTGCAGCCGGCATAGACAGCGGAACGTATGGATTTCTGTATGTGGTCGTGGGCATCCCTCCAGTCCGAGCGTTCCGGGATTGCCATGGGTATGGTCAGCGATCCGTGGAAAAGAAGGTCGATCCCCTGCTTCTCCGCGAGGTGGCGTATCTCCTCGCCCTCGGTCTGTGTTATCTCATGAGGGGAATCCCCCGATATCTCTATCACGTCCGTCCCCCTCGTAAGACCGTAGCCTACCTTTTTCAAGGTGGTCGCCAGTTCCTCCGCCCTGGCTATGTAATACAAACCCGTTGTAACTCCAACCCTTAACATAAAAATCAATCATATGCTCTGGCCGCTCAGCCTGAAACACGTCTGCTTTATGAGATCGACTATCTCCGCCACCTGCGGGCCCATGTAGTCGCCGTAACACTTCGAAATCCTTCTCTGGACGTTAATCTCGTACGGACCTGGCTTCACGAAAACGCTTACAGCGGGCCTGATAACCTTTCTCCTGAAATCATGGAGCCCGCTCCTTACGGCTTTGACCCTTTTCTTTCCCTTTTTTTCCTCCCCCTCCTCGAATTCCTTTTCAATGCTTTCAGTTATCTCCCTTTCGACCTCTTTGACGCCTATAAGCTCGTTGACCTCCCTTTCAAAGGCCATCCTCTTGGCCTCGAGTTCCAGGAGGAAAAGAACCAGTGCGTTCTGGGATAGAAGGAAGGGATGGAAATGGAAATACTGGTCCTCAACCACCATGGGACCAGTCGAGCCCCTCTTGTAGCCGACGTTGTAGTCCATGTCTATGAATATGTAGTATATGAATCTTGGATCAAACTTGGGACCGGGATGGACAGTCAGGACTTCCCCCTTTTTGGACGTGTATCCCGGCATGGTCCAGCTCTCTATAAAATTTCTGACGTCCTCCTCGCTGAACTTTACTCCATACTTCTTCTCCACTATTTTCTGTTTCTCCTTCACCCAGTCGTCATAGGGATCTATGTCATGACCCTGCCCGCGGAGTATGATGGGCTTGCCCATCTCCTCCGGTTTTATGGGTTTCCAGAACCACAGCTTGGCCCAGATCTCGCCCTCGGGTGTGTGCGCGAACTTCAGGGGGTTGGTGATGTCCTCCCCGACGCGGCCGGGTATCTCGGAGACCTCCCTTATCCTCTTGAATCTCTCCAGATAAGGCTTCAGCCAGTCCCTGTATTTGTCAACAGACCTCCTCCTCGACTCGACAAGGTTCTTTATCCTCGCGTACCTGTCCCTCACGTCGGGAAAGAAGAGCTTTTTCCACTCGAGGAAGAGCTCGTTCTTTGTCTTTAAAACGACAGCCTCGGCGTTGGAGACCTTGAGCTCTTTCTGTATTTTATCCGTTTCCCTCCACACACTCTTCATCTTTATGAAATCCGAGATTATGGTGGGCCAGCGCTTCGCCATGGTGATCATGGAATACCCCTCGCCCGTGTACGCGTCCACCCTGTCCACGAACAAAGCCCGTAATACGTGCTCGTCCCTCTGCCCCATCTTGAAGTAGTCCAGGATCTCCCTGTACTTCCTCTCATCGTGCTTCAGTAGTTCGTAATCCGCGACTGCCTGCGCCGCAGAAGCCAGCCCTGACTTTATCTGCCCCTCCAGCTTCTCCTTCTGTGCGAGCACAGGGGCGAAGGCGGGAGGAGGGTTGGGAGTTAGCATGATGTACTCGTCTGCCTTCTCCACCTGCCAGTGCCATTTCGCCACCCTGTACATCATTATGTTGTATATGATCTCCGCCTGGCCCTCGAGCGTGACGGGGTTTATGCTGGTCATCTGATCGATGGCTGCGGGCGATATAACGACTTCCCCCAAAATAGCCTTCTGTTTCCTTGCCTTCTTGAGAAGCGTATCAACTACCATCGGGCCTTCCTGCAGCTTCCGGAGCTCCCTTTCTTGCTCCCTCTCTATCTGCCTCTCGCTTTTCTTTTTTTTCCTGAACACGGCCATACCGATCCCACAATTAACTATTGCTCAAACAACAATAAAAAATTAAAACTCGCTGAAAATCAGGAAAATCCCTATAACGAGCAGTATCACCCCGAACAGGACCCCAACGATGTCCATAGAGATGCCCATCTGCGGTATGTTCTGGTCCTCCGAGGACATGGGGAAGAAGACTATGAGGAAGATGCCGACGAGCGTAAGGATGACCCCCAGAACCTTTATTCCCAGCCACCATAACATGTTCTCACGCCTGCACGAGGTTAACTAATTTATAATTAACAAGTGAAAATATAAATAAAGAGAGTCAGAGGTGAAACATGCCTGTATGGGCCAGGACAAAGATCGTACTTCAGGAGGATTGCTACAGGGACAAGCCAGAAAGGATAACCATAAAGTATGTAGGCCCCAATCCAAGCAAGCTTTACTACAAGGTTTACGAACTCCTGAAATCCGTTTTCAGGGTGGCTGATTCTGACATGCAGGAAGAGAGGTACAGCTGGGGTAAGGCGGCAGAAAAGGAAAAATTCAAGGTTCGCTGGTACGTTCACAAGGACATGGACATGTATACCTACATGTATCTCAGGTTTGACGTTTCAGGGTCCGGCAACGAGAAGACAGGTGAGGCAACGCTGAAGATAAAGCCTGTCATACGAACGGAATACGCCCAGGACACGATGTGGCAGCGGTCGCTCTTCTACGAGATGCTGAGGGTCTTCTGGCACAGGGCCTTCTACTACAAGAAGAGGGAGTATTACACGGAGGAGTGCAGGAACCTGCTGACTATTTTCCAGAGAAACATAAACGAGTTCTTCAAGCAGCTGAGAGAAGAGTGAGAATCGGGTTGGTACGTATGGCGGTAAAGGTTATAATGGAAGACGATTGTTTTGCACCCAGGAAGAGCGTATGGGTCGAATACACTGGGCCGGACCCGTTCGCATTCGTCAGGGAGCACAGGAACATACTCCGTCCGGTGTTCGAGGTAGGAACGTCCTCAACCGGGGAGCCCAGATGGATGTGGGACTGGACTGGGGATCCCATACAGCTTTACGCTCACTGGCTTGCGAAAAAATCCTACAGCAGGTTCACCACGTTCTGGATAAGCATAAGAACGGTGGGTTTCATATCCAAGGCAAGGAAGGAGGGAACGTTCAGGATGGAGATCGAGCCCGTTCTCAAGCACAAGTTTGAAGGAAACAGGATTGTGGTCTGGCTGTGGTGGATATACTGGTATCTTTTCTACAACAGGATCAGGCAGTCCATGCTCATCCGCTGCAAGGACATGGCCAACAAGTTCATAGCGGTCATAAAGGAGATGTACAACCTTGGATCCATACAGGAGGAATAGAATTCAGACGTAGTAGAATTCACCCTTATTCTTTTGTTCAATATCTTTCTGTGAACCTGGCTTGTTCGCGCGCGCCCTTCCTGTCTGCGGATCCCTTCTGAAGGTCATGCCCAGCTTTCGCAGGAAACTGTTCATGCCCTCTTTCATTGAACATGGTCTGTTTCCTAAACCCTCTTTCCCCCTCTCCCCCTCGAAAACCATTATCCTGTCCGATACGGAATCCACCACCTGCAGATCGTGGTCCACCACGAAACAAGAAATTTCCTTCCCCTCCACGTGCGACCTCACGATTCTGGCCATCCTAAGCCTCTGCTCGACATCGAGGAAAGCTGAAGGCTCGTCGAGAAGCAGGATTTCGTGGTCCTTTCCCAGCGCACATGAGATGAACACGGCCTGCAGTTCGCCTCCGGAAAGGCTTTTCATCTTTTTCTCCATATTCCTCTCTATGCCTAAAAGCGAAAGTATCCTTTTGAAATCGGTTTCCTTTGTTTTCCCCCCGACCTCCTGTTCCATATAATCCATCACCTTCGCATCCCCCTCGTCTTCACCCAAAACCAGCCTCTGCGGCTTGTATGAAAGTTTCAGCTTTCCGAGGCTCTTCCCCCTGTCCGGTTCAATTTCACCAGTCAGCATCCTTATGAACGTGGTTTTCCCTGTGCTGTTGGGTCCGACTACGCCTATTACCTCTCCCCCGTGGACTTCACCGCCTTCGGTTTTGAGCCTGAAGGTTTCGAAGTTTTTTTCAAATCCCGGAAAATCAAGGAACCTTCCCTCCTTCTCTGACACGTGGGCCCTCCCCGAGAAGGTTATCGGTTTTTCACGGAAGCGTACGTTCTCCTCTTTGACGTATCCCTCCAGATAGGCGTTTATACCAACCCTTACACCATAAGGGTTTGAAACAACCCCGAACACCCCCGGTCTTCCGTAGAGTATGTGGACGTGATCGCTAAGGTAATCCAAAATCGCCAGGTCGTGTTCGACAACCATAACCTCGCTGTTTCCAGCGAGGGACCTTATCTCCCTTGCAACCATCAGCCTCTGTTTCACGTCGAGATAGCTTGAAGGCTCGTCAAAAAAATAGAAATCGTTGTCCTTTGAAAGTACGGCAGCTATTGCCAGCAACTGGAGTTCGCCACCCGAAAGGGTTTTCACGTCCTTTTCCAGCATGCTGCCCATATCCAATCTTTCAGCAACCTTTGCGTAATCCCCGTGACTTTCCAGCAAATTTCTGACCCTCCCCTTCCACATCTTTGGGATTAGATCAACATGCTGAGGCTTGTAACCTATCCTTAGCCCCTTACCCGACAACCTCTCAAGATAATCCTGAAGCTCTGTTCCCTTGAACCTCTCTATTATCGTATCCCAGGAAACCTTCCTTTCAAAGACACCCGTGTTGGGTCTGAGACTGCCCGATATTATGTTTAGGACGGTTGTCTTCCCGACCCCGTTCGGGCCTATTAGACCCGTCACGAGCCTCTTCTTTGGTATGGGAAGACGGTATAGAGCGAACTGGTTCTTTCCGTAACGGTGTATGGGATTTTCCTCGAGTTCCTTCGGGAGATTAACAACAGATATCGCGTTGAATCCCAGTTTTTCGCACGCCTTGGAGCAAATACCGCACCCGATGCACAACCCCTCGTTGAATACCGGGTAGTTATCCTCTCCGATATTTATGCATTCCTCACCCGACCTGTTGATGGGACAAGCCTTCATGCACTTGTAGCCGCAGCTGTCAAATCTGCACAAATCCTTTTCATGAACAACAATCCTTTTTTTCAGGATAACCGACCCAAAGCCTATTTTAAATTTTTATAAATAAAGATCATAAATAATTATTATGGGAATAGACTGGTCCAAGGCGCTCAGCGAGGGGTTTAGATTCGGTTTCCACCCGAAGAGATGGCTGCAGTTTTTCATTCTGGACGCCGTTTTCCTTTCCGCTATCCTTTCCGCGGTTTATTTTAACATTTCAGACATAATCTACATAATCTCAAGCCTTAGTACAGAGGCGGACAGGTTCCTGATAATGAACCTTGTTAACTACATACTCTTACCTGTATTCGTTTTCATTGTCTGGTTCCTGGTCAGGATATGGATGCAGGGAGCCATAATATATCAGGGGTGGAAGGCCAAAAACAGCGAAATAGGGAAGAGCTGGAGGTTCGCCTGCAAAAAATACCCCTCCCTCTTTCTAGCTATGCTCATAATAACATTGATATCCACGCTGGTTTCAATGATCCCTTACATAGGCTTTATCCTGGCGATAGTAGTTCCTTTGATATTTTATTTCGCGCTTCAGGCAATCATCATAAGAAACATAGGTTTCTATGAAGGCCTGGAAGATTCCTACAGGATTTTCAGAAAGCACCCCTTTGAGGTCATACTAATCTGGCTGGTCATAATGGTCGTGAATATCGTTATATTCGGGATATTCGCCTTGCCTTTCGCATACCTCTTGCTCATGAACATCTTCTACATGGCGCAGAACACGGGTATAGCCAGCATAATTTTGATTTTCAGGGAACAGATGCTCTTCTTCGTCACGGCCGGTCTGATATTGCTGGTAGGCATATCAATCACGACCTCATTCACCCTGAAGGCTCAGGTTGAATTCTACCTTCAGCTCAGGAAGAGATTTAGGATATTCTAACGCCTCTTCAACAAAAAGACCAGAAACCCAGCTATTAATACGGCCACTAGAATAAGCAAAACCAGAAAAGTCTGGTCCTCCCTCAGAATCCTTTCGATATCCTCCAGGTCAACAGGAAAATCTTCTCCCTTCTCTTCCTCCCCTGTCTCTGAATCACTCCCGCCTTCACCCTCCCCGGGAGATTCCCCCTCATCGCTCTCGTAAACTTCCGGATCTCCTGGAAGTACTTCAGGATCCACATTACCGGGCGGGACGTATCCGCTGTCAAGGGGGCAGTTTGTACCGTTCGTGCTTATAAGACCATAGATTTTCGGCTCCGCGTTTCTGAATATGTTGTACATACCGGAAATGTAATCGTTCTCTCCGAAAAGAAGAAGCGGAACTTCATGGGGGAGATTGTAAGTTCTCCTGTAGGCCTCGAAAATGTTTTTATTTTCCTGGGAAAGGTCAATGTTGTATTTTATTGCCAGGAGGTTTTCAATGTATTCGTTGATAAGGCCGTCCATGAAGCTGTCCGTCAGCTTGCAGTCATCACCGCAGGCGTCGCCCGTGAAATAGACGATGCACACCTCCCCCTCCTGGGCCGAAACATTTGGTGCAACAATTAAAAAAAGGACCGCAAAGAAAACGAAAAATATATTCATAACAATTATTTGTTTTCTATTACTTAACTCCATACTCTCACCTCCATTGTTGCGGGTCCCCACAACGAGGGTATTCTGGATATGTAATCTGACTGGAACTTGACGTCTTCCGTGATCTCCAGATCTATGGGGTTGTTCGGCGAGCCGTCCCCGTTACCTGTCGGACCTGTCTGGTTGTGCGTAAAGTCGGCGACATTGGGGTTAAGATCGACGATGAAGTTAATCTTGTCAATCAGCTTAACGAAACCGTTGTCAATGGAATCGTTTTCAGGATCAAATATGTCATTGGGTTCATGCCCCACCTCCACCGTTACGTAACTTTCGGGTATGTTGTCCCCGTCCGCATCGTAATATATGACTGGTCTAGAACCCCTTGCCTTAGGAAAAACGTCGCTGTACTCAGTCAGGCCGACTCCCGTGATACCCAGCGTGTATATGACCCTGTCGTCAGGGGACCCGCCTATGCCGCCCTCCAGCAATGGATACAGGCCGGTTCCTATCCTGAAAGAGTTGTTCCCCCCAGGTCTGAGCAGATTCGGTGGTATCTGTATGATGTACGGATCCCCGAGCTTCTCATACTCATCCGAATAGTTCCCCAGCCAGTATATCCTTGTCCAGTTCTGGCCCGGCGTGTTAGATGAATTCACCCAGAGCCTGTCCGTCCAGTAGTAGGAAGAGTAGGAGGTTATTTTAGAATCGAGGACTTTCGTAACCACCTCGGTGTTGCTGGGAATCGTGAACCACCCCTCCTTCGTTCCAGTAGTATTGTCGGTTATCATGGCTTCCCCTGTCGAATCCCTCAGCCTGGGGGATTCGAATTTCAGGGTAACCTCTCCGTATTCCAGTGTGCTGACAATGGGGGTGTAATTGAAGGAGATGAAAGAGTCGGGGTAAAGTATGTTATCGAGCGAGACGTTACCGCTGACGTTGAATATCTGGGCCTGGTACGTCGCGTTCGCTATGTCGCTCGCTATGTCCTTGTATATCTCCTTGAGTTCCTCCGCGCTGGAACTGTTGTAGAACCTGTCGCAGCCCGATATCCAGTCCTTTGCCGAACAGTTCCAGCATGCAACCCTCTCCAGAGTGGAAACGTCGGCCCCCATGCCGAATGCCACCACGTACATTTCCATCCCATATTCGTCCCTCGTCTCGCAAGCCCTTTCGACGGCGTCCTGGCTCGCGTTAAGTTCAGGCGGCCTGTTAGCGAAACCGTCGCTCATGACAAGTATCGCTTCGTACCTGTCCTCTGTCAGATTCAGTGCGAGATCGAACTTCGCGCTCTCGCCGTCGTTGTTCCTTAGCTTCACGGCTATAACGTTGTCCCCGCTCCTGAAATATGATTTGTCCACGTAAACCCTCTTCCTCGACACCTTAACGTCATCCACGTAGAACCTTTCATTGTCACCGCTGTCAAACCATCCTGATTCCATCTCCACCCCGAACCTCAATGTGAAATTATCAATCATGTTGTACCCGGAAAGGTCTATCTCATCCTTCACATACCCGCCATACACGTAGCTAAGGTTCCTGCTCCTCACCTCATGCCAGTCCCCGTCCCAGATCCAGACGTCAGAGTAATCCCCGTTTTCGATCTCATTCGGACCCATGGCCCACCAATACGAAAGGACGAGGTCCGATTCCCCGGAAAGGTCCATGGAGGTCTCTGCGTATCCGTATTCGTCCATGTCCCTGAATACCAGGACGTCCGTCCCCCCGTGGGAGGGATAGCCCGGATAATCAGCCATAATATATATTTCCTTGTCTCCCGACGGCGTACCGTCTACAATCCAGTAACCCGGCGAAACGTTTATCTCGTTGTAGTACAGCCTGTTGTCCCCGCTTGCGTAATAGCTTTCAAAGTCGTCATGGAAAACCGCCCCTCCCCTGTTCCAGTACTCAGCCGGATGCTCTTCCGCGTCGTTGTCCACGAGCTTCCCGTTTATGTATATCTCTGCGTTGTCGTCCGAGAGGACGAAAACCTCACCGAATCTTACCGAATTCGCATCAGCAACACTGAAATGCTTCCTGAAGAAGTAATTCCCCCCGTTATCCTCTATGTCCGTGTCAACGTTCGGGGAATAGGAAACGTTCTCGAAACCGAGGATCGCCTGCCCCTGGCTCCAGCCCGAATCCGTATAATTATGCTCAGTCCATGAGGTCCCGTTCGCGTCATCAGGAGGCCCGCCGGACGGATAGCCCGTGTTGTATAGCCAGGTGGATTTAGAGGATACAGCGCTGTTCACGATCCTCGAATCCACTATCATGTCCCTTGAGACCCTTATCCCGCAAGATGTGCATGTCCACCCTCCCGCATCGTAACCTTCTATCTGGGAAATGAGCGAGGCGCTGTCATTGCTGAGAGGATGGATTTCGTCAACGACGGTATGGTAGCTAACCAGGCCAGCCCTGTTGCCCGTATAGTTGAGGATGGCGTTAACGAATTCCTTGTCAACATCCTTAGCCACGTCTATTCTCCTGTTCTGGCAGCCGCTCGCTTCGTTGCAGTCATCGTGCAGGCATTCGCTGGTCTGCACATCGCATGACGTTTCCATGCTACCTGAAATATCGGTTATAAGGGCGGAATCGCTGGCTGCCTCCCCGCTGATGAACTCGAAGGTCTCTGTGCCGAACCTAATCGGGATTGTCGCGTTGCTAAGCTCCTGGCTCAGGTTAGCCTTACCGCCGAATATCCCCGAAAGGTTGTAATCAGTGATGTCCAGTACCTGCTCGCCCGTTCCGTTGCCTGTGAAAATCTCCTCCGACCCTATTATGAAATAGAGGGGTATGCTGACGTTGTTCAAGGTCAGGTTGTGGCGGTAATGCAAATGAACGCTCATGTTTTTCAGCGTTCCCGGCACGTAGAAGGAGGAGTAGAGGTTTATCAGGCCCTTTATGCCCGGGAACCAGTATCTTCCCAAGGTCGTGTCCCCCGTGTAAGTGTATTCCCCGCCGGTAAGTTCCGATGTTTTGTACATTACCTTGAGATAACCCCCGCCGACGTAATTGTTCAAAGTACCCGTGAAGTTTATTGAAATCGAATTGTTCCCTCCCGAAAAATGCGAGCAATAGGATGGGTTGACGGTCTCGGAACACACGGTCCAGCTGTCAGCTGAGAAATTCTCTGCCGTCTTGTTATAAAAACCCGAGTTCTGCCCGTTTATGTAGAGTTCGAAATCACCCCCGACATTCATCTCAAGGTAAACGTTGGTAACATTCGCGTCTCCGGGGAGCGTCACGAACCTTGTTATGTTCCCCTCACCCACGTATCCCCCGAAGTAGATGAATCTCGAGCCCGTTTTCCTGACCCTGGTCATGTAAACCTTAGCCACGTATCCGTTCACTGGCCTGTCCTTCTCGTACCCCGATACTATCGTGGTCAGCCTGCTGATAAAATCGGGATTCACCATACCCTCTCTGCATATCGTGTCGTTGTTCATCATGACCTCGAAACCGTATGCAGTGTTGTTAAGCATTTCACTGACCACTTCCCTGGTCAGGTTTTCAGCGTATGACTTGTTTCCCGCTGCCCAGAATTCGCCCACCACGTCGAGTATCGTCCGATCCATGTCATCCTGGTCCAGAATCCCGAGGCTGACGTACTCCTCCACGGAAGGAAGAAAGGAGACTGAGCCCACCTTGGTCTGCTCGAAAAGAAGCACGATGTCCTTGCCCGCGTAATAGTATCTCTGGTACCTGAGGTCAGGGGAGGTATACATATACGAAAAACCGACCAGAAAAAAAGATATCATCAGAAGTAAGGATATCGCAATCAGCGCATCTAGAGAAAGAAGGAATCCCCTTTTCATGTATTTATATTTAAAAGCAGTTAAAATAAATATCAAACAAACGCTAAGGGAGGATAGCATGGATTTCAAGAGATTCATAATGTCCAAATTCGGCAAGGACATATTTTCGATAAAGGAGAACGACATAGTGAAGGAAAGGGTCAAAGTTGAAAAGGAGATAGAAAAAATATCTGACGACCTGAAAGGGATACAGGAAAAGATCCAGAAGCTGATGCTCGAAGCGAAAGGCCAGCCCAATACCATAAAAATGCTGAACGTTCAGAAGATCAAGGCCTTGAGGCTGGAATCCCGGACGAAACAGATGGAGGCCTCTCATTATCTCGCTCAGTTGCAGCTGCTACTGCTCGTGGAGGCCATGAAGGAAAGGGATAAAGAGGAGAAGATATCGAAAATAACGGAAGACATACTTAATTCAGACGTGGACAAACTGAACAAGGTCCTCATGGACACGGACGTGAAGGAAGCGCTTAAGGAAGGGAGACTCGATCTCGTGAAGGAGAAGCTGGAAAGGGTTTTCGGGAGAGAGGAAATGCTTGTTGACGAGGAATCCCAGGAACTGGTCAGGGCTATAGACGACCTCGAAAAGGTGGACGAAGAGACTGCCTTGAAAATGGCGGGCGAAAAGGCAAAAAAGCTCTCCGAAGAAGCGGTAAAAAAGGAAGAGAAGGAAGAGGAATAGGCTCTCCCCCTTTTACGATTTTTTAAACCTTAACCTATTTTTAATAATATAGGTGACCCGGATGGGAGAGCTCAGAAACAATTTACTCAAGCAACAGCTTCAATACGAGATAGACCTTGCGAAGAAGCTTGAGTCAAGAGGAAAATCCAAGCAGGCGGTGGTTCATTACCAGCGTGCAGCTTCCATATACAGAAGGCTCGCCTATGTCGCTCCGAGAGAACATGCAGATTCTCTTTTCGATTCCGCCTCCCAATACGAGACCATGGGAAACACAATAAGGTCCAAGACCCCGGAGGCAAGGGCCGTCTCCCAGGAAGCGATAGAAAACATGGTCATCTCAGAGAAGCCGACAACATCATGGGAAGACATAGGCGGGCTGGCAGAGGTCAAAAAAACGCTCAAGGAGGCGATTATACTCCCCTTCGTTCACAACAAACCTGCATTCGTGGAGTCGCCAAGGACAATCCTTCTTTACGGTCCTCCGGGCACAGGGAAAACCCTTCTGGCAAAGGCGGCAAGCAACACCCTTAACGCGACCTTCTTTGAGGCCAGGACTTCTTCCCTTCTTTCCAAATACTTCGGCGAGTCCTCAAAAATAATAAGCATGCTTTTCGAGAAGGCCCGAAAGAACCAGCCTTCCCTTGTATTCATGGACGAATTCGATTCGATAATGATAAGCAGGGATTCCGGCCTCCAGGAATCCACCAGGCGCGTGGTGGGGCAACTCTTGACGGAAATAGAAGGCTTCAACACGAGAGGCGAGGATAAAATACTTCTCATAGCCGCCACCAACAAGCCATGGGATCTCGATGATGCGATGATTTCGAGATTTCAGAGAAAGGTTTACGTCCCGCTTCCGGACAAGGCCTCAAGGAAGCGCATATTCGAGATTCATCTCAAGGGATGCGTACTGCACGGAATAACCCATGAGGATCTCTCAGAGATGGGCAAAGGATATTCCGGCAGGGATATAGCCAACGTTTG
>Ga0180438_10002947_pt1 | contig 26597 bp, 29 predicted proteins | sample SS_ome_12_FD_132455 | JGI IMG/M metagenome (GOLD analysis project Ga0180438, IMG submission 132455) | Hypersaline lake sediment archaeal communities from the Salton Sea, California, USA - SS_3_D_2 metaG | ecosystem: Environmental > Aquatic > Non-marine Saline and Alkaline > Hypersaline >... | reverse complement strand
GGCTTGTATAAAAAATATTGGAACAATCCTGAACAATTTTCAACTTTATCAAAACATATAAGAAAAAAGCTATCACAAAGGTTTATTTTCAATAGCTTAACCGCAGTAATAAATCAAAATTCAAAAAACAATTTAACCAATAAAACACTATTTCAGCTAAATAGTGGGGATGCAATCGAGACAGTATTAATGCTGTCTGAAGAAAGTAAGGGCAAAAGACCTCTTGTTACAATTTGTTTATCTACTCAGGTTGGCTGCGGAATCGGATGCGGTTTTTGCGCTACTGGCCAAATGGGATTCCGGAGAAATTTAGATAGTTCCGAAATAATTGAACAATTTCTTTATTTTTCTCGCCGGCTATACCATGAAAACAGGCATATTACCAATATAGTATTCATGGGGATGGGTGAACCATTCTTGAACTACAACGCAGTCAACCGCTCAATCGATATAATGAAATCTCCAGATGGAATTAATCTCGGATCAAGACGATTTACCATCTCCACAATTGGAATAGTACCTGGGATACTTCAATTAGCAAAAGAAAAACCACAAGTGAACCTTGCCGTATCCCTCCATTCGGCAGATGATGAATTACGTAATAATCTAGTACCAATAAATAAGAAATATCCTCTGGATATACTAATTAAAACTTGCTTGAAGTATGTGGAAATTACAAATCGGAGAATTACGTTCGAGTATGTATTAATCCAAAATGTCAACGATTCACCAACACAGGCAAAATCCCTGGCTCACCGTCTCCAACCTTTCTTGCAAAATGGGTCTAGTTTATGCCATGTAAACTTAATCCCATTAAATCCAACCACCGATTACAGGCATGGACCTTCAATGCTGACTAGAGCCAATGAATTTCAGAAATTATTGAATACGAATGGAATTCCTTGCACAATTAGAAAAAGACGCGGTATAGATATTCAAGCGGGATGTGGGCAACTCACAAGCGCCGTAAAATTAGGATAACATCAATCATTCTAATCAGAGCATACCTGGGTATTCTTAGATAGCGTGTTTCATTTTTCCAAATGGACAGAGAGAAACTCCCCCTTCGCCACACGATATTTGCTGATTTGATTCGTCAACTCTTCAAGTACCTGTATCACCAATTTGCATTCTCGTACAATTGGGTGTCTTTGATCGTATCATTAGGAATGTGGGACGATTGGATTATGACGACCCTACCTTATCTTCATGGAAGTAAAATCCTTGAATTAGGACATGGGACAGGTAAACTCTTATTACAACTACATAAAAATAATAATCATACTATTGGAGTTGATGAAAGCAGGCAAATGGGTCAAATTGCTAAAACATATTTATTAGGTAAAGGATTTACTCCACAAATTATTACAGCTGCAGCACAAAAATTACCAATAAAATCCAACTGGTTTGAACAGGTTGTTGCTACTTTTCCATCTGAATATATAATTGATACGAGAACATTGAATGAAGTTGAGCGTGTATTACAACCGGGCGGTGAACTGATTGTATTGCCATATGCATGGATTACAGGGAGAAATTGGTACAAACGATTAGCGGCATGGATATTTAGGATAACAGGACAAGCGCCTGAATGGAACAATAAATTTGAGGGAACATTCCAATTGATGGGTTTTGATGCGACAGTTCACAAAGTTGAACTCGATTCAAGCGAACTCCCAATCATCACCGCAACTAAGAAAATGAATTAATTAATTATTTGATATTAAGAGAGTTCAATGGAAATTCAAATTGCGGTTTCCAAAATAAAAAAGTATGCAACTTCTGCCAGCGGCGATACTGTTGAAGTCACCGAAAGGCCTCAGGGTGGTGTATCCGTAGTGCTGGCAGATGGTCAGAGTTCTGGCAAAGGCGCCAAATGGGTCTCCACCTTTGTGGTCCGCAAAGTCATTTCTCTACTGGCTGAAGGAGTTAGGGATGGAGCAGCTGCGCGGGCAGCCTCAGACAGTCTTTTTACAGAAAGGGGTGGAAAAGTATCCGCATCTTTAAATATCATTTCAATAGATAAACAAACCAAAACAATGGTCATTACCAGAAACAATCCTGCACCAGCTCTTTTGGTAGAAGATAATAAATTCACATCATTAGCTGAACCGTGTAAACCGATTGGATTATACCGGGGAACACGTCCAATTATCACCGAAAGAAAATTGAAGCCAGGCATTACAAGTGTCATTTATTCTGACGGATTAATTCATTGTGGATCACGTTATGGAGAAACATTAGATATACAAGATTACCTGACTCACCTTCTTGATAATGAAATTAGCACATCAGAATTCATTGCAGATTCATTGCTATATCACGCGCTGGAACTAGACCATAATCGTCCTGCAGACGATATAAGTGTAGTGGTGGTTCGGGTACTCCCAAAATCAGATGTTGAGATACGAAGGATGTCAGTACATTTACCTCTGGGGCACTAAATATTAATGCATAGAACTATTCGTATTGGTGTTGTCGGCCCTTGTGCAGCCGGAAAAACAACATTGATAGAAGAACTACTCAATCAAGGATATGACGCGAAACAAATTGCCCAAGAGCATTCATATGTTCAGGACATGTGGTTGAGGATTTCAAATCCAGATTTTTTGATATTCTTAGATGTTTCATATGCAAACTCAATAAAACGTAAAAAACTAAATTGGACTGAAAGAGAATTTGAAATACAAAATGCGCGATTATCACATGCCCAAAACCATGCAAATCTCTACATAAACACAGATGGAATCACTCCCCAACAAGTGTTGGCCAAAGTATTGGAGGTCTTAAAAAATATCGGTAGATTAGACAACAATTAGATTCAGGAGTATAATAATCAAGTGCCAGCCTCGGGCTGGTATTTGTTTGATACTGGAGGTTTTAATAAGGATGACAGGAAGCTCTTATCGAAGACTTATAATAATTGGGATTATATTCGTGATCTCAATCTGGATAATCTGGCCAGAAAATCCAGGTATAAATATTGGTGGGTTTCAAAAAGAAATAGAAACAAGGCTAGGATTGGATTTAGTCGGGGGGGTTCAGGCTCTTCTTGAAGCAGACCTACCTTCAGAGACAACGATCGAACCCGAAGCGATGCGTACCGCAGTCAAAATTGTTGAAAATCGTGTGAACGGACTAGGTGTCACTGAGGCTCTGGTCCAACAAGCTGGAGACCGCCGGATTGTCGTTGAACTACCAGGTGAAACTGATCCTGAAAAGGCATTGTCAACGTTGAAGCAAACCGGCTTGTTAGAGTTTGTAGATTTTACGGAACTATCAACTCAAGAATTGCTACCGCTTCTGGATGCAAAAATAAAGACCGATTTTGCCCAGGTAGAAGATCTTGAGCCCTCTGTTGAACAAGTCCCTGGAACAAGTAATGAAACGGTTACTGATCAGACTTTCCAAACCGTTATGACCGGTGCAGATCTGAAAACAGTACAAGTAATGACGAGCCCCACTGGTGAATACCAGGTTGCATTTGAACTAACCCCAAATGGCGCTCAAATATTCAGTGATTTCACATCCCGAAATATTGGAAAAGCTTTAGCGATTGTTCTGGATAAACAAGTGATCTCCGCGCCAGTGATAAATGACGCAATTACAGATGGGCAAGGGATTATCCAGGGCAACTTTGACTATGAATCAGCCAACGCCCTCGCCATCCAATTACGATATGGCTCACTACCAATTCCATTAAAAGTGGTTGAAACGCGGACTGTTGGACCAACGTTAGGTCAAGATTCTCTGCAAAAGAGTCTACAAGCTGGTGTGATTGGATTTTCAATCGTAATCCTTTTTATGCTCCTGTATTATCGATTACCAGGATTTGTAGCCGATGTTGCAATTATTTTGTACGCAATTTTCGCTTTCGCTTTGTTTCGCTTCATTCCGATAACTTTGACATTAGCAGGCGTAGCCGGATTTTTACTGAGTACTGGATCAGCCCTGGATGCTAATATTTTGATTTTCGAGCGGCTCAAAGAAGAACTGCGTGCTGGTAAACCCCTTCACCAATCTATTCTTTTAGGATGGCAGCGTGCCTGGCCGTCAATTCGCGATTCAAATATTGCGACTTTGATTACATGCGCAATTCTGTTTTGGTTTGGAAGCGCATTTGGCGCAACAATTGTAAAAGGGTTTTCGCTAACTCTAGCAATTGGCGTCGTTGTTAGTTTGTTCACTGCTCTAGTAATTACGCGGGTGTTATTAAGTCTTGTTGTAAATATAATAAAACCCAAAGATTTTGTGAAATGGTTTGGGATTTAATTAGGTAACTAATATGTATATCGATATAATCGGAAAACGCTACTATTACTTTGTAATTTCACTTATAGTAATTTTGCCTGGTTTGATACTGGGCGCAATCATGATTACTAACGACCAACTTCCCTTGGCGATTGATTTCACTGGTGGGTCGTTGATAGAAATAAAAATTGAGAGTGAAGATACGCCTCAACCTGCAGATATAGTGCTGTTATATAAAGACAATGGGATAGACGATGTAAAAGTCCAGACGACCGGCCAAGGTACTTTCGTTGCTAGGTCTGAATTATTAAGCGAAGATATCCCGGCTCAAATCGTTGATGATATCGCAGGTCAATTTAATGCGGATGTAACAGTTTTGAGAATTGAAAGTGTTGGCCCCACTGTAGGAAATGAAGTCACCCAAAGGGCTGCTCTTGCAGTTGGGGTTGCTGCATTAGTTGTTGTGCTTTATATAACTTTCGCATTCCGAGGAATCCCCAACGCGTTCCGTTATGGTGTATGTGCAATTATTGCCATGATTCACGATGTTTTGGTTGTGTTTAGTATTACAGCCATAGGAAGTTATTTTTTTGGTTGGCAAATTGATGCTCTTTTCTTAACTGCGTTGCTCACTGTTATCGGATTCTCGGTCCAGGATAAGATTGTAGTCTTCGACCGCATCAGAGAAAATTCAAATATCTACCGCCGGCTGCCCTATGAACAACTGGTAAACCATTCAACAGTTCAAACACTGCAGAGATCGATAAACACACAGCTAATGACCGTGGAATTCATGCTGCTTGCTTTAGCTTTATTCGGCGGTGTTACATTGCAAGGTTTTGCCTGGATAATGTTGATCGGTCTTTTCAGCGGTACATATTCTTCAATATTTATTGCTGCCCCTCTGCTCGTGATATGGGAAAACAATGAATGGAAAACCTGGTTTAGAAGATCAGAAAGTCCTGCCACCGCCTAATTTCTGACAAATTATCTTAATAAAATGCGACTCGACAAAGAATGTAATGTTGTTGCATTTTTTTATTGGCAAATTATCATAAAACATGATGAATACTCAAACAAATCACAACACCAAGAACCATAAAAGGGCCTAAAGGAATCGCAAGATTCGGATCATATTTATCCAATAAGATCATGCCAATGATGGAAAATACCCCAACTGTACCGAACAAAAGTAATGAGATTAGCAACCCATTGAGTACACCATTCCATCCCAATATTAAACCCATGATCAAACCTAAAAATACATCATTCTTGTACAATGCCTGTTTATTTAATACATGATTACGCAGATGTGCCAAATATGGCATCAAGATTCTCCCAAGATAATACAAAACCATCAACACAAATAATCCCACGATTCCCCCTTGTAAAGTATTCACAATTCCATGAAAATTGATTCCAAATACTAATCCCAATACAACCCCCAATATTATCATTGAATTCATAATTACCCGGAATTCAAGATCAATGATGAAAATTAATCCAATGTATGCGAGCAGACTTAAAGTTAAGATAAAATCAAAACCATTACGAGAAACGGACCCAATAGTAATAGTAGTATACGCATAAAGAATTAGAATCAGGATTTTTCGTATTCTTTTATAGTTCATTTGGTTCAAGATGGAAATTTTTTGGTTTTCCTTTGTGACCGTTTTTGCATACTTCCTTGGTAAAAACTCTGCAGATAGATTTACAAGCAACCCAATAATTATGCCAGCACACCCCAATATAACTTCATAATTTATTACATTCATAGTACTTAGGAATACACCTCACTCAGAATTATTTTAATAAAATATTCCAGTAATAATTTCATCTACTTGCAGGTTATACTCTTTGGTATACCAATTCTGAAAAATACAATGGCTTTGATTGAGGCAAACAATGGATCAATTTATTATTGAAGGTGGCATTCCGATATCTGGTTCTATTACACCATCAGGCAACAAAAATGCTGCGCTGCCTTTACTAGCTGCAAGTTTGCTGACGAGCGAACCGGTCTTACTGCACAATGTGCCGGACATTCGTGATGTTTGGGCTATGCGACTGCTCCTTGAGAGTATTGGTGCTGAGATTAAAGACCTCGGTAATCATTCAATACAGATAATCACAGAAGATGTATGTATCTCTGATTTTGATCCTGAATTGTGCCGTCAAATTCGTGCCTCAATTTTACTCGCTGGACCGGCTTTGGCCAGGTGCGGTCAATTAAGATTACCTCCTCCTGGTGGCGATGTAATTGGACGCCGGAGATTGGATACACATATTCTTGCTCTTAAATCACTTGGAGCAAACGTTGAATATGATGAAGTAAAACGCGAATTACATTTCAGTGGGAAAGAACTGACGGGAAATAATATAATTTTAGATGAAGCGAGTGTGACAGCAACAGAAAATGCTATCATGGCAGCTGTAACTGCAAAAGGTAAGACGGTATTAAGAAATGCAGCCTCCGAACCTCATGTTCAGGAGCTTTGTCATTTTCTGAATATTCTCGGTTCCCAAATAACCAATATTGGTTCGAACACACTGGTCATAAATGGTGTAAACGAATTGCGAGGTGGAGAATTTTCGATAGGTCCTGACTATCTTGAAGTTGTTAGTTTTATCGGAGCTGCTGTTGTCACTGGAGGTTCGATTAGAATTCTCAATGCTGGTCCTCAATATCTCGACATGATTTCTATGGTCTTCAATAGATTGGGAGTTAAATGGAATATTGACGGCGAGGATATTGAAGTTCCTGAAAATCAAGATTTGTGCATTGAACCTGATTTAGGTAATGCCATACCTGAAATTAGTGTAATGCCTTGGCCTGCATTCCCAACCGATTTGATGAGTATAGCCATCGTAGTTGCAACTCAATCGAACGGTAGTGTTTTATTCCATGACTGGATGTATCCAAGTCGAATGTTCTTTATTGATAAGTTAGTAAGCATGGGCGCCCAAATCGTTCTATGTGATCCCCACCGCTGTATTGTTAATGGACCTTCCACATTAAACGGAGAAACCCTTGAAAGCCCTGATATCCGTGCAGGTATGTCACTATTGCTTGCAGCTTTAGCGGCAAATGGGAAATCGATTATTCGGAATGTGGGACAAATCGATCGGGGGTACGAACGTGTAGATGAAAAACTCCGAACTTTAGGCGCTCAAATTGATCGAGTGAATGACGGCCAAAATGAATTTCCGGTTTAATCCTCTTGTACAACAACCGCTATAAATTGACTGACAACATCTCGCAAAATATTTTCAGGTAAAGCACCTGTTTGTCGGTGGACAATTTTTCCATCAGCAATAAACAACATGGTTGGTATACCCTGGACACCGTATTTATTTGCCCATTCTTGGTTTTCATCCGTATTTACCTTTGCAACCAACAATTTTCCAGAGTATTCAGTAGCCAGATTATCTAAAACTGGTGCAACCATTTTGCAGGGTCCGCACCAAGGAGCCCAAAAATCGACAATCGCAGGTATTTTTGATTGAAGAACAGTTTTCTCGAAGGCAGCATCAGTTACATGCAATGGTTCTGAAATCATTAATTTTTCTCCAGCGTAAATATTTGATAATAAAATCGATCCTTCGTTTTTATAAACCAGGATATTTTGAATTGTAACATATTCATTTCTATCAAAAAACACACTTTCTCCTTATTGTCATGCAAGTAACTCGAACATATTGCCATTTATAATAATATTGATATGTTTTCTAATCATTCTAATTCCGACATGTTTAATTACACCGTGGATACGGAAGCATTCAAAGGGCCTTTAGATCTGTTATTGCAATTAATTGAAAAAGCAGAATTAGATATTACCAAGATTTCATTAGCCGAAGTCACAGAACAGTACTTGTCATACATTCGTTTGCTTTCAAAAATGGATTTTGAAGAGATTTCAGGATTTCTAATAATTGCAGCTAAGCTCATTCAAATAAAATCTGAGGTCTTATTACCAAATCCATCCATATTGAATGGCGATGACGAAGACACTGGCGAAGAATTAGTGCGCCAGCTAATACTCTATAAAAAATTTAAGGAAATAGCCGAAACCCTGGAAATAATTGAAGCAAGTGGAAAAAGTACTTACTTGCGTATTGCTCCAGTCCCGATAATTGAAAGTGAATATGATTTAACCGGGATAAATCTGGACAATATTTTAGAATCTCTGAATATTGTCCTTAATAAATCCGTATCAGAAACACCATTATCACAAGTAATTACAACTCCAAGATTTACTATCCGGCAAAAGATTAACAATATTGCTGCATTATTGAAATTAAACCAACGTGGTATCTTCAAGGATTTTCTATCTGATGATCCTACAAAAGATGAGATTGTGGCAACATTCCTCGCAATACTTGAATTAATAAAAAGGCACCTGATAAACGTCTGGCAAGATAATTTATTTGATGATATTGAACTGCAGCTAACTTCAACATGGGATGAAGACCAGCTGTTGGAAATTGAATTTGAAGAGTAATATCAAGAAGATTTATTCGAACCATCCGTCATCAATATATAATGACACTGGGCAATAATCAGAACCTTGGATATTGCCATGGATAATTACATCTAGAATAGTAGAGAGCATATGTTGTGAGATTAAGAAGTAGTCGAGCCTCCAACCTATTTTACGACTCCTTGCTTCGTAGCGGTATGTCCACCATGTATATTGAACTTTTTCTGGATATCGGTGTCGAAAAATTTCAATAAGTCCGTGGTTGAGATACTTGTCTAACCAGACTCTTTCTTCTGGAAGGAAGCCAGATATTCTATCATTTTGTTTTGGATTTTTCAGATCTATTTCTTTATGGGCTGTATTGAAATCCCCACAGACAATTAAACTTTCTCCCTTTCGATGTAATTTATCACAGTAATCCAACAACGTAGAATAGAGGTCAAGTTTGAATTTCAGCCGGCTGTGATTCCTTCTGCCATTTGGAAAATAAACATTTAACAAAAGGAAATTCTTAAACTTGGTTGTGATGATGCGTCCTTCACCAAAAAATTTTCGTTCGGACATACCTCTTTGTACAAATATTGGAATAAACTCGCTGAATGTTGCCACACCGCTCTAACCAGGTCTCTCGGCAGAATTCTAATATGAATAATATCCAGAAAATTCTTCCATGGAATACTTGCTTACTTGAATTGGTTTAGCTTTTATCTCTTGTATGCATATGATATTCGGGCGAATGGATTGAATCCATGCAATAGCCTCCTTTTTGATCACAGCCCGTAACCCGTTAATATTCCAGGAAGTTAATACCTTCATTCTCGCCTGATATAATTATGTTCAACAGAAATTATTGGATATTATCAAATGACAGATAACTCAAATCAAATTCCAAATCTTCATAATAATGATGCCTCTGTATTCCAAAATCCTATCGAATTTAAAACACATAAAGGTAGTTTTGGATCTCTTTCAAAATTGATGATCGGCAGCTTAGCTATCGGAATAGATGAACTAAATTACCGGCTTAAAATGTGGGAAGAGAAAACTCGACCTCATCGGGTCGAAGATGATTTAGATAGCATCCCGATTCAGGATAACGGTTCACCAAAAACTAGCAATATACTTCCATATGTAATCAACGATGGAGAACTTCAGCAGAATGAAATGCGCTACATCATGATCGGCCTTATTAATGAAACCCAATCACGTTTGGTTTCTACTACTCACAAATTGATACGAATTGGGAATAGAATCAATCGCATTTCATATCCTATCATAAAACCCTTTAACCGCAATTGGTTGATACCACCTTTGCAAAAAAGATACGCAGACTTAATTGAAAGGGGAGAAAATGAATTGAACCGTCTTTCTCTGGTAGGTAGATCTGAATATGAACAAAGTCGGAGAATGGCTCAAATAGCTTATGAAGATTCGTTCGAGGAAGCCGTTGATAGTTTAGCTACAAACCCTGAAGTCCAAAATCTAATACAGTCTCAAGGAATGAGTATGGCAGAGGAAATAATTGAGGAGGTGCGTGAACGTGCTGTAAGCGCCGATAATCTACTGGATAGGATAGTTCGAAATATTTTTAGAAGAAAATCCAGATCCCAAATTCCTCCTCCAAGTTTCGTGATTAAATAGGAAATACTGAATGTCCGGAACAACAATCCAACGACAAAACCTTCAAGGATATTACGCAGGTATTGTAAGTCGATTTACAGCCATGATTCTTGATGTTGCAATCATTAATATATTGTTGCTGTTAATAAGTTGGTTTATATCAATTTCATTGGCTCTATTACAATATATATCTACGCTAGGATTAAATATTGATACCATTCCGTATATTCAATCGTTTTTAATTTTTATTCTCAATCCATATTTTATTGCCTTGTTTGTAATAGGGATAATATTTATTTACTTTACATTTTTTGTTGCTTTTTCTGGACATACTCCAGGCAAAGCCTTCATGGGCTTGCGAGTAATTACAAAATCAGGAAAAAAAATCTCATACCTAAGATCCATGGTGCGATTTATCGCTTACTTTCCAACAATACTATCTCTAGGTATCGGATTTTTTTGGATACTCCTTGATGATCAACGTCAAGCTTGGCATGATACATTATCAGACACTTTGGTAATTTACATATGGGAAGCCTGTCCAGATGAAACTTTTCTGTCAAATCAGATAGCCCTATTTCAAACCAACTTAAACGAGAAATAATTTCTCCTGTATAACTTTATCCTCTTTTATCACCTATTAATTCTATCTCATGGTTACTTTCTCTCAATATTTTTATCTGCACATCACTTGTTCAATATGCGCTTTTGCAACTGAGTGTGATAAAACAATACAAGCACAAAATCCTACTCCTTCACCAATCAATATTCCCCCATCGGCGGGACAAAGTTGGATTCAGCTTATGGTTGGTGTGGCATTTATTACAGTTCTAATTGTGCTTATTGGAGTTTGGGTTAATAGGATAGAAAAAAAGTAACTATGGTAATATAACCATGGCTATGCGCATCTTAAGATTTATATTCTTTACGATTTCAAGGAACATTAAATGAAGCTAGCAATAACAGGAAAAGGTGGGGTAGGTAAAACCACTTTGGCTGCACTGCTTGCACAAGCTTTTGCAGATATGAATCGAGATGTTTTGGCAGTTGATGCTGATCCTTCACCATGCTTAGCCGGTGCCCTTGGCTTTCCAGACAATCTTCAAAATAAATTAAAACCAATTTCAGAAATGGCTCAAATAATTGAAGAAAGAACCGGCGCGAAACCAGGGACTACTGGCGGTTTTTTTACAATTAATCCCCGGGTGGACGATATCCCTGACCGCTTCAGCGTCCGCTATCGAGGTGTACGACTTTTAGAAATGGGAGCAGTTGATATCGGTGGGTCCGGTTGTATTTGCCCTGAAAGCGCTATGCTGAAAACTTTATTTACCCACTTACTTTTCCGCAAAGATGATGTGTTAATTTTAGATATGTACGCTGGAGTTGAACATTTAGGACGCGCAACCGTTGATTTTGTGGATGCAATGATCGTTGTTGCAGAACCAACCAGAAGATCCCTTGGAACAACCCTACAAATTAAAAAGCTTGCAAATGATATCGGATTGGAAAGATTGTGGTTGGTAGGCAATAAAGTACGCAACGATGAAGAAGCTGCATTCATCCGATCAGAAAGCCCCGGAATACCAGTATTAGGTATCCTTCCTGCTGATTTAGCCGTCCAGGAAGCAGATAGATTGGGAATACCTGTTTATGATCATGTTTCTTCTTTACGAAACGCAGCTGAGCTTATCACTATTGATCTAATTAAAAATCTTGATCCGAATCACTCGTCTAACAAAAATTGAAAAGAACATTTTTCAGTAAATTGGAGTACATAGAAAACCATGACAACTACAATTGCATTAGCTGGTAAAGGTGGTGTTGGAAAAACTACCATATCAGGGATGGTAATAAAATATCTTGTAAAAAACCAAAATGGCTCTGTTCTTGCTATTGATGCAGATCCCAGTAGTAATCTCAATATGGTCTTGGGATTAGATCTTGAATGGACTGTCGGCGATATCCGTGAGGATATGCTTGTTCAAGTTAAGGAAACAATACTGACTGGCGGTGCCGCTATGGGTACTCTTAATGATGGATTAAGCAAGCATGACTATCTGGATTATCAAATAAGAACGTCATTATCCGAAGGCGATGATTTTGATCTAATCGCAATGGGCAGATCAGAAGGTCCGGGCTGCTATTGCGCAGTCAATCATAACCTGCGCGATGTAATCGATACAATTAGCAAAAACTACCGCTATATCGTGATAGATAATGAAGCGGGAATGGAGCATCTCAGCCGGCGCACCACCCGTGATGTCCAGCATTTGTTAATTGTTTCTGATCCTTCGATCAGGGGCATTATTGCTGCAGAACGTATTAGTTCGTTTAAGAACGATCTGGATATAAATATTGAAAATACTTATTTAATACTCAACAGGGTACAAGGAACGATCCCAAAACCGCTCCAAGAAAAAATTGAAGAATTTGAGATACCATTTCTAGGTGCCATTCCCAGTGACGAAGATCTACTTTCTTTTGAATTGAACGGGAGACCGCTTATAGAGTTAGGAGATGAATCACCAGTATTTCAAGCTGTTTCGAATATGATGCAAAAGATAATCTGAGCCAGGCCAAATTTCTGTCATTCAAATTCTTGGTTCATATCATTCCATGACTCGTTATCAACCAGAGTAACGACTCGGAAACCCTCCGCATATTTCATCTCTTTCCCTTTACCTCGTTCTGCCGCCCATTCGCGGATCAAATCTTCTGGATCGCGACCTTTCATCTGGCTTTTGTGAGCCCGCAAAGCTTTAATCTTGATATCGATCGTTTCTTCAATATTTACAAAAAAATCAGCATCCATCCAACTGGTTGCATAGACTTTACGAGGTTTATGGGCTTTAATCCCTTCATCTTCTAGTTCTTCGAATAAGTTCGGCTGGCCAGCTGCAGGGAATGTAGCATCCAGCGCCGCAGTTGCTGCAGCTCGGTGATCCGGATGATTTATATAATCATGTCTTGCCCATACAATCGTTGGATCGCCACAAATGACAACTTCAGGACGAAAACGACGGATTTCACGTACAAGCTTTTTTCGCAATTCTATGGTTGGTTGTAATAATCCATCCGGCTCCCGTAAAAAAACCACCTCCCCCGCTCCGACAATATCAGCTGCTCTGCGCTGTTCCGACTCCCTGATTTTTGCAGCTTTCTCTTTTGTATTTCCTACTTCATCTATTCCTACATCTCCACTTGTACATATTACGTAAGTAACATTCGCTCCATATTTTACCCACCGCGCTAATGTTCCAGCACATGTATATTCAATATCATCCGGATGTGCGACAATCGCCATCGCGCTTTTTGGTACATAAAATTCTCCCATGTTTTGCTTACTCTCCTCTATTTAGAATACTTGTCATAAAATCAAGCATTCTTTGGTAATGTGATCCCTTCCAATAAACTTGATCGCAATTATTACAATAATAGAATTCATTGTAATGTTCACGAGTTAACGGCTCCAACCGGTTTATTATCCTTGCTTTTTCGATTTTGTGCAGAGGATTATTACACTTCAGACAACGATTAAATAGTCGTAAATTATTACCTATACCATACCGGTTGATTATTTCTTTGATTTGTAATATTGGTTTGATATTTCTTATCCAATAACCATAAATTATTACTTTGCGCTTTAACAATTCTCTATCTCTGGTCAGTAAAATCCGCTCATTTTTACTGGCGATTTCAGTTAAAAGCTCATCTTGAAAATCATTAGAATATAACGTATCTAAACCGAACATACGTAAATACACTGCCAGTTTGCCTAAATGATTATCCAATACGAATCGAGGGTTTCCAAGTACGTCGTGAATATTATTTTTGCCATTAATGCCGTTAGGGTATTTTTTCTTTGGGCTGACCAAAACTTTGTCTTTATTTTCAACTTTGGAAGTTAAATCTACAACCCGGCTGTTTATTACAATATCACCTATCTCAGTATGAGGTATGCCGATTGATTCAATCAAATGTTTAACAGTCGGATTTCCGTTGAACAGATAATTTATCTCTTCCCTCTTATGATTTTCCGGGAGAAAATCATTTAATTCCTCCATAAACTTGAAATTCGCTCTTTTCACGGACAATATACCCTGGAATCCAACAGGTAAACCTCACCAATGATTTAATCCCGGTTTCAATTAACCTGAAATTTGATCCACATTGTTTTATAGGGTAACAATTCAACCTTAATTTTACGATCTTTAATAACCACATTTTCACCTGACAACATATCAATTCCTTTGTTTTTGCCGATAATTCCCAAATTTTCGCAATCAATGGTTAATATCTTATTATTTTTCGAGACATTGGTCAAACAAAGCACATTTGTCACCCCTTCAATATCTTTTCTCAACAAACAAAAAACACCTTTATCAACATAAAATACTCGCTGGGGTGACATGGGGTGAAAAGCTTTATCGCTGCGACGTTGCCGTAACATGAGACAGCAACCGTTAAATATCTTCGAATGCTTCGATTCTGGGTTTTCTAATTGGTTTTGTAACCCACCGTAATCCAATTTTTCTCGATTTAAAGATCTAGCCTTTCCTGTTTCTTCAAAACAAGAATAACAATTATTTGAGCCAAAAAGACTGTGAAAATAAATTCCAGGGACACCTGCCAATGATAACATTATGGATTGGGAAGCTAGAAGACGATCTATATTTATCTGTTCTGGTTCACTTCCAGGTTCATTCAACCAATCATATAATGTAATATTTAATTCGTATACACTTTCAGAACCATCAGGATTCGATTTTAAAGATACTCGACCACCGTGTTGAATGGTTTGATCCACTAGTTCTTTTATCTCAATCTCACTCAATATTCCTTTAGCTGGCATAACACCGATACCATCATGCGAAGCTATGAAGTTGAAAAAGGGGGCGGGTACTTCAAGCTCTCCTACCCATTTATTCAATTTTGATACATCAGATTTTTGAAATGTATGTAAAACCAAAGGCGCGAGCGGGAATTGATAAACCATCTGTGCTTCATCGGTTATACCAGGTTCAGGAACAACCTTGCCAAAGTAGCTGATATTTTCTTTATGTGGTACGTTTGTTTCGGTGATCAATACCACCCACGGTGCGACGATGTCAAGCACATTTCTCCATAATTTTATAATGGCATGGGTTTGTGCTAGATGAATGCAAGTAGTGCCGAATTCCTTCCATAGATAAGATATGGCGTCCAATCGGATAAAATCTGCACCTTTCGTTGCATAAAACAGAAGTAAATCTATCGATTCTAACAGTACAAATGGATTGCCATAATTTAAATCTATCTGGTCTTCACTGAAAGTCGTCCAAACATGCCTGCATCCATTTATTGTCTCCACACGAGTCAATAAAGGTAATGCCCTAGGACGAAATACCATTGATAAATCTTCTTCGGGATTCACCGAAATAAAGTATTTTTCATACGGAGGTTTCTGAATTAAGTAGGATTTAAACCAATCACTTTCTCTCGAAATGTGGTTGATTACAGCATCGAACATCACCCGGAATTTTGAGCCAATCTTTTCAATATCACCCCAATTTCCCAATTCTGGATTAACCTTTCGGTAGTTGATTACTGAAAATCCATCATCAGATGAATACGGATAGAAAGGCAGAATATGCACCCCGCTTACAACATCATATAGATATTTACTCAGGAAATCATACAAACATTGTAGAGGAGTATGATTATCGTCTTGTATTTGATCTCCATAAGTTATAATTATTGCATCTCGCTCATCAAGAATGATCTTATTCCCTCGGGTTTTTCTCGTCCGTATGAATTCATTTTGTTGGTACTTTGTAATTATTTTTTCAAGTTTTTCCCAGGTTAAATTCGAAATTTCATTTCCATAAATGAAATTCAATTCTTCCTTTATGCACTGTTCAAATTTCATTGATTTCTTCTTTCAAGAAATTTTATTTATAATTAATCCCCTAGCTGGGTTGCGACTCTGGTATATAGATCTACCAATTCCACACTGCCGGACACTATAACAATAGAAATTCAATTTTTTAAACAGGAGTATATCGACTTCTGTCATTAATTCTTTACCCCCTGCTTTTTGTTCCATTCAATTCATAACGACCAGTATAGGAAAATGATTTACAAAATAAATTGGAATACTATCTTTTCAATTCCTGTAGATACTTATGAATTTGAACTCCTTATCCCTTTACACCTCCCGAGACTAATCCTTGTTCGAGAAATTTTTCCAACGCTAAAAACAAAAATACAACAGGTATTGTCATGATCGTGGAAGCTGCCATGACAACATGTGGTCGTGGGGTTGGATCGTTGTAAATTGTGTTAATTTGAATTGGCATTGTGAACATCGTTCGATCATTTAGAAAGACGAATGCATACAAAAATTCATTCCAGGCAATCATAAAAGTGTAGATTGCCACCGATACCAAAGCAGGAATCGCAAGCGGAAGTGTTATCTTCCAGATCACTCCTACACGGCTACACCCATCAATTAAAGCTGCTTGTTCAATTTCTGCTGGAATTGTACGAAAATAATTCGCCAGCATGTATAAAGCTACGGGCAGCGTTTGGGCTAGGTAAGTGATGATCAATATCGGCAAATTGTCCCTGACTTCAAAGCCTAAGCGCGCTCCCAATTGAGCTAGCATAGCAAAAAGAGGGATGATTAAGAGTACACCAGGAAATAAATAAATTAGCAATATACTGTTTAACAGCAAATCTTTTCCTCGAAAATATAAACGAGCAATAGCATAAGCGCCCAGAGTTGATAAGATCACGGCGATAATTGCGGTTGGTATTGCGATTAAAATGCTGTTGAGTATATTATTACCAAAATTCCAATATTCATCTGTTTCAGAATCAAACAATTCTTTATAAGCATCCATCCGTAAAGCACTTGGAATGTAGACTGGTTCTCTACCACCTATCTCAGCATAGGTTTTAAACGAAGAACTTACCATCCAGTAAAACGGAAATAATATGCTCACTAGAAAAATGGTCAATAAAAGCACAAAAATGAATCGCGGGATTGTGATCCAGCTCGCCATATGTTCAATTACATTTTTCGGTTTATCGTTCTGACCATTAGACATAAAATTTTTTCCTTGGAGATGAAAAATAAAGTTTCCTACGTTTCATCGACGTTGCGCATCACCACACCGATGTATAATGCCATGAATGCAATCAAAATTACTAACAAAATCATTGAGGTTGCTGCTCCACGACCGAAATTAAATAACCTAAAACTGAATTCATATGTCAAAACAGGTAATACTTTTGTACCGAACCCCCCTCCAGTTAATAAGAAAATATCATCAAATTTATTGAATGTCCACATCAACCGCAATAGAAAAATTGCCCCAATGACATACCGGAGTTCCGGCAAAGTGATATACCAGAATTTTGCCACAGTACTCGCGCCATCGACTTCAGCAGCCTCATACAGCGTATCGTCAATCGCCTGCAGTCGCGCTAATATCATCAGCATTGCGAATGGAAAATAGCGCCAGGATTCAAAAATAATGACTAAAAGTAATGCTAAACCCCGTGTAGCTAAGTAAGCGATTGGGCGTTCAATTAAACCTGCACTCAACAAAACATCGTTTACTACTCCAGAAGGACGAGGGTCCAATATCCAGCGCCATACGAAAGCCATACTCACAATGGGTGCCACATATGGAATTAGGAAAACAGCACGGGCAATACCTCGACCACGAAATGGGCGATTTAATAAAAGAGCAGCAATAAGACCCAATAATACGGTTGAGATTGTGGCTACAAAAGAATATACAATTGAGGTTACTGCAGCTCCCCAACTTCTCATTCCCTGGAATTTGAAAGCAAAATCGTTGAACACATCTATGTAATTTTTAAAACCAACGAAGGGCGCATTAAATACATTATTCAAGTTGTTCAATCCAACTTCTCGAAAACTGATCCAAACACTGAATATTGCAGGGAATATCACCAAGCCAAATACAATTAGTGCTGTTGGTAAAATTAACGCCCATGCTAACCGTGCTTCTCGAGATTGCAAGGAATTCCATCGCTCTTTAAATGATTTTCGCTCCGCTGCGCTGGTCATAAGAACTCCATAAAAAATTTAGGGACACAGGTTTTTGTACCTGTGCCCCTGCTTATTTTATTCTGAAGTGTTATTCAGCTGTTCTTTCTGCGACGATGGCTTCAACTTGTTCCTGCAACCATTGCGCTCCGGATTCGGGGGTCATAGTCCCTTCAAGTGTGATATTACTGATCACTTGGGGTATTAGTAATCTCCCTTCTATGTCTCCAACAACCGCTCGTTGGGTGGCATCATAATCCGGACGGAATAACCAGCGCTGCATGGTTTCATAACCATTTGCGATTTGACTAAGAGTATCTTCTGAATAATTCTCAAAGAATGGGCTTAAACCACTCCATCCTTCCACCGCGCTCTTCGTTACTGGAACTTTTCCGAAAGGTGCCAAAGCCAATACATCCTGATATCCTTCTGTCAGGAAAAACTCCACCAGTTTTTGGGCTCCTGGGTCTGCATCCTGCATGATACCCAACGTCACCAGCTGACCATATGAAGCTGATCCGTTTGGTCCAACCATTTCAGGGGCGAAACCGGTCTTAAGTGCCAAATCTTCGACTGCAATTTGTACTTGGTCACCACTCTCCATACCGGAACCTTCAACGAGATCATCCATTATGTATGTGCTGTAGAACAACATACCTGATTGATCAAGCTCATATGCTTCTCGAGCGCCCCGCCAATACTGTGGTCCTGGAATACCGCAGCGTTGTAAGTCTGTATAGAATTGGAGAGCTTCAATCATTTCAGTAGTATTCATAGTTACATTGCCTGCTTCATCAAACGGCCAGGCATTGTTTGAAATCGCGACTTGTTCAAAAACTTGATGTGGATAGTTTTGTCCAGGATCAGTACCCAATCCAACAGCATAAAGCAGGTTTCCTGTTCCAGGTAACGCATCACAAGCGGCATTTATGGCTTCCCATGTCGTAGGAGCATCCAATCCCGCCTCCTTAAATACATCCTCACGATACCATATTGCTTGAATCCAGCCATCATATGGAACTGCCGCATATTTTCCAGTTGCAGGATCAGTCACCATGGCTAAAGGACCAGCGCGAAAATCATCTACTCCAATACTCTCAATAACAGCAACTGCAGCATCTTGATCCAGTATTCCATCGGCAGCAAAAGCTGAAACACGTTCAACACCCATCCTGACAACATCTGGTAAACGATTTGCTGCAAGCGCAGTAGCGATTCTTTGAGATACGCCAGCCTCTTCTATAGGAACTATACGGACCTCATATTCTGGATTCTGTTCCATGAAACGAGAGGCAACATCTTCGTAAACATCTAGCCTATCCGGCTCATTATCCGTGGTCCAGAATTCGATTTCGGTTCTTTCCACAGCTGGAGCTTCTACTTCCACCTCAACAACTTCTGTGACAATCTTTTCGACTTCAACTTCCTGAGTTACAACAACTTCCTTTTCGACAGGTACTTCTACTTCGACTGTTTCAATAATTGTTTCTGGGGTCGGCGCTGCACATTGTGTAGTAAACAATGCAAGGATTATCAGTACCACCATGAACAGTAATGACCGTTTCATTTTTATCCTCCTAAATATTGATATGTAATTTTTTTAAAAGAATTTGTATTGATTTGTTTTGATTTTATAATACCTCCTTTCCCAAGAACATACAGAGCACAAATCTTCCTCCTAAATATTGAAAATATAAGCGTTACCGTATAAATTGTCAATAAATACTTCACATTTTTTCATTTTATCATTAAATATCATATGGCTAGTATTTATACGAACATGGCTATGCGCATTCTTGTCATTATATTTGATTAATGCACTCTGCACCCGGTTTTGCATTACAATAAAGTTCTCACGATTTACCCTACTATGAATGTAGTTTCATATTTGATACAAAAGATTTATTCCAGGATCTTAACTGATGAAAATTAACGGTCCCCCTATCAAATCAATTTCCAATTTGACGAATAAAGTTTGCCCATTTATTGGTACCCGGGATGACAGAAGTACATACTTTTCATATCCTAGTCCAGGCAACCATTGTTTTCGAGTTGATCCAAATCAATCGATTGCTTTATCTCACCAGGAAAACTTCTGTTTAGAAAAAAATTTTGAAACGTGCCCGGTAAATTCTTCATCCTGGAAAGGTCCTTTACCTTTAGAGATTCGATCTGATTCCCATCCAAATACATTTTTTACCAATTCGAGAATGATAATAATTATATGTTCGATACTTTTTCTTCTTTTTTCATTAATTATTTACGCACTTAATATCCAGAATTTAACTCCTTTCAGAACAGGATTAACGAACACTGCTTCCCCTACTCTCTATCAATCTTCTGATACTCCTGTCCTAACAGCTGTTAAATCTAGTAGCGGAGAAAACCAGGTATTTACCAATATTACTGAAACCCCAGTCGGATTTTCCCCTACCACTGCTCCAACTGAAAATCCTCCCGAACCGTCCCAAACAGGCACCAATTCTCCAATTCCAACAATTACTAATACGCCAACATTAATTTTTCCTACTGGAGGACCTCTATTGGAGACACCTTTTGGACCGAAAAATCGCTTTGTTATCCACGCGGTACAAGAGGGAGAATTTTTGGGCAGGATTGCTGATAACTACGATACGTCAGTTGATCTAATTATCGCCGCAAATGATTTTATTGAAGGAGCAAATTTATGGGTTGGGACGTTATTAGTTATTTTACCTGGTGAAGTAGATGTGAATGATATTCCAAAATTTCAAATTATATTTGTTGAATCTTCGACCACAATAGATAACCTTGCGCAGGAATATTCGATATTAAAAGATGAATTGATTTATTACAATTCGCTCGGACCACTTGAAGAAATTCCCGCTGGACGCTGGATAATTCTTCCAATCTCAAACTAATAGTAATTTGGATTAATCATCTAAATTAAGAGGGAATGGCATCTTGGCATATCGGAAAATTTTACATCTTGATTTGGATGCTTTCTTCTGTGCTGTTGAAGAGTTATATAATCCTTCTTTAGCTGGTAAACCATTTGCAGTTGGTGGAAGTCCTGATGCACGAGGCGTAGTTGCATCTTGTTCATACGCGGCTCGTAAATTTGGTATTCATTCAGCTATGCCAATGTCACAGGCTGTGAAAGTGTGTCCAAATTTAACAATCATCAAGTCTCATCACCGTCAATACTCAAAAATTTCTACGAAAGTGATGCAACAAGTCCATGCGCTAACTCCTTTCGTGGAACAAATATCTATCGACGAAACTTTCTTCGAAGTCAGCGATTTACCCGAATCAGGTGAACATATTGCTAAAAAATTGCAAGCCTCGATTATGCGCTTGTATGGGCTGCCAAGTTCGATAGGTGTCGCAACAAACAAACTTGTAGCGAAGATTGCGAACGATTTCGGTAAAGCCTCCTACACTGGTGATTTTCCCCCCAATGCCATCACGGTAGTCCCTGCGGGGCTAGAATCTGATTTTTTAGCTCCGCTGCCAGTAGATGCATTATGGGGCATAGGGACAAAAACAGCAGGAAGATTAAATGACTTGGGAATTAATACGATTGGTGATCTTGCGAAAATCCCCGAAACTAAACTCGTTGAGATGTTCGGAAAACACGGTAGTAAACTAGCAATTCGGGCTAAGGGTATAGATAATCGACCTTTATCAACTAGCCATGAAATTAAATCCATAAGTCATGAAAGAACCTACGCTGAAGATGTGTCAGATATCGAGACACTTAAAAGAACACTAATGTCCCTTTCGGAAAATGTAGGAAAAAGGCTACGTCGATCAAACAAATTCGGTAGAACGGTGAGACTTAAATTGCGTTGGGCGGATTACACTACACAATCGAGACAATCAGCTTTGAATATTCCAACTAATCAAAATCAGATCATATATAATACAATTATTGATCTTTTTAACTCGGTATGGATTGAAGGTAAACGTGTCCGCTTACTGGGTGTTGGGGTTAGCGGATTCGAAACACCAGTAAGACAGCTTAGTTTTTGGGAAGATCCAAATCTAATTTCTGAACAAAAGGAGAAGCAACTTCAAGATGCCCTGGATGCTTTGCGCGATCGTTTTGGAGATCGAATTGTTCAAAGAGCCAGCAGTTTAGATCATAAGGATACTTACTCTCGTATCAGGCCATATAACAATGCGGATTGATGCAATCATTGTTAACTATTCTATAAAGAATTTACTTCGGTTTTTCTGCCGGATAAATCACCAGGAATTGGAAAAAATCCCTGGAAATGGGCCGTTAATTCTAGTAAGTAATCACATTAATTTTATTGAGGTTCCCCTGCTCTATACCCACCTACAGCCGCGTCCCGTTACGGGATTTGCCAAAGCTGAAGGATGGAGCAATCCATTTTTAAGATATCTGGCAGAAATGTGGGGGGCTATACCCATTCATCGAGGGGAAGCAGACATCAGCGCGATTCGTTCCGCCCTTAGAGCTTTGAAAGAAAATAAGATTGTTGGTTTAGCGCCAGAAGGAACTCGCAGTGGGGATGGCAAATTAGGTCGCGGTCACCAGGGTGTGGTCACCCTGGCTCGCCAAAGTGGGGCGCCAATGCTACCTCTGGGTTTCTTCGGAAACGAAGATTATAAAGAAAATTTAAAAAGTTTTCGAAAGGTGAATTTCAATATTACTGTAGGAAACCAATTTGTCTTATTACAAAACTCACATAATGTGAACACATACATTCGCCAACAAATGACCGATGAAATTATGTACCAGCTCGCAGCACTACTACCACCGCAATATCGCGGATTTTACTCGAACTTGTCCCAAGCGACTGAAGAATATCTTCAATTCCCTGAGGGATCAAAGAGTAACCTTGTTAACGTACAACGATGAATACCTGTACCAATAAAAATGAATGGAATACTTTCAAGAAAAGGATGAATCGATGAAAGTTTTAAATACTCGTCAGAGTGAAATATTAAATCTTGAGCGAAACCATCTTCATGATCTGGGAATGATTCTAGCGAAATTCAACGCTAACATTGAAGATCAAAACATATTATCTGAATCAATCAAAAAGATCGATGATCTATTCTTACTGGTTATTGTAGGAGAGTTTAATTCAGGAAAAAGCGCTTTTATAAACGCACTGCTTGGGGAAAAATTTTTAGAAGAGGGTGTAACACCTACAACAACTAGCCTAAATATATTACGCTTTGGAGAAACCCATGAACGAGTAATAAATTCAGTAAATGAGCATATTATTTATTTACCTATCAGTTGGTTAGCGGAAATTAGTATTGTTGATACACCTGGCACCAATGCAATCATCCGTGATCACGAGAAAATCACCTCACAATTTATCCCCCAATCTGACCTTGTACTATTTATTACATCAACAGATCGACCATTCACGGAAAGTGAACGGATTTTCCTAGAAAGTATCCAGGATTGGGGAAAGAAAATAATCGTGATCATAAATAAAATTGATATCCTCGATAATAAGATGGATCTGGAAAAAATTGAGGCATTCGTCCGCGATAATTCCCATAAATTACTGGGTATCACCCCGGAACTATTTCCTGTGAGTTCGAAAGATGCATTAGCAGGAAAATTGGGTGATCAGGAAAAATGGGATTCTTCAAAATTCAAAAAGCTTGAAAATTATATTTATAAAACCCTTGACGAGGATGAACGGATAAAATTGAAGTTCCTAAATCCTCTTGGGGTGGGTTTACATTTAGGGGAGAAATATCTGGACATTGTTTCAGAAAAACTTGAATCTCTCAATGCTGACATTGAAATGATTTCTGATGTCGAATCCCAGCTTAAGATTTTTGAAGTGGATATGAAACGTGATTTTGATTTCCGGATGGCTGATCTCGATAATGTTCTATTGGAAATGGAACAACGCGGTGATGATTTTTTTGAAGACACATTCCGCATTGCTCGTGTATTTGATTTACTGAATAAAGATCGCATTCAACAAGCATTTGAAAGTGAGGTAATTGACGAAGTACCCAATCTGATTGAAAAGAAAGTCGACGAATTAATCAACTGGTTGGTTGATTCTGACCTTCGCCAATGGCAAGCAGTCAATCAACACCTTGTGGAACGACGCAAATCTTATCAAGAACGTATTGTCGGGAATGGTGGCTTTGGAAATGTCAGTTACGAACGTGATCGATTGATCGATACAATAAGTAAAGAAACGCAAAGGATTATCAGTTCATATGATAAAGACCAGGTGGCAAAATCAATCGCTGAGGATGCTCAACTGGCTGTAGCGGCTTCAGCAGCTTTAGAAATTGGCGCGATTGGTCTTGGCACCCTTGTAGCAGTCCTTGCGACATCAGCAGCCGCAGATATCACTGGTATTCTACTAGCAAGTTTAGTAGCTGTACTAGGATTTATTGTGATTCCAGCTCGCCGCAGGATGGCTAAAAAGGAACTTCACGATAAAGTATCAGTACTGCGCGATCAATTAATCGGGACACTTCAAAGCCATTTCTTAAAAGAAATTGAAAAGAGTATCCAAAAAATCTACGAAGCAATTGCGCCTTATTCGAGATTCGTTCGAGCCGAACAAGGGAGGTTATTGGATACTCAAAGTGAGATCGATAGAATTCGATCTGAATTTGAGAAATTAAAAACAGAAATTGAGAATATTTGAGTTCAGAAGAAAGGTAGCGTGTAGTTCTTTAACCGTATTTAACCAAACAATTTTTTCTTGTCACAGTTGGGAACTAATTATGCTCACCAGCCGGATATAAATCACACAATGCCTCCACGTATCGGAGGCATTGAGTGATTTACCAAGTAATATTCGCAATGAGCAAAAAAGCGATAAGATAAAGGATGAATATTTAAGTTAAGCTTTAGTAAAAATATCCTATAGATAACATTGCTATTGGAAATATTCATATTTTTCTCTTAGCAACCATCCTAATATTGCTAGCGGGAGAAAATATACAAACACAAACGATAGTAAACCGGTTAACATCAGTCCAACTACAATTGATACAAATACTCCTGCTGCATAAACATAAAGTCCCCATTTTCGCCAATTCCAAATCGCGATTGCACCTATCAATTTTGCGATTACCGATAAAACCAATACGGATATATACCATGGAAAAGTTTCAGCCTCAGGTTGTTTTGCAGTGATATAAATGATTACTGCCGCAACGATACTGTGGAGCATGATCAGTATCAACCATATAGATAACCATAGACCTCTTTCTCTATATTGCTTTGATTTTTTCATTTTCTTCTCCATAAAATTGATTATAGAATTATAAGTCCTTTTACTTGATTAATCATCAAATTCCAATATTACCCAAACTGGAAAATGGTCGCTCGCCAGAGAACCTTGCCAAATACCATTTGCAAGCACCCGAAAGTTCTTTGTAAATATATGATCCATCGGAAATTTAAATCCCAAAAAATCTACAGAATAACCCACCCGCTTAGTAGCTCGAACCATATCCTTTTTTGATAATATATTCTCCAAATTTCGGACGCTTGCATTTAATAGGGTATTAAAGTCACCACCGATGATTACATGTTCATCATCGCCTCCAACTTCATTAATTAAATAATCAATTTGTATATCTCTCCGTTTTTTACTCATCCAATTTGTCTCAGTATGAACGCTGTAAACTGCCACTCGATCATCTCTAATTTTTACGCCAGCCTTAACTGCAATCCGCTTTTGTTGATTTTTTGGATTTTGATACGGCAGTATCACTTTCTCAGTATAGATAATTGGCCATTTCGATAACACTGCATTTCCAAAGTTATTATTATGAAAAGTATGTTTGGATGCAGGATAATAAATATAAGCATAACGCAGGGATTCAGCTATTGATTGAACGCTTTTTTCATCAACTTCTTGAAGTAGCAATAAATCTGCCTCATTAAGCTCATCTTTATCATAAAGCTCCTCAATTGCTTTTTCAGTCTCGAGGGAAAAGCAAATGTTCCAGGTGATCACTTTTAATACCCTGTCAGGAATTTCTTTATCCTTTATATACACTCCTTCAAATTTTGGTGAATCAGGTTCTAAATAGTTTTGTATTGGCCGGCATGAAGATATAAGGAAAATGATGATCAACACAAATCTGAGAGCATTGGTGAACATTCTAGTATTAGAAAGTAGGATAAATTCAAAGGATTATGAAATTTCGAAATTAATTAATTC
>Ga0180438_10002946_pt1 | contig 26609 bp, 31 predicted proteins | sample SS_ome_12_FD_132455 | JGI IMG/M metagenome (GOLD analysis project Ga0180438, IMG submission 132455) | Hypersaline lake sediment archaeal communities from the Salton Sea, California, USA - SS_3_D_2 metaG | ecosystem: Environmental > Aquatic > Non-marine Saline and Alkaline > Hypersaline >... | reverse complement strand
AGCACGGCTTGGCTAAAATAGTTGGTATATCTGTAAAAATCTATTTTCCTCGTTTACCTACCGTGACGGTTTAGGATGGAGATTCTTCCAGCGTAACGTTAACTACTTTCTGTACGTCCTCACGGTAATAGACAATCTCCACTTGGTCACCGGTTTGATGAGATCTTATATCTGAAATTAGTTCTTCTGTTGTGCTGATGTTTTTGCCACCCATCTTGGTGATAACATCGCCCGCCGTTAACCCAGCCTTATCTGCAGGACTATCACTGGTTACACTAACGATGAGTGCTCCTGTGTTGACTGATAGGTTGTAGTACTGCTGGATAGTGGAAGTAACCGTGATTACTGATACTCCAAGCCACGGGCGGACTACTTTTCCTTCAGTTATTATGCTCTGCACTACGGGGATAGCAGTATCGGTACTTATGGCAAAACCAATATTCTCGGCGTTGCTGGCGATAGCCACATTGATGCCGACTACCTGGCCTGCCGTGTTTAGTAGCGGTCCACCACTATTTCCTGCGTTAATGGCAGCATCGGTCTGAATAATGTCATTGAGTACCGCTCCGTTGTTCTCTTCTATAGAGCGTCCCAAATTACTCACGACCCCGGTAGTCCAGGTAGGACCTCCGGGCAGTGCTAGAGCATTGCCTACAGCAACGACAGGGTCAAGGACATTAAGCTGTTCTAGAGAATTACTCAAGAAGTGTAAGTAATTTAGATTGCTAGCATCAATTTTCACTACAGCCAGATCAGTCTGTGAGTCTGTACCCACTACAGTAGCCGCAAAAGCACTTCCGTCACTAAGAGTTACTGTAACTTTTTGGGCATCCTCTACCACATGATTGTTGGTTACAATATAACCATCCGCGCTGATTACTATTCCGCTTCCCGCTCCTGTCTGTGGAACTGCCTGCCAGAACCAGTTATAGGTCACCGTTTCAGTAACGATGGAAACAACAGCAGGAGCCACCTGTGCTACCAATTCCTGGGTAGTAAGCTCAGAACCAATTTCTTCATCAACACCCAGATATTCGGAGGCAAAACTGTTGGAGTTAGGTATGGCATCGGTAACAACTAAGCTGATACCAACAATCACAAGGACAGTTATCAAAACATATTTTAACTTAGACATTTTTCACCTCCATTCTGAGGAGAGGGGGAGACCCATCCCCCTCTCCAAACAATCTCTACCCAATCTCCTTATAAATCGCTTACTTCACTGGAAGGATCAGCGGTAATATCCGGAGCATCCCAGGGCTGGAAACATCCACCACGCATCATGCCACCACCGGGACCAGGTCTGCCAAGCCCAGGTAATGGCAATCCGACGTCAGGTCGGGATTGCCACCATTCTAAGTAGTTGTCAGCCTCTTCCTGAGTTATCATACCCTCGTCTACGAGGTTCTGCAACCGGCTCTCTAGGGCTTCATTCTGTATCTCACTTCGAGCTTGCTTTAGGGCATCCTTTAATTGTTCTGAGTCAATGGCTACACCAGTATTTTCCTCGTAGATGGCACAAGCTCTGTCCAGAAGTGCCTGATTTCGATCGGTAGCCTGGTTCTGATCGTCAATATTGCCTGAGCTATCGTCCGCAGCAACCATTACACCACCGACTATACCTCCGATCAGCAGTACAGACACAACTACGATTGGAATGAACCATTTCTGTTTCCTCATTGGTGTATCACCTCCTTTCTATTTTTCTACTGTTGGGGATATGTCTACTACTCGGATGCTATATCAGCCCTCTTTTCCTGGTAGATAATCTCATTTTTCGACCAGTCCCCAGCAGCGCAAATACAGCTTATCACAGTGACATGAACCCACCATGAACTGGGGGTGAAAGGCAGAAAAGTATTCAGTTATGCTATTTCATCTCCTGTTCATCTTGGTGCAATATAATTCGTTTAGAGAGTCTGTTATGAGGATTTTAGTTGTTGATGATGACCGAAGGCTTTGTTCTGTGATCAAGCGGGGACTACTGGAAGAAACTTACTCTGCTGATTTAGCCTACGACGGAGAAGAAGTAGAATAACTCGCCGAAGTTAATCTAACGAGCCCGTGATATCTCTGGCTTTCGGATAACCGAATGAGCGATGTTTCAAGCATTAGTTGATAATCCGGGACTGGAAGAAGGTGAGGAAGTAGAATTGGATAACAATCCCTTGAGCCCGTATTCAATCAATATATACATGCCTGGACTTGAGGCTAGAGGAGTAACCGTTTACCACTAAAGGTCGGACGATTCGCCCGCAACCACAATGTTTATGAGAGGGAGACTATACAATTGCCTGGGATGTTACCTAGTTGCACACTAGGCCAATACATTACGGACACAGGCCGATGCAGTTTCAATGGTTCGAGAGATGGTGCTACGGAATCTCTGGTGACATGTTTGGCATACCCTCTGGCCTGAATGAGAAATGGGGGAAATACCAAGTGATGATGATAACTGCTATTAGTATCACCAAGCTTGCTATTTGAAACCACAGCAGTGTCTTAAACTTGCCCCTTAATTTGGTAAGTTCATTTCTCAGCAGTCCGGCTGAACTTTCTAACTCGGTTTCTTGTTCTTCCATTGCGTTCTCCTTTGTGTATTATTCCTTCCTATCTAAACTTCATTGGTATGGGCATATTCCCCTATTTAGATTAATCCCTCATCATGTATAAACAATATGTCTTTCTCCAGGTATCTATAAGACCCTCTCGGTGGTTGCCATCATTCACTTCTCAGAGCTTCAATAGGATTGAGGCGAGAGGCATTCCAGGCAGGGTAAAAGCCGAAGAATAGGCCGATACCGACTGCAACTGAGACAGCAAGGATGACTATGTCGAAAGTAACCAAAGTTGCCATAGTCCCTATATGGTTAATAATCATGGAGATTCCCCAGCCTATTACAGCCCCGATGATACCGCCCGTGAATGTCAGGAAGATGGCCTCTATGAGAAACTGACTCCATATATCCTGCTCTCTAGCGCCCAGCGCCTTGCGTATGCCTATCTCTCTGGTCCTTTCCAGCACCGATACCAGCATGATATTCATCACGCCAATGCCCCCCACTAACAATGAAATAGCAGCAATGGCACCCAGAAGGAGGGTCAGTGTACTCGATGTTTCCTCGAGGCTACTGGCTATCTCCTCCATGGAACTGATGCTAAAATCATCTTCATCAGAGCTTGCAAGACGGTGTCTGGTACGGAGCAGGCTGGTGATTTGCGCCTCGACGTAATCTGCCTGCTTTTCGTCGCTTACTGTCAGATAAATAGATGATATAACCTTTTCGCCCTGGGCGGTTCGCGTCAATGCAACTGTCTGCTGCAGGGCTGTCAGTGGGATGATAACAGTAGCGTCAGGCGAGTTAAACCCGGTCCCCTTACTCTCCAAGACTCCGATGACGGTTACAATAATGTTGCCCATCCTCATCTTTTGTCCTACCGGATTAGCGCTGCCAAACAGCGTTTCAGCGACATCGCATCCGAGCACGGCTACCTTGGCACCGCGCTCGTATTCCTGCTCCGAGAAAAAAGCGCCACTGGCCATGTTCAGGCTAGCTACTGATATATATTCGGGGGTTGTCCCGATGACCTGGGAATTTGTATTCTCAGTGCCTACAACCAACTGGAGGTTGCTAGACGAAGAAGGCGCCAAGGCAGATATATAGGAGATCTGCTGGGATATTGCTTCTGCGTCTTCCATAGTCAGGGTTTGGGTGCCACCGCCGATACCCCTCACTCCTCCGGGACCAAAACTCATTGAAGGGCTGATGGTCATCAGATTTGCCCCCATGCTCTCAATATTGGAGAGGATTTGTGCGGTGGAACCCTTACCGATGGACATCAGGGTAATTACCGAGGCCACACCGATTATGATTCCAAGCATAGTCAAAAAGCTGCGCAGCTTATGAGTACTGAGTCCAAGCCAGACAGTAGATAAGAAAGTACTCCACTTCTTCATGAGCTTTCCTCCCCGACAACCTCACCATCCTTGAGGTGTATTATTCTCTGACAGTGCTGGGCAATGTTAGCATCATGGGTTACCACAAGCAGAGTTATTCCCTGCTCTGCATGTAGAGAGGTAAGGATGGAAATTACCTCTTCGCCAGAATGGCTATCTAGTTGACCGGTAGGTTCATCGGCCAGAAAGAAGGAAGGGTTCTTCACCAAGGCCCGGGCAATGGCCACCCGCTGCTGCTCACCTCCCGAAAGCTCGATTGGACGATGATTGACTCGGTCAGCGAGGCCCACCTGTGCCAGAGCCTCTAGGGCACGTCTACGGTCAATACCACCAACATACGTCATGCCCAGTTCCACATTGGCCAGTGCCGTGAGCCGAGACAACAGATTAAAGGTCTGGAATATAAAACCAATCTTCTGCCCCCGGATCGCGGCCAGTTCGTTGCTATTCAGCCCGCTGACCTCTCTCCCCTCAAAATAGTAATTACCCGAAGTTGGTTTGTCCAAGCAGCCGAGAAGATTGAGAAGCGTTGTCTTGCCCGAGCCGGAAGGCCCCATAATCGCCACCAGTTCGCCCTTCTCGATACTGAGAGTTATCCCTCTGAGGACTGTCAGCTCTCTTTCACCCATGGGATAGACTTTGGTCATATCTCGTAATTGGATCATCTGCTTATCCTTATCAACTTGATGATCCTCCCTATGTCCATGGTACAAATGTTCCGCTGCCTGGAAACATTCCATTACCAGGTCCGTCTTGCTGTGTCGTCGTAGTAGTCCCTTGAGGAACAATCACCTCTTCACCTTCACTAAGCCCATCAGTTACCTCGGTGTTCACATAATCAGTGATGCCAGTCCTTATGGCTCGGCTTTCGATGGTGCCATTCGGCAATAGCACCTCAACATAACTCTGCCACCCCTGGGTTGTAATGGCCCCGTTGGGCACCAACAGCACGTTGACTCTTTCGTCCACTATTATATTTGCGGTAACGGTTAACCCCTCCCTGAGCTCAATGGTTTGAAACATCCCAACTAGCTGGGGTACTGAAGAGTTGCCCTGCCCTGTCGGTGGTGTAAATCCCTCGGGCGGCGTATACCCCTCGGGCAGTGTAAATCCCTCCGGTAGGGTCATCCCTGAGGATGGCATTTGAGTAATACCTGATAGTGACCCGACCTCGATCGTGACTTCATAATTCACCACCCCTGATTGAATGGTGGCCGTAGGCGAGATGTAAGTGACTGTGGCCGGAAAGCTTATTCCGGATATAGCATCTGCCTGCAATGTGGCTCTTCCTCCCTTCTCTACCTCAAAGATATCCATCTCGCTCACTAAAATATCGACTTCAAACTTGTCCGGATCAGCGAGGGTCATAGCTATCGTCCCCTTCTTAACCTCGTCGCCGCCAGAGATACTTACGTTTGTAATAAACCCGCTGAAGGGAGCAACAACCTCTGGACTAGCCTCGCTGGCTTCTTCAAGCGCTTCCTCAGCCTCTTCAAACCGCCCTTCAGCAAGCTCGACCTGCAGCTTCTTGATGTCTCTGTCAGTGGAGCAACATTCAGTATTGCTCAAGGCAAGCTCGGCATTTTCCAGGTTTATCTTTGCTTGAAGCAGGCTCAGCTCCAGTGATGTCAACTCATCATCCCATTCCGACGTGTCAAGTCTTGCTAGTACCTGTCCTTCTTCCACCGAATCACCCTCTTCTACCAACACTTCCTGCACGGTTCCTGCCATCTCAAAAGTAACATCCTCCGTAGAAGATAGTGCCAGATTGCCACTACCGCTAATCTCTACCGTCAGGTTTCCCCCCTGCACGGTTGCCGTTTGGTACTGCAGTGCTGGCGTTGAGCCAGGCTTAACGACGCTGATTACTGTCAAGGCGACGACCCCACATAGCACTACAGCTAGTACTATCTTTGACACTCTCCTTTTCATTAACGCTCTTATCGCATTTAGTTTCATTGCATTCACCTCTGCTTTTGTATTGCCAATAACTGGGCGTAGTAAACTATTAGACGCTTACTAAATTTGATTGCCCCTCAGCTCCCTTTCAGTTAATTGCAGTCAGTATAAATCCAGTTTACCAGAACAAAATGAACCCACCATGAACCGATGATGAATAGCAGAGAAAGCATACAAATGTGTGATTTCATCTCATGTTCATCTTGGTGTAATATAATTCGTTTGGAGAGTCTGTTATGAGAATTTTGGTTGTCGATGACGACCGGCGACTTTGTGCTGTTGTCAAGCGTGGTCTCCTGGAAGAAGCCTACGCTGTTGATGTAGCCTATGATGGAGAGGAAGGAGAATACCTCGCCGAAGTCAATCCGTATGACCTTATCATTTTGGACATCATGATGCCGGTAAAAGATGGCATCGAAGTTTGTCAAGAGCTTCGTACCAAAAAGATTAATACCCCAATTTTGATGTTGACAGCTAAAGATACCGTAGAGGATCGAGTCAAAGGACTGGATACAGGAGCTGATGATTATCTGGTAAAACCTTTTGCCTTCGGTGAGCTTCTTGCCCGAGTTCGTGCGCTCCTGCGGCGGGAGGGGATATCCAAATCACCGGAACTTCGGGTTGGAGACTTGGTTCTGAATACTCTTACCCGCCAGGTTTGGCGAGGAAAGAGGCTTATTGAACTGACCACTAAGGAATACGTCATTCTGGAATACTTCATGCGGCACCCGAACGTGGTAGTTACTCGAACTATGATCGAAGAACATGCCTGGGATTATGATTTCGATAGCTTATCTAATCTCGTAGATGTCTATATCCGTAGATTGAGGCGTAAGCTTGACGGGGAAACAGAAGACAGTCTAATTCAGACGGTTAGAGGAGCCGGCTATCGGTTGAAAGCGCCATGAACTTCATTAATAGCATCAAATTCCGATTTACCATCTGGTACCTGTTAGTGCTGGCAGTGTTATTGATTGCCCTAAGTGCTGGGGTGTTTTTCTATCTGTCGCGAGGTCTTTACCGCAATCTCGATAACTCACTGGAACTGCGTTCCACTCAGCTGCGTAGTATCCAAGATATTCTCGAAAGTATCAGGCAAGGGGAATTCCAAGAAGAGTTAGGTGAAATTGTCATATTATACTTTTACTCTGGTAACCAATTAGTGGAGGTATCTCCGCGGGGTATAAGTATTCCCGTGGATGATGAAACAATATCACAAGCCATTGATGGCACGACTTCGTTTACCACTATACAGACAACTGAAGGCGAAAGATTACGTCTGTTTGCTGTCCCCATAAACATTAACATTCTGGGGCCACCACCCGGCATCCAGCCGGCTGCACTGGTTATTGCCCGATCGACAAGACAGATAGACCATGCACTAGCCAGATTGGTACGAACTTTTATCATGGCTGTACCGTTAGCCCTGGCATTGGCGGCTGCAGGTGGTATATTTCTAGCCCGCCGCGCATTGAAGCCGGTGGATAACATTACCCAGACAGCGCAGGAAATCGAGGAAAGTGACCTGAGTCGTAGGATTAATGTAAACACAAAAGACGAACTAGGGAGACTGGCAGCAACGCTGAATGCAATGATTGGGAGACTGGAGAGAGCATTTCAACGCCAGAAGCAATTCACCGGTGATGCCTCCCACGAGTTACGTGCTCCCCTAGCGGTAATTGAAGCTGAATCGTCCCTGGCGCTGCAAAAAGAAAGACCTCCAAATGATTACAGAAAATCTCTGGAGACTATTTCTCAGGAGGCAAAACGGATGTCTGCCCTTATTGACCAAATGCTTATGCTTGCTCGTGCTGACGCCGGAAAGGAACAATGGAACCTGACACCAGTAGATCTCGGCAGGCTCATCAGAAATCTGAGCACAGACATAGATGTTCTCTGCCAGGAAAAGGGGCTCAGCTTCCAATTAGGTCATATGGAGGATCTGGTGGTGAAAGGCGACGAAGCTAGGCTGAGAGGACTGTTTATGAACCTTTTGGATAATGCTGTTAGATATACGCCCAGTCTTGGGACTATTTCTGTCTCGCTTCGCCGTGAAGGACAAATGGTTGTGGTCGCCATTACTGATACAGGGGTTGGCATTCCGGCAGAAGACATACCTTTGATCTTTGAACGTTTCTACCGGGTTGATAAATCCCGCTCGCGTGCTGAAGGAGGCAGTGGCTTGGGTTTAGCGATATGTCGCCATATTGCTGAAGCTCATAGAGGAAAGATAGAAGTGGAAAGCCAGGTGGGAGTGGGGAGCACCTTTTCAGTATGGCTTCCTTTGCAACCCACGTAATTCTGAGCTATATCAGTGGGCATTCCTTGTATTTCGTGTGTAATTTATCTGTGTTATACTGCTAGCTAGAAGGCTAAAGTCTATGCCTAAAAGTCTGAATGTAAACAGCGTCCCGGCTGTAGTCGGCATCGTGGGACCCGTTGTGGTGATTGTGGGAGACCTTGTGGCATCTTCGTCCGTTCCCGGTTACAGCCTGGTGCGCAATTCGGTGAGCAGTTTTGCATTGACCTCTCTGGGCTGGCTGCAGACGATTTGCTTTCTGGCTATGGGCCTACTATGGGAAATTTTTGCGGCTGGCTTGTTCTTCAACGTTCACAAAGCACGAGGGTTCCGCGCCGGTATTGTACTCTTTGCTCTCTGTGGTTTCGTATTAATGTTGATTGCTGCCTTTCATATGGGGCACACCGGGGCTCCACGCATTGATGGAACAATCCATACAATATCATCCTATGGACTTGGCTTGTTGTTCCCCATCGCTATTTTATCGCTAGCTCCCAGTCTTAAAAATACACCAGATTGGAAAAACATCTTCATTTATACAATTATTGCCGGTGTTTTAGCTTTCGCTCTGATATTGGGCGCTTTGTTTGCTGAACAAAGAGGCTGGTTCGGTTTGTATGAACGAATCATAATAATCAATGCACTAGTCTGGGTTGAAGTAGTTGCAATCCACCTTCTTCGTATGCGAATGAGGCAAGAGCCGAAACCTCAACACTCATAAATCAATAGAGGCAACTCTATCTGAAACCGCATTAACAGACCTCATCTTCTAAAATAGCGCTTTACAATTGATGTATTTAATCAGGGTCTATGGTGAAGGCTGTTTCAATATAAGTAAGCGGGAAACGCATGGCACATTATGGGAAGTTATTTGCAGTGAAATATTATTGACATATAAAACATCATAGTGTTATTAATATTATTACCAATAATTGGAGGAAAAAACTATGGAAAAAAGTCGTTCAGTGTTAATCTTGGTAATTCTAAATCTGCTGGGTTTCCTAGGCACTGTTGTAGTCAATGCGCTTGCTACTACTCTCCCCATAAATAACATAACAACCGGCGAACTATCCGACCTGTATCCAAACTTGTTTGTACCAACAGGGTTGACTTTTGCAATCTGGGGACTGATCTATGTATTACTTGGTATCTTCGTTGTATATCAGTTTATGCCTTCTGTTAGAGGAGACACGCAGAAATCTGACTTCATAAAGAGGATCGGGCCGCTGTTCTTTATTTCCTGCCTGGCCAACATCGGCTGGATATATGCCTGGCACTACAAAATTGTTCCACTATCCCTGGTGTTGATGCTGGTTCTTTTGGGAAGCCTGCTGGCAATTTATCTAAGGTTGAAAGTTGGTAAAGCAGAGGCGCCCAAGACTGAGAAATTTCTGGTGCATCTTCCTTTCAGTGTTTACCTCGGATGGATTACCATAGCTACGATTGCCAACACCACCGCTTTACTGGTGAATAACAATTGGAATGCTTTTGGCTTGGGCGAACAATTCTGGGCGGTAGCCGTGATCATCGTTGGTATCGCTATTGCATTATCCGTACTCTTTACACGTAGAGATATCTTTTATTCCCTCGTGGTTGTCTGGGCTCTACTCGGGATATTACTAAAACGGCTTTCGGATACGACAATACCCGATCAAAACGTAGTAATCGTTACGATTGTCGGCCTGGCGCTTATCAGTGGTGGAGTTGTAGCTCAATTGGTGGGAAGAAAGGTGTATTAGCCCCGGCGACCATGCGGTAGCATTTATTAGCGCGGAAGATCTACCCAACAAAATCCGGTATCTAATTCATGGATGCGCTATATTTTTAATGAGGAAGAAATATGGTCGCTTTAAATTCGAGCAGGAGTGTGGAATCAGCTGGGAAAATTAGGGGGAATATCGCTGGTACACCAGTAGCTCAAGATGATTAATGGTGATATCCCCGTAATTTTCATAGTCCATCTTGTTCTTTGGATACTGGGTTTTTTCTTATTGTTCCGTATATCTTATTGTAAGCTCTCTGTTCATAGAAATACGCATAGACCTAGTATCTCCGTAGTCATCCCGGCACGAAATGAGGAACATGCTCTCCCTAATTTGCTTGATTCTCTATCCGCTCAGTTGTCCGGAAAAGATGAAGTAATCGTAGTAGATGATCGTTCGGAGGACAATACTAAAGAGGTTGCAGAAAATAGTGGAGTGAAGGTATTGGAATCTTTACCTACGCCGGAAGGATGGGTTGGTAAAACTTGGGCTTGTTATCAAGGGGCAAGTATAGCCTCTGGAGAAATCCTTGTCTTTCTCGATGCAGATACGGTACTGGAAAAGAATGGACTAAAGAACATGGTAGAAACCTATGTTGAAAAAGACGGCGTACTTTCAATTCAGCCATACCACAGGATGCACGACCTGTATGAGCAATTATCAGCCTTTTTTAACATAATAGTGATGGCCGGTATCGGAGTATTTACCGTCCTGGGTAGACGTATCGAGCCGATAGGGCTTTTTGGGCCGGCGGTAGTCATGAAGAAAAAATATTACGTAGATTCGGGAGGCCATGAAAAAGTGAAGGGTGAGATTCTCGATGATGTGGCTTTAGGGGCAGAGCTCAAAAAGGAAGGCATGGAGCTTAATTGTTTGGGCGGGAAAAATACTATTGATTTCCGTATGTACCCGAACGGTATTAGGGAACTTATCAATGGATGGAGCAAGGGATTTGCCATGGGAGCGGTGAAGACTTCGCCCCCTCTCCTAATCCTGATTGTTCTATGGATAGCGGGCAGTATTGGCACAGCCAGGGGCTTAATCGAAGCGGTAATTGCCACAAATAATGTCCAGATCACTATTTCTGGCATTCTTTATATCTTGTATGCCGCTCAAATCTACTGGATGCTTGTACGAATTGGCAATTTTAAGTTCTATACGGCACTTTTTTACCTTATATCCGTGGCGTTCTTCGTTATAGTTTTTGCCTATTCATTTGTTTGTAGTTTTATAGTCAAGAGCGTCAAATGGAAAGGCAGAGATATAAGCTTGGGGCGTGAGGTTAACAATTAGTGCTACTTAATTTACCTGCACTGCCAACAATCCTGCTTGATATTGCCGTCTGGCTCATTATCCATGTAGGTGTATCTTTTGTGATAACACATATACCGCTCAGTTCATTTAATAATGAGTTTTGGTTGTATGAACAGAAAAAATGGGAAAAGGGCGGGAAGATTTATGTACGAATATTTAGACTGAAAAAGTGGAAGAAAAGGTTACCGGATGGTGCTGCGTTGTTTAAAACAGGGTTCCGAAAAAAACATCTCACGGGACGTGATGATATTTATCTTGATAGTTTCATCAGAGAAACATGCCGGGCGGAGCTTGCCCACTGGATAATGTTATTAATAAGCCCGGTATTCTTCATGTGGAATATATGGTGGGTTGGCATTGTAATGATAATATATGCCGTGTTGGCAAACTTGCCCTGTATCGTAATACAACGATACAACAGAATAAGATTGAAAAGAGTCCATGTCAGGATAACGACTTTGCCCGTCTGAAGTGCCGACTGTAGTTTATATTCATTAGATAGGAGTGAACAATGGCCTATGTAGATAGCGTGATAGATAAACTAAAGAGCAAGGCTCAACCGGAGAACTTGGAGGGAATGACCAGATATGGAATCCCGCCGGAATACAGACTATGCATCCCGGTTCCTGAGCTGAGAAAACTGGCTAAGGAGATTGGGAGAGACCACAAACTGGCACTTGATTTGTGGAGACGTGGCATAGGTGAAGCAAGGATTCTGGCAACGATGGTCGATGAACCGGACAAACTGACTGAAGAGCAGATGGAGGACTGGGTAAAGGATATTAATTCATGGGATATCTGCGATCAGGTGTGCATGAATCTTTTTAGCAAGAACCAATTAGCCTGGAAAAAAATTGTGGATTGGTCTGAACGGGAAGAGGAGTTTGTTAAGCGGACCGCCTTTTCGCTGATAGCCTGTCTGGCATGGAACGACAAAAAGGCCAGTGATAATGAATTCCTTGAATTGCTACATGTTATAGTGAGAGAGGCAACGGACGAGCGTAACTTCGTCAAGAAAGCGGTAAACTGGGCTCTTAGGAACATCGGTAAACGGAATCTCAATCTGAACAAAGCCGCAATAAATACCGCAAAGGAGATCCAACAACTCGCTTCCAAAGCTGCTCGCTGGATTGCTTCTGATGCTATTAGAGAACTTGAAAGTGACGCAGTGCAAAATAGGCTTAGGAAATAAACATCAGACCATATTGTCTATCTTAAGCAATTGACAGTCGTATATTATATCGTGGTATCAAAATATGGATTGTTGCTTCTACTCTATTCAGTATGGCTTGAATATAGTACATAATAACTATTGACTATTACCCTGATAGCAATATAATAGCTTACATGGAACTATTGACGCGCGGTAGACAGGCTGAAACAGACTACTACGCAATCCTGGGGGTTGATCCGAATGCCAACACGGAGGAAATCAAAAGGGCATACCACAGGATGGCTTTTCAATACCACCCTGACAGGCATCACGATAGCGAGGAAGCCCATATAAGAATGAAAGAGCTTAATGAGATTTGTGCTATCTTGACTGACCCGATTAAACGAAGAGAGTACGATATTCCTCGCGGATATGGTATCAGAGTGCCGAAATTCAGGAGAGGCAATAAAGTGAGGATTAATATGAATTCCCCTTCATCGTATAGAGGTTACATTGGGGTAGTGGATGGAGAACCTACTAAGGATACCTTTCGCTTCTGGTACAGGGTGAAAATCGAGGCGAGAGGCTTGACGAACGTGGGTCGCTTCGCTGAAGAAGAACTTGAAAAAGCGCAAGATTAGCAGCTAGATTGAGAACTTGATATTCGGAACGAATAGTTATCAGCCGTACAAGTGTATAGCTTTGTGGTTGTAGTTTGAGATTCCAGGTCATTACCAGCAAGTGATAACAGCCGCTGCTTAAAAATTGGCAGAGTTTTTCTCCTTTTTATAATTCGGTACCAGTCCCCGTAGCAATAGATTCCCTGGAAGATAATGGCAGAGAGGAAGCCGAAAGAGATTTCAGGTGCCATGATGTAAAAACCTTTCGCAAAACATACTCCGCCGATAATCAAAGCAATGCACCAGTGGTGCACGTGGAACTGATAGTTCCTCCAGGGGATGATTATTGACCTGACGATTCCCTGTTTACCGTCTGTCCGACCACTGAGATACTTGGTAACGATGAACGCGATAATCCAGGTCTTATAGCAGAGAACACCGCAGAGGCAAAACCCTACAAGCACGCTGATGAGGACTATCTTTTTCCTCATTCCACCGTTCATATTATAATTCAAAAAAGTATGAAAAGTCCATTTGATATTGTTATCCTTTCGCCGATATCAGAGAAACCCGGCAAGCTTTACAATGGACGTTTACAGCCATATAATTGGAGAGAATCAGGTAATGACACGGATTTGCCATCCATAATAAGAATCCAGTAGAAAAATAACGCTTTTTTGGAGCTAGCTAAGAGTAGACATAAGCTCGGGTAATAATTAAAATTCAACTTCGATGCCAGCGTAGCTCAGGGGTAGAGCAGCGGTTTCGTAAACCGCCGGTCGTCGGTTCGAATCCGACCGCTGGCTGGGGGTAATATGAGCAAATTTGTCGATAAATTGCAGGACCTTTCTAAGTCTTCAACCACACCCATAGGTTTTCGTACTTCCGTTTCTGAATTGAAAAGGTCGGCAATGCTGTTAATTGCAGGACTGTCCGGTACGAAGATAAATGAAGCCAAAATGGTAGCTAACGGGAATGCCAATGCTGGGTTGATATGGGACGAGGGCTCGAGCACCAAAGTTGCTGGGCAAATGGTCAAAGCTTTAGGTGATATTCCTCTGGGGGTGGTAGTGAAAGGCATGAGTCAAGAAAAAATAGATGAGCTTGTGAGCGTTGGGTGTGACTTTATAGTTTTTGACATAAGTATGACTGCCTTAATATTACAAAAAGAAGGAGTAGGCAAATTTTTAATGATAGAGCCTTCATTGGACCAGGGTTTTGTTAGGGCTATTAATAGCCTTGACATAGACGGTGTGTTTATCAGTAATAAAAATGAAGACCATTTCATTGCTGTCGAACATTTGCTTATTTATAGAAGATTCGTCGAAATATTAGAAAAACCGGTTATTATGACTTTGCCCTCTTTGGTCACTAAAGGTGAGTTAACTAATTTATGGAAAGCCGGTGTAGTGGGCTTAGTCTCTAGCTTGAGGCAGTCAGGGGAGTCACTAGGAGAGCTGGAAAAGATGATTAGCGAACTACCTGGAAAAGTCAGAGGTCGCCGTACCAAAGCTGATGTGAAGCTCCCTCCTTATCACGGATCTGATGTTGGGGATGAGAATGAGGAAGAAGAGGAAATTTAGGCCGGATCCGGTTTTACCCAGAGAAAATCATGGAGACAAGCCTGGGCTTATTTTTATTATCAGCGGCGGGAATTTCCCTTACTGGCGTTATGTTGCCCGGACCAATGACTGCGGCTACCATAGCCAAGGGTTATAGTGACCGACATGCTGGTATCCGGATTGCTGCTGGTCATGCTGTTATAGAGATACCTCTCATAGCTGTAATGGCTACAATCTATTTCAGGTCGGGGAGTTTGGCAAGCTCTCCTCAGGTAGAAACGGTCATATATCTCGTGGGTGGTATGATGCTGCTTTATCTTGGGTTCCGAATGTTCCGAGCCAATCGTGTGGCACCTGGTGTAGTAGGTGGTCTCCCGGCCAGCTCTTTCGTAACAGGCATGGTGATAACGGGGACTAATCCGTCTTTTTATCTATGGTGGGTGACTGCGGGTGCAATCTTAATAGCAGGTGCTGCCAGGTTCGGGTTTATAGGTATTATTCTACTTGCTGTAGTACATTTGCCCAGTGATTTCGTGTGGAGTGAATTTCTTTCTGTAGGTACATTCGAGTCAAGGCGGTGGTGGACGCAGAGAGTGCAAAGGATTGTGTTCAGTGTTTGTGCTTTAATTCTAGTCGGTTTTGGTATCTGGTTTTGTATTTCTGCGTTTCTGTAAATTCAAGGGACATTCTGGATTGCCTGTAAGTATTTCCCTTCAGTTTTAATAGATGGAGCAATGACCATCTTAACTTTGTGCATCTCTTGAATTGTTCGGGCGCTGCATACTCCCATGCTAGTGCGTAGAGCGCCAATTAAGTTTTGAGTGCCGTTTGTAACAGCGGTAGGCCCGAGGAGAATCTGCTCTAATGAAGCAGTAGTGCCCACTTTAACACGTGTACCTCGAGGCAATACTGGATGTGAATGGGCCATGCCCCAGTGATAACCTTTTCCTGGCGCTTCTGTTGCTTGAGCTAAAGGTGAGCCAATCATAACGGCATCTGCACCAGCAGCGAATGCCTTGCATAAATCTCCACCAGTGCGAATACCTCCATCTGTTATCACTGCTACATATTTATCACTTTCTTTGAAATATGTTTCTCTAGCGGCTGCACAATTCAGAGTAGCAGTTATTTGGGGAACTCCGACGCCAATAACTTCTCTCGTGGTACAGGCAGCCCCGGGTCCTACACCAACCAGGATGCCATCGACTCCCGTTCTCATTAACTCTAATGCTGCATTATAGCTACAACAATTACCTACTATGATAGGCAAGAACATTTGCTGGCATAACTCAGGTATGATAAGTCCTCGATAGCTCTTTGAGATGTGCCTGGCCGTGGTGACAGTGGATTGCACGACGAGTATATCCATTCCAGCATCCTTAGCTATCGGAGCTAATCGTTTAGTATTAGCTGGCGTTATAGATACAGCACAAATAGTCCCAGCCTGTTTTATTGCTCCTATGCGTAAGCTAATCAAATTTTCCTTAACAGGCTCGGAGTAAACTTTTTGAAGTAGGGAAGTGACCTCTTTCTCAGGCGTTTGGGCAATTTGGTCCAGAACTTCGTCGGGGTTTTCATACCTCGTCTGTATACCTTCTAAATTAAGGACGGCTAATCCTCCAAGTTTGTTGAATTTAATGGCAAATGCTGGATCGACAATAGCATCCATAGCTGAGGCTAAAATCGGGATGGACAAGGTGTAGTTTTTTACGGTAAAGTCTATGTTAGTTTGGTCAGGATTAATCGTAACGTCTCCGGGGACGAGCGCAACCTCATCAAATCCATAAGCGCGTTCCATCTCTTTGAACTTAGAATGAGTCATTTTTCTTTACTCGATAGAAATTGCCACCAACTATACATGCACGGCATCCTAAAGTCAAGATAACTTGTAGATAAAATTATAGCTATTAGGTATAATTTTAGGTCATGTCAGTGCTTTATGTCATTGCTACTCCTATTGGTAATCTGGAGGATATTTCACTGCGAGCCTTGCGCCTTTTACAGGAGGTGAAACTAATTGCTGCTGAGGATACACGTACTACACGCCATTTGCTTAGTGCCCATGATATAAAAACGCCATTGACAAGTTATCATGAGCATAGTAAAAGAACCAAACTTGATTATTTACTTAATTATTTGGAGCAAGAAGATCTGGTACTAGTTTCGGAAGCTGGCACGCCAGGGCTAAGTGATCCCGGTTATGATCTCATAGTTGCTGCTATTGAGCGTGGAGTTTCTGTGGTACCGATTCCGGGTGCCTCGGCAGTGATTACCGCCTTGGTAGTATCAGGGTTACCGACCGACCAATTTATTTACGTTGGGTTTTTACCCCGCCGCAAAGGACAGAGGCAACGTATTCTGAACTCAATAGTCGAAGGGCCAAGGACAATAGTGGCTTTCGAGACACCCCATCGCCTTAATGAAGCGTTGGAAGATATAGAGGAAATTCTAGGCAACAGAAGAATATCCGTTTGTCGAGAGCTAACAAAGATCCACGAAGAAATTTTCAGGGGAAGAGTAAGTCAGGCTAGAGAATATTTTATAGAACCAAGGGGAGAATTTACTTTGGTGGTTGAGGGTAAGACTCGTGCTTGGTTGAAATTTAAAGAAAGGAGCTAAAATGCGTCGTGGTTGTATTGCTACGGGAAAAGTGGAATGCAGTGGTTGTCAACGTCCTATTAAATATGGAGAACGCTACCTTATAATGGATGGAGAAGGAGATGAAAAGCAACGATTCTGTATTGATTGTTGCCTGAGCAATGGGTATATTTCATATGAAAATGAGAAAGGACAGCAAATAATTACATTTCTTCCCAAGGAATAAATAATATCAATTTGGCATGCAGAAGCTTCAGTTCATAACAATGGCACATAGCAATTAATGAGTAACAAAAAGTTGACTTTTTGAGGAAAAATTTGAACGAGCATATTCTTATCGGTGTTGGCTGGCCTTATGCCAATGGTCCTCTACATCTGGGACATATTGCAGGTGCTTATCTACCAGCCGATATTTTTGCACGTTATCACCGCCTCAAGGGAAATGAAGTGCTGATGGTTTCCGGTAGCGATCAGCACGGTACGCCCATTACAATTCGTGCTGAACAAGAATCTACCGCGCCACAAAAAATAGCAAATAAATATCATCAACAGTTCCTCGATTGTTGGGAAAAATTAGGTATATCCTTTGACTTATTTACTTCCACTGGCACTCCAAATCATACGCAAGTTACTCATGATATATTTCTTACTTTGCTTGATAAGGACTATATTTACAGAGAGAATACACTGCAAGCTTACTGCCCTAAGTGCCAGAGGTTCCTCCCCGACCGCTATCTCGAAGGTACTTGTCCATACTGTGGCTTTACTGAAGCAAGAGGTGATGAATGCGATGAGTGTGGTAAACCTTTAAATCCAGCGGACCTCAAGGATATTCGATGTCGCCTTTGTTCTACTCCGCCTCAGTTCAAATCTTCGGAGCATTTCTTTTTACGCCTTTCTTCTTTTCAGGATAAATTAACTGAATGGATAAAAGAGCAGACTCATTGGCGACGTAACGTGCTCAGCACAACGTGGAAATTTTTGGATGAAGGATTAAGGGATAGGGCAATTACCCGTGATTTAGATTGGGGAGTAGTGGTACCGCAACCAGGCTTTGAGCGTAAACGTATCTATGTATGGATTGAGGCAGTTATAGGTTATCTATCAGCGAGCAAGGAATGGGCAAAATCGCAGGGAGACGATACAGGCTGGCAAGCTTTCTGGAGAGACAATGCAAGGAGTTACTATTTCATTGGCAAGGATAATATATTTTTCCATACCATTATTTGGCCAGCAATATTGATGGGATATGGTAATCTTAATCTTCCTTATGATGTTCCAGGCAATGAATTTCTGACTATAGAAGGTAAAAAGCTTTCTACTAGCCGTAATTGGGCAATCTGGCTACATGATTATCTTGAACGGTATGACCCCGATCCATTGAGGTATATTTTAGCAATCAATATGCCTGAGACCGGGGACAGCGATTTTTCCTGGCATGAATTCCTCCGTCGTAATAATAACGAGTTGGTAGCCACTTACGGTAATTTGGCTCATCGTGTTCTCACTTTTGCTTATCGCAATTTCGATGGGGCTGTGCCCGCGCCCGGTGAATTGGATGAACATAGCCAGGGCTTGCTTAATGAGGCTGAAGTCAACTTAGATACTGTAGACACGTTACTTTACCGTTGTGAATTCAAAGGTGCCATCAAAGCAGCTATGAGTCTAGCTCAGGAAGCTAATCGTTATCTTGACGAACAAGCTCCGTGGAAGATTATTAAAACAGATCGAGAGGGTTCGGCTAAATCCATTTATACTGTTCTTTCCGTGCTGACAGCATTGAAAACTGTTTTCTATTCTTTCCTTCCTTTCAGTTCCGAGAAGCTTCATTACTTTCTTGGATTTGACGGCAGTGTGGAGGAACAGGGTTGGAAAATTCAGTTTTTGCCTCCGGGGCAGAAAATTCGCCAGCCACAACCGCTGTTTGCTAAGTTAGATGAAGATATTGTTACTGAAGAAACAAGCCGACTGGGCGCACTAAAAGAAAATCAAGAAATTTGAACCTTGTCTTGACACTTGCTTTTGTGACTTAGCCGGGACTTGGCTGGGGTGTTAAGCCTTTAAATATTTTATCAAGATCAGGTTCATCCAGGGTTTCATGAGCTATAAGCTCTTCAGCTAGCTGTTTTAGTTTCTTCTTGTTTGCGGTTAGAATTTTCTTGGCGTTCCTGTAGGCTCGCTGGATAATCGCGTGCACCTCTTCATCAATTTCGTCGGCTATTTTATCGCCATAATCTCTTTGTTCGCTTATCTCGCGACCTAGAAAGACAAGTTCTTGCCTTTGCCCAAAGATTCGCGGACCCAATTTCTCACTCATTCCATACTCAGTGACCATTTTTCTGGCTAGCTTGGTTGCTTGCTCCAAGTCGTTTTGGGCACCTGTAGTAACATCACCGAAGGTGATTTCCTCGGCAACACGTCCGCCCAAGAGTACTGCTAAGCCGTCATTGAACTGAGACTTAGTCCATAAATAACGGTCTTCGGCCGGTAACAGGCGCGTCCAGCCGCCAATCATCCTTCGAGGAACAATAGAAATCTTATGCACAGGATCGGCATTGGGTAACAGCCTGGCAGTCAGGGCATGGCCACTTTCGTGGTAAGCAGTTATTTCCTTCTCCTTTGGGCTTATTACACGGCTTTTCCTTTCCGGTCCAGCCATCGTGCGGTCAGCGGCATCCTCAAGCTCCTTTAAGGTGATATCTTTGCGATTGTGCCGGGCAGCCAGGATGGCTGATTCGTTGATCAGATTAGCTAAGTCAGCGCCACTAAAACCCGGAGTTTCCTTAGCAATAGTCCCAAGGTCGGATAGATTAGCCAGAGGTTTCCCTTTAGCGTGTACCTCTAGAATAGCTTTACGCCCTTTTATGTCGGGTAGATCGATAACGATGTGGCGATCGAAACGACCGGGGCGTAACAGGGCTGGATCAAGTATGTCGGGGCGATTGGTGGCAGCCACGATGATGATGTTAACACCGGTATCGAAGCCATCCATCTCAGCTAGAATTTGATTTAGAGTTTGCTCCCGCTCGTCGTGTCCCCCACCTAAACCAGCACCACGGTGTCGACCAACTGCATCGATTTCATCAATAAATATAAGGCATGGTGCGTTACGCTTGGCTTGTTCAAATAGATCTCTGACCCTGGCGGCACCCACACCCACGAACATTTCCACAAATTCGCTACCACTAATAGAATAGAAGGGCACCTTGGCCTCTCCAGCTATAGCTTTTGCCAGTAAAGTCTTACCTGTTCCCGGTGGTCCTACCAGGAGGACTCCTCGAGGTACGCGTCCCCCAAGTGCTTGGAATTTCTGGGGCGATTTTAGGAATTCCACTACTTCTTGAACCTCTTCTTTGGCCTCTTCAGCTCCGGCTACATCGGCGAAAGTCACATCGGGCTTCTTGTCCAGACTTAATCGAGCACGACTTTTACTGAAATTGAAGGCTTGCGTGCCAGCACCGCGAGCGGCACGAAAGAATAAGAAATAAAATAGCGCCCCAAGTAGCACAATGGGTAGAATGACTGTTAGTGCTATAGTACCCCAATCAACACCACTTGGTTTGACGTCGATTCTTATTCCTTCTGATCCCAGGTTTACCCCTTGTTGTTCCAGGTAATTGCGCAGGGCATCAGTATCACCAATAAATGCCGTTGTAATTGTGGTTGTTTCCCCAGTTAAACCCTCCAACGTATCACCATTTTGTAAAATGGTATCAATTTGCCCTTGCTTGGCTCTATTAATAAAATCGGATAAGGTTACTGCCTCCGGCTTATCACGGGGCATGGAGACGATTACGAGAGCAATTATCACTGCCAGAAGTAGCAGGTAAAAAAATCCGCTACGCCACCATTTTATTTGCATATCTTTATCCTCGTTTCAATTATAGCAAATATATTACAGGCTGAAAAATTTAACTCCCAGATTTACTAGTATATGGTATTACAGTAGATTTCTAATATCGGGTTCATTATATGCAAAATATACATGGCAAGAATGGCTTGGTCAAATGTTGGCATAAGTGGTATAATACGAATGGAGGTCACAGCCTTTCTGGAAGCGGAAAAAATAGCGCGCTTAGCTACCGAAGTTGCTTCTGAGAAGCAAGCAATGGATATCTCTATGCTAGATGTCAGCGCTTTGTGCTCTTTCGCGGATTTCTTTGTTATTTGCACTGGCGATACTAAGCGGCATATTGAAGCTATCTGGCAGAGCATTAACGAAGCATTAAAAACTAAGGGCGTTATACCTCATCACAATGAAGGGACTCCTGATTCAGGTTGGATGCTTGGTGATTTTGGTTCGGTTATTGTTCATATCTTTGCCCCGTTAGAGCGCGATTATTATCAACTGGATAAATTGTGGGACAAAGCGATTCCTGTAGTTAGAATTCAATAGAGCCAGGTATCTAGTTCACGGTCATATTCTAAAATTTCCTCTTTTTGAAAGAATAATTCTATTTCCTTTGATGCATTTTCCAGTGAATCAGAGCCATGTACTAAGTTATGGCCAATATCAATACCGAAGTCGCCTCTGATAGTGCCACTACGGGCTTTGACAGGATCAGTTTCTCCCATCACTTGTCTTATTATTTCCACTGTGTTTTTGCCTTGGAACACGGCGGCGATAATTGGGCCAGAAGTAATGAAGTTTATCAAATCATCGAAGAAAGCCTTGCCTTTATGAACAGCATAGTGGCGTTGGGCTAACTTCTTATCCATCTGCAGCATCTTCATAGCTATGATCTTAAGCCCCTTCTCTTCCAGACGAGAGATGATTTCACCAGCCAATCCTCGTTGTATAGCATCAGGTTTAACTAGAACTAAACTTCTCTCCATGACTTTACTCTCCTTTTTTACCTTGGCTCCTTCTTAAATCCTAATAAGCAGGGTGATTAAATCCACGTTTTCTAAAGATTTAACTATTTTGTCTGCTTGTTCCAGCTTTTGTAGCGGTTGTGTGTTAGTTATGGCTAAGCATTTCATGCCCGCAGCCTTGGCTGCTTTGACCCCCAGTGGGGAATCTTCAATTACTACACAATCTTTGGGTACTACCTCTAATTTTTTGGTAGCTGAAAGATATATCTGGGGACTGGGTTTACTTTCAGATACTTCTTGACCAAAAACAACACAATTAAAAATATCTCTCAGATTAAGCTCGCTAAGGACTAGGTCAATGTTATCCTTGGGTGCTGAGGAGACTAATCCCAGTTTGAAATTACCCTTCTTTATATCGTTCAACAGTCTTATTACCCCGGGAAATGGCTTGATATTTCCTGTTGCTCTCCGTCGAAAATTTTCTTCCTTCTCCTCTAATATTATTTTGACATCACTTTCTGATAATTCTCTACCCATGATTGTGCCGACTATGAAGTCATTTCTGGTACCAAATAGTACGTTAAAGGCTTCTTTGGTGAGTTCTATTCCCCTTTTTGCAAAGGTCTCCTGCCAGGCAGCGAAGTGGAAGTGATAGGAATCTGCAATAACGCCGTCCATGTCCCAGAGGATTGTCCTTTTCGACTGTCTCCAGACGTAGAATAAGAAGTTGCCATCGACTATGATTGTATCGTCCTTGAGAGTGAGTACTCCTTTAGTTTCCACGAGCCGCTTTGTCAGTTTTGTGACCCACGCAGAGGCTTTGATTGGCTCATTGATAGGTGCTACCTGTTTAAATCTTATCTCGCTCTTGGCAGTGACGCCAAGCTCGATCCCATGACAAAGCATCGCGTATGCAGTTACTTCGTCGAGTAGGGTATATAGAATGCCGCCATGAATCACGTTGTCCCAACCTTGATGAAATTTTCCGGCAGTAAATTCCGCAGTGACTTTGTTGCCGTCCTGAACAGGTTTCAATTTCAACCCTATAGGATTCTCCTGGCTACAGGCAAAACAAAACCTTGCGGTATTTTCGACATCTAATTTGGGCATTTCCATTTCTGGGTACTCTTTGCTCTAACTTTGGTTGATAAAAAGGGAACTCTATCCCTACCCTTGGTTATATGAGGAGGGCGGAGGTATAATGGCTGCAGCGTGATGGGGTCATCCCGTTCCCCTTTATTCAATTTCTGCCAACCTAATATTATTAATGAGTTGACTCTACATATACCATTATTTCGGGTAATTATTGCGTGCTTGCCTAGGTTTAGCTGTATTTCATTTACTATATCCGGGGGATTTTCACCACAAAAAAGTGTTTTCTGCTTAATTCGATGAAGCAAAGCTTTAACAGTGGTTAGATTTTCTAGTTCCAGACATTGCCATTCATTATCCTTATGCCGATAAAGGGCAGTGGCTATTTCCTCTCGACCAGCCTTATGAATAGGGCGCAGAGGGAGTCCCGTAAATGCAAAGGGATAAGCTTCACTCTCCAAAGTACTTACACCAAGCAAGGGAATATCCAGAGCAGAAGACAATCCTTTAGCAGTGCTTATGCCTACTCGAAGACCATTGAAGCTACCTGGACCTTTAGCTACAATAATTGCGTCTACAGAACCTAGCTCTACCTTGGCTTGTTGTAGCAGGTAAACCAAATTAGGTAACAATTCTGTTGTATGGTTTCGTGCTGTTTGCCAAGTTAGCGAAACCAATAATTCACCTCTATGAGATAAAGCAACACTGGTGATACTGGACGAAGTGTCTATTGCTAATTCCATATTAGAACTCTAATTAATAAACTTTAGAAAAATACCTCAAAATGTAATGAGTAAAAAGTAACGGCACAAAATTTAAAGTTTTAGCATTTGGTATACAGAGCCTCAATGTCCTCCTTTTTTTTGAGTTGTCTTACTAATTCATAGTAATGCTCGCCCTGGGGTTTCAACCAAATAAGCCGTCCTGTCTCGGAAGCAGGGGTATAGTGTATGGTGATAAGCAAATTATCACGAGGTACTACATGCGGTCCATTCTCTGCCCATTCAATTACACAGACTCCGTCACCATGAAAATACTCCTCCAGTCCTAATGCAGCAATTTCTTCAATATTATTAAGGCGATAAAAATCAATGTGGTATAGGGGAAGTCGGCCATGATACTCTCTAAGGATAACGAAAGAGGGACTGAAGGCATATTCTTCTACATTCAGTCCGCGAGCGATCCCTTGGACAAGACAAGTTTTACCCGCGCCTAACTCACCTACGAGAAGAAAAACATCAGCTTTTTGAGCTATTTCCCCTAGGTAGCTACCCAAAAGTTGAGTTTGTTCAGGGCTATCCGAATTTAGCTTCAGGCACTCCGCGCTAGAAATGTTCCCAGCCCCCTTTTTTATAAGGAATAGTGTTTCCATTGCTATCCACTACGGTTACTCGTTTTGGCAATTTTTCTTTTGTTATGTCACCGATTACAGTTACCCGGCAGTCCAAGGCTTGCTTGACCCGGGCAATAGTGGCCTCATCAGCGGTAAAAAGAAGCTCATAATCTTCTCCCCCAGATAGAGCCAGTTCCTGATAGTTAGGGAAAATTTTTGTAACTGCAGGGTGTACCGGTACGCTCTCTATCTTTATCTTGGCGTAGACTTTGCTGAATTCACATATATGGTCAAGGTCAGCAATGAGACCATCGCTTATATCTATAGCGGTTTTAACCCCTTGTTTGACTAAGATTTGACCCTCTTTAACTTTTGGCATGGGTCTCAAGTGAGCTCGTCTCAGAACATCGTGTAGTTTAGGATCTGAGATGGTTTTTCCTTTGAACATTTCGAGGCCAGCCGCCGATAATCCCAGATATCCTGTGACAGCAATCTGGTCGCCAGGGGAAGCTGTTGACCTCTTAAGTATGACATCGCTTTTGGAGCAGCCTATGACTGTAACAGTGATAATTGCAATGGGAGCAGTAGCTACATTACCTCCAACTATGGCCACTCGTAATTCCCTGGCCAGATGCACCATGCCGTTAGTAAATTTGGAGATATCTTCCACCTCCAATTCGCCAGGTAGTGCCAGAGCCAACAATGCGTACTTGGGGATACCACCCATAGCAGCTATATCGCTTAGATTTACAGCAAGTGCTTTCCAACCCAATTCTTCCCAGCTAATGATATCCAGGTTAAAATGTATATCCTGGACCAGGGTATCCGTAGTAGCTAACTGTAATTGATTGTTACCTTGCCAAGCGGCGGCATCATCGCCAATGCCCAATATAACTTCTTGCCACGGAGTACGTCTAAAATTTTCGTATCTGGTGATATTGCTGTGTATGAGATTGATCAGACCAAATTCTCCCAACTCAGATACTTTCATCGCTAGAATTATAACACTGGCTTAATTTAACATTCTAGCTGTTACGTATAATAGACGGATATATCACTAGTCTAGTTGTCATTTTATTCAATGTGGTATAAAATCTAGAGATGCGCGATTATGAACTAGTAGCTTTAATTAATCCCGAAGTTGATGAAGAGGGAGTATCCAAAATTGTAGACAAATTGTCTCAATCCATTGATAGCCGTGGTGGGGTCGTGGAAGATGCTAAGAAATGGGGCAAAAGAAAATTGGCTTACCCTATCAGGAGATTCATGGAAGCTGATTATGTTCTAGCTCGCTTTAAGCTAACACCGAAATCGGTTAAGGAACTTGAAGGAGAAATTAGCGCTTTGGGGGATATTTTGCGATATCTTGTGGTAAAGGTTGAAGATTAATATGGCGAGCTTAAATAAAATAACGCTGATCGGCAATGTAGGTAGTGACCCTGAGATGCGGTATACGCCCAATGGGAAAGCGGTTACCTCTTTCCGCATGGCTACTAATTATCGTTATAGTGGTCCTGATGGGGAACGGAGGGAGGAAACAGAATGGTTTAGAGTTAGCGTTTGGGGTAAGCAAGCTGAAAGCTGTAATCAATTCTTATCTAAGGGGAGACGAGTCTATGTTGAGGGGAGATTACGTTCTCGCAATTGGGAAGGGCAAGATGGACAGATGCGTACTAGCCTCGAAGTGTCTGCAAACAGAGTAATTTTCCTGGACAGGACAACTCCAGGGTCACTTCCCGAAGAAGGGGAGCTTGAGCCCGAAGATCTACCCTTCGATTAAAATAAAGGAGAAAAAGATTTGGCTAATCCTAGAAGAACAAGAGGTACGAGGAACTTCATGACCAGGCCAGCCATCTGTCCATTTTGTAAGGGACAGATGAAAATTGACTATAAAGATGTTCCTATGTTATCTCGCTATGTTTCCAATCAGGGTAAAATTGTGTCGCGTCGGAGGAGTAGAACATGTGCTAAACATCAGAGGAGCTTAGCACAAGCTATAAAGAGAGCTCGTTATCTCGCTATGTTACCTTATGCGCCAACTCATATCTGGAAAACAGGAGGCGTCGGCCTATCCCGTTCGACAGTTTGAAGAAATGCCAAAACGAACATATCAACCTAAAAGAATTTCCCGGAGGCGCAGCTT
>Ga0180438_10002944_pt1 | contig 26632 bp, 26 predicted proteins | sample SS_ome_12_FD_132455 | JGI IMG/M metagenome (GOLD analysis project Ga0180438, IMG submission 132455) | Hypersaline lake sediment archaeal communities from the Salton Sea, California, USA - SS_3_D_2 metaG | ecosystem: Environmental > Aquatic > Non-marine Saline and Alkaline > Hypersaline >... | reverse complement strand
GTCAAGTCAAACTGCTCGAACTCAACGCCCATGCGGCTAAGCTGTTTCTTCAGCATCCCGGTGTAGATCTGCATAAGAAGCGTGGTCACAATGGTATAGTAGGAAACCTGTTCCACGAGCGAGTAAAGCCTGTCAATCTCACTCAGGAGTTCTTGCTGGCTCAACTGGTCGAGTTGGTCTGTTCGAAAGGTCTCGAACTGCTCGCTGGCGACGGCGAGAAATGCGTCGGCGCTGGGAGAAATCCTCAATTTTCCTAAAGCAAATGAGATCATTCTCGGCAGGAGCGAGTAAGTTTTTCTGCTGGGTTTGAAAGAGGGTTTTTCCGGACCTACCGCTTCAATGCCCATCATCAACTCAATCGTCTCGCGAGGTAACCCCAACAGTTCCAGGATGTGGCCGATGGCTCCCATATTGTAGTAGATCCGATAGTAGAACGCTCTGGCCAGGCTGCCGGGATCGATGTCGTTCGGTCCAATCAGCTCGCTGAAGATCTTAACCCAGGAGCGGGCGGGGATAAGGCCGATGTCAGATACCACGGGTTTGAGGACACCAGGCGACATCTCCTTTGATATGCGATTGGAATAGATATTAATATCTATGGACGTGATCTCTCGTAACTGAACCCAATGGATGGAGCGCCCGTCATATACCCACTCCAGGTCAACGGGCTGGCCGTAGGCCTTGGCAATAGCTTTGGTCTGACTGACAACCTCCTGGATGAGATCAAGTTCAATATCTGCTTGATCTGGCTCTTGGACCCAGTTACCCCATTTGTTAATCCAGCGCTGCGGGGTTATACCTTGCTGTACGAGGGCTTCACCGCTGCCTCTGACAGCCTCCACAATAGTCTCGTCCAACCCGGTAATAGGGTTTTTGCTGAATGAGACACCTGAAACGTGAGGGGGGATCATCTCCTGGATGATGACGGCCATCCTGAGATCACCCGGTTCTATACTGTTCCTTTTCAAATACGTTTCGACACCTGGCGACTGCGTCGTCGCCCAAATCCCCCATATCCCTTGCAGCACATCATCGATGCCCCGCGTGTCTAGAATGGTTTTGAACTGGCCGGCGAAGGAATGCTCCAGGGTGTCTTCTACGTTGGCTGAGGAGCGAACGGCGTAGCGTTGATTTGGTTCAAGTAGTTCTGATAACTCAGATCGGATCAGGTCGATTAAGGTAGGATCGTCCTCGAGGTATCTTGAGTAGGCATCCCAATTGCAAACGTATGTTACTGGGGTTTGAAATCCCTTCGCAGTCAAGTAACTCAGTCTCTGGGCCTTGTTGCCGAGATTACGGGCTTGTTTCGCGTGCTTGAGGTCAAGAACGTATTGTGTCGGCATTCGTCGCTCCTATCCCTGGCAAAATCTATGCCGTATACCTACACGACAGGCTACTACTCAGGCCAGTCCAGGTGCAACGCACTTCAGTCGGAAAATCAGCCATCAATACGGCAAATCCAGCCCAGAATTCGTGTAAGCAAGTGCGTTGCACCTTTTGGCTGAGTAGTTGCCACGACAGGCTTTTAAGGGTTTCCTCGATCTGGTAGGTTCAAAGCGGCTGGCACCGAGGTGACGCTCAATTCCATAACAGGAGCAGGACGCCTCAGCAACTGGCGCACTCCCTCCCGCAGCGCACCACCCAGCAGCGTTGCCGGCCCCAGAAGATTGATATCCAGGCCCGTGCGGCTGTCCGTGGCGTCGGATGCAATCCAAAGCGCCTTGCGAGCCGCCACCTCGGGGGGCTTGGCCCACATACGCATGACGGTCTCCAGCATGTTTGCGCGCTCTTCGTAGCCGGCGATGACCCGGAATTTGCGTAGTAGGTCTGTGTCTACCAGTCCGGGGTTAAATGTGTACATACCGACCCCGCTGTCTTTGTACTCCTTGGCTAATGCTATGGTAAAGCTGCGCAGCCACGCTTTGCTGGCGGCATAGGCATTCCCGTAAGGCACTGGCTGCCGTGCGCCCCGGCCCAGCACATTTATCAGCTTGCCTTTATCCTGTGATAGGAAGTGTCTCAGGGCGACCAGTGAACCGTGGTATGCGCCGAGGATATTGGTCTGTATGACCTGGGTGATCTCCTCCGGTGGCACGTGGATGGTAGGGCCGTGGGTGGCTGAGAGCCCAGCGTTGTTGACCCATACGTCCAAACGTCCGAAGGTATTCAAGGCGTGTTCCGCCAGCGCTTCCACCTGGGGCAGATGCGCCACGTCGCACGGCTGTCCGCTGGCTTGCAGTCCCTCGTTTTTCAGGCTAATCACTGCTTGCTCTACCGAGGTAGGCGTTCGCGAGGCAACAACGACGGCTGCCCCTTCATGGGCATAGGCCTGGGCGATGGCTAACCCCAAGCCGCGCGTGCCACCAGTGATCACGGCAACTTTAGATCTCAGAAGGCCTGAATTCATCATCGAACTCCTTTGTTGTTACGATGGTCTGGCGCAGACAGCTAATCTCAGTTTTGATAGTGATAGCGATCGGCTCCACATTTCTGCTTGTGTCATCCTGCCAGGCCAACGCTGTTGCTAGACCGGGAAAGGAACACGCCTAAGGGGGGAATAATCGTCGGAGAGCCATACCATCATAAGGCGATCAGGCCCCAAAAAAGTGATAGCCCCGACACGCACAAGTTTACAAGAGGATAGGCCATTTGTCAAGACTTTCACGAGTAATAGCATGAAACATGTAGAAGTTGTCTTGATTTCTGGGACTTGAGACGAGAAATCCCTAATACCTTGGCTTGGCAAGCATAGGTTTTAGGGATTTCTCTCTCCGCTGCGCTTCGGTCGAAATGACAAATAGGAAACCCTCGAACTCAGGTTCCGTAAGGCAACTTACCCTATGCGATAGCACAGGGCGTATTTCTACTTCGCCAGAGTTCGATCCAGTAGACGGCGTAGGGCTTCTATGGCTATCTCCCCTTCTTGCTGAGTGGCTCCAATATCGGCCAACACTTTTTCCTCATTCCCGTCCAAGAGCAACTCTCCAAGCCTTGAGCGGGCAAGCTCGCGCAGGTCTTCTTTGACCAAGCTCTCCACGCGGTGGTCGTCTGCGATCTTGCCGTCGCGCATGGTGAGGATGCGCCGCGTGCGGCGTGCTATCTTGGGGTCGTGGGTGACGATCAGGATGGTTGTGCCCCCCTCGCGGTTGATCGTTTCCAGCAGGTCGGTTATCTCCGACCCGGCCTGGGTGTCGAGGCTGCCGGTGGGTTCGTCGGCCAGGATAATGGCCGGGTCGTTGGCCAGCGCCCGCGCCACGGCTACCCTTTGGCGTTGCCCGCCCGAAAGCTGGCCGGGAAGGTGACGCATCCGATCAGACAAGCCCACCAATTCCAAAAGGTGCTCGGAGCGTTTTCGCATCTCGCCTTCGCCCAAACCCTGTCCGTGCATCGGTACTTCGACGTTTTCACGGGCGGTCAGCGCCGGCAGCAGGTTGTGGAGCTGGAAGACGAAGCCCACCGTACGCGCGCGGAAGCGGTCCACGTCCCCGATGCTGGCCAGGTCTTCGCCGTTGACAATTACCTGGCCGCTGCTAGGCTTGTCCAGCGCACCGATCATATTCAGCAAGGTGCTCTTGCCGCTGCCTGATGGCCCCATCACGGTCAGGAATTCACCTTTGAGGATGATCAGATCCACGCCGTCCAAGGCGCGCACATGCGCGCCATCGCCGTAAATCTTGGTCAGGTCGTGTGTTTCGACTACAGTAGGTCGTTCGCTCATGCTAATCCGCCATATTACTGTTCGGGCTTGCCCAGGTGCAACGCACTTGAAAAGTGCGTTGCACCTTTTGGCTGAATAGTTAATCCGCCGTGATGTTGACGTAGGCCGTCATTCCCCAGCGAAGCCGGGGATCAAGCTCGTCAAATTCGATGATGGTGGTGTAATTGACACCACCTTGCTCGCTGCTGGCCTTGGGGCTGATGTAGACCACCTTCCCCTTGAGCAGCGTATCAGGCAGCGCGTCAAAGGTGATATCCACCTCCTGGCCGACAGCAATTCGTCCTACGTCTGTCTCACGCAAGTCGGTGGTTTCCACCCGCATGGTGGACAGGTCACCCAGCGTCATGACCGGCTCATCCGGAAAACCTGAGATCACCTGCTCGCCCTCGCGAACGTGTATCTCACTCACCGTACCATCAAAGGGTGCGACCAAAACGGCCTGGTCCAGCGCCGTTTGCGCAGCGGTCAGGTTGGCTTCGGCCTGGGCAACGCTGGCTTCAGCGATAGCGATCTCCTCCGGTGTAGCTCCATCTAACACCAGGTCACTTGCCGCACGCGCCGAGCCGACGCCGGCCTCAGCTTGGGCCAGGTTGGCCTCGGCCCGGGTCACGGCAGCCTGCGCGGCGGCAATCTCTTCTGCGCTTGCCCCTTCCCGCACCAGATCAAGGGCAGCCTGCGCCGAGTTAACGCCCGCCTCGGCCTGGGCCAGACTCGACCTGGCGGCTGCCACCGCCGCCTGAGCGGCCTCGATCTCCTCTGGCCTGGCGCCGTTCAGTATCCCCTCATAATTGGCACGGGCGGCTTCATAATCCAGGGTAGCCGTCTCGAGCGCCAGTGCCTGCGGGGTAGTCCCCACATCGCCGGCCCAGGCGATTTTGTCGTACTCGGCCTGAGCGAGGCGCAGGGCAGCCTCGGCTTTCATAACGGTCGCCGCCGCCGCTTCGACCTCCTCCTCGCGAGCACCGGCCAGCAGGCGGTTGAGTTCGGCTTGTGCCTGATCCACTTGGGCTTGAGCTGTGCCGCGCGCAGCCTCGGCCGAGCGTACCGCCTCCTCTGCCTGGGCAATCTCGGCAGGGCGGGCGCCGTTTGTCAGCCGGTTGAGCTCTGCCTGAACCTGGTCGAGTTGAGCCTGAGCTGCGTCTCGGGCCGCCTCGGCCGAGCGTACTGCTTGCTCGGCCTGGGTGATCTCAGCGGGCCGAGGGCCAGCCTTGAGCCGGGCCAGATCAGCCTCTGCTGCCACCACCGCCGCTTCAGCCGCTGCCACAGCGTCTTCCAGTTCTGCCGCGTCCAACCGGGCCAGCACGGTTCCGGCCTCAACCTTATCTCCCTCAGACACGGCCATATCGCTCACACGACCGCCAATGCGGAAGCTGAGATTGGCCCAGGTGGTGGGTACCACTTCACCCGAGGCCCAGATAACTGTCTCGAAGTCGTCCACTGCTTCTGGGGTAGGTGTGGGCGCCACCGATGGGGCGTAGACTTGTGTGTACCCGAGATAGGCACCTACTGCCAAAAGCACGATCACCACGATGATAATGAGAGTTCTGCGTCGCATAGTATGTCTCCTGATGTGGCAGGGTAATATGTGCAGCTAGGGCTACTCATATCGCAGTGCCTCGACGGGGCGCAGGCGGCTGGCGTGCCAGGCAGGATACAATCCGCCGATGACACCCAGGAAGAGCGAGACGGCGATGGCCTGGAAGAAGATTTGTGGCGTGTAGGCTGTGGAGATGAAGTCGCCGAAGCCGGGGATAGCGCCCAGCGCTGTGTTGAGGGCCATCCCGACCAGGATACCTAATCCGGCCGCTATCAGCCCCAACAAGAGAGACTCGCTGAGAACCATCCATAACACGCGTGCCTGGCGCCAGCCGACAGCCCGCAGTGTGCCGATCTCACGGGTGCGCTCCATGACGGCCATAACCATGGTGTTGGTCACCACCACCCCACCCACCAGGATAGCCAGTGCGAAGATAGCTCCCAACATGGCTTTGGTATTCTGAATATCAGAGCTGTTCTCTATAAACGTGGACGTCGTCGAAACCGACACGTCGTCGCCATAGCGGTCTTCTATGCGTGCGCGTACGACTTCGACTTGATCTGGGTCGTGGACCTTGATCTGAAGCATGCTCACCTGGCGCGGCTTGTCAAAGGCAGCCTGGGCGTCGGGCAAAGCCATCACCCCGCCTCCTTCTTCGTAGCCAACGCCCGTTTCGTAGATGCCGGTGACACGGTATATGCCGCCCGGCAGCTTAAGCACATCGCCCACTTGTTTCTCCAGCGTGTCGGCCGCGGCCTTGCCTAGCATGATCTCGCCGCGGCCTCGAATCCGTGTTCCTTCGATAATGCGGTAATGCTGGATCGCCTTTCCATTGGGATCCATGCCAAACACCATCAGGAACGGCGCTCCTTTTCCGATGGAGAACCCCCACACAACGCCCGACACATCCTCCACCTCCGGCATAGCCTCGATGGCGTGCCCCACTCGTTCCTCTATCACTGAGTAACCCATATCGGCTACGTTGGCCTGCATAGCCACCAGTTCCGCGCCTCCTTGCGCGGCCAGAGCGGTGAAGTCTTGTATTACCCCTTCGGTGACGGCACCCAGCGCCACGATCAATCCAACGCCGATGGCGATACCGCCCATCGTCAACAAGCTGCGCACGCGGCGGCGCAGCAAGTTGCGGAAGGTTATCCCGAACATACGTGCCCAGGATGGCTCGTTTCCGTCGCCAGCGCCGCTGTCGTAGCGAAGGGCCTCGATGGGGCTGAGACCGGCCGCACGCCAGGCGGGGTACAGGCCGCCTACGGTGCCCAATATCAGTGCGACGACCATGCCCTGGATCAACAATTGGGGTTTGACGACACCCGGTGCGTAGCTGGAAATCGCCGGCGTGCGGTTTATCAGCCACACCAGTCCCAGGCCTATCCCGATACCGGACAGCCCGCCCAGCGCGCTCAACACCAACGATTGGTTCATGATCAGACGTAACACGCGCCCCTTGCGCCAGCCGACGGCTCTCAACACGCCAATCTCTCGGGTCTGCTCGAAGACGGACATCACCATAGTGTTCATCATCCCCAAGCCGCCGATGAGCACGGCAATCAGACCTATGCCCCAGGCCATAGCGCGCATGGATTGAACCGTCACTTGCTCGTCGGCCACATCAGACGCCTCGGATACTGAAAGGTCGTTAAAGAGCTGCTCGATGCGCGTCTTCACACCATCCAATTGGGTCGGATCACGCACCTGCACTTCGAAGAATGTGACCTGGCGCGGCTTTTTGAAAATCGCCTGGGCGTCACTCAGTGAGATGACGCCGCCCCCATCTTCGAAACTTTGGCCTGTTTCGTAGATGCCTACGATTCGGAAGGGTGTCTCGTACAGCCTGACGGTGTCGCCGACCGATTTCTTTAAGTTGTCGGCGGCCTGGCGGCCCAGGATGATTTCTTTGTCACGCGACAAGGGTTGCCCTTCGACGATCTTAAAATGCTGGACGGCCACCTCGTCGGGGTCATAGCCACCCACGATGAAGTAGGGGATCTTCTCCAACTGGACCATGTTAAAAATCACGCCCGATACGTTGCGCACATTGGCCAGTCGTGCAATGCGCTCGCCCACCATCTCGTCCACCGTACTGAGAGTCAAGTCGCCGGAATCGGCCTTGGTCACCAACAAATCAGCACCGCTGCCGCCGGCGAAAGCGGCATAGCCCTCAGCGAGGCCCTCGGCCATAGCACCCAGGGCGATGACGGCCGCCACGCCGATACCGATGCCTAGCATTGTCAGTAGACTTCGCGCCTTGCGACGCCAAAGATTGCGAAAAACCATGGTGGGTGTCCTATATACCTACCAGATGCTCCAGTCTCCAGTATAACATGGGTGTTTCCGGTTGTCATCCGATGAAAAGTGGAGGTGTCCTGCGCAGAATGAAGCACCTTTTGGACGATGTTTCTCCACGCTGAGCGTATGGCCCTCTACGGCAAATGTTGTATTTATGGTTACTTTTCAACAAAGATATTTTGTGTTCCCAAAACAAATATTTAGGATAGACTAAATATTCAGAGCGATTATATCATCAATTATGCCGGTTGTCAAGTTTTTCTCCGGTAGAGATGGCGCTGCGAACCCGGGTGCGGGGCGGTGCCAAAACAAAAGAGGCGAGGCTCCGGCCTCGCCTCTGAACTATAGAGCATAGATTGAGATCAGCCTTCTCTTGCGCCCAATGCCCTGTCGAGCATAAGCATAGACGGGCCGTGATCGCCGACCATCTTCAGTTGGTCCACGATGTCACCGGCGCTCTTTTCCTCTTCGACCTGTTCGGTGATGAACCATTGCAGCTCAACCTGGGTGGGGTAGTCATTTTCCTTGACCGCGAGTTCATAGATGCTGTTGATCAGACTCGTTACCTTTTGCTCGTGTTCCAACGCCTTCTCAAAGATATCGAGTACCGACCCGAACTCCGATGGTGGCTGATCAATGGCTTGGAGCACCACGCAGTTTCCGCGGTCGTACATGTAGTCGAAGAGCTTCATCGCATGGGACGTTTCCTCTTCGCTCTGGAGGCGCATCCAACGTGCTGAACCTGGCATATTGTTGGCCTCCAAGTAGGCTGACATCGAGAGATACAGATAGGCAGAATAGAGTTCGTGCTTGATTTGATCGTTGATGGCCGTTTCCAGTGTTTTGCTTAGCATTGTTGTCTCTCCTTTGTTGGGTGAATAAAAAGGTCTGCTTGATCTAATTCAGCATATATGAAGAATAGCAAAGATGTCCTGGCTTGTCAACTTTCTTTGGCCAGTGAGGGCTTATGTCCCAAGTTTGGGAGAGGCCCGGCTTGTGATAGGGATCGCGCTAAGCAACATCAACAGCATGGTGATCACGGCCGAACTCAGGCACCAGGCACATATAGCGTGGATGACAAACAGTTCCAGGCAGGTCAGATATATGGAAAAGAAGGTGCCGAACAGGCTTAGCCCCAACAAGGCCAAAGCTGACACGTTGGCCCATCGAGCGGCGGGAAGCTTTTGTCCTGTCCACAACACGATAACGGCCAGGTAGTTCAGCAATCCCAACACTGCTATGGGGATGCCCAAGATTTGGGCGTAAGGGCTGGATTGGACAATGTTGCACTTGCCCACAGGTCCGCAGACAGCCTCAACATGAGTGATTTCCACATAGGCCAGATAGGCAGCTACGCCCAGTCCCAGCAGAGCCAGAATGGGGATGGCCCAGCTTTGGGCGGTGTGAGGGGGATTCCGATCCAATTGGAATGGACCAGGCCAAGCGATTACCAGTCGCCAGGCAACGTACGCAACGGCAATAACTATGGCCAACAACACAGAACTGGCCAGGGCGAAGCCCACCGGATCTGGAGGTGGATCCTGGCCCTCAATTACCGGAACTTCCTCGCCATCCAGGGCCAAGTCGGACAGGGCAGGCGTGATGGTGGGGGCAGTCTGGGTCGGGGCGGCGCTGGAAGTCGGCACCGAAGTAGCTTCCGCCTCAGCCGTGGAGGTCGAGGCAGGGGTAGCGCTTGACTCTGACGGTGGGGCTGATGTGGCGCTTGGCTGAGACGATGGATCCGGGGTGGCGTCCTCCTCGGCTTCGGGGGGGATCACTTCTGCCAGGCCGGGGATATCCGGCCAGTCGATGCCGTCTTCTTTAAAACCCTTCTCGACCAGATCAGGGAACATCTCTGGGATCTCAACACTGCCCACGAGTACCACATCGCCGATGACCAATGTCGGTACACCTGTGCGAGGGGGTGGGATTTCGTATCGCTCGATGGTCGCTTGATAGAGCTGCCCGCCGGCAGGCTGGCTGGTGTCAATCCCGACGATTTGAAGCTGATCACTGCCATAGCTCTCCACCATCGGGATCAGCACTTCGGTAATGACCTGATGACAATGTGGGCAGGAAGGAGAGTAGAAGAGGATAGCACGTACTACCGGGTCGCCGGGTGCCTGGGCAATGGCCCCAGATGGAACTAACAGCCAGCTAATGATAAGTAAAATGATAAATCGCCAGATCAACCTTCTCACGGATGGCCCGCCTCCTTAGCCAACAACATCAATCCAAACAGAGGGTATGCACGCCAGAGACTCGTCGGGAATCAAAGCGTGCATACCCTGTGGTTTAGCCTATATTCAGGCGACTGTCTTTGTTGTCTTCTCACTTACCATTTATTTTGATTTCGATACCTTCCAGAGTTGTCATCGTCTCGTGAACTGGACAGTGCTCGGCGACGCGCAAGATAGCTTTCTGTCGCTTCTCGCAGTCGCCGTTGGGCAAGTTGACGTCGATTTTCATATTGACCAGCCGAGTGGGATCTTCCACTTTGTCAAATGTGACGTCTACGGTCAAGTCCTTGGTGTCGACACCCGACTTACCGCAGTAGTTGGCCACGAAAGCCCCAACACAAGAACCCAGCGACGCAATGAAGAGTTCAGGCGGTGTTGGGCCTCGATCGCTGCCACCCATGCCGGCCGGTACGTCGATAACGACGCTGTGGTTGCCCAGTTTGCTCTCGAAGAGCATGTCACCTTTGTAGAATGTTGTTACTTTACCCATGTTGTCCACCTTTGTTGTGAATGTAGATTTACCTTATCAATCTTGATAAAGTATGTTGTGGGCATATTATACACCCGAATCAAGCATTGTGCAAACATTCACAACAAATTTGTAGTTTCTGCCTCATTCAAAGGTCAGTGTGGTTCCCACTGGGCATAGACTGACCTGGTCGCCCAGCGCACTTGCCAGAGCAACGTATGCTCGTTCACCGGTACAGTGGTTCAGATAAAGACGTGGTGTGCCATAGGTGTCACGCAGTACGTCAATGACGCGTTTCAGATGTGCCTCGTCCGCTTCTACCAGGTGCGTGCCGCCCAGGATGGCGCTGATGGGGCGCTGGAACGTTCGCTGCACGTGGGCCAGTGTGTTTAACAACCCAGCGTGGCAGCAGCCACAGATCACGACCAGACCGTCCTGTGTCTCAACTACCAGCGACATGTCATCTCGATAAGCGTCGGGCTGCCAATCGCCATCTATGAGCACCATGTGGCGGTTGCTGCGTCCCTCGGGTTCCGTTCGCTCAGTGATTTCACCGCTGGTCCACACGCCGGGGAGTACCTCGGCGGGGAGTTCGCTAAGGCGCAGGTCGGCCAACTGGCTCAATTCCTCCTGGGTTACGGACAGCCCGATCGGTTTGTAGTTGTCATCCTGCAACGTAAACCGTGGCCGGAAGAGATCAGGGCTGCCGTATAGCGGCAGACCGGGTTTTTGAGACAAGACGGTGATTAAGGCCCCGGTGTGGTCGGTGTGAGCGTGGCTGAGGACCAAGGCCTTGGCATCTCGTGGGCAGCCTCCCATCATGCCCAAATTGTGCCACAGCACTGACTCGCTGCGGCCTGTGTCGAACAGGAAGCAGCCTTGATCGGTTTCGATACGAAAGCTTACGCCGTGTTCTCCCCAATAGAGGGACCCATGCTGTACTGTGTTATCCACCACGCAAGTTATCTTCTTCATCTGTTATGCACTCCTCATTGTGTGTAGGTCAGGATTATCTGTCCCACGAGAATTCCCTTTCGAATGAAGGTAGCGCCTCCACGGCCTGGATGGTCAAGGTTCTGTCCCCAGTGTTGCTATCAAACCAGGCCGCCGGGTCGTGTGGATCGGATATCAGCCACGGACAAAAGGCAAAGAAATAATCAGGCAATGGCTGGCCATCGGAAAGCTGACCGGTTTGAAACCAATTGAACACGGCCAGGTGATAATCGCGGTGAAGTTCTTCGCTGATGGCCGGATACCGATTGTCCTGGGCCTCACCGGGACGCCAGCCTCCTTCCCCAGCGATCATGACCGGCACAAACCCGATTTCTTCCTCAAAGACGGTAGCGAATTCTCTGAATCCCAAGGCGCTGTTGATGTCTTCGTTGTATTCGGGTGGGTGATTCAGGCCGTAGGGGTGGGGTATGAAAAAAAGTCGATCAAGTATGTCGTTCATTCCCCGGGTCTCTATGGCCTGAAGCGTCAAACGCAGCCAATCAGGATCGACGGACTGCAAGCCAACGTATCCGCCTGCATTGTAGACCTCCCGGGCAGCGTTTAGCAAATTGGCTGTATAGGTCTCCTGGTTAATTGGCCCGGCATCTTGCCACTCCTGATCGAGGCTCGGCTCATTATATAGTTGGAAGTAGGGCGCAAGCCCTCGCGAGCGCAGGTATTCCACGTCTTCGGCCCAACTGGGATATGTCTCATATGGGCGAACGAAGGGGCGCCACATGACGGTGATACCTGCATCTTGGAAGATGGGCGCGGTGCGTACCAACTGCTCGTGGTCGGCGTAGTGTACCACAGTCCAGCGCATCCCCAAACTCCTCATGCGGTTGACGTGGCGCTGCGCCTCAATTGCGTCAAACTGGTGCGTCTGCAAGAAGTGTATGCAGCGCCCGTTGTCAGCTTTTGGCCTGGGCCAGGATTGAAGCCAGCCATCGTGGTCCTGTGCGGGGGACGGGAAGTCTAGCGGCGGCGGGGTTATCTTCTCAGGTGGGGGCATTGGTGTGAATACGGCGAAACGACGCACATCGGCGTCATAGGCTATCCAAGTATCACCATCAAAATGAATTTTCCCTCTGCGCCCAATGAACCAGGGGTGATCCTCGTCGTCCAGCACGACAAAACGGACGCGGTCTGTGAGCAATGGGTTGTCTATGACGTTATAAGTCTGCCACTTACCTCGAGTCTTCTGGGCGATGTAGCTCTCGGCTGCTACCCATACCGTGTTGTCATCAGCAATCGCCAGCGAAGGCGCACGTCCGGCGAATGTGTTATCCATCAAGTGGTGCGTCTCCCACTCTTCTTTGCGAGTGGGAGAAACATTGGACGCGCTGTCTTTGATCTGCGTCGGTGGATCATCACCAACAAGTTGCCAGACATCTCCCCCATCAGTTCCAGCATAGAGCGTCTCTCCATCGCTGGCGAGAGCCCGGATGACGGACTCATCAGGCAAGCGGTACTGCTTGTAGTTTTGAGTTTGCACGTCCCACCGGGTGAGCAACCCACTCTCGTTGGCTGTCCACAAGAACCCATCGGCCCACAAAACGACGGTCGACTCAGGATAGACTCCCTCGCTCTCATTGAATGGTTTGCCAACCAGCTCAGGACTTGTTGGTGCCTCTGCTGTTTCGGGGGTCACAAGGGTGGGCTCTGTGTCTCGTTCAGGCAGACAAGCTACCAGTTGTGAGAAGAATGCTGCTATGACGAGCATATAGGAAAACAGTCTCATGCTTTTTACGAGATCAGCTTCTTGTGCCAATTTGCCAGACTCTTATCCAAGTCATTGACATCACTGGTCACTGATGTTACGCCAGCGTCTGCCAGTACATAGCCGGGCGCCTTCTGGTGCAGATCATCGCCGGTGATGACCACGTCCACACCTTCGCTCAGCAGCCAATGGGCCACTCTCAATCCCCGTTGTTTCTCGTCCGCCCGGTGTGGATTGATTATTACTTGGTGGCGCAGCCACGAGCCGTCAGCAATACGTACATCGACGAAGGCGAAGTAAGGGGCTGTGCCGAAGTGTTGGCTGATCGTGCCTTCTTCGTCGCTCAATGAGACAGCTACTCGTTGCACATGCTTCTGCACGGGCTCTACACGAATTAGGACTCGTTCCACGTGAGGCACTTGTAGACGGATGGCCTCTTCAACCGTGTGGCTAATTTGGTGTGCTTTCTCCAGATCGGTGGCGCGTACACTTATCTCAGTTTCCAAGAATCGGTAGCGCCCAGCGTTGCGCCCGGTCAAGGAATTAACGTTGACCACTGCCGGTTGCGCCTCGATGATACCCCGCACTTGATCGAGCGTCTCAGCATCGAGAGATGCATCGAGCAGCACCCGCATGCCGTCACTCAAGAGCTCCCAGCCGGTCTTGGTTATAAGCAAGACCACTATCAGCGCTGCCACCCGGTCCAGAGCTAGGCCGACCCACTGTCCAAGCAGTGCCACCAGCACGACGCCCGAGGAGAAGACGTGAATACGATACTCCTGCGCGTCGGCCATGAGGCTCGGCGAGTTGGCTGCTTGACCTACTCGCATCTCGTAGCGGCTGAAGCCCCAGGGAATGACCATGGACAGCGCCACGCCGACCAGCATCCAGGCATTAACGGTTGTTTCCCGCTCCGCGCCAAAGAGGGCCTGGCGGGCAATCTCGTAACCGGTGAGAAAGATAAGCAGAGCGATGCCTATTGCTACGACGTTTTCCACCTTGTAAAGCCCATAGGGAAAATCACGGCTTTCTCGCTGCGAAAGCTTGAGTCCAACCAGCACCGCCACGGAGGCCATCAAATCCACAAGGTTGTGGACCATCTCGGCAGCTACTGCCAGGCTACCCGAGGCGAGTGCAATGACCAGATTTAGCAGCGTCAAGAAAATATTGACACCTATGGAGAACCAGCCTGTCCGCTCGACCATCTCAACCATCAAGATTTATGAGTTCAGTCAGGGCTGAAGCCTGCACATAGTTTGTGACCTTAATGCTTTGGCTGGTGACACCTGGAGCCTGACTCACGGCGGCCTTGATCATTTGCGCCAGGGGGATCGCTAGGGGGCACAGCGGTGACGAAGGGCGGAAGCAATAAGTAACGTGGCCCGTATCATCTACCGTAAGATCCTCGATCAAGCGCATACGCCAGACGTCAGCGCCGGTTTCGGGATCTATTACTGTCTGCAACTGTTCGATGATGGCTTGTTCTAGGTCTTGCATAGCTTTCCTAACCTCCCTCGCCGTCCAGAGCAGCCAGCACTCGCGTCCATACCTGTCGTAGTGAATTTGCGACCGGTGTGTCGTAGTAGGAGGAGGTGACCGGCAGTCCTTGAACCATAGCCTGGGTGGTGCGTGTGTCGAAGGGGATGTGTCCAACCACTTCAACCCCTCTGTCACGGCAAAATGATTCAATTGTGACTGTGGCCTCCTCATGTAGATCGGCCTTGTTGATGCAGACCAGAGCGGGAAGGCCAAAATGCTCAGTGGTTTGCAGCACACGTTCCAGGTCGTGGACTCCGGCCGCGCTTGGCTCAGTTACGATGAGGGCCAGGTCAGCTCCAGAAGCTGCGCTGATGACCGGGCAGCCAATGCCTGGAGGTCCATCCACAATGATCAGTTCATAATCATTGTCGAGTGCCAGCAGCCGAGCCTGCTGCTTAACCATCGTCACCAGCTTGCCTGAGTTCTCTTGTGCCGGGCGCAAGGCAGCGTGAAAGAGAGGGCCGTAACGACCCTCGGAGCGAAACCATTGTCCGGCTTGTTGTAGCTCCATATGGATGGCCTGGGTAGGACACTGATAGACGCAGGCGGCACAACCGTCGCAGGCGATAGGGTCCACCAGAGGACGTCCGTCGCCCCTCTCGTCAAGACTGATGGCGTCAAAGCGACACACTTCAGCACACAGGCCGCAATCCTCGCACGCGTCCATGTCGATGACGGCCACCCCCCCACCCATGAATTTGTGTGTCTCCAGCACGGTGGGGTTGAGCACCAATTCTAGGTTGGAGGCGTCTACGTCGGCGTCTGCCAGGACGGCACGGATGGGATGCTCTCCTTCGGCCGCCAGATGAGCAAAAGCGGCCGCCACGCTGGTTTTGCCGGTCCCCCCTTTGCCGCTGAGAATGACCAATTGCTTCATCGGTTTGCCCCTTGTGTGATGTCTTCAATTTGTCGATAGAGGCGGCGGAAGCGGTCGATGTACTCGGGCCGGATGGTTACCAGTGGCTTGCCCTGGGCAATGCCTTCACCAATCGCCCGGTCTAGCGGAATGCGCATCAGCACCGGCAAGCCGACCTCAGCGCAAAACTGATCTACCTGATCGTTTCCAGCACCGTCGCGGTTGATGATTACGCCGGCCGGGATGCCGAGCTCGTGTACTACTTCGACCATCAGCCGCAAGTCGTGCAGGCCGAAGGGGGTTGGCTCGGTGACCAACAGAACAAAGTCTGATCCAGTCACGGTTTCGACCACAGGACAGGAAGTGCCGGGTGATGCATCCAGAATGATCGTCTCCCAGTTGGCTGCCTTGTCTGGATGGATAGGGGGCTGGCTGTCTCCTTCTGTTTCCCATTTCTTGAGTTGACGGATGATAGGCACCGCCATCGGCTCGCCGACGTTCAACACGCCCCGCGCGAAGTAGAGACCGTTTGGCGTAGGACCCGCTTCCAGTATTCCCATCACGTCAAGTTTCTCGCTGATCGCCTGCTCTGGGCAATTGAGGGTGCAACTTCCACAGCCATGACACAGCTCTGGGAAGACTAGCGTGTTTTGTCCGATGACTGCGATGGCGTGGAACTGGCACACCTCCGCGCAGCGGCCGCAATACGTGCAGAGGCTCTCATCCACCTCGGGGATGAGGATACCTACCTCTTCCTGCCACTCGAAGTTGGGGGCCAGGAAGAGGTGCGCGTTGGGCGCTTCAACGTCGCAGTCTAACATCAGCGTTGTGGCGGCATCGAGCGAAAGAGCCAGGCTGGTGGCCACCGTTGTCTTGCCGGTACCACCTTTGCCGCTAGCGACAGCAATACGCATCAGCGGCCTCTCCCTCCGCCGCCAGGCGAAGCTTGATGACCGGGATTGGTGGGGGCTGACGCTTGACTCAATTGGCCTTGCTGGTAGCGGGCCAGCAGTTCGCGGGCGGTGAGGGTTTCGTTAACGGGTGCCAGAAACATCTGGACACCTCCCGCTGCCAGCGCGTTGTAGGCTTTGGGGCCGAAGTCGCCGCTTATTGCTACCTGGGCTCCGTGCCCGGCGATGAATTGAGCTGCTTGAACCCCCGCGCCACCGCTGGCGTTGACGGCGGGATTGGGATGAGCTTCCCATTCTTCTGTTTCAGCATCAACTATGACGAAGTTGGCCGCTCGTCCAAAGCGAGGATGGAAAGCGGAATCCAGATCTGCGGTTTCAGTCGTGATCGCGATTTTCATTGTAGGGTCATCTCCCCTGGTCCTGTATTGTCTTGGAAGGTCTTTCACTCGTTGCAATGGTGGTGCTCGTGACTTTCAGTACACGGCTCGACGCCATGCAGTTCACCGCCCAGGTAGCTTTCAAGCGCTTCGCGCACTGTGCGTGACGCGCCTGTAACAGGTTGAATGCCGTATTGCTCGAAGAAACTTACGGCGCGGTGGCCCATACCGCCAGCCACCATGACATCAGCCCCCTGGCTATGGATAAAAGCTGGCACCTGGCCTGGGGCGTGATTGCCGTAGTACGGATTGTCAACGGCTGTGACTGCCTTGACCTCCTGGCCCTCTACGTCGACCAGGATGAAACAGGGGCACCGTCCGAAATGTGCACTGACGAGGCTGTCAAGATCATTCCTATCATTTGCTGATATGGCGATTCGCATAGTTTTGCTCCTCTTATGTATTTATGATTGTAAGATACCCTCACCTAGCTGTGAGACACTTTCATAGGCAGCTAGAAGCTGGTCAATTTCCTGACGGGTGCGGCGGAGATCTGCCACCCACTGGGCCAGGGCCTGTTCGCCTTCTTCGCTGATGCGATACACGCGGCGCTGTGGCCCCAGGCTCTCGTCTGCCCACTCCGAAGCGACCAAGCTGGCGGCTTCCATATCGCGCAAAGCACGGTACACCAAGCTGGGATCCAGTCGATCGAGATTGAAACCAAACTCACCCAGCCCATTCAACAGGCTGTAGCCGTGAGCTTCGCTCCGATGGAGCATCACCAGCAGACATGGCTGGAGGAAGCTCATCACCCGTCGACGGCGACCTCGTCCTTTACCTCCTGGCGTCATCCTGTTTCCGCTCCCCACTTCGAAATTGGCTTGATGTCTAGAGTATAACATACTATAGACTAATTGTCAATAGACCGCTGATATTTTTCTAAACGTTCATCGGACCCTATTGTGGATGGCCCAACTTGCCGATTCAGCCAGTCGTCATTATACTCTGACCCTGTCCTGAAGAGAACCTTTGCCATTCACCTCTGCTGCAACCACAGGACGGCCCAGGTTTGATGAGGAGGTAAATAATGACCCGAGTCTTTGTTACTGGCTTGGGGGCTATTACGCCCATTGGTAATGATGTTCCGACATTCTGGAAAAATCTCACCGGCGGCGTATCTGGTGCAGGGCCCATCACCGCTTTCGACGCCAGTGAGTTTCCGGTCCGCATTGGTTGTGAGATCAAAGACTTTGATCCCAACCAGTGGATGGATCGTAAAGTGGCCAAGCGGACAGCGCGTGTCACGCAGTATTCACTGGCGGCTAGCCAGCAGGCGTTGGCTGATGCTGGTCTGACCATCGACGAAAGCAACCGTGACAACGTAGGTGTGGTCATCGCCACCGGCGGCGGCGGAATTGGCCAGGCGGAAGAAGGCACGCGCACGCTGATTGAAAAGGGGCCGCGTAGCGTCAGTCCTTTGGTGTTACCTAGCATTATGCCCAATGCCGTTTCCTGTCTGGTTTCGATTGAGGTGGGAGCAAGAGGCCCAGTGTTGACCTCCACCTTGGCCTGCGCCAGTGGTAACTATTCGATAATCGAGGGCTATCATTTCTTGCAGCGAGGCGAGGCGGACGTAATCATCGCCGGGGGTACCGAGTCGGCCACCACCCCTGTGTCCTTTGCAGCGCTCGGCCGTCTGGGAGCTTTGTCGTGCCGCAACGATGATCCCACCCACGCCAGCCGACCGTTTGATATAGACCGTGACGGATTCGTATATGGTGAAGGCGCGGGTGTGATGATTCTGGAAACGGAGGAACATGCCCGAGCGCGTGGTGCCAATATCTATGCCGAGGTGCTGGGCGGGCGGCTAACGGGTGATGCATTCCACATCACTGCTCCCGACCCGAAGGGTGAAGGGGCATCACGGGCGATGCGGGGAGCGCTGCAAGGTGCCAGTCTTCAACCCACCGACATCGACGTGATTTATGCCCACGGCACCAGTACCCAACTCAATGACGTGACCGAGACTAAGGCGATCAAACAGGTGTTCGGCGATTATGCTTACAAATTGTCGATAACGGCTACCAAATCTATGGTAGGCCACTTGATGGGGGCAGCAGGGGCGATTTCGGCATTGGGTGCTGTCTTGACCTTGCGTGAAGGTGTTATTCCCCCCACCATCAACCACGAACAGCCTGATCCAGAATGTGACCTGGATTACGTACCTAACCAGTCGCGCCGCGCTGATACAAACGCGGTGTTGGTCAATGCCTTCGGCTTCGGCGGACAAAACGTGGTGCTGGTGATGAAACGCTATTCTAGTTGACCATACTTGTTGGATATTTCTCCTCGTGGTATAATCGCGACGTTGCTGTGCCAACTGAGCTTTGGGCATTTTTGGGGTGGTTTATCGCCCTTTGGGCGTCGATGAAATGGGGGCAAGACGTGTCGAGAGGGTTCGTCTTGCTGACGCGATAATGGGGAATCCACCCGCATCCTGATGCTGCGCTGTAGCCGCTTAGGGTGCTTGGGGAAGCATCATGATGCGTCGATTTGTAGTTGCTGTAGGCCTGGGGCTTCACCTGGGTGTCTTCATTGCATGCCTGGTGTTTGGATCGTTTTTTCTGGGGTTTTGGCTTGATCGCCGTCTGGGATCCGCGCCGTGTTTCATAATCCTGTTTGTGATGATTGGGTTTGCCTTGGCTGTGATTAGCGCTTATCGCCTGGCAAAGAGGCCGAGGAAGTAAAGACAGGGAGGTAACGAGAGGAATGAGAACCGGGTACAAGATAATTCTGGTTGCCGTTGTAGCGGTTGTACTCCTGGTTGTTGGCAGTCTTCTCTTGCGATTTGCATTGCCCCCAGTGGTGGTCAGGGCCGAAGAACTCCCCGGCGTGGTCATTATGGGCGTTCACGTTACCAATGCCGTCGTCACCGCCTTGTTGGTAGACGTCATTTTGGTGGTCCTGGCTATTCTTGGCACCCGGAAGATGCGTCTTGTCCCCTCAGGCCTTCAGAATTTCCTGGAGTGGGCAGTCGAGACATTATATAACTTCACGGAGTCGGTGGCCGGTAAGAAGTGGAGTCCTCGCTTCTTCGCCATTGTGGCCACCATTTTCTTTTATGTCCTGATCTCGAACTGGTTTGGGTTGATCCCTGGCTTGGCTGCGGTTGGCATATGTGAGGAGCATCACATGGAGGGAGGGGCCGAACACGCGGCTGTTCCTGGTCATGCCGCGCCTCTATTGGATGACCCTGAGGAGACGCCCAGGCCTCCCCTGGGATGCGAGACCGGTCAAGTGATCGTGCCGCTATTCCGCTCGCCCAGCACTGACCTGAACAATAACTTCGCTCTGGCGCTCATCGCGGTTGGAATGACCCAGGTGTTCGGTGTGATGGCGGTGGGTATTGGTTACTTCACCAAGTTCATTAACGTCAAAGGGATGATTGGCGCGTTTGGCCCAGATGAGCAAGGCCAGCGGCGTGGCTGTGCCGGGATGATCGGCGCGTTCCTGTTCGGGGCAATTGGCTTCTTCGTGGGTATCACAGAGCTGATCAGCGAGTTTGCCAAGCTTATCTCGTTCTCCTTCCGTCTCTTCGGCAATATCTTCGCTGGTGAAGTCATGTTGTTGGTGCTGGCTTTCCTACTGCCACTGGTTTTGACTATCCCCTTCCTGGGATTAGAGGTTTTCATTGGCCTGATCCAGGCCTTTATCTTCTATATTCTTACTTTGGCCTTTTTTACCAGTGCAACTATTTCTCACGATCACGGTGAGGAACATCACGAAATCTAAGGAGGCGAAGAACACATGAATGCTGACACCATAAAGCTATTGGCGGCCGGCCTGGCGATTGGGCTGGGGGCACTTGGCCCTGGCCTGGGTATTGGAATATTGGCTTGGGGTGCGTTACAGGCGATCGGACGCAATCCGGATGCCACCGACCAGGTCCAAACTGCGATGATCTTGGGTCTCGCTTTCGCGGAAGCAATTGGCATCTACGCACTGGTGGTAGCGTTGATTCTTATCTTTGTTGCCTAGCAACCTACTACTCAAGTCGTTGAGTTCTTTTTTAAGGAGGGTCGGGTTTTGGATGCACTAAGACCGTTGGGGATTGACCCTGCACTCCTCATAGCCTACGTTATCAATTTTGCCATCCTGCTCCTTTTGCTGCGTCTCTTCCTATACAGGCCGATATTAAACATGCTCGGTGAGCGGCGGCAGAAAATCCAGGAGTCGCTGGAGCAGGCTGATAAGGTCCGTCAGGAGGCTGAGATTCAACAGGCGGAGTTTCAACGTGAGCTAGAGGAAGCACGCAAGACCTCGCAGGAGGCGGCAGCCCGCGCTGCTCAGGAAACTGAGAAAATGCGTGAGGCCATCTTGGTTGAGGCTCGCGAGGAAGCCGAGAAGATTCGAGAGCAGGCGCACCAGCAGATCGATGTAGAACGCCAGCAGACAATGGCCGAATTGCGGCACGAGGTGGCTGAACTGGCTGTGCAACTCACCCGCAAGGTGATTGGTGAGACGGTGGCCGTGGACGAACAGGCTCAACGGCGACTGATCCAAAAGTTCCTGCAAGAATCAGGAGACCTGTCGTGACAGCGTCCAGGTACCCTAAGGATGAAGAGCTTGCACGCAAGTATGCCCAGGCGGCCTATGAGCACGCTACAGAGGACTGGCTGAGCACATTAAACGTCGTCCAGGATCGGTTGGCGGCCGACTCGGCCCTGATGGCTGAGCTCAACAACACCGATCTCAGCTTTGTCGAGCGCCAGGAGCGACTGGATGCGGTGTTGCCATCCGATGCCCGGTCGGATGCGAAGAATTTCTTGTACGTGCTGCTTCGTGACGGGCAGCTCGGAACGCTCAACCATGTGATCCGCAATCTTAAACGTCTCGCAGCACGGGGACCGGAGGCGCGGATTGCCCACGTTACCAGCGCAGTGCCACTTACTTCTGAGGAAGAACAGGCGTTCCGAGGGCGAATTCACGAGCGCTACGGCAGTGATGTTGACCTGGACTTTCATGTGGAGCCATCCATTCTTGGGGGCGTTATCGTTCAGGTGGGTGACAAGATCATAGATGGCAGCGTTGCTGGTAAGCTCAATGCTCTGCAGGATCGATTGGCGGGATTGCGCTGAGAGCTCACGCATTGGACGGATATTGCGGGTAGGCATAGGACGTTCTACCCCTTAACCCTTGTTTCTTACTCCTTGGTATCAACTTTGGAGGACTGATGTATGGCCTTACGAGTTGAGGATATCACTGAAAAAATCAGGCACGAAATCGAGGCATTTGAGGCCCCGGTGGAAGTGGTGGACGTCGGCTATGTGCTCGAGGTGGGCGATGGGATCGCTCGCGTGAGTGGCCTAGCCGATGCAATGACCAGCGAGCTGCTGGAGTTCCCCGGTGGTGTATTGGGTATCGCCCTCAACCTTGAGGCGGATAACGTGGGCACCGTTATTATGGGCGAATACACCGAGATTGAAGAGGGTGACATAGTGCGCGGCACGGGGCGCATTGCCTCGGTGCCCGTTGGCGATGGCCTCATCGGTCGTGTTGTCAACGCCCTGGGACAACCGGTTGATGGCAAGGGACCGATTCAGTCCGATTCGTATCGCCCCATCGAACGCATTGCGCCGGGCGTTGTCTATCGTCAAAATGTGGACACACCGGTTCAGACGGGCATCAAAGCCATCGACTCGATGATCCCTCTGGGACGGGGCCAGCGCGAGTTAATCATTGGCGACCGGCAGACAGGCAAGACCGCATTGGCGATTGACACCATCATCAATCAGAAGGGCAAGGACCTGATCTGTATCTATGTTGCCATCGGTCAGAAGCTGGCGCAGGTGGCCCAAGTAGTGGCCACGCTGGAGCGACACGGCGCTATGGAGCACACCATCGTAGTTGTGGCAGCCGCCTCCGAACCAGCGGCACTGCAATACATCGCGCCGTATGCCGGCTGTGCTATGGGTGAGGATTTCATGCAGCGAGGCTTGGATGCACTGGTCATCTATGATGACCTGACCAAGCACGCCTGGGCATACCGCCAGATCTCGTTGCTGTTGCGGCGGCCACCTGGACGTGAGGCGTACCCGGGCGATGTCTTTTATCTCCACTCGCGTCTGCTGGAGCGCGCAGCTCGTATGAGCGACGAGCAGGGCGGCGGTTCGTTGACTGCGCTGCCGATTATCGAGACCCAAGCTGGTGACTTGAGCGCGTATATCCCCACCAACGTCATCTCTATCACCGATGGCCAGATATATCTGGAAAGCGACCTCTTTTATGCTGGTATCCGCCCGGCGGTAAACGCGGGGCTTTCGGTGTCGCGGGTGGGTGGCGATGCGCAGGTCAAAGCGATGCGCCAGGTGGCTGGTCGCATGCGGCTGGAACTGGCATCGTTCCGGGAGTTGGCTGCCTTTGCGCAGTTCGGGTCCGATCTGGATAAGGCAACTCGTGCTCAACTCGAACGAGGCCTACGTCTCACCGAATTGCTAAAGCAGTCTCAGTATGAGCCGGTGCCCTTGGATGAACAAGTTATCGGCATCTACGCAGTGACTAATGGCTTTGCCGACGATGTTCCGGTGGATAAGGTCAGGGACTTTGAAGCGGGTCTGCTTCAGTTTATGCGCACTGTCCACCCTGAGATTGGCCAGGGGATTATGGATGAGAAGGTCCTCACCGATCAGATCAGGGAATTGCTGGATGGGGCGATTCAAGAGTATAAGCAGACAGCCAGTTTCTAGGCCACCGGATTGAGGGATAGCAGACGACCCTATGGCAAACGTTCGTGAAATCAAGCGGCGCATTAGAAGCGTCAGGAATATTGCCCAGGTCACCAGGGCGATGCAGATGGTGGCTGCCAGCAAGATGCGGCGTGCCCAAGAGCAGGTTCTCGCCACGCGACCTTACTCGGCCAAGGCGTGGGAGGTGTTGACTCACCTGGTGGAACAGCGTGGGAGCGACCAAGGGGAGCACGGGCTGCTGATTCGGCGCGATCCGATAACGACGACTGGTGTAGTACTCATCACCTCCGACAAAGGGCTGTGCGGTGCCTACAACGGAAACATCATCCGGGCAACGCTGCAATTTATGCAAGACTTGGACCACCCAGTCCGGCTCATCAGCGTGGGGCGTCGCGGCCGGGACTTCATGATCCGGCACGGGGGCAACGTGGTTGCCGAGTTCTCAGATTTGCCCCCACAGCCTTCTTTGCTTGATATCACGCCTATTGCACGCACCGCCATCGACGATTTTCTGAGCGGTGACTGTGACGAGGTGTACCTGGCCTACACTGATTTCATCAACACTCTCACCCAGAATCCAACTATCCGCCGCTTGTTACCCATCATGCCTGGGCAGGTGGAGAGTTCAGTGATGCGTGAGTATATGGCTGACACGCCCGTGCATGTTGAGGGTGGATTCATTTATGAGCCGGACCCGCACACGATCCTGGATGCTGTGTTGCCTCGCTTCACTGAGCTACAGATTTACCAGGCTATCCTCGAAGCTTTGGCCAGCGAACATAGTGCGCGTATGGTTGCTATGCGTAACGCCACCGACAGCGCCAATGAGCTGATTGGGGACTTGACGCTAACTTACTATCGTGCTCGCCAGGAAGCCATCACCAAGGAGATGCTCGACATTGCTGGTGGCGCTGAAGCGTTAGTAGGGGTGGGGGCTTGAACCCAGTTGGGTAGGCGGCGAGCGTTGGGCGCGACAGGTCATGGTCTGTTTGGTTGGGAGGCCGGATGGTCGAGAGTTACGAGCGGCGCCTGAAGGAAGGTTTTGGCGCTGTCTTGCGTGAGGCGAGCGAGTTCTTCATGGGCCAGGGAGATGTATACCATAGCCTGCAACGACTGGCTGACCGGTTAGATCGGGAACGGATTCCCTATGCGCTCGTCGGCGGGCTGGCTCTGGCTCGGCACGGCTTTGTTCGTATGACCCAAGACGTGGACATTTTACTTACCAGAGAGGGGTTGGAGGCGTTTAAGGCGCGCTTTACGGGACGAGGTTATGTACCAGCGTTTCCTGGCGCTGAGAAGACATTTCGAGATACTGAGACAGGTGTCAGGATTGAGGTTATCACGACAGGAGAGTATCCTGGCGATGGGCTGCCTAAACCAGTTTCTTTCCCGGCGCCGGACCAGGTTGGTGAAGTGCGCGATGGGATTCGCGTGATCAACCTGGAGACGTTGATCGAGTTGAAGTTGGCCTCTGGCCTGACTGCGCCTCACCGTCTCCGTGACCTGGCCGATGTTCAGGACTTGATAAAGATGCTGCAATTGCCATTGGACCTGGCTGAGCAGCTTGATTCGTCTGTTCGTGACAAATACGTTGAGCTTTGGCAGGCATCTCGGTCGGCGGAGAGTTGATGACTTGTCTCGCGACTGATGCTCTTGAGGAGGACTGAATGGCAAAAGGAACCGTTGGTCGAATAGCGCAGGTGATGGGCGCCGTGGTAGACGTCGCCTTTCCACCAGGCGAGATGCCCGAGATCTATTTTGCGGTGGAAGTTCCACGAGAAAATGGCAATGGCGCCGGTGCAGAAAGCCTGATCCTTGAGGTGCAGCAACACTTGGGCGATGACCTGGTGCGTACCGTAGCCATGGGCGGCACCGATGGCATGCGGCGTGGCATGAAAGTGATCGACACCGGTGCACCCATTGCTGTCCCAGTGGGACCCGACACGCTGGGGAGAATCTTCAACGTGCTCGGGCGGCCGATCGATGAAGCGGGTCCGGTTGAGGCTGAGGAGTACTACCCCATCCACCGGCCTGCTCCTACCTTTGAGGAGCAGGTGACCGAAGCTGAGGTATTTGAGACCGGTTTGAAGGTAATCGACCTGATCGCACCCTTTACGAGAGGCGGCAAAACCGGCGTCTTTGGCGGGGCTGGCGTGGGCAAAACCGTCATTATTGCGGAACTCATGTTTACTTTGGCGGAGGAGCACGGTGGCTTCTCCGTCTTTGCCGGTGTGGGCGAGCGTACGCGCGAGGGGACGCAGTTCTGGACCGAAATGAAAGAGTCGGGTGTCATCGATAAGACGGTGATGGTCTTCGGCCAGATGAACGAGCCACCCGGCGTTCGGCTGCGTGTGGGCCTTACCGGTTTGACTATGGCCGAGTACTTCCGCGATCAGGGGCGCGACGTTCTGCTCTTTATCGACAATATCTATCGCTTTGTGATGAGTGGCTCCGAGGTATCGGCGCTGCTGGGGCGTATGCCGAGCGCGGTTGGCTATCAGCCAACGCTGGGCACTGAGATGGGGGAGTTGCAGGAGCGAATCACCTCAACCACGCGAGGATCGATCACTTCGATGCAAGCGGTCTATGTGCCGGCCGATGACTACACCGACCCGGCGCCGGTAACCACCTTCGCTCATCTCGACGCTACGATCTCGCTGGAACGATCTATTGCTGAGCAGGCAATTTATCCTGCGGTAGACCCGTTGTCGTCCAATAGCCGTATCCTCGACCCGAATATTGTGGGCGAAGAGCACTACCAGGTGGCGCGTGATGTGCAGCAGGTGCTCCAGCGTTATAAGGATTTGCAGGACATCATCGCCATTTTGGGTATTGATGAGCTTAGCGAGGATGACAAGCTGACCGTAGCTCGCGCTCGCAAGATTCAACGCTATTTCTCGCAGCCTATGTTCGTGGCCAGCCAGTTTACCGGACGGGAGGGCCGCTATGTGCCCATCCACGAGACAGTACGTGGCTTTAAGATGATCTTGGACGGCGAATTGGACGACATCCCTGAACAGGCCTTCTATATGGTGGGCAACATTGACGAGGCTGTTGAGGCTGGTCGGCAGATGAGTGCGTAGGTGGACTGAGGACAACCATGCCGTTGAAACTCGACATCGTAACCGTTGAACGCCTCGTTTACTCTCAGGATGTGGATATGGTCATTGCGCCTGGCATCTCCGGGGAGATGGGGATTCTGCCTCGTCACGCGCCACTTCT
>Ga0180438_10002941_pt1 | contig 26657 bp, 21 predicted proteins | sample SS_ome_12_FD_132455 | JGI IMG/M metagenome (GOLD analysis project Ga0180438, IMG submission 132455) | Hypersaline lake sediment archaeal communities from the Salton Sea, California, USA - SS_3_D_2 metaG | ecosystem: Environmental > Aquatic > Non-marine Saline and Alkaline > Hypersaline >... | reverse complement strand
CATCAGGAATCTGACATGAGCTTCAAAACAGAGATCCGCGCCTCGGCCGGCTGGAACTGGAGCGACGGGGCCGTCGACAGTGGCCGGCTCGACTACGCCAGGCAGCTCCCCGAGGGCAACGGCGACAATCAGGCCGAGGCCGTCTGGCACGCCGAAGACCAGGTGCTCGCCGACGGCGAATCCACCACGCTCGATCTGACCAACCTCACCCGCAGCGTGCTGGAAGACCTCCACACGGTGACGTTTCTCAAGGTTCGGGCGTTGCTGCTGGTGAACCTCTCGACGGGCGCGGGGGAGCTGATCGTGGGCGGGGCCGGAGCCGACGAGTGGTCCGCCCCCTTCACGGCCGACGGCGACCAGCTCCGCGTGCCCCCGGACAGCCCCTTGCTCCTGGCCAATCGGCAACTCGGCTGGGACGTCGACGATTCCCACAAGAACCTCCTGCTGGCGGCCTCCGGCGGCGACGTGACCTACTCGGTCGCCGTGGTGGGCAACCTCACGGCCAGCGGCTCGGGGTCGAGCGGGTCGGGTGTTTGAAGAAGAGGGGGCGAGTGGGCGAGGGGGAGACAGAGAGATGGAGGGACGGAGAGATGGGGCGGCAGAGAACGAATGTGATCGCAGACTGTCCTCCTTGGCCATTTCGGCGCCAAGTATCTCTTCTGCCCCTCTCCCACTCGCCCCCTCTCCCCCTCTCTCTGTCCCTCCATCTCTCCGTCTGACTCCTGACTCCTGCCCCCTGACCCGGAGGGACCACCCATGACCGTCTCCTTCAAAGAGCTCGCCGGCTCGCCCCGTGAAACGTACGGGCCCGAGGGAATGCGGGCCCAGCGCCGCTTCCTCTGCGCCTGGGAAGAGCGCGACGCGGTGGTCGAGGAGTTGCTGGGCGACGGATACGACTTCGGCGGAAGCGCTCCGGTTGGCTATCCCGGCAAGCCGGACGTGTTGGCCCTGCGCGTGCGGGTCGAGCCGTTCGACGACGACCTGGTGGAGCAGCAGTTTCCCGGGCTCAGCGAGGGGCTCGCCGCGTACCACGGCTTCGCCAAGGTGACGGCCGACTACGAGCTGCTCGCGCCCGCCGACCGCAACGACGTGCCGGCGACCGAGGACAACACGCTGCTGAGCTACCGCATGGACTCCGGCTCGGAGACGCTAACGCTGGCCGGCGACGACCTCCTCTGGCCGGGCAACCCCGAGGTGACGCTCCCCGCCGACGCCGACGGGGCCATCCAGCTCCCCTACACCCGGCACGTGCTCACCTGGCACCGGGTGGTGAGCCCGCCCTGGACGGCCATCCGCAACGCTACCGGCACGCTCAACGACGACACATTCCTCGGCGCCTCCGCCGGCACGCTCCTCTTCGAAGGGGCAACCGCCGGGCGGGAGTTTCTGCGGATCTCCGGCTTGGCCGACGCCGAGTTCGCCTGGCGGATCGAGTACCGGTTTCGCGAGAACGCGCTTAAGACCGTGGCCGCCCAGCCGCTCTTGCGCGCGACCGACTTCGACTTGCTGCTGAAGTACGAGGCGTCGATCTGAAAGGACCCCGATGCTCGGCCACGTCTTCGTCTGCGGCTATCCGAGCGACGTGGGCGGGGCCAACACGGAGCTGTGGCACACGGTGAAGCTCTGGCGACGGTTCGGACTCGCCGTCACGCTGATTCCCACCTGGCGCCCGGATCCCCGGTGGCGATCGCGTCTGGAGGGGATCGGCTGCCGCACGGTCGAAAGCCGCCCCGAACGGCTCCATGCCGTGCCCGGCCTGGCGGGCAGCCCGGTCGTGGCGACGTGCAACACCCGCTTCCTGGGCGCCGCGGATCGCTTCCGCCGGCTCGGCTGCCGGGTGGTTTGGGTGGGCTGCATGAACTGGCTCTTTCCCCGCGAGCGCCTGCACTATCGGGAGCACGGCCCCTTCGATCGGCACGTGTTCCAGAGCCGCTTCCAGCGCGATCAGCTCGTGCCGCAGCTCCGCCGGTTCGGCTTCGACGACTCCCGAGGACGCATCATCCGCGGGGCGTTTGCCCTGGAGGAGTTCCCGTTCCGTCCGAGGGCGCACGCGCCGGGCGAGCGCCTGGTAATCGGGCGCATGAGTCGGGCCGCGCCCGACAAGTTCTCGCCCCGGACCTGGGCCATTTACGCCGCGGTGCCGCAGCCGGTGCGCGCCCGAGTGCTCGGCGTCTCCGACGAGGTGCTCGCCCGGCTCGGCCCCCCGCCGCGCTGGGTCACCTGCCTGCCTGAAGGCGGCCAAACGCCCCGGGACTTCCTCGCCACGCTGCACGTGATGGTACACGCGGGCGGGGCGGCCGTGGAAAACTGGCCCCGGGTCGGCCTGGAGTCCATGGCCGCCGGCGTGCCCGTCGTGGCCGATGCCCGCGGCGGCTTTACGGAGATGATCCGCCACGGCCGCACCGGCTACCTGGCCGAATCGGACGCCCAGTTCGCCCAATACACCGCCCGGCTGGCCCGCGACGAAGACCACCGCCTCCGAATAGCCAGCCAAGCCCGCCGCGCCCTGGAAGAAGAGCTGGCCAACCCCGAAGCGATCTGGGCCGACTGGCGACAGTTGTTCGACGAACTTCCATGAACGCAAGACTTCAGCCAAATGGGGACAGGCTTTGTACGACGGCCTTCCAAGGCCTTCCAAGGCCGTCGAGGGGTTGGCTGCCGCGGCGACGGCCTTGGAAGGCCGTCGTACTTCAAGTGGCTGGACTGTGACTCATGAACCGACCCAACGCCAACGTCGACTACATCGGCTGGACCGGACACGGCAACCTGGGCGACGAGGCGTGTCTCTCGGCGATCCGGGCGCTGCTCAACCGGCGCGGGCAGGTCGAGGTTCGGCCGACCGTAGACCCGACCAGCCCGGTGGTGGTCCTCGGCGGCGGTACGCTGCTGTTCGGCACCGGGTTCCTGGAACCGGCCGAAACGGCCCTGCGCCGTGGCGCCGAACTGTTCGTGTTCGGCACGGGCGTCGATCTTTCGCTGCCGGTCGATCGCTGGGGCGACAGGGCATCACGCTGGAGCCGCGTGCTCCGTGCCGCCCGGTTCGTGGGGGTGCGCGGGCCACGCTCGCTCGACGCAGTCAAGAGGCTCGGGGCTCGAAGGGTCCGCGTGATCGGAGATCCGGCCCTATCCCTCGCCGGATCGCACGGCCGGCCGCATCGCCGAAAAGAGAAGCTCGTGCTCGTAAGCGCGGGGTCCGACTTCCGACTGCCCGGCGGTGAGGACCGGCTCATGGACCAGCTCGGCTCGCTGGTCGAACGCTTCCGTGACGCGGGCTACCGCGTCGAGTACCTCGCGTTGCGGCCGGGCGACATCGAGAAGGCCAAGCAGCTCCTCGATCGCTGCCGGCTGCGCGTCGTGCCGCCGCGCATGCCCGCCGTGGTGGAGGCAATTCATCGGAGCCGCTTCGTGGTGGGCACGCGCCTGCACGCCGGCGTGTTGGCCGCCGCCTGCGGAGTGCCGCCCCTAATGCTGGCCTATCGGCCGAAACACCACGATTTCGCCGCCTCGCTGGGCTGGGAACGGTACGTGTGGGACGCGGGCTCGGTCGAGGCCAGCGATATCCTCGCGGCCCTGATACGTCTGGAGGACTGCTACTCCGACGCCGTGGGCCATCTGCTCCGCACCGTCGCTTCGTACCGAGACCTCCAACGAGCGGCGGCCCGAGAGGTCCTCCGTTGCCTTGCAGGAACGAGCCCATGAAGATCGCCGCCGTGTGCTGCACGTTTCTGCGTCCGAGGCCGCTGGGCCAGATGATCCGCTGCTTCGAGCTACAGGACTGTCCGGCCGAAAAGCGCGAGCTGGTCGTGCTCGACGACGCGGGCCAGTACAGGGCGAAGGACGAAGCACGAATGACGAATGACGAAGCGCGGCTGGCGGCGCACGGCCCGGGCTGGAGGCTCTACTCGCAGTCGCAGCGTTTCGCCACGCTGGGCGAGAAACGCAACGCGGCGGCCCGCCTGGTCTCCGACGACGCCGAGGCCCTGGCCGTGTGGGACGACGACGACCTGTACCTGCCTTGGGCCCTTTCGGCCAGCGTCGCGGCACTGCACAGCGCCCCCTGGTCGCGCCCCTCGTTGGTTCTGCACCCGAGGCCCGACGGCTCGCTTGCCAAGCACCGCACCGGCGGCCTGTTCCACGGGGGTTGGGCCTACCGGCGCAGCGCCTTCGAGCGAGTGGGCGGCTATCCGGCCATGAACAACGGCGAGGACCAGGCACTGGCCCGGCGGTTTTCGGAGATCGACGCCGGCCACGCGGATCCCTGCGCCTTGGGTTTCGAGCCGTTTTACGTCTACACCTGGCACGGCGGCTGGCACCTCTCCGGCATGGGGCCGGACGGCTACCGCCGCCTGGGCCGGCGGCCGGCCCGCAAAGCCACGCTCCGGGTCGCCGATCCGCCGCACGTCGATTTGCGGAATCCGAAGATCCTCCCCGAGGTCCATCCGCGATTGTTTTAGGTGGACCCGGAGGAACACAGCATGGTGTGAGAGAGAAAAGTGGAAGGGTTCGGGGTTCAGGGTTCAGCACATCGGGTTCAACGTTTGACTGACCCCCGACCCCTCGCCGCTGAACCCCGCCCCCTGAACCCTGCCCCCTGCCCCCTGCCCCCTGAACCCTGATGCGAACCATCCGTCTGATCCGCGTGGTCGACCGGCCCGGAAGCTGCGGCCCGCGCAACGGCCAATGGGCCCTTCAGAGGGCGCTGCGCGGGCGGGCCCCGGCGTGGCTTACGATCGGGGGCACACCGCGGCCCGGCGAGGTCCCCTGGTTCTGGTCGTGGCAGGACCGACAGCTCGCCGCCCGTTGGGCCGCGGCGGGGAAGCCATTCGTGGTGGGTCCCAACGTGCTTTTCGCCTCCAGCCTCCGGCCCTGCGCGGTGCCGGCCGAACGGGCGGTATGCCGGGCCGCAAGCTGCCGGCTGATGTTCACCGAATCGGCCTGGTACCGCGAGCTGATCGAGGCCCACCGCGGCCCGGCCAACCGCGCGCCGATCGTGCTCTGGCCCTATCCGATCGTGCCCCGGCCGGGCGGCCCGCTCCCGGCGCAGTACGACCTACTGATTTACCTCAAGGGCGACTGGCCCGCAGCGCTCATCGAGCAGCTACGGCGTGAGCTGCCGCGAAGCCGGGTGATCCGCTACGGGCACTATCGCCGGGAGGACCTCTACGCGGCGGCCCGGCGCTCCCGGTGCTGCCTCTACCTTTCCGACGACGACCGGGGGCCGCTGGCCCTGGCCGAGATCCTGCTGGCCGGCTGCCCGGTGGTCGGAATTCCCCGGGGGGCCCCGTTTGTCCGCCCGCACCAGACCGGCGTCCTGCTGGCCGGTTTCGATACGGAGTCGTGCCTCGAGGCCGTGCGCCGCTGTCACCGCCTCGACCGCCGCGAAGCCGCCGCCGCGGCCGCCGAGCAGTTCGACACGGATCGGATCGTCGAGACGGTGCTGGCGGCGCTGGCCAACGTGGCCACGCATGAGGTGGCGGCGGACCAGGCGCTACGATCCTCCGCGGCCTTCCGCCCGCGGCCATCAATTCCCTAATCCCTAACCGCTAATACCTACCCCCTAGTCCCTACCCCCTATCCCTCCTCGACGACCACCTTCCGGTACGTCGCCTCGAGGATCGCGGCCACCAGGTCGGCCTGGCTGCTTTCCAGGAGTACGTCGAGTTGGTCGTGGAGCCGGCGTTTGCGGTTCATCCCGCGGACGGCGGCCAGGGCCCCCTCGCGGGACAGGGCCCCTCCGGTTCCCACGCGGCTGTGCAATTCGTCGAAGTCGGCCTCGCTCCAGCCGGAGAACAGATCGGCCCGCTCCTCGAGCAGCTCGTCGATCATCGGGTTGGTCAGCCGGTCGAAGTGCCGGTAGAGGAGCTGCGCGGGCTCGAGGAAGAACTCGTCGACCGGCACTCCCAGGCCCTCGGCCAGCCGGTGCAGCGAGCGGGCCTGCGGCCGGTTCGTGCCGTGGACGATGCCCCGGATCGTCCGTTCGTCCAAGCCCGTTCGCTCGGCGACCTGGGCGATCGACAGGTCGAGCCGGGCCATCAGACGCAACAGGTTCTCGCCGATATGCTCGGCCATCGGCCAGCCCTCCGGCCGTCTTTCGGCCAAGGAGTTCGGAAACAGGGGTGGGGGTTGACGCAGATATATACGTATGTATACTAATTGGCGCAGCCCGTCAAGCCCTGTCCGCCGATTTGCCTGCCGAGGGGCTTGAACCCCTTGCCGGCCCGTGAGCGGGAGCGGCACCGAGATTCCGACGACACGCCACAAATAGGGGGATACACCGTGGACGCCCAATCCCGCACCGACCCTCCGTGCTACCGCGTCTGGATCGCCAGGTACGACCGCTGGGAACCCACCGGACCGGGGGATGTGCCGCCAGGGGCCGTTGCCCTCGAACCGGCCGAAGAGGGGACCATGACGGACTTGGAGGCCCGGGCCTACGCCGAGGCATTCAACCGCATTGCGGCACGCCGCGCGCAGAAGATGTGGGCCGTGGCCCTGCCTGTGGTGGTCCGTTACGAAGGGGAGCCTCAGCCCGGCCAACCCCTCGGCGTGCTCCCCGCCGGCCGGGACTGCACTTTCCGTGCCAAATCCTAGAGTTCGCCGACCAGCTCGTCGAACTCCTCGATCGGCATGGCGGCGGTCGTGTAGAAAGAGATGTCCGTAAGCCGCTTCAGCGCGACCGATGCCTGCATGGCCTCGGCCATGCGCGGCAGGTCGACGATCAGCACCAGGTCGTGCTCCCCGAGCAAGGCGTAGATCGCCTTGATCTTCCCGCCGAGCCCCTCGACCACGCGATGGGCCTCGCGCGTCCGCTCGACGCTCACGCGTTCCAGGGCCTCGGACGTGTACTTGCCGAACATGAAGAAGGTCGCCATGGCTTCGCCTCCCCACAAAAAAGGGCCCCGGCCGGTCTCCGATGCCCGAAGCAGCGTTGCCCCGGGAGTCCCCGCGCCACCTGAAGCGTAGGCAACCCGGGCCGGCGGGTCAAGGATCGCGCCCCACGGGCTCACTCGGATCGGACTTTTCGCCTGGCGTTCCACGCGGCAACGCCCAGCACGTAGACAAGACACGCCGGAGCGGCGACGAGCACTGTGCCGACCGGGTCGGGCGGTGTGAGCGCCGCGACCAGGGCCAGCACGAACACCAGCCCGATGAGCCATGGTCGGCGGTTTCCCGTACAGGCCGACACCAACAGGATCGCGACCGCCACGAGTCCGACGAGCAGGGCCGCCAACGTCCCCGAGCGGGCGAGCATTGCGAGCGTCACGGCCACCAGGGCCGTCAGCGCCAGCAGCGATTTGACGCCGTACTGATACCACCGCCGTTCGGTTTCGGGCTGGTGCTCCATGGGTACGTTGGCAACGGGTCGAACGCACAAGGGACGGATTGGGCAATCCGTGCTACCGTAAGAGTACGTGACCAGAAGGTTCACCCCGCTTCCTGCATGGCCGCGGCCTCGGCCTGCCACGGGTTGGGCCAGTCGCCCCAGTGTTCGAGGTAGAGCCGGTAGGCGTCGACCTGGTCGGCCCGCTCCGTGAGCCACTGCTTCGTGGCGATGATGAGCTGCTGCTCGACGTCGAGCGGGAGCTGGCCCACGAGCACGCGGGTGCGCAGGAAGACAAAGTAGGTATCGAGCACGTCGCAGCGGCAGTAGTCGTTGATCTCGGCCAGGCGGCCCTGGTCGTATAGGTCCTGGACCATGTGGCCTTCGACCTCCATCTTGCCCGGCTTGCCCAGCAGGTTGGCGGCCAGGTTCAGCCCGCCGTGGAAGCGGCTGGCGCCGAAATTGGTCAAGAGGTCGCAGAGGTCGACGTGCGAGCGGGTGTTGTAGCGGTTGCGCGGCTGCTCGAATGCCTTGCCGCCTTCCTGGAACCAGCCGGGCACGCGCACGCCGTAGCGGAACGCGGCCAGCTCCAAGAGCGGCACGTCGAACGACCGCCCGTTGAACGTGACCAGCGTGGGCCGGCGATACTTCTCCCACCCCCGCCAGAAGTTCTCGGTGATCACGTGGGGCCGGAACTCCGGCTCGTCGAGCACCACCACGTCGATCAGCCGGAAATCGCCCGACACCTTGCCCACCGCCACCGAGATGGGGAACTGGAACGTGTAGGGGATGAAGTCGCTGTCGTACTTCTCCATGAGTTCCGCCCGGTAGCGCTCGACCGCCTCGGCCGGTTCGAGCCCCTCGCCGGGGTAGCGGAGCTTGGCGACCAGCTCGGGATCGGCCGCGGTTTCCACGTCGAAGACCAGGTAGCGGACCTTGTCGGGCATGACGAAATCCTTTCCGGGCAGGCGGAGCGACAACGAAAAAGACCTGGTTTGTTTTGTGCGAAGCACGCTTCGGGCCGTTCCGGCAAAACAAACCAGGTCCCTTTTTCGTTCGGCAACACGTCACCAGCCTACCAAAACCGACCCCTTTCGAGGAAGATAGGGGCCGGCCGATTCCCCGTGTCCCGCCCGAAAAACCCGCCACCCCCGGAGAAAACCCGCATGAATCCCGAGCGGCTCCTGGAGCGTTTCCTCCGCTACGTGCAGGTCGACACCACGGCCCGGGACGGGGCCGAGTCCTATCCCAGCTCGCCGGGTCAGCTCGAGCTGGGGCGGCTCTTGGTCGAGGAGCTGCGGGCCATGGGGCTCGACGACGCGCGACAAGATGAGCACGGCATCGTGCTGGCTACCGTGCCGGGCAACACGCCGGTGCCCCGCCCCACGATCGCGTTCTGTGCCCATCTCGACACCTCGCCCGAGACGCCGGGCGCCGGGGTCAAGCCGCAAGTGATCCGGGACTACCCCGGCGGCGACCTCCCCCTGCCCGGCGACCCGGATCAGGTGATCCGCACCGCCGAGAACCCCGCGCTCGATCAGCTCACCGGCCGCACGTTGATCACGTCCGACGGCACCACGCTCTTGGGCGCCGACGCCAAGGCGGGCGTGGCCGCAATCGTGGAAGCCGCCGCAACGCTGGTCGAAGAGCCGCAGCGGCGGCACGGGCCGGTGCGCATCGTGTTGACCTGCGACGAGGAGATCGGCCGGGGAGTCGACAAGCTCGATCTGGAAGAGATCGGGGCGGCGGCCTGCTACACGCTCGACGGCCAGGGGGCCGACACCATCGACGTCGAGACTTTCTCGGCCAACCAGGCCGTGGTGACCGTGCGCGGGGTAAACGTCCACCCCTCGATTGCCAAAGGCCGGATGACCAATGCGGTGCGCGCGGCGGCCGGTTTCCTCGGCCGGCTGCCCCATGAAAACCTCTCGCCGGAAACGACCGAGGGCCGCCAGGGGTTTCTGCACCCCTACGAGATCCGCGGCGGTGTGGCCGAAGTCAAGCTGCAGTTCCTCCTCCGCGACTTCGACGCCGCCAACCTCGATTACCAGGCCGAGCTGTTGCGCGTCGCGGCCGAGGCGACCGTGCGCGAGTTTCCCCGGGCGAAGATCGATGTCGACGTGCGCAAGCAGTATCGCAACGTTGCCGAAGGGCTGGCCCGGGAGCCCCGCGCCGTCGCCCTGGCCGAGGAGGCGCTTCGGCGCCTGGGGCGCACGCCCAAGCGGACGATCGTGCGCGGCGGCACCGACGGCTCGCGCCTGACGGAGATGGGGCTGCCCACCCCCAACCTGGCCACCGGACAGCACACCCCCCACTCGCCCCTGGAATGGGCCTGTCTGGAAGAGATGGCCGGCGCCGCCGAGTGGGTCGTCTCCCTGGCCGAAGTCTGGGGTGAGGCAGGCTGAACTCTTTGCTGCGACGATGCCTCGTTGTAGGAGGCGACTCCAGTCGCCGATCCGCACCGATCCCGGTTCAGTCGGCGTCTGGACACGCCTCCTACAAAGGGCCTCCGAAGTCTCAATGCCCGAACGCCCTGAGTTAGTGTAGGGTGTCTAGGTGGCTTAGACAAACCAAGACGGGTCGCCCAGTCAATTTCGGCAAATTGAATAAATTCGGGGTGGTGCAGCGGCCGACATAGACCACAAAGGATGCACAAGACAGCCGGCGATGCCCAAGCCTGCCTGGACGCCCCTCAGGGGATTTCCGCTCCCGCCCGCAACCCCAGGGAACGTCCGCTTCGTGAATCGGGCCAAGGGCCACGCCCGCTGGGGGAAGCTGCTGTGCCGCGCCTTTCAATCCTCATCCCCGTCCTGGGGAATCTCAACAGGCTGGAAGACACCCTGGTCTCCGTGCTGGAAAACCGGCCGGACGGCTGCCAGGTCGTGGTCGTGTTGGACGAGCCGTACGACGACCCCTACGCCTTGACCGACGAGGTGACGTTCGTCCGGGGATTGCCTGGCTCAGGGCTTGCCGAACAGCTTAATCTGGGATGGCGGACTGCCACGGCGCGAATCATCCACGTGCTTCGCTGCGGGTCGGAAGTCGAGCCGAACTGGGCCGAGCCAGCGTTGGCCCCCTTTCGCGACCCTCTGGTGGCTAGCGTGGCCCCGCTGGTGCTTGAGCGCACGGATCCGGACGAGGTGCTCACGGCCGGGGTAGACTACCGTCCCGGGGGCGAGACGCGCCCCCTGCCCCCCCACGGCACGCCGTGCGAGCCGATTCCCCCGCGTCCCGGCCTGCTCGGACCCGAGGCATGGGCCGCGTTCTTCCGCAAAGCGGCAATCGACCAGGTGGGCGGCTTCTCGCCCGAGGTGGGTGATCGGCTGGCGGGAGTGGACGTCGGGCTGTGGCTGAAGCAGGCGGGATGGCGAACCGTCTTTCAGCCGCAGAGCCGGGTCTACCTCGATCGCACGGCCATGGGGCGGGCCGGCCCGTTCCGCGAAGGATGGCAGACCGAACGCTTCTTCTGGCGATGGGCGCCGCAAGCCGGTTGGGGCCGTTCACTGCGAGGCCACGCCCGCCTTCTGGCCGCCGAGGGGCTCAGCGCGCTGGTGCGTCCCTCGTTGTTCGCGCGGCTTGCCGGTCGGGTGGTGGGTGCGGTCCGCTTTGCGGCCCATCACGATCACTGGCGAGCCATCAAGGCCCTTTCGCCCGCGCCACGCCCTCCCGTGCCGGAGCCCCACTTCTCGACGTCCGGCGAACCGGCTAAGCCGGTGCACGCCCTGGTTCGGCACTAGTGGTCCGTCAAACCGGACCTGACGCGCCCGCTATGCGGGGAGCGAGAGGCCGCTAGCGGACCAGGACTTCCTTCTGCACCGGGCCGGGCTCCTCGTCCTCCGGCTCGGCCGCCGGAGCGCGCTCCAGGGGACCGGCTGCACCGCGCCGGCTGCCGGGGTAGAACAGCTCGACGGCCGCCTCGAACTGACTGAAGTCGGGCGGATCGGCCATCTCCGCGGCCTCGGCGCGGAGTTTCTCTCTGAGCTCGTACATTAGGTGTCGCCCGGTCGGCCAACGGACCATCATGATGTCGTTGATCTCGTTCAGAAGCTGGTAGACGCGGGCGCGGGTCAGCCCCATCGCGCGGGCGGCCTGGCGCACGCTGGTGGCCGACTCGCCCGTTGCCAGCCGGCTTTCCGCCAGGTTGGCGATCTGGCGCGTGGCGTCGATGCGGACCTGCTCCAAGAGCGGCCGGATGAGCCGCTCGAGTATCTCCGTTTGGTTCGGCACGCCCGGCGTTTGCAGCGCCGCGCCGATCCAGGCCTCGGCGCGGTCGATAAGTCGAGGAACGATGCGGACGATCAGGTGGTCCAACGCGCCCATCTCGGCCACCAGGGTGTGGATGCTGTGGAATGCCTCGAGGATCGCCCGGACCCGCTTCTCGCCGTGGGTCTTCATCTCGCGGATCTCGGCCAGCGTGCGGCCGGTGTACTCCCCCAAGGGCGCGTTCCAGATGACCCGAGTCATGTTGCGCAGACTCGACACAAAACGGCCTACCGCCTCCCCCTCCAATCGGTGCTTCACCACGCTGGCGCGCCACTGACTCCAAAGGACCTCGGAGACCCCGGCGGGGTCGAAGCCGTTGCGCTGGGCAGCCTCCCGTGCGGCCGACTCGCGCCCGTTCTCCCGGAAGCAGGCGAAATCGACGGGCAACTCGGAAGGATCGGTGTCGGCTGCCCGGGCGAGCAGTTGCACGAACGAGCACATCTTCTTCTGGCCGATGCCGGGCGTCTCCGAGAGTTCGGCGAAGCGCGTGTGCAGCAGGTCGTCGAGCGTGCGGTTCAGGAAGGCCAAGGGCAGACGCCGATCGCTGGGCAGGGCCCAATAGGCCAGCGGCTTGTCCCGGTGGACGGCGTACCGATCCGAAAGCAGGATCTTGCGCACGCTCTCGAAACGACTGATGACCTGGAGTTCCTCGACGGACGATGCTAGGCCGAGCTTCATCATCTCCTCCTCCGGTTCGCGCCCGCGGCACAAGCCCTTCCTTGGAAGCGGCGCCTCTCTCGTCTCCCGGTCTTCCGCCGCGCGGTTCCGGCCCGCCCGGCGGCGCGGCTGGGTCGTGGCAAAGCGATCACTCTCGGGGGGGGCGCAGACTGCCGTGGACCACTCGTTTGCCGGTCGTGGTGGGGTGAACTACACTAATCGTTCGGTGGGAGCCCCAGCCGGCGGCCACCAAGGCGGGCAACACGGCTCGGGCACCGTGCAGCCGCCCGCTGGAACATGACGTTGGCAGGAGCGGCCGCCGCCGAAGGCAAAGCCCCCCTGGACACGCCTCACGTTCGACCGCCGCTTATGCGGCTATTTTGGTACGCCGCAATCCCCGTCGTCAAGGGTTTACAGAGAATTTCTTGCCGAAACCCGAAAAACTGCCCGAGTCGAAGTACACCCACCCCTGGGTGTATATACGAATGCAACCAAGGAGGGGTTCATGTCGCCCCATTAACTGGTTCTCGGGTTCCAGCTTGGGAACGAGGTATGGGTGGCATGTTTCCTGCGGCTCGCCCAATACTACCGCTCTCGCAGCCCGACCGCCGCGGTCAAGAGCAGGATCTTCAGGTCCAGCCAGATCGACCAGTGGGAGATGTACCACAGGTCGCAGCGGATGCGGTGCCGAAGCGAGGTGTTGCCCCGCCATCCCTGGACCTGGGCCCAGCCGGTCATCCCGGCCTGGACAAGCTGGCGGTGGGCGTAGTCGGGGATCTGCCGGCGAAACCGCTCGACGAAGACCGCCCGCTCGGGCCGGGGACCGACCAGGCTCATCTGCCCGGCCAGCACGTTGAAAAGCTGCGGCAGCTCGTCGACGCTCCAGCGGCGCATCAGCCGTCCCAGCGGCGTGCAGCGGGCGTCGTTCCGCGTAGCCCACACCGGGCCGGTGGCCTGCTCGGCGTCGAGCCTCATGCTGCGGAACTTCAGCATCCCGAACGGCCGCCCGTTCTTGCCCATGCGCGTCTGCCGGTAGAAGATCGGCCCGCGGCTGCTGAGCTTCACGCCCACGGCCAGCGCGGCCATCAGCGGTGCGAGCACCACCAGGGCCAGGCTGCCCAGCACGAGGTCCATCGCCCGCTTGGCCGCGCGCGGCCAGCCGTAGTGCGGGTTCCGGCGCAGCCCGAGGAACGCCACGTTGTCGACTTCCAGCATCCTGAGCTTCATGCCCGCCGCGTTGGGCACGTCCGGCACGAGCTGCACCTCAACCGGCACGCTGGACAGCGCCCGATCGACCTCGGGCAATTCGCCGTATCGCGACAGCGGCAGGGCCACAAACACGTGGTCGACGTCGTGCTCGGCGACGATCCCCTCGAGTTGGTCGATCGTCCCGAGACGCGGCAGCAGCGTGGGCTCGGGTCCGCCGGGTCGGTCGACGAAGCCCACGGCCTCCAGGCCGGTCCAGCGGTTGGCCCGAATAGTGCGCGCGACCAGGCGCCCGGTCCGCCCGGCGCCGACGATCACCGCCCGGCCGTAGTTCAGCCCCCGGCGCCGCAGGTACTTCACGGCTTGCCACACTGCCCGACGCGCGAGCGTCATCCCCGCGGCGTTCAGGAGCATGAACAGGCCCAGCGCCAGCCGCGACTCGTAGAGGTCGCGGCGATAGAACGTCACGGTGATGGCCAACAGGAACAAGAGCCCGCTGGCCCGCACGACCACGCCCAGCTCGCGCGGAAGCTGCCTCAGCCGGTGGATCTCGTAGAGCCCACAGAGCCGGTAGGCCACCGCGGCCAGGACCAGCACCACGGGCAGCCCTCGGAGCACGAGGTGGAAGTCGGGCACGCCGTCGGGCGAGGGCAACAGCGCGAACCGCAGGGCGTAGGCCCCCAGCCAGACCGCCCCCGTGACGGCCAGATCGCAGGCCAGGAACACGACCCCCAGCTTGTCCCCGTGTCGGCGGTACATCCGTGTATGCCCGTTCGTAGTGACCGCATTCATGCGGTCGTTGGGGGGTCGCGTCAGCGATAGCTTCTTGCTCGTTCAACCGCAAGCCGAAGGCGTGCGCGTTTGGCCGCAGGCCGACGTGGTGCGTGCCGGGCGCTGGTTTGAGGCGTGCGCGGCGGCTGTCGTTACCTCCGAATCGCCGCGCACGCCTTCGGCTTGCGGTTAAACGAATCCTTCTGAGCCGCGGGCGATATAGCACTTCTCGGCCCCCTGGGTCAATGGAAACCAGGGGGTCTGGGCGACATCGGCAAACCAGGGGGCTCCGTGACCTATATTTGCGAGGAGCCGGGAGACCCATCCGAGTTGGCCATGGCAACCGCCCTGGAAATCGAGAAGACCGTCTGCCCGCGGTGTGTCGCCGTGCTCGACGCGAGCGACCGCTTCTGTCGGCACTGCGGGGCGGCGCTATCGCCCCACGGCTCGCCCGTCCCGGCAGCCGCCGCCGATTGGCCGCCGCTCGGTGCCCCGGCGCCGTCCCTGCCGCGCTGGACCGACAACCCCTGGATCGTGCTGCCCCTGGTCCTTTTGGTCCTTGGCCCGATCGGCCTGCCCCTGCTCTGGCGGAGCCGCGGGTTCACGCGGTTTTGGAAGACGGTGATTACCGCGTTGGTGCTCGCGCTGAGCGCCGCCGTGGGCGTCAGGATCTGGCACACGATCCGCGCGTCGCTCGCGCCGCTGGAGCAACTGCGGCAGATTCGGGGCTTTCACCCGTAGGCGCGTAGGGGCTGACACCTCTTCCGCTCAGAACTCCACCACCATCAAGTCCCGTCCCAGCTCCGTGGCCGGGAAGATGGCCTGCGCGGCGGCCAGATCGATCGGGTCGGCGTCGTCGGCCAGGGGGTTGAAATGGACCAGCACCAGGCGCCCGACGCCGGCGGCGCGGGCGAGCCGGGCCACGGGCGTGGTGTGGCTGTGGCCCACCTTCGCGGCCCACTGAGACATCGAGTCGGGGAAATAGCACTCGTGTACCAAGAGGTCCACGCCGCGGATTCGCTCGACGTAGTCGGCGTCGGGGGCGGCCGTGGTGTCGGTCACGTAGGCCATCGAGCGGCCGGGAAAGTCGAGGCGGTAGCCGGTCACGCCGCCGGGGTGCTCAAGCGGGAAATGCGTCACGCGCCCGCCGCCTGCCACTTCGATCTGCGGCGCGAGCGCCCGGAACTCGCAGGGCGGCTTCTTGGGGAAGATCGGCCCGGCAAACAGGTGCTCGTCGAGCGCCGCCAGCTTGTCCGCGCTGCCGTGTACCGTGACGCGCCGAAGCGGATGCTCGTGCATCACGTCGAACAGGTACGTAAGCCCCACCACGTGGTCCAGGTGCGCGTGGCTCAAAAAGACGTCCAGCTCATCGGTCTTAAGAAACCGGGGGACCCGATAGACCGCCGTGCCCGCGTCGAGCATCACCCCGCACTCGGGCAACAAGAGGCACATCGTGTGCCGCGTGTCGCTGGGGTGATAGCCGGTGGTGCCGAGGAGGAGGAGCTTCATGATTCATCATTCTACTTACTCCGGCGGCCCGAACAATCGCTCGAGCTGCCGGCCCACCTCGTTCTCCAGCACGTTCTCGACGCCCTTCCGGATGAACTGCCGCGTGTACTGCTGCATCACCCGGCGGTCGAGCTGGGGACGGTCCAGCGTGCCGGCCACCGGCAGGCGGATCGTCTGGTCCTTAAGCGCCGTGCCCAGCGGGTTGTTGCCGGTCCACTTGGGCGGCACCGGCATCTCGGCCACCAGGGCCAGCGACTGGTCCAATCCCACCGAGCCCCGGGTGCGCACGGTCAGCTCGGGAAAGACCAGCTCCAGCCCCTCGTGGTGGACGCGCCCGTCGGCCAAGTGGAACCGCACGACCGACTCCCGTTTGAGCCGGCCGGGGGCCGCGTAGCCGAAGAGCACGGCGAACTCGCGCAACAGCGGGCCGGGCCCTACCTCGACGTCGTGGACCGTGAACGTCCCGACCAAGTCGCTCCGGGCCGGCTCGTCCAGCGGCACGCGGCAGCGCGTCAGCTCGATCGAGAAGTCGCCGCGCGCGTCGGTCACGCCCGCCAGCACCGGCGCAATGTACTTCAGCGCCGCCTCGCACATGGCCGGGGTCACCTGCACGCGGGTGGCCAGCGGCCCGGGCGGCACCGTCAGCTCGGCCGGCCCCGGGGCCAAACGGAGCTGCGGGGAGAGCTGCACACGCCCGCCGCTTACCTCCAGCTCGACCGGCTCGACGGCCAACAGCCCGTCGCCCAGGTTGGCCTTCACTTGCCCGGCCCCGATGGGGAATCCGTAAAGCTGGGCCCATTCCCATTTCAGCTCGGCCTGCCCGGCCGCTTGGGAGGGCGCGAGCGGGCCGCGGTAGGAGACGGGCGACAGGCCGCGCCCGCCGATGCGGACGTGCTGACCGAAGTACGGTCGCAGGATCGCGGAGATCCGTTCCAGGTCGTAGCCGAGCCGTCCGGTGAGATCGACGTTCGCCTGCTCGCCGGCGCCGGTGACCCGGCCCCGCAGGTCGGCCGCAACGGTGCCCGAGGCGAGTTGAAGGGTTTCGAGCGTTAGCAGTCCGGCCGCGTGCTCGTAATCGCCGGCAGCGGTCAGACGAACCTGCGGCTCGCGGACCTGCTGCCCGGCCGCGGAGGTGAGCACTAGGTCGGCCACGTCGGCTTGGAGCCGGCCGCGGATACGCCCGTCGGCCTGCTCGAACGCGGCGTTTCCGGCGACACGGCCCGTGGTTTGCCAAGCGGGCGGCTCGGGGAGCCACCGTTCGAGGTCCTCGATCCGGCCGCGGAACTCGAGAGTCCCCTGCAACTGCGGCGTGCCCTGGCTCGGGATGCCCATCAGGAAATCGCTCGCGGTGATCGCCATGGTTTGAGTAGTCAAGCTGGCAGGGCTCAGTCGCAGCCGGCGCCGGGTCTGCTCCCAACCGCCGGCCAGGCGGAGTTCCACGCGGGGTTCCTCGAGGTTGACCCGGTCCGAGGCAAGCTGGAGTTCTTCGGCGGTCAACACGCCTTGGCGCACGTGGACGCCGTCGGCCGAGCCGGTAACCTCGGCCGTGAGCCCATACTTCCCCGCCACGCGCATGTTGCCCACGGGAACCCAGGTGGCGAGCCGTCCCGGCCAGCTCTCCAGCCGGCCGCTGGCGGTGAGCTTCACCGGCCAGTTGCCGCCGCCGCGCAGCTCGAGCACCGGCTGGGTCAGCTCCGCGTCGATGCGCTCGGCACCTGCCCGGACTTGCAGCGACGCCCGCTGCAACTGCGTGTCGGCCGCAAGGTCGGTGCTCCCGGCGGCCGAGAGGAACACCAACAGGTTTGACTCGCGCCAGGGAAGCCGTTCGGGCAGGACGAGCTGGAAGTCCCGAAGCTGCAGCTCGGCGTCGGCCTCGAACTGGTTGCCGTCGGGCGACTGCCAATTGAGCTGGGCCCAGCCGTTGCCGGCCATCTCGATCTCGCCCAGCTCGACGAACTGACCGAGCTGCGCGCGGAGCTGCTCCAGATCGAAGCTGGCCGAGGCGGCCAGGTTCCGGCGGCTCCCGGCCGCGTGGACCTTCAAGAACTGCGAGTCGCAACGGAGATCGTCGACCACCGGCCCGTCGGAGGTTTCGTGGGCCACGAACGTCACCTGGACCGGTTTCTGCCAAGCGAGCTGGCGCCCGGCGTGCTCGGCGCTTAGGTCGCTGGTGTGTATTTCGCCCTGCCAGGCCATCCCCTGCGGCCCCGGCGTGCCCGACCAGGTGACCCGTGCCCGGCCGGAAGTGATTCGCGTGTCGCGGCGGATCCGCAGGGTCTCGGGCAGCATGGCGGCCAGCTTGGCCAGGTCGGCCTCGCCGCGGATCGCGACCGCCTGGCTGAGTGCCCAGGCCGCGGGCTGCTCCGTCCACCCGGGCCGAAGCGCCAGGCTCCCGTGGGCGCTCAGCTCGCCCACGTCGCAACGCAGCGAGCTGCGTTCGATCTCCAGGGCGTCGGCCTGCCCCGACGTCTTGCAGCTCAGCTCCACGCGATCCAAATCCAGCCGGTCGTCTCCCAAGGGCAGCGCGCTTAAGGTGAGCCCGTCGGCCGAGAGGTCGGCCTCGACCGTCACGTCTGTCCCCCCGTCGGCCCCGCTCCATCGCGTGTCGATCCGCGAGGAGAGCCGGCCGTCGAGCCGGGTGCCGGGCAGGAAGCGTGCGGCCAGCGGCCCGAGCATGGCCAGCGGCAGGCCGTGGGCCTCGATCTTCAGCGACCCGCCCGTGGCCGATGATGCCCCCGACTCGCCCTGCTGTTGCGTGGTCAGCTTGGCCGAAAACCCGCCGCGCCCTTCCGGATCGAGCGTGTTGCCGGAGGCTTCCAGCTCGATCAGGCCGGCCGACTCGGCGGAGGTGGCGAGCTTCACTTCGACGTTCTGGATCGGCCACTCGCGGCCCGTTTCGGCGTCGACCAGCGTGATCGTGCCGCCGGCGGCTTCGAGCACGAGGCTCACGGCCGCCGCCGGCTCGTCGCGTGGCTCGAGGTAGGCGGCCAGCACGTCCTCGACGTTGCTGCCGTCCGGGCGGATCTCCACGTGGAGCTGCGGCGCCTCGACCCGGAACGCGCCGAGCATCGAGGGATTCAGAAGCAGCGCGGCCAGCGACTTGCTGCCGGTGATTCTCTCGGCCGTGAGCACGGGCCGGTCCTGGGCGTCACGGACTTCGAGGCCCTCGGCCTCCAGCGGCGAGAACCAGCCGAGTGAAGCCCGGCGGATCGTCACCTTGCCGTCCAGGTCCGCTGCCGCCCGGTCGATCACCCAGCCCAGCAACGGCGTATGGGCGACCAGACCCGGCAGGAACCAGACCACGGCCAGCAGCATCACCGTGATCGCCAGCAGCCATTTACGGCGGCGGCGCTTTCGCGGCGCAGGCGCGGCCTCGGGCTCGGGAGTGGGGCCCGCCTCGGCCTGCTGCTCCTGCTCGTGCAGCCGACGAAGCCGCTCCCTGCGTGAGATGATCGTTCGGGAGGACATCCCAAGGGCCTCCGTACGAGGACGGTTTTCGGGGCGTGGGATTCTACCGACAACTGTCCCCCCATGGCCAGAGCTAAATTCGGGGACACAATACTAATTGTGGAGGTTTGGGCAATTTGTCTCTCCGCCAATGTGCGCGGTCGAGCTCGTGCTTGAGCGAATAGAGCAGTTCAAGAGCGCCCCAGAGATTACCCATCTTTCCAAAATTAATATTGTGTCCCCGAATTGGATACGGTGGATGATCGGCTCCGGTCGGGCTAGAATGGGTCGTTTGCCCAACCCTGCGAGGCCCAGTGCAATGATGCCGCTGCCGCAGACGTTCCGCGTTCGCCAGAGCTTCGATGCCCTCCAAGTGAACGACGTGCCCGCCGAGGTCCACGCCCAGTTGGCCCGGCTGCGGCTCGGCGAGAGAATCCGGCGGGGAGAGAGCGTGGCGATCAGCGTGGGGAGCCGGGGGATTGCGGGCATCGACGTGATCGTCCGCGCGATCGTCGAGCACCTTCGGGGTCTCGGGGCCGAACCCTTCATCGTCCCGGCCATGGGCAGCCACGGCGGCGGCACGGCCGAGGGACAGCGCCAAGTCGTCGAGTCCTACGGGGTGACCGAGCAGTTCGTCGGCTGCCCGATCCGCTCGGGCATGGACAGCGTCGTGGTCTGTCAAACCAACGAGGGCTTCCCCGTCCACTTCGACCGCCACGCCTTCGAGGCCGACCACGTGCTGGTCTGCGGCCGGGTCAAGCCGCACACGCGGTTCTGCGGCGAGATCGAGAGCGGGCTATTGAAGATGATGCTCATCGGGTTGGGCAAGTGCGAGGGGGCGATCGTCTACCACCGGGCGATCAAGGACTACAGCTTCGACCAGATCGTGCGCAGCGTCGCCCGCGAGGTGATCGCCAAGTGCCGCGTGGTCGCCGGCCTGGCCATCGTCGAGAACGCCTACGACCGGACCGCCCGGATCGAGGCCGTGCGGCCCGAGGAGTTCGAGCCGCGCGAGAAGGAGCTGCTCGTGCTGGCCAAGCGCCTGATGGCCCGGCTCCCCTTCGATCGGGCCGACGTGCTGTTGATCGACCGCATCGGCAAGAACATCAGCGGCGTGGGCTGCGACACCAACGTCGTGGGCAGAAAGTACCACGACCACGAGGCCGCCGAGGACGAGTGGCCCAAGGTAAAGCGGATCTGCGTGCGCGGGCTGACGCCGCAGACCCACGGCAACGCCATCGGCATCGGCGTGTCCGAGTTCTGCCGTTCGCGCGTGTTGCGTGAGATGGACGCGGAGATAACACGCCTAAACGCGATCGTCTCGGGCCACGTCTCGGCCGGGATGCCCGCCCTGGACTTCGAGACCGACCGCGAGATGCTCGAAGTAGCGCTGGGCACGATCGGCCTGGCCGAGCCGCCCGACGCACGTCTCTTGTGGATCGCCAACACGCTGGAGCTGGCCGAGGTCGAGTGCTCGGCCGCCTATCTCGACGAGGCCCGGCGGCGCGAAGACCTCACGATCCTTACCGAGCCGCGGGAACTGCCCTTCGACGCGGCGGGGAATCTGCCGGATTCGATGGCGGGGTGGTCGAGCTGACTTGCGGCTTGGAATGGAACGTGCGGTTTAAGAACCGCCACATGGCGGTAGCCGAGCGAGAGCCATTCGTTGTGGACCTTGCGGCGCACACACGCGGGGCTTCGAGGTCGCCCGCGATCATCGCAGTAACCTCGCAAGTGAGATGCGTTTGGAGGCGGCGGGGGTGACCTCCGCATCGAATTGGAGTATGCTGACGCGCGTCGGTCGATTTTACCTCCGCAAGTTGCGCAAGTTACGGCCGAGGGGTATATGCTCTCGATGGGGAGTGCGTCCAGCTACCCCACATCCTTGGGCTTCATCTACCGTAAGCAGATCTTGGGCGTCCAATTCCTTCGCCGACCGCGCCATGTCTTCGGCCATCTCCCCCGACCCGTGCCGTGGGGGGGGCAGGCTAGTCAGCAAATGGACCCCACCCAGGTCGCGTCCTCCGACTTCTTCCCCACCTTTGGGTTTAATAGACCCGTCTTTGATGGTGCAAAGTGGGCTGTTCGCCCCCTCTAACGGGCCATTTTGAAAGAAATTTCGGGCGGGACTGTCAGGAATGGGATGCGAGCGGCTAAGTACTTACGGATTGAGAGAATCATGGGGCCCGTTCTTGGGCTTCCACCCCAATCCGGACGAAAGACGAACAAATCGCTTCTTCTCCTCAGTTCAAATCGTGAACGCAGAGTAAGGAAGGTATCATGAGTCGCATCAAACTAGCACTTCTGGTGGGTATGGCCGCGGTCACGATCGCCTGGGTCGCCTCTCCGGCCGCCGCCCAATTGACGCCACCGAATGGAGCGACGAATAGCTTTTTCAACACCGACGCCAATCTCGACACCGACGGCAACAACCGGTGGGAGAGTACCGGCAACTACACGGCTTTCGACCTGTTGCCTGACAACAGCCCGGCAGTTACGCGTGGGACGTTTTCTCCTACAGCCGCAGTCCCGGGCATCGCGGCGGCGTACGATTATCCCGGCGGCTCGACGGGCAACCAAGCGGGGACTCTGCTGACCATTGCGGGCACGAGCACTCAGCGGTCGTTCCAAGAGGCATCGGGGGACTGGTCGAACGAGGACGTGACGATCGAGATCTGGTTCCGACCGGACAACCTGACGCCCACGCCCACCAACGGCCAGATCCTCTTCGAGGACGGGGGCGGCACCGGGTTCGGCTTCTTCGTGGACAACAACGAGCTTCGGCTGCGGAAGGCCCCGGGCGGCGGAAACGTCGCCTACAACATCTCGACAGACCCGTCCGGTCTCCTGGTGGGCGCCGCGACAGCCGAGTTCATTCAGGCCGTGGGAACCTACGATGTCTCCGCGGGATCGATGGAGTTGTTTGTCAATGGTCAATCGGTCGGCACCGCCGCACCGACCGGCGCCGACTGGTCGGGCGGGGACGCGGCTGGCGTGGGCACGCGCGGGGACAGCAACGTGGGTGGCATCGGCAACGGCCAACAGTCCACCGAGACCTTCGACGGCGAGATCGCTGTCTTCCGCGTCTACCGCAACAAGATTCTCACGGGCGGTCTGACGGGCGAGGTTATGAAGAACTTCCAGGCCGTCACGGCGACCGACGTCTATTCCGCTGATTCCGACGACAGCGGTGGTTGGGCGGAGGGCACGAGCTGGAACACGGGCTTGACGCCCACGGCGGGCCAGAACGGCTGGATCGGCGACGGTGACACGATTACGCTTTCGGGACCTGGAAGAGGCGCCAAGGCCCTGACAGTCGGTCACGCCGAGGCCACAAACCCAGGCACCGGCACGCTGACCGTCACCAGCGGCGGGCTATCCGTTGTCAATGACTTGACCATCGGCGACGGCAATGCGGGTACCGTCAACCTCAACGGCGGCACGACGACCGTCGGCGGGAACATCGTCAACGGTGCATCCACCAGCACGTTGACCCTGGACGGCGGGACGGTCGACATGACGGACGGGACGCTAGACGTGGACACGCTCAATCTCCGGTCAGGCACGCTGAAGAACGTATCGGAGATCAACGGCGGGGCCGCCGTTTCCAAGACCACCGGCGGCACGCTCACGCTCGACGGAACGAACAACTACAGCGGCAACACCAACATTAACGCCGGTACGGTCAGGCTGGGCGCAAGCGAGGTGATCCCGCACGGGGCCGGCAAGGGGAACGTCAACGTTGACGGCACTCTCGACCTGGCCGCCAAGAACGAAACCATAAACGGCTTAAGCGGCTCCGGCACGGTCACCAACAGGGGGGGGCCTTCAGCCGTACTGACGGTCGGCGCGAATGACGCCAGCAGCACCTTTTCCGGCACGCTGACCGACGAGATCTGGATGCAGGCAGGCACGGTCCAGACGGATGAGACCTGGTCTCCGGTCACCTTCGCCGAGCCTTTCTCCTCAACTCCGGTCGTATTGGTGCAGACGACCACGAGGAACGATGGGGCGGCCGTGACGGAGCGACTGCAAAACGTGACCGCAAACGGCTTTCAAGTGCGCTTGCAGGAAGAGGAGGGCAGTACTGACGGCGGCGACCACGCAATAGAGACTATCAGTTGGATTGCGATCGCCCCGGGCACGGGCGTCAGCAGCGGGTGGCAGTACGAAGCCGACCTGGAGGCCGGAGTTACTAACGCGGATGCGAATATCGCTTTTTCCCCGGGTTTTGGCGCATCACCCGTCTTCCTGGCGAGCGCCCAGACGTTTGCCGACAGTGATCCGATTGCCATTCGTAGCAGATCACTTAATGCTACCGGCGCTACCATCTTCTTGGAGGAGGAAGCGTCTCTTGACACGGAGCGAGTCCACTCGGCGGAATCCGTGGGCTACTTGGCCGCGGACGCCGGTTCCACGCCGTTCGGTGAGTTGGGTACTAGTAACACCACCCACGTCTGGAAGACGGTCAACCTATCCGGCACCTACTCGAATCCGGTGGTGGTAATGGGGCCGCCCACCATCGCCGGCGGTGATCCCTCCACCGTTCGTGTCCAAGCGGTAAATCCAACTCTCGGCACTTTCCAGTGGCAGGTGGACGAATGGGACTACAGGGATGTGAATCACGCGAACGAGACGGCCGGCTACATGGTAGTGGAGGCCGGGATGTACGGCATGCTTGGACTGACGAAGACGGGTAGCGGGACGCTGACCCTGTCGGGCAACAACGACTACCGCGGGCCGACCAACGTCAGCGACGGCACGCTAATCGTTGACGGCTCGATCGCCAGCAGCAGGGGCGTGACGGTCGACGCCGGGGCTATCCTGGGCGGTCACGGCATCGTCCCGGGAATCAGCGGCGCGGGCCTGGTCAGCCCGGGCAATAGCGAGGAAATACTTACGGCCCTGAACGTCGACCCGAGCTCCGGGTTGGACTTCGTCTTCGACTACGGCGCCACGGGCAGTCCCGACTACGGTACCCCCGACAACAGCATCAACGACGTGCTGCGGCTGACCGATGCTTCGCCCTTCGTGTCCGCCCTGGGTGCGGCCAACACGGTGGGCATCTACCTCGACCTTACTGATATAGCGCAGAACGACGTCTTCCTCGGCGGTTTCTTTACCGACCAAGAGAGCGATTTCTATTCGTCCGTGGTCAACGCCGACTGGGAGTTCTACATTTTCGGCGACGGTAGCGGCAGCCACCTGCACCCGGTCGACGGAACCAACTTCTACCCGTTGTCTGAGTTCGATCCGTTGATGAGCCTGCAAATCAGCACGGTGGCGCAGACGGCCGATTTCACCGGCGGCGACGAGCCCGGGCGCGTGCTGCAATTGCGCGCGTTCGTGCCCGAGCCCTCGACGATGCTCATCTGGTCCCTGCTGGCCGGGCTGGGGATCGGCATGGGCTGGCGGCGGGGGAAGTAGCCGGTCCGCGAAGCACAGTTTCCCTGAGCCCTATCGGCCCCGGCGCGCTGATGGGGCTCTTCCTATGCGCCGCCGCCGGCGGACTCTGTGTGCCTCACGACGGCCTCCTGGGGGCCGGCCAGAAGAGCGGTCGGGCCCCACGCCGGTTCAGTTCCAGCTCCTTAGGCGCGTCGGTGCAAGCTGTCACAAGACACCACCCATGTGGTGGGGAAAGCCGCCGGCGCTGGAGGCCGGCTTCGTGCCAGCGATCGTCCCCTCTGACCGCATTCTGACCTCAGTCGGAAAGTGAGGCGGTGTTCACGACCGACGCAGAAAACGGCGGTTCGCAATGTGCCTGTGGTGGCGCCCACCGACTTGCATTTGCAGACCGGGGCGACACGCCGAAGCGCCGCTAATCCGACACAGCGCCGCGCCATCACTCCGATCGAACCGGTGGCTTGCTCACCGTACCGCACGCCGCTTCAGTCCGCAAACTGGCATGACGCCCCAACCACGGGTGCGCCGGCCCCTGCTACGGCTCAGGTGGGCGATTGGGACCGCATCGTTCAGAGCTTGAAGTTGAACGTATGGCTCATGAACCGCCACAGCCGGTAGCCGAGCGAGAGCCATTCGGTGTGGATTTTGCCGCGGCCGATCATGCCGGTGCGGAGCAGGCCGTTGGAGTTTTCCAAGGGGGCGTCGGCCTCGTAGACGGTGGTCTGCGGCACTTCCTGGCCGGTCTGCGGGTCGGTCACGGTGGGCAGGTCGCCGCCGTATTTCGCCGCGACCGACTTCGGCGCGGCCTCCAGATCGATCTCCGAAAGACCGTCGTGCGGAATGTGGCTTACGAGCACGTCGTGCGGGAGCGTGTCGAGCTTGATCTCCACCTCGGCCCGCTTCTTATCCGCCAGCATCGACCGCACGAAGGGGACCTCGGACTGATCGACCAGCAACACGGCCTTCATCCGCTTGGGATCGCCGATGCGGCAGAAGACCGTGCCCTGTTCGAGGTAGGCGCCTTTGTTTTCCGGGTCTAGCGGCGTGCCCGACCAGTTGGGCAGATACTCTTCGCGGTCCTCGTGCTCGGGCAACTCGGGCGGGGGCAGCACGGTGCCGTCGATCGGGGCCACCAGGCGCAACCGGGCCCGGTCCGCCTCGCGCTGGGCGAGCTGCTGCCGGACGGTGACCAGGGCTTCCTCGATCTTGGGGATTTCGGCGTGGGCCTGGGGATCGTGGTGCCGCTGCCGGCGGAGGCCGTCCAGCTCCTTCTCGTACTGCTCGGCTTGCCCCTTAAGCTTGGCGATCTCCAGGTCGATGTCGATATTGCTCAGCCGGGCCAGCTCGGTGCCGGCCTTGACCTCGTCGCCCGGCTTGACGTTTACCACCTCGATCACTCCGCCTTCGGGCACGGCGACGTAGACCGTCTCGGCCCCGTCCGGCCGGATGTCCAGGGGACACATCACGGCGTAGGGGAGCGGTACGAAGACGATCGCCAACACGATCGCCACCAGCACCCCCACCGTCGTATACATGCGAGACTTCTTCACTTTGTCGGTCCTCCCGGGCACGTGGAAGAACTTGTACACCTTGTACAGCGGCATGGCCACCAGCCCGTACAGCGAGACCAGCACCAGCATCTTGCCGAGGATCTCCAGCTTGTAGGGCTTGAATACCTTGTAGAGAAAGAGCAGAATCGCGGCCAGGATGAACCAGCGGTAGCAGGCCGCCGCCACCGAGTAGAACGCGAAGAGCAACTGGTTCCGCTCGGGCAGGAAGGGGTCCTCGGGCGGCTCGATCCCCAGGAACCAGTGGGCCGTCTTGCGGCTTAGGATCGTGGTGGCCTTCTGCCGCATGTTGGGGATTTCCATCAGGTCGGCCAGGATGTAGTAGCCGTCGTATCGCAGCAGCGGGTTGCCGTTGAAGAGGATTGTGCTCACCGACGAGATGAACATCACGTTCAGGCAGACCATCGCCAGGGTGCTCTCCTGGTCGGAGAACCACCAGACGTACGTGGCCCCGGCGGCCAGGACGACCTCGATATACATGCCGGCCGCCCCGCTCGCCGCCCGCTTCCACT
>Ga0180438_10002939_pt1 | contig 26662 bp, 47 predicted proteins | sample SS_ome_12_FD_132455 | JGI IMG/M metagenome (GOLD analysis project Ga0180438, IMG submission 132455) | Hypersaline lake sediment archaeal communities from the Salton Sea, California, USA - SS_3_D_2 metaG | ecosystem: Environmental > Aquatic > Non-marine Saline and Alkaline > Hypersaline >... | reverse complement strand
TCAGTCTGGATCAGCTCAAATAATAGCCAATTATTGCCCTTATTTTTTGTTTCAGCAGAGTTTAAAGCTTCTTGAATAGATCCAAACATTTCTCCATGTAAAACCTCATAGTTTTCTGGATCTATGTATGTCAGTTTAATTGTACCTATCGAGTAAGGAGCTTCCATTTATTTTTTATCTATAACGGCTCTAAAATAAGTTTCCATTAAGTTAGCTACTCGATCCATGTTTTCATTGGTAGATTTGACCTGTGTTGCCAAGTTTCGTATCTCTAATTGAGTAGTCTGTTCAATTCTGGTAGTATCATCTTCCTGTTTTTGCTTTACCAACTCAATCGTTCCTTTATTCTTACCAATATTTTCAGTATTCTTTCGGACATCAGATATAACCCTAAACAGAAAAAATCCGACAATAGTTGTCAGAATTGAGCTCCAGCCAATCATGATCCAGAGCATAAATTTTAACATTCCAATATCTTGTACTGCTGTAAAATCCATAGCTTTTTATACAATTTAAACAAAGCATCAGAAAAATCCAATGCTTTGATTAAATATTCAATTAGTAAATGATTAAAGAATTACCCATGTGCTATCGTTACCTATAACGTACACATTGGATTCATCATTTACACTAACTACATGAGAAGCACCGCCCTCAAGAGTGTCTCCAGCTCCAGCATCAGCAACAACAGTGATGTTATTTGCTCCAGCGTTACCGTCAGCATCATTTACTACAAGTTCAACATTTCCACCATTTACAGCTTTAATGTCTGCGATTGACGGTAAGTTAATAGTAACTGTCCCACCAGCAGTTAAACAATTAAGTTCAACTCTGCGTGTTTGAGATTGAGCCCATGAAACCGACACAGGCAAATTAAAAGTTCCAGATACGTCCATTTGTTTCTGTTTTTATTGGTTAATAATAGTCCTCAATGTTTTATTTAACAGCTTCATTTTTAAAGTAAGCTATTATCTGTGCTTTATATTTATCAAGATCTGGATGCGTATGATAGCCATGAGCTTTCAATACAGCATCATCTTTGAGCATTTTATTTTCAATAGCAACATTTAGATGACCACCTCTGGATCTTTCAAATAGATTTAAGAATGTAGCACAGAAAGTTCCAAAAAGTGATAATCCACATGGAAAATCACAGTTATCTTTTATCAGTTTGTTGACAGCAAAGTAATAAGACAACGTTAGATCTGGATCTCCAAATTTTATACTTTTCTTTTTAAGCATTATTCGGTTAAAAAGATCCCTCAAAACTACGTTGGAATGTTGATCTTTGGAAAGTGCGAGATCATAAAAATACTCATTAAGCTTTTTTCGTCCAGTATTCCATTTACCTGTAACAAAGTTGAAAATAATTGAATACACAAAGCCTACTGCGTTAAACATTTTAGATAGGATCTCCGCAACGATCCATAGCAAAAATCCCCAGCCAAAAACCAGAGTGATCGCTAAAATTATTACTAATATCCAAAGGCTTAAAGTCATGGTGCTGGTGTTGGTGATTTACTAACTGCCAACGCTAAAAAATCTCTTAGCGTTTGTTGATCGGCTGGAGACATTAACAAGAAATCCAAAGTTTGTGTCGCTTCTGGATCTACAATTTGTGATGTCATTCTCGAAACATCAAGCTCCGAATTTGTATTTAGTAGATATGTCGTGCCGTCCAGAGCAAAAAGATTAACTGCATTTGTGTATGTCGTTTGCTCTGACGGTGTTAATTCTTCAAAATACAAAATACTACCAAAAATATTTCCTTGACCGTCAGAATCACCAGCGATAAACATTTGCTCAACGTTAGCGATATTTGTAGTTGTACTTGTTGCTCTTACCATATCATTATTTTTGTGGCACTATGAGTGCTGGTTGATTAGCATAGTCATTCCCCCAAATATCAACATAAGTCGCTCCAAATGGAACATTAGCTTTAGTATCAACAGTACCAACTATTGCACCGATTGAATTTCCTTTAACAAGCTCTGGAGTTACACCAGTGTTGTCGGTTTCTACATACATATTGTATAGATAAAGTTCTTGAGGTGTAGCACCAGTTTGTTCACAGAAAAAGGCAGATTCACCACCACCAGCGTCAAGCTGATAATACGTTCCGTTTATGAAATACATAATGCTTCCTCTTCCGACAATGATTCTGGTAGATCCTATAATAGTAGATCCAACAAATTTCCAAAATTGTTGTGTAGCTCCACCAAGACCGCTTTTTACATTCCATATTGGAGCTCCAGCAAATCCACCGCCAGTGTTTCTTGCTATTATATTACCATATACCTGTAAATCTCCAAATGCACCTTGAAAACCACTCACCACGCATGGACTAAGTAAATTATCTAAATTACCGTTAATTACAACATTCGGTCTTAGAAGAGTATCGGTAATTTGAGCAAAATATATACAGGCTCTTGAATCATTTACTCCTGTTCCAGCAGAATTATGTTGATTGATGAGATCTGAATTTATCGTAACATCAACATTTCTGGTAAAATTATTTAGTCGTAAACAGTCTTTGTTAGCGTTTCCAAAACTTGATGTATAATTTGGAATTATAGTGCTCTGTGGACAATTTACTACAAAACTGCCTCTGGCACTTTCTCGACATTCATAAAGAATATGTTGTGATTCAAAAAATTCTTTTACGTTTATTTCAAAGTTAGCACCCCCAATACAACGAATTGCATATCCACCACCATTAAAGCAATTACAACGAATCCAATTCGCAGTGAATCTTACAGTAGGTGTTTGATTTGGATCTCCGCTTGTAAAGACAACCAAGCGACAATTATCAGCATAATTACATTCAAAATCAATTTCAGCACTGGTACTGATACAGTCAACTAAGTTACAGCTTGAGCCAGTAAAAATAGCCGATCCTGTCCAGCGTACTCTCGTTATGTTATTAGTTTGAACACGCAATCCACCAGCTAAAAACTCAACTCCGTCCATGCAGTGAATATGCTTATTATCTTCATTTGGATTATTAAGAATAATAGTCTCAAAAATTTGACAAGGCTTGACGATCACTAAATCGGACTGCGTTATAGCAAAAGCGATTGTCTGGAATGGTTTGTTTCCGTCCCCAACTACTCCTGTCGCATTACTGCCATTTTGAGCATCTACAAATGACGCTGGTGGAATGTCCCATGTATTAAAATCTAAATATGCTGATGTTCCGCTCATTATTGCTGAATTAACAATTTAGTATTTATAGATCCAGTGGCATCATAACTGATAGCATTAAGCAATCCAGCTCCATTATTAAAGGTGTATGTTCCAACTCCAAAATTAACTCCACCGATGATGCAAGATCCCTGTGCAACCACAAATGTTACAGATCTCCAAGTCGCCAGTGTATTTCCCACTGCTGACGAAATATTTAAAGTGCTGGGTGTTTGAGTTGCCTGTGTTATCGTAACAGTTCCACCGCTTCCACCACCAACTTGTGTCGTTGTTATACCAAAAAGTCCTGTCTTTGCCATGTCTATTGATTTGCGATTAGTGTGTATTCTGTTCCGTCAACAATCGTGATCGTAATTGAAATATAACTGGCTTCATTGAAATTCATAGCTTGACCGTCAGTAAGTGTGATAGGAGCGACTGGAACTCCTAAAATATCACCAGCTTCGCCCTCAACTCTAATAGTCCCAGATATACAACCAACCTGTAATTGCGTAGGCTTACTTTCTTCATTGATGTTAATTACAAGATCGCTTCCTACTTGCGTCTGTTGAGTGCATTTAAAATTAAATTGTGAAGCCATATTTTTTTTATTCGTTTACGTCAAATTCTTCTCCCTCTACTTGAGAAAATTCTGTTCGTATGTCATATTTTCTCAAATAATCCATGTCATGCGTGAATGTCATGTCCAGCTCCCAAGACTGTTTTTCATTGAGTTTTACCTGTATGTAACATTCTATACCGTCTAAACCAATAGGCTTCGGTATATTTCTTGTCGTTTCGACAGCTAATCCTCTGTGAACAGCCAAATTGTGCTCACCGATTTCATGCTCAAAGATCTTCATAATTGCCTGTGAGATATGACCTGTCATATCATACATGGTAATCTTACGAAGCTTGACGATTTCAGTTTGAAATGATCCGTCTAAGCTAAAGATCTTTACTCTTGTTCGATAAGATCTCCCTTTTTTAAAAGGAAATAGTACGAGAGCAATTTTATTCGGATCTACACTTTTTTCTTCTGCTTGATCCACAACAGCGTCTATAAATACGCTTTCCACGATGTCAAAGTCCACTTTCATCTTCATATCATAGGTTTTTAAATGTTAAACATAGCGAAGATAGTTATCCAACGTAATATTTCAAACTATCTGTAATGTTTATATTTTGTTTTAGAGATAAAATCCCTGTATCAATCTTTACCGTTCCGACTATTCTTACCTGTATTTTGCTTAACCAGTCTGGATCATTTATGATCGTTCCTTGTTCAGCTAAAAGCTTGATAATGTCTGCGTATTTCACGTTGATCGTCAATGGATAAGTCGAGTTCACTTTTGAATTAAGACGATAATTGCTCGGACTTATAATTGAAGAAACATATTGATTGTTAAAATAAATTTTTAGATCCAGATCAGAAACGACAAAGCTAAACGGAGTTGGATTGTAAAACCATATTGGAACATACACACTGACGTTTTGTAAAGTTATTTTGCTAACTTTTACACCACTGGCTATTCCGTAATTGATTTGGGAAATCCATTTTTTTGCTTTCATGTAGCCGATCACAGCTAATAAAATCAGAGCTCCAATCGTTGAAAATAAAACTATTTTACTTGTTTTTGTCATTTTTCAATTTTCTTATCAACAAAACAGATCCAGCGATCAAAATAGCAAGAATGATAAAGCTAATTATGATTCGCTTTCGTTTTTTTTTTTATGGTAATCTTCAACGTATTTGAGAAGATCTGGAGCTCGATCAAGTGCTTTTTCCAATCCACCTGTTGACGTAGCTTGAGATACCGTAAATAATGGTTTGTTAAATCCAGCATTAGCATGGTAAACAGCAAGTGTACTGTCAACTACGTTAGTAAAGTCATTTATGTGGTCAGCGTTGTAATGATACTGCTTTGCTTCATCAAAACCAGACTTAAATCGGCTCAAAAAATACTTGACAGCAACCTTACTGGCAATCTTTGGATCTGCAAGTTTGTCTGGATCTGAAACTAAGTCAATTCCTACTTGATCCGAAAGCGATTTGTAGTTGCTTTTAAAAGTAAGCTGGTTGTAACCTCTTCCCCTAAATTTGTACCCCTCATTTGAAGCGTTGCCATAACGTCCACCGTAAACTTTATTAAAGAAAGCTACATCGTCTTGTTTTAGCTGGTCAATTTCCGATGTAGTCAAATCATTTATGTACTTTCCAAAAATGCTTTTAATACGATCCGCAGAGGTATTTTTATAGCTACGTTCAGCTTGAGGTCGAAACGCACTCTCCTTTGAGATAACAGCCAATACACTGGCTTGAGTGAAATCATCACGAATACCAAGCTTATCCATAGTATCAATGAGCTGATCTATGTTACGCTTTTGCCAACTTTGTAATGTATCAACGTAACCCATTAGTATTCAATATCTTCTATTGTTTGAGCCATTGGTTTTGTCATTCCCCAACCAGACCAAAATTTGTAAATTACCATTTGGATTGGATAAAGAATTTCATTATTTGCTGTAACTCCATAACCAACTTCAAGTGGTGAACTTTCGTATGTCTTAGTTACTTTAATTTTTGTTCCAGCTTTAATGTCAGACATATTAAATGTACCTTGTGCTAATTTAATCCAGTCTCCAGAGTTGTTTTTACGATAAACCAATGCCCAAGTTCCATTATTACAGTAAGCAATTTGATAAGTTGTAGATTTCATGCTACTGTAATCATCGCTATACAAACGCATTTGTATGCAAGTGCCGTTAGTTACACTTTTACTGTAAAGTCCTTGATCCTTAACTCTTTGAACAAATCTATCCCATGCGTCTGTTGTCGCTGGTGGAGTTGTTTCACTATTTATTGTCCCTTGATACAAATTACCGAGTGTTCTTCCGCCTGTTGATTTGTACGCATAAGCCTTACGAATGTAACAGTTATTATAGTCTCCTGTTCGATCTAAATCAATTTCTTTAGCAACAGAGGAATAGTTGTCATTTACCCACTTTCTGAAATCATTACCTTGAGAACGGTTTTCAAAAGGTGTATTCGGATAAGGACAAGTAGCAGTTGAAGTTCCACCGCCAGTTGTTCCACCGCCAGATCCACCGCCAGTTGTATCACCGACAGATTCACCGCCAGATCCACCGCCAGATCCACCGCCATTTGTGTCAGTGTCATCTTGATCTTGTCTTGATTTCAACACATAAAGTGGACTTTCCTTTTTGAAAAACATTAACCATACTAAAACTCCTACCCCAGAAATAGCTAATACTGATACAATAATTTTTGCTCCTTTCGTCATTTTTTATACGATTTCATTGATTTATTAAATAGTTCTAATAGCTCTTTTTCTTCTGCACTTCCAGAAGAAACTTTTGGCACTAACTCAAGCATACGATCTGCTTCTTGTTTGCTCAAATGCTTGGTAAATGAAGCTATTATTTTTCCGCCTTGAGATATTTCGTTCCATTGATAAATATCTATTCCAGCCAATTCCATAGCCTTGTAGATCTTGTAAAATTGTTCTTCTGTGGCTCTATTCATTTTACGAACAATCAGCCAGATCGCTATCGCTACTCCAACAGCTCCGACCACTATCAATGTTATTTTTGCTCCTTTTGACATAATTCACATTTAATAAAGTCCAAGAGCTCTAAATCGATCTGCAACCATGTCATAAGGTGATTTTGAAAAATAAAAATCGTCCCATTCGTTTGCAAATAACTGCGTAATTGTTGGATAATCAGTTGCGTGTTTCTCGTTATAATATTTATACAGCACTCGAAGTTGAGCATCAGTAAGAGCTAAGATCTTATCAGCTACATCGTAATAGAAAAATGCGTTATATCCCTCAATCTTATTTGCTATTTCACTGGCTAAAGCATTTGGCGACCACTGAATACCTGTACCAGTAGATCCAGTAGGATCATAACTACCCTCACCAGATACGGTTTGATCGCTTTGACCGACATTTGTAGAAAATTCACATTTTTTAGTTTTTTTATCCCACTTTCCTTGACGTTTTTCACATTCAGCTTGAAGCTTTTTGTTTTTGTTACGTTTAGAAATCATTACTATGACCATAATCAATACAATCACTCCAATGGTGGCTACTGAAATTCCTAAAATTTTCTTTTTGTTTAATCCAGCTAACATATTACAGTTTTTTAGTTATTCCTTTTGATGACCAAACTTGATTTATATGATTGATCTCCGACTGGTTTAAACAACCGTAGATCCATTGAGTAAGATCCCATGTATCTTTTATTCCAAAAGCTAAGTATAATTCCAAAAAGTCCAGATCATTATTTATATCCATTAAGATTCTTTGCGTACCAGTTTCATCACAATTCCAGTCCCATGAACTATAATGAACAGCGTCATAAAGTTTTTGAGCGTTGGAAGTGTACCAGCTCGGCTCATGAGAAAGCTTCATTCCCATTTGCTCCAACATCTTACGTTCATCTTTGACCTGTCCCTTATTTCTTATTGAGCTTAAAGTAGCTTGAATACGCTTCTTAAAGATCATGAATAAAACTATTGTCAATACGACAACTCCGATAAGACCAGCAATAGCACTTATGTTTTTACTAAATCTCATTAACCCAGCTTTTTATACTTCGGTATTATACCTCGCTTTTGTAATACATAGAGGATTACACTCCCTACAATGATATAAATCAGTGCGTTTCTCATTACATTTCAAGTGAATCAAAAGCATTTGGCTGATTCATAGCCGACATAACTGTACGGTGAATCATAATTGCCACTCCAACAGCTAAAGCTGTTACTAAAATTGCTTTAATATCAAAATTTTTCATGTTTAAATAATTTTGTTTTAATACTATCTACCATGAGAAGAAAACTTATCATTGAAAAGCTCTCCTTGAGTAAGATCTTCTTCTGGCACAACAACTGCTGGTGGAACAACGGCAGTGCCATTAGTTTTACCGTTTTTGCCATTCATATTCTTCCAAACGTAGTAAAGAACTATTGCTCCTACTCCGATCATTAACCATTGTGTAGTTGATAATTTCATTTTTTAAGCTTTAAAAAAGTTAGCGTTTCCGATTGTTTGATTTTGACTTCTTGCATTAGGATGTCCAGATATTTTGCAACATTCATCACATTTGTCTGGTCGAGAACAACCACTCACAGTCGTTCCGTCATCACATAGACAACCATAATATCTTTGAGCTCCGCCAAATCCTTTTGCAGAAGCATAAGATTCTGTCGATCCAATATTACCTAAAAGCATTTTTGAAACTAATTTGAATACCACGAATCCGATAGCTACTGCCAATGCTCCAAACAATAGTCCTTGTGGTGTTTTTTCTACTTTAAACATTTTTTTTTTTTTGATTTGTACTGTATTTAAGTTTGCGTCCTTAGTGATGCAAGTTTATTTTCAAGTGCCTTAGAAATTGCTTCCTTTCTGATCGCTATTCTTTGAGGCTGTTTTTCGGCTAATTTTTCACTTTTTTTGTTTAGGTTTTTGTAAATAAAATAAGCCACTACCCCAGCTCCAGCTAAAGCAACAATTCCAATTACTATTTTTACGTTTCTACTCATTACCAGCTAACATCTGGTATTACTTCGTAACCATAATGGCTACAACACGATTCACAGTCTTTATATTTAGTACCACGACATTCTTGATATTTAGTTGAGCCGTCCTTACGTTTACACCAACAGCCTATACCAGACGCTCCCAGTTTTATTTCAGAAGATCCATAACGCTTCCAAATGAAATAAAGAACTACCGCTCCTACTCCAAGCATTAACCATTGATTCGTTGATAGTTTCATATCGTTTTTGATTTTTAGTTACCGCAACCACAAGCACTTGACTTGCCTTGCATTTTTTCAGTTTGTTTTACCACTATAAAATAAATGGCTACCCCAAACATTACTGCCAGAGCTCCACTGACAAGATTTTGAATACGATTTTCTGTTGTTTTCATCGTTTTAAAATTAGTTATTAACACTGTATCTGCATCCATTAGATCCAGACATATTTTCTATTACTTTAGCGTTCAGCTCTTTTACGACAATCAATAAAATAGCTATGGCAATCATTCCAATAATCAAATTCTTCATGATCTATTTTTAGCCTGTTTAAGCTGGTTAATGACCACTACAAAGAGGATAACTCCAATCACAAACGTCCATTTTTGTCCAACTGTCATAGTTTACCACTCTGTTTTAATGTCAATCGCTCTATCGCATAATTGTTGACATTTTTTTACACTCATTTTGCCAAGATTCTCTCCATGACAAATACAATCCTCTCGCCCACCAAACGCTCCTAACTTCGTTTCAGTAGATCCATAACGCTTCCAAATGAAATAAAGAACTACCGCTCCTACTCCAAGCATTAACCATTGATTCATTGATAATTTCATATCTTACATTTTTGTTATTCGTGCAGTACGAGACTTCAAAGTTGGCATACACCACTCTACACAATCCGTACATGGTTTAGCTACACCTTTATAAACACCATCACACCAACAAGGACAAGCTGGTTTTTGTAATGCTGAAATATCTCCGACAATTTGTAAACCTCTTGAATTTTGAGCTGTGTTATTCATAGCCATTCGTCTATATCTCGCTTCACCGCCAACAGCGTGAAACTTATCTTCAAAAAGTTCCGCTTGAGTTAGATTTGCTCCTATTTCAATGTCCTCTTGAGTAATATCTTCTGGGACAATCGGTGGAACAACGGCAGTGCCATTAGTTTTAGCGTTTTTGCCATTCATATTCTTCCAAACGTAGTAAAGAACTATTGCTCCTACTCCGATCATTAACCATTGTGTAGTTGATAGTTTCATATCGTTTTTAATTTTTAGTTACTTTCTGGACAAAATTTATCACAGGTAGTATAAGAAGTGTACCATGCGTTAGATCCTTTTGGACATTCACAAGTGTAGCTTCTTCTTCTTGGTGCGAATCCAGTCGCTCCAGATTTACCCTCTTTACCAATTACTCCGAAATGTTTTAAAACGAAGTACAATACAACCAAACCAACTACTGCTGATCCAATTCCAATTCCAATTTTTGCTCCTTTTGTCATTTTTTTTTAAATTTTAACTTTCTAATTGTTCAATAATCCAACTGCGACACTTACGTTCACAACAGTCCATATTAGGCAACCAATTCGTGCAAGTACCCATGTAGCGTCCTTGACATTGACATTGTTGTTTACCCCAGCCAGATGCAGATGCAGTTGGCTCTTTTTCAAAATCTAAGTAAAAAGCATGGCTTTTAACGTATCGATAAACAAAGTATAATACTACTACTCCTACACCGATCATAATCCATTGATTCATTGTCAGTTTTTTCATTATATGTTTGGTTTTGGTTTAACAGTGTCTTGCTTCTGGATTTGATAAACCAAAACCAGAATCATTACTCCAGCAAAAAATACTATAACTTTTTTCATAATAAGTATTCTATTTTTTCAATTTCACGCTTTTCATATATATTAGTGCTCTTCATGTATAGCAGATCTTCTAAAGCAAAGTCATCATACACAAAAGTCATTGTTACTGACGAAAACGGTGGCATAGTAAAGAAAAAAAATTGATTTAATCCAACTATCATGTAATCGTAGATAATGTCAACCACTCCAGATTGATATTGCATAGGACTTAATTGACTGATCGGAAAATCGTTAATTACTACTACTTCTCCATTTGAATCTCTGCTTTGCCAACTAAGTGGTATGTTAAAGACCTGTATATCGCATAACATACGAATCATTTTTAGCTTTTTAGGAGACATTTGTTTATCATTTACGAGCTGTGTATAATCTTCAAATTCTTGTGGATTTGGTAGATTAGCAAAATTAACTCTCGTAGCTGGATCTATTATTGAATAATCACCCAAAATTGCCAGATCCGTAGATACAGGCACATTGTTTACAAAAGTAAAAGTATCAGTAGATAAATCTGTAAATGCAATATTTCCACCAAATAATCTCACTATACATTATATGGATTACTAAAATATTCTCCGTTATAGATCCTACGAGCAAATTTTTTCATCAGATCATATCTTTTTCGATTAAGATCTGATTTTGCTCCGTTGAATACCGTCTTAAAAGCATTAACATATTCACTCATGCTGAAACCATTTCCCAGATACACAGTCAAACCATTTAGATCCGCTCCTACTTCATTTCCAATATCTAAATTCATGAGTGGATTTTTGTAATAATGTCCATACTCATGCGATAGTGTTGCTATACGCTGGGAAACTGTCATTTTAAGCATATAATCTTTGCTTACTTCGATAGTTCCTGTTCGCTTTCCGATCATGGCTGGTGTTGGTAAATATTCTCCACCATACGATCTTAATTTGTCGAACAACACAATTTTAAATCGACCACTCGGAGAAATTCGTTTTCTACCGTCAGCATTTAATCGTGGGAGCTCAACAGCAAATTGCTTGATGAAATCCATAAACTCACGATCACCGCTTCCCAGATCCACATTCCATGTTTTTAATGGCATGATAACTGGTCGGCTTACTTCAAAGCTTTGATCTTTACCATGTGGTAATCGACCATTATTTTGACTGTAAGTTTCAACAATAATCTTTCTGCTGGTAACAGGTAGCTTTAAGATTACTTTTTTCTCTCCAGAGAGCACATCTGTACGCTCAAGAAGTCGATCTTTTGTGTCAGCATTATAGACAACGGTTTTTAGAATATTGTTAGGTCTATGAGACGTAATAATTAGTCCCAAATCCATAGGATTCTCACCGCTTTCTAATATATATTTCAAAGTACGCTTTTATTTGTTCTTTTTCCAATATCTGTAACCTAAATATAGTGCAACAGCTATTAAAATCAGCCACAAAATCTTTTTCTTGTTGTCCACTGGTTGTGCGATCTTTCCAGATCCTACCATTTCATCACCAGTAGTTTCTTCTTCATATTCTTCCACATATCCACCGCCAGATCCACCGCCAGTGTAAACTGGTGGTTGTCCAACTATTACTTCTTGACCTGTCGTATCATCAATCAATACATACGGTCTTGGTGTCCAAATTGGATAATTTATATACGTTGGATGATATGGTTTAGTTTGAAGAACGTCCTTAATTTCTTGCAATTCATGAATTAGAGGATCTGTCGTAGTTGGTGTCGTAGGTGCAATTTCGGCATCTGGATTTGGTTGAAGCTCTGGTGCTAACGGCAAAACTGGTTGACTTGGATCAGTAGGCTCTAATAGAGGTGGTTTGATCGGTGAAGTCGGTGGTGTATCTGATGTTGGTGGAACAGTTGTAGTTCCAGCAGTTCCAAAAAATACGTCTGACAAATATGCGTTTCTTCCTCTCATTTTTTTCGTTTTATCTTATAAATAATTAGTGTTGTTATCAAAGCTACAATGACAATCGCCACTATTGTTCTTATCGTTTTTCTTCTTTGCATTTGCTGATCTGTAAGCTCGTCTAATTCAGAATAAGTAGCTTCTCCACCAAATTGGCTTTGAACTGTTCCTAAAGTGTCTGAAATCGTGCCTAATGTATCAGTTAATGGCATTTTTTATTTCTTTTTTCTAAACATAAAATACATGGCAACTACAATTCCAACAATAAACAGTCCGACAATTAGCCATTTCCAACCCTTTTTATCATTACCTTTTATTTCATCATCTTCCGAATAGTAATCAAATTGAGAAGCACCCTCTTGAGTTTGATTTCCACCAGTAAACAATCCTATAACTCCGCCAATACTTGTAATCACTTGAGCTGATCCAGATAAGATCCCACCCCAATCAGTTTCAGTTTTAGTTTGATCTACACCGCCACTACTATTTTTTTGGTATGGTAAAATATTTGATCCAGATCCAGTATTTGTAATTGGTGGTGTAGAAGTGCTTGGAGTAAGCGTTGTATTAGGTATTCCAGATGTATATCCTGTGTTAGCAAAAGGATTACCCAGCATCTCTTCTGGTGTGCTACCTCCACCAACAGACATAGCTTTTAATTCTCTGGTCGGTGTTTTTGTGCGGAAAAATCCGTCATTTACTAACGCTTTTCCATAGAGAGCTCCCACTAAAGCTGTCATCATTTGACGGAAAGCCATTCCTTGTGGCGAAACATCAACTAATCTATTCTGAATTTCAGCATTTAACTTAGCTCTATTCCAGCCACGAACAGCTATCGGAGATCCAGTAACAATCAAAGCATTTTCTACTTCTTCTCTTCTGGCATCCGTTACTTTCGCAATTTTTTCTACAATAATTTCAAAAGCCTGTTCTGTGTTAGCACCCTGTAAAAAACGATCTTTTTCAACAACGATGCTTTTTCTATGCGGAGTTTCTTCGCCAGTAAGCGACATTTCGCTTTCAACTTTCAGTCCAGCTATTTCTTCTGGTGAAAGTCCTGTAATACTTCTTAGAGCACTTTTTTTAGTGCTCATAATAGATCCTACACTCTTTTGATTGTTACTAAAATTATTCATTCTGCTTTATTTTCTTTTTCCGTTAATGTATTCAACAAATAATCCAAGAGCAACACCACCAACTGTAAAAATTAGTTTTTTCTTTACTGATGCTTCTTTCATTACATAGGTCGCCACAGCATATCCTACTCCAGCTCCGACTAAAGCAAAAATAAGTTTAGTGTTACTTGCTTTTACTTTTGTCTCCACAACATCGAGCTCATGTTCACTTATCTGCTCGGCAAGACCTTTTGTAGAAACGTAACCGTTTGTTGTTTCAACGTATGGTTGTTCATCGATTAAAACAAACTCTCCTGTTACAGTATCTCCTTTTTGTAACGTGCCAACTGTTTCGTTGTCCAGATTGACAATATTACTTGTTTCAATTACTTCATAGGTTTTCATCATTTACTTTTTTATTGCGAATTTATAAATTAAAAATCCTAAGATTCCCAATATGATTAGTCGGAAGATCTTATCGTTCATTAACTTATTTGTTTGGTTTTCCTGTTTAATATTTTGAATCTCTGTTTGAAGAGCATTATTTCCATTTGGTTGAAATTCTGCTGGTACAGATCCGCTATTCATAAAATGAGTTACAGCATTTTGTCCGTTTGCCATGAAATATCCATGAGCTCCAGCTTTCATCATACAATGTGGACAATTACACTTATGCACTGTATAATCTTCATCTGGATCTGACAAAATACGAGTGTTGTCAGTTTCCAGTAACATTTCACGATCTGGATGAATCATAGCTAATTTGGTTAAAAAAGCTTCCTTTTCTTCCATTCGCAAATTTTTCATTACGGCTCTCAATCCGTCAGAGAGCTCTTCTTCGTCTCTTACACGAATACGAGAATATTCTCGATAAACTTCGAGTGCTTTTTTTGGATCTGAATATGCAACGTAATCAAATAAATCCATTATTTTCTTCTTTTAACAATTATGTATGCTGTCATAATAACTGCGACAATTAACAGTCCAGCAACAGCAAGGATTATTGTTTTCTTTGTGTCTGATGATGAAGCTTCTTTTTGTCCAGCGATTTGTTGCGATTGAACTTGAAGCTGTTGTTGTTGTAAAGTAAGAGACTGACGTACACATTCCTCGTAGGCTCTCTCTTTTTTTGAACAGTTATCATCGGATGAAAAGCTCCAGCACATAGGCTTCGATCCACAAAAAGCATTTCCTTGAGATATTGCACCAAGTCCAAGCCAGTCAGATCCAGAAAGCTCAATACCTACTGTTCCGTAGGTGGTTTCATCAGCCGATAATCGATTATTTCCTGTCCAAAAATCTTTTTTCATCACTTATTCTTTTTTCGGATCTTCAAAAATGCCCAAAATCCACCGATCAATAATCCAGCAAAAATGATACTTAGAATAATAACCTTTCTCGATTTTGACTTTCTTTCTTCGGCTTGTGCTTGTTGTTGTGCTTGACGATTGATCGCAGATGCTTGTGCTTGTGCTTCAATTTTAATTTGCTCTGGTGTTTTCCCCTGTTGAGCAAGTGTCAATGTAGATTGAGCTTCAAGTTCCTGTGCTTCCAGTAAAGATGCAATTTCTTGTGTGATATTTGCAATTTCAACATTAAGTGAATTTACTTCTGTCTGGTACTGGCTGATTTTGGAATTTTGAGTGGCAATCTTAGTAAGAAGTGGCTGGATTGTTTCAGTTTCATACTTTTGACGTTTTTCATCACAAGTTTTTTGAGAGTTATTCCAAGTACAAAGCTGATTTTTTCCGTACTGGTAAGATCTCGCATTTGTTAGCTGTGTGTTTAAATTCGTTTTAGTCGTTTGAGCAGTAGTTAGATTTCCTTGAGCTGTAACTAATTCATCGTTTTTTGTGCCTAAATCTGCCTGTAATTGAGCTATACGGCTTTGATCTCCAGTAGCCGAAAATCCATAACCGAAATCGTTAAGTCGATTGTAAGGATTTCGCACATTTCCAAATACTCCGTTCATTGTATTTTTTTTTAGTAAAAAAGGGCAAAGGGAAGTGAACACCCAATGCCCTTTTAAGTTAATTCAACCTATGATTTGAATTATTTTCTAAAAGATCTGATTCGAGCTTTAGAAAACTCTGTTACCGCACCTTTTCCGATCAAAGGCTTAGCGATATTGACTTTAGCTTGGATATAAACCGACATTGTTAACGATTCACCAGCAAGTACAGGGTACTCAAGGTGAGTGTTTCCGTCAATTTGAAGTCTGTAATCAATATCACGCAGACTGTCTTGGAACTGATCTGGCGATAAGTAAGAAGTAACTGTAATCGGTGTCTTAGCTTCTTGACCGTTAGAATCAGTCTTAACATACTGAATTGTTTGATCTAACTGTGTTACAGAAGTAGAAGATAAACGAATTTTCACAACTTCAAACGGCTCACTTGCCGATTGTTGTAACAACTGCTCGTAAGGAACAGAAGTGATCGCCATAGCGATTGTGATGTTCGCACCAGATCCAAAGTTAGCTTGTCCAACGTAACGGTTGCGTCCAAAGATGATAGCTGTTTCAGTACCACCCCCAGCATTACTGATGTTCAAAACATAAGGCTCGGTAGAACGAGAAGCTACTGTACCAGAAGCCATAGCAAACTCGTCTCCAACATCTTCCCAAGAATCGAATCCTACGAAGTTTTCACGCTCCGCCATTCGATCATACTTGTCGATTGTGTTCATCGACAATCTTTTAACTCCAAATGAATTTTTCATTTTTTTTCGTTTTTTGATTTTTGTTAATACTCGGTTGAATTGTCTTTATTCTCTTTTGTTACATATTGATTTTGCTCAACAAATGACGGTTAACAAGAGTAAAAATTGTTAATCCTAAAGCAATAGCTCCAACTGTAAAAGCGAAGCCTGTAACGTCAAATTTTTTAGTGTTTTCAGCCATGTTCGTTATTTTTTTACATGATAATTCGGTCTAAAAATAATTAGATCCAGACTTATCTTGAAAAGTTTATTTTTTATTTTGCGATAAAAATTTGATAAATTGCCGATAATAACTACATTTGGTTTGTATAAATTTGAAATGAAAAATTTTATAGCAATTTCTGTTACAAATGCTGGTGGTCGTGAGGTCGAAGAATTGACCGAAGCTATCAACAGAATTTTGTGTACTCCAATTCACAAAGACATATTTATTTATGATGTCTCTATTGAGGGGATCTCGAAAGAAATGGAAAGCATACTTAGAGCTTATTCTAACTATGGTGTCTTTTATAAAAGACAGAAAAAATGTAAAACTTTACCAGATACTCCAGAGGGAAATAATCAGCGTATGAATTATGCTATTGCCAGATCCTTACTTGATTTTAATCAAATAAAATCTGGTAGATATGCTGTATTTGTTCACCTAAATCAAAATATGATTTTTGACGGATTTGATCTCCAAGTTCTTGTTGATAACGCACAGCTTTACAGTGCTCTTTCTCCTGTCATAGAGAACGTAAATGGTATTGAGATCCTTTCTGCTCTGTTTGATCGCTGGGGAACAGAATTTTTCCCTCTGGACGAGCTTACTACATATCACATAACTGGAGCAGTAGAAGAAAGCTATACACTCAATCCAAAATGTTTTGCTTTGTCAAAAAGATATGCAAATCGATTGAGAGATTTTACACATAGCGGAAGAGATCCAATTAGCTATTTGAATGATTTGGTTTACAATTACGGTGGTAAACTACCTAAAATTGATACACAGATTTTTGTTCACGAAAACCTATATTGAGTTGTTTTCTCAATGTTTTCCATAGAAAAGACCGTTGGCAAATGCTGACGGTTTTTTTATTCTATTGCCATAGATCCCAGATACTCAATTTTCAGCGTACCCCCTTTGTGATTTACTCTATTAACTTGGCAGATTCGATCCGTATTACAATTAGCTGGAAGATCAAAACAATTCTTTGGAACATTATGCGGATTGATGTCGATGCAGTCTGAACATTGGTAAGGAAATACACCACGAATATTATAGTTGCTGTCCAAATAAATATTGTTTTGAGCGGAATGAAATGGCTTGTTCAAAACTCCAACTCCAGTAGTCCAATTTACCGTATCTGAAACAGAGGTACGCAATATAGCATTAACACCGTCAACACAGCTTATATCAAAACTTTCGTAGTCGCAGTTTATACTTCCCTCAACAATGTTTATACCTGTCGGAAATCCATTTTTAACAGCTTGATCGCAAGGTAGTGGTGAAGATCCAAATGAAATATTAAAACCATAAAGTGCAATAGTCGGTCTTAGATAATAAATGCTGTCTTTTTTTGCCCAGAAAAAACCTTGAGATTTAGATCCAGTTGTATCGACTGGTTTGATACCAAAATAACCAACTACGCTGTTCGGAGCTTGTAAGGTTAAATAAACTTTTACACTGTCCTCGCTGGACTTGTTAATTAACTCTATCTCCGTATTTGAAGATGAATATATTTCAGTCGATGTCTCGCAAGAAAAAGCAAGAATAAATAGCCAAATAATTGATAGGCTACCGAGTGTCAAAATTACACGAATTTTAGATTGTAAGTTCATTATGTTTTTTCTGCAAATATAAAAAACCGCCACTGAAAAACAATGACGGTCATAATCTATCTGTGGAATTTCTATCCCTTTTGGCAACGGTAAAGTAATTCTTCCATAGTCAGATAGAACGAAAGCTTGTCAGTTTTGATCGCTGGTGGATCTAATTTCCACTTGGTATGTAGGATCTCAATATCTTTAACTGGAAGATCTGCTTCGTCATCATCTATTCCAGCATATCTACTATACAGGTTTTTAAGTCTGGATAAGTAAAATTCATACCGTTCATCCATTTCTGGATAAATGTGCTCAAACTCCTTTTCCAAAAAGTCCTCGTTCCTCTGGTAAATATTTTTTTGCTTCTCTTTAACATCTAAGTCAGCTCGGAGCTTACTCATTTCAATTTGATTTTTATACCTCATTCTTTGCCATGTAAAAAAGGCTACAAGCATGAGTAGAATGTTCCACAAGCCTGTTCTTTTCATGGATCTTAAAAGCTTTTTTTGAAGATCTATTTGTGTTTCGAGCTCCAGCTTAAATCGTATGGCTGACTTGAGTTTAAAAACTTTATCTGTTAACTCAATAAGATCTTGTCTTTTTCTTGGTTTAAATAGCATATCCATTTTACTTTCCTTTTAGTATCAATAATTTGTTTGTCAAGTCATCTATATGTTTTTCCAGTACAATGATTTTTTCCTTATATTCTGGAAGTTTAATTAAGTAGCGAGTTTCCATTTTGCCCTCACTAACCACTGATATTTTTTCCACTTCGATCATAGGTTTTTATTTTTTTAGTTTTACGTTGCCATTATATTGATACATAAAATCACCGATCAGACGTTCCTCTGCTGTTTGACTACTGACGTTGTGCATTTTTATGTAGTTATTCATTTTTTTCTGATTTAAGGACAAATATTTTTTACAAGCTTCAATAAAATCTTCAATCGTATAATTGCCAGTAATTTTACTTGTTCTCATATCCAAAATTACAAAGAATCTGGGATCTATTCTGGTCTTTGTATCAACCATTGTATGAGCAATACGCAACACTTCCATGTGTCCAGAAATTTGATCCTGTATTTTAGATTGAAAAGGAGAATCATTTGTTTTGTGGATCTGGAGCACATTGATATTTCCCCATACTCTCGGTGGCAGAGCTCGAAATGTTTGAAGATTGATAAAAATATCTAATAATTTGTGCCTATTTGTAGTAAGTAGGTTAATCAGATGTTTTTGGTTTGCTACACTGGTAACATAGTTGTTTATATCTTCCAAATATAAAAGTCCATTACGAAACTGATAATGATCCACAATTTCACATAGCAAATCGTATTTTTCATCCATTCCGAGCTCTTCCCTTGTGGTCGGATTTAATGGTAAAATTCTTCGTACTTCAATCGCTTTTTGATTGTTAAATTTAGGTATATCTTGTACTGCTAAAGGAGTAACATCTTTAAATTCTAAATTCGTGTCATAGATCAAAGTTTTTCGAGCATTTGGATTTCTGGGATTGCTATACTCTTCATCAATGAATTTCTTGTTTTGAAAAGTTTTACCTACCCCTGTTCCGCCTACCGATACTTTTTTCAACGGCTCTCTTTCCATAATTTATTGAGGTTTTACTACTACTGGTTTTTTTCGCTTCTTTTTAGGTCGCTGATCGCCCTCAACTTCACTGTCAATCTCTTCAAGCTCTGCGGAAGCTTCTTCAATATTTCGTTCCGTAATTTCAACTGGTTTTATTATTGATAAACTTGGTTTCTGTGCTTTGTCTCCGTTAGATCCGAAGCTTAAACTTTTCACAGGTGATTCTTCTGGGACTTCTGGAGCTGGTGGTTGAACAGATCCCATGTTTCCATTGTTAGATCGGAGCATCCTCAATTCAGCTCGTAATTGTGCATTTTCGTCCTGTGCCTGTTGTAAACCACGCTTATTCAAAACGTAAGTATCAGAGATCTTACGGAGTGTTTTACGCATTTCCTGTTTAGCGTCATATCCAGCCTTACCTAAACTAATTAAGATTGTTACTACAACCATAGCCAGATTTGATTCTGGAGACATTTCAATTTGATGTTTTTCGGCTACAAGCATCAAAGCGTCCACAAGATCCTCTTTCGCATCTTCGTCCACTTTAATTAGCTCGTCAATCATATCATTATGTTCCTCAACGAGCTCGGCAACAGTTTTTCCATTGACCATAAAATTACGATCAATGAGGTCTTGTTCCTCAAGACCAGCAACGTGCTTTTCTGAAACCTTAGAGTATTTTTTTACTCCCCATTCCGAAATAAACTGAAATATTTTTGCAGATTGTTTGGCTAAACTACGAGTGGCTTTTTTTGAAGTTTCGCTCTGTGGCTTAACTTTCATTTCATCCGATGATTCAACCGTTTCTACATCTAACCTTTCTATCGGTTTCTCTGACGCACCTCTTTGTTTTGCTATTTCCCACGCATTAGGTGTAGCATCACTATTTTCTGGTAGCGGATTGTTACCAAATCTATCATGAGTTGTGGCTGTTTCTTCATTTGGTGTTAAAGCAAATTCGTTACTTGCTTTAAACATATCTTCTTGTTTAAAAGGAGCTGAAAATGGATTGATGTCTTTTACTTCAACAAAATCGCTCAAATTAAAATGCGGATTACTACTTTTTTCGGTAGTTATTTCATCCTCTGGTGTTAAAGTAAATTCTTCTTTTGGATCTGGATCTGGATCTGGAACTGGATCTAAATTTTCTTGAACTGGTGCTTTAGTTTCAGCTTTAATATTTCCCCTCTTTGATTGTACTGTATCAGTATTTTGCGCAGATCCATATTTCGCTTTTAACTTATCTCTAAGTGCATATAGATCTTCTGGAGTGGTAACGGTTTCAACTTCATCAATTCCGTTTTTTTCCATTATGTTCACAATTTCTTGAATCGCATGGTTTTCAAGCGAAGTATTGCGTCCTTTTTTGCCTTTGTTATAAAAACTACTCATAGGTTTCAACTATTTTTTTATACGTTTCTCTTAATCGATCAGCTTCCTTAACTGTATAAATATCTTCCAGATTTTGAAATTCCTTATTACAGGTGTAGATCTTCTGAGAGGTAATTCCATTTCCAATAAATTTTTTTACTTCCTTTCTTTGTCCTTTTAAAATGTGGAGACTAATCATAACCCACATAAATTTCGGCTCTGTTAAATGTCTGTCTTTTACGTTGAAAGCATTATTCAAAGCGTTTGGAGACAAACAATAAAAATTTTCTATGTGTACTCGAACTTTATCAGCAACATTGTTGTCTGATCCATGCTCTTTTTTTTTCTGATTTAAAGAGCTGATAAGAAAGTCAACGAGTTCATCTTGGTTAATAAACTTACTACATTCAATCAACCGCTCCGCTAAAGTAACGAGCTTGTTGTTTGACATGATTGCTATTTTTTACCACCAAATATTTTAAATGCACCCCAAAGTAAAAGTCCAAATGCACCAATAATTCCTACCGTTGCCAACGTATTATCTTTTTCTTTTGGTGCTGGATCTGGATCTGGATTCGGAGTAGGATCTGGAGCTGGATCACCAGTACCTAAAGATGTTATTTCTTCGGCTATCTTTTCATCCATGTAATCAATGGAGTTATTTAGCCTGTCGATCTCTTTTTCATCTTCGTCATCTGTCGCATCAAGCTCTTTACATAGCTTTGCTAATTCATTGATTTTGTGCTGGATTTTTTCTGGCAAATCCTTACGCTTCATTCCTTTTTCAGAAAGAGCGTCCTCAAATAAAAATGTGCTCATAGGGTGAAATTTTATAAACTTTGACAAGTTTAGTTAAAAATTTGATTTATTCAAAAAAAGTGGAATTAAAACCTCGTTATTTTTGGATTTTTTTCTTTAAGCTTTTTGTGAAGCTCCTTGAGATCTTTATCATCAATTCTCAATTCTTTACGATCATAGAAAACTGGCTTTCCATATTTTTCAGAAAATCGTTTTTCAACCAGACGGACATAATGCTTTCCTTTGCCCAGATCTTTGACAAAAACTGTTATCGTTCCACCGTAGTCGTTGTCCCATGTAAACAAAGTTCCACCAATTTGACCGCCATTTGATTTTTTGTGATCGTTTCCAAATGTAGAATCAATATTACGAGCTTCTGAATAAGCAATCGCCAGAGCCATGTCTCGATCTGTAACCTTTTTACCAGTCGTTCCATGCTTCAATCTGCCTTTACCAAACTCACGCATTACATAAATAAATTTTTGTTCTGCCTGTGATCTAAGAGATCCGCCTGTTTTAAAATTGTAAGCTGGTTTGTCAATGCGAGAAAGAGTTTCTAAGCTATTGAGCTCAACCAGTCCACCGAGCTCATACATTTCACCGTCTTTTTCAGCGTAAACGCTCCTACCAGAAGTTATAATCTTATCAAAATAGTGTCCGTCAATGTCATTTCCATTTATATCTTGCCAGTGTGGAGCTTTTCTTGGATTATAACTTAGTTTTCCTACTGGAATAATTTTTTCAAACTTTTTACGTTTTTCGACATGAGCACACTGAATAAATGCTATCGGCTCTTTGTTAATTTCACCAGAGAAGATCTTTTTTGCTCTGTTTGATCTGTTAGTCAAAACACAATTCGTCATTACGAGCTGGACGCTATCTGGATCTAAAAATTCTACCTTACGCTCCTTTGAATCTTCCAGTCTCCATTTCATGTAATCTTTCCCTCGTCCAAGATGAAATCGCACCTTAAATGGTCGGTCTGCTTTTGGTACAGATCCACCAGACTTCATTCTCATAAGCGGAGCTCGGAAATTTACCTTTCCCTTTCTTGTCTGCTCCAGCGAGTATCGAGCTTCGTCAGTTTGTGGCATAAAGTTTCTGCTTGGTGCATTTGGAATTGGCTGGGACGTTCTTTGCATAGCATGAATATTGTCCAGAACGTATTTAACGGCTTCCTCTTTTGTTCCGTTTTGGATCTTACCATGCTTTTTCATAATATTTAAAGTCTTTGGTGTAATCTTCTCCAAAACTTCCTTTATCACCTGTGCGTCTTTTACTTTCAGCAGATTTGTCCCACGAACATTTTTAGTAGGCACTTCTTGGATCTCATTTGCAATAGCAACCTGTAAAACCTTGAGCATATCAAGTGGTTTAATGTTGCCAGTAAATACTAAAGCTTTTACCGTTGCATCTTTGTTCATTGAATATACTTGCGACCACCTGTGATGACCGTCTAATATGTACTTATCATTTAGCACGACAACAGGTGCAACAATCTCTACATTTTTTCCAACAATTACCTCTTCAAGACTATTAGGAAAAACTGCTTTTAATGGAACACTCAAGCTTTTGTCCATGTCAATTTCGCTTTGAGTAGGCTTTAGATTTTTTACAGGAATTTCCTTGATCTCCATTTTAAATGATTCATCTTTTCGAGATCCGTCAAACAGTCCAGATCCAAGTAGTGTCATCACTTTTTTGTCGTTGGACAATTTTCCCAGCTTTTTTACAAAGTTTTTATAGTCTTGAGTTCCAAGAAGAGCTTTTACTTTTTCAATCGTTTCTTGATCTGTTGGGATCTTATTTCGTTGGGTGATATAACCGCCTGTTTTCATAGAAAAGCTTAGGATTCTTGTTGTAGTTGTTGATCGGTTAGCACAACAAACATTTTTGTGTCAGGATCATAAATTTTGTTGCGTTCTTTTGCGTCTAATGTAGCTTCTCTTCTGCTGGTAAACGATTTAGCAACTGGATTAGAAGCTCCAATTAAAAGTTTTTTTTGATCTACGACATGATATAATTTAGCAGATCCGCCATTTGCGTAGGTAGAAGAATAAAAACTTTTAATTGACATATTTGTTCCAAAATCTTTGTTGTAGTCAGAGATTAAATTTTTAATTTCTTTTTTTAGCTCTTCATCTTCATCTAACAAATCAATCGCTTGTCTATCTTTACCCTCTTGACTTAAATAATAATACTTCATATCATTACTCTTGTGAAGCTCAACTAAATGCTTTATGTACTCTGCTCTTTCATCTATATCTAAATCATCGTAAGAACGACCTCTCCCAACGTGATCCTCTGCGTTAAGCCAAGTATAATCATCTACTTTTGCAGATCCGCCTGTTTTAAATGAAGTCGCAGAAGAAAAATATGACTTTAAATCTTTATTAGACTTTGGTAATTTTATACCTGTAATTTCTTCAAAAAATTCTCTCGTAACTTTTTGATCGTATCTTACTCGGCTAATAAGAAAATCTTTATCCATTTTATTTATTGCTTCTACCAGTGGCAAATACGTTCCATAATAAGTTCTTACCTTATTATTTTCCGCTACTATTTCACGAATTTCTTTTTCGGTATATTTTTTTGCATTTTCATCTCCTTTTGCTGATGCTCTTTTCCAATTACCGATTTGTGTTTCTTGTTGCCCTTTTATATCCCAATAATCTCTGGAGTTGTACTTATCATATACTTTTGTAAATATTTTATCCGAATCAAAAGGTAAATCAATAGCGATACCAGTATCAATACCAACTTTTCTTTCGCCCTCTAATTCTCCTGTCAGCTCGTTTTCGTATGCCATATCTAACTTTCGACTGGCTTCATCTATCCAACTTGTAATTTTTGAGCGTTTTGCTTTTCTTAATTCTGCTTCCGCTCTTTTTACCGCAATACTTTTAGCAGATCCACCACCTTTAAATTCGTCAACTGGATCTACGGTCTTTGCTTTTTGACCGTCCCAGCTATCAAGTGGCTCAACATCATCATTGAGGAAGTAAACATAAGACGGTACGCTAAAATATTTTCCGTCTCTCTTATAGTAAGCACTATAAACAGCCTTAAATCCGTCTGGAGTTTCTTTATGATCGCTTGGCTCACCAACGGCAAAACCATTCATTTTTTCTCCGTTCAGTTCGTCAAAATAAAACGGTGGTAATACTTCAAGCATATCATAGTACGTTTCTTCGGTTACTTCATTTGGAAGATCCTCTTCAATTTCAATGTCGTAATAGTCCAAATCAAAATCTGATTCATTTTCCATTATGTATTCAACCAGCTCGTCAATTTCTGAATCAACCATTTGTTCAGCTTTATAGTCAGAGTAGGTCGTTAGATTTCCATATCCGTCAAAACCGATATAATCATCAGCAAAACTGTTTTCACCAAAATTCCAAGACCTTACCGCTTCAAACGGTCTATCAGCAAAATAAGTATCAAAAAAATCTTCATCAAAAACGTGAATTTCATCATCTGGATTAGATTCACGTTTCCATTCGTTCCACAACGAAATCTTTTGCTCTACCGATAAAGCTTGTATTTGTTCTTTTAAACTGTCAATTTTCATGCTTTTCTTTTTTTATTTTGATCCGAAAAAACTTAAATGGTGTGCAACCTATATGCACACCATGTTTTGTATGATTAAGAGTTAGCTAATCTTTTGGCTCTGTTCTTTTTTACTTCGGTTGCCATTCGTTTCGCTTTTGAAGAGATTTTTTTAGCAATTTTTTTCTCTGTTTCAAAGCCAGTTTTTTGTGGTTTTGATCTACCTACTTTGTAACCAACATAACCACCGATCAATGTACCAGCAATAAATCCGCCTACACCAAAAATTCCTCTTCGTGCTACTTCCCAAACTTCTTTGCTGTCTCTGGCTTTATCTCGCTTGTGCGATCTTACTTTTGACTTTCTTTTCGGTCTGTAAGCAACTTCATGTGGTTGTTCACTTGTCCACAAGCGATCCATGTGCCACGCTCTGCCTGTTGGATAACTTCTACCAGCTTTTCCGCCTTTTTTGTATTTTGTGTCCCAACTATTTTCAATTAAATAATTTGTTAGAGTATTATAATCATCTTCGCTCAATTCAGAAGTATAAATTATATAGCTATCAATTTCATTATTAGAACTCTTCCCTCTTTTGAAATCAAAATTATTTTCAATTAACCAATTAGATAAATCATCAACTTCTTCTCTGTGAGCATAATGAGGATGAACGATAATCTCTCCGCCTTTTTTATACTGGTTAGGATTGTAGATGTATGTTTCGTCCATAACATAGAAGTCTAACGAAACATCAGCATCATCTGGTAGATCCTCGATGTCGCTATTGTCATCAGCATAAGTAAGGGAATAACCATTGTAAGAATTTTCAACGTCTCTTCCGTCAACAGATCCAATTACATCTACTTGTCCAGTCAAATAACCCTTGAGCTCAAAGCAACGTGCCGAAGTATATCCACCTCGTACATCTGCTCCGCCATGAATCTGGAGAAGAACGTAAGGAGTATCGTTATCATTGTTCCAGAAAATTTGACCTTGTAGGATCTGCGACAAGTTATATTCGTAATTGTAAGTATTAAACAAGTCCCCAACAGCCACTACATCAAAACGCTCTTTTACCAATTCCCAACATTCTTGAGCCCAATGCGTATCTTCACCTTGCTCACTCATTTCATTTAGATACTCGTTCACCTCTTCCGAGAAGTCATCTACATCAAGCACTTCTGTAAGGTA
>Ga0180438_10002938_pt1 | contig 26664 bp, 44 predicted proteins | sample SS_ome_12_FD_132455 | JGI IMG/M metagenome (GOLD analysis project Ga0180438, IMG submission 132455) | Hypersaline lake sediment archaeal communities from the Salton Sea, California, USA - SS_3_D_2 metaG | ecosystem: Environmental > Aquatic > Non-marine Saline and Alkaline > Hypersaline >... | reverse complement strand
TTACACCAGGATGATGGAATAACCATTTATTTCAGGGTTGTCAATGCTGCTTCAAGTCCATTATCTGGGGCAACTATAACTGCTCAAACAGTGATTGATGGGACTTTGACAACTGTTGAGATTGAATTGACTAATGATTCTGGGTTGGCTACATTCTTCTTAGATCCTGACAAAGACTATACAATAACTGCCTCAAGAGATGGTTATGAAACAGCCACTTTCACATTGAGACCAACAACAAGCGAGATAATCACAATAACCCTCAGTTCCACTGGAGATGTTGAAGAATTTGTTCCGCCTTATGTTGGAATAAGCTATTATTTTACTCCAACAAATAGTGTTCTTGAGAACGAAACAGACACTAACTTTTCCTTTACATTGACAAGTTCAGGTTATAGGGATATAACATTATGCAATCTCACAATAATGAATTCCACAGCAACACTCAGTTCAGCTGTTGGAACATTTAATTCAACATATTGTTATGCTTCATTAATATATAATACAGGGCTTCAGACGGATTTGATAAGTTATGCTCAGTTTCAGCTTAACAACACAATCAATCTTACTCAATCAAAAACATATAAGGTAAGATACACTTATGAAGGGACTTTTTCACTGAAGAATTTCATAGATGATTTAACAAGTTTTGGCTCTTCTGGTTTCAATGATACAACAAGGATGATACTTGCCTTAATCTGTATTATTGCAATAATGAGTGCTGCAAGTATGAATTATGAGGCAATCAGAGATCCAGAAGTGTTCTTATTGCTGCTTTGGGGCTTAGTATTCTTCTTTTCATACATTGGATGGTTTACATTGAGTGGGGCAAACATTCCATCAGTAAGGGGGTTTGATTTGGAGAAATGGATAATATTTATAGTAATATCATTAGGTATAGGATCATATTTCGTTAGAAAGGAGTTGTTATAATGGGAACTACAAAATTAGCAACATATATAATTATGATGACTGGAATAACCTTGTTGTTCTACTTTACAGGGTTGATGGGAAGTGCTGAGGATATTTGTTCAAGTGCAAATCCTAATAATCTTCTATTGTGTTTGGGGTTGAATCCAGAAGATGTTCCTGATAGTGGGGCAAGTATTAATAGGATAAGCGGTTTAACAATAGCTGCCTTGGAACTTGTATTAGGGGCTGCAATAGTAGTTGGACTGATATATGCTGGACAGGTTGAATTAGCTATCTTTGCTCCTTTTGCTATATTCCTCTTTAACTTATTATGGAACTTTTTGAGTGTTTTCAATAGGTTGGCAAGTGAGAATTATGTAGTAACAGTATTATTGATGTCACCATTCCTTGTGTACCTTGCAGTACTCATATTGGACTGGTGGAGAGGTAAGGATTAATGGTTACTCAGCTAAACTACTTTGATTTGTGGGATATTTTTATAAATGAGCTAATCGGGGGGGTATGGCTCTCAATAATAGTTGTGTTCATCCTTATATCCTGGGCTGCCATAAAGTTCAGATGGAACTATCCAGTAAGCATAATGATAATGTTTTTATACTTGTCAATAGTATATGCTGCAACAGGGATACAATTGGTATGGGCTTTTGTTGTGTTGGCAGTTTCAGCAATATTTTATTATAGATTAACAAAGGTGATGGCATAATGGGAATAAGAGATTTAATCTCAAAGATAAAGGGAGAAGAGGAATCAAGGTTTCCAGATGATGGAACACTTGACAAGAGTTTGCACTCTTTAAGGAAAGCTAAACAACAGATAGATGAAAGGAATGAAAAGATTGCATTGAAGGAAATGATTAGAAACGACAGAAAAGAGCAGTTAAGACTGCATTTGTTTGGAATTAAGGGAGAAAGAGCCAAACAGAGCGTTAATCTGCTTGATAATCTTGATATGAGCATTAAAGAGAACGTATTACAGCAGAAAACCCTTATTCAGGATAATAAGAACTTTATGAAGAATAATAGTAATAAGAATAGTAATAATATATTGAAACAACCGAACCTTATAAAAGGCGGTAAGATCAATATATTAAAGAACGGGAAAAAGTATATTTAGTGCCTTCATATAGCAAAAGAAGTTCTGTCATGGGGTTTATCCTTGCCCACCCCCAAATGGAATGAGTATTTACCCCATGACATTTTACAATTTAACCCCTTTTGACACATTAAATAACACAATATTTATATATGGATTGTGTTTTCTTTTTAAGAGGTCGTTGGTATGGCTTGGAAAATATTCTTTGATGATGGACAGAACATTTCCGTGAAGAAAGGAACAATTGAGAAGCAGGATTCTTCCTTTGTGTATATTAAGACGGATAATAAATTAGAAGCAATTCCTATTTCTAATATCAAGAGGATGGAAGAATATGATTAAATGTAAACGGTGTGAATATGTTGGACCGAGTGAAAGCGAAATTGAATTACATCACAAAGTTCCTAAATGTATTGGTGGTACTGATTCTGATGGAAGGGTTTATCTTTGCAAAAAATGTCATGATATTTGGCATAATATGATTCCTAAGTTTCTATGGAAATTTGTACCGATAGAGAGACAACAAGAAGCTAAAAAATATGTTATAAGGATGTGTGATTGGTTTGTAAACAAAAAATGATTCCAAAACAATTACAAAAGGAGGTGTTTAGGTTTATATTAGTTAAGAAAATGGAAAAGATTCCCATTGAAAAAGACTGGCAGAACACATCAAATTATTTGTATAATGATCCAAGATTGATAGAGCATATTTCCACAGGAAATTATGGGGTGGCTACTGGTTATGGTAATCTTATTGTGATAGATTTTGATGACAAAAAATTACAGGAAAAAACAATTCCTAATCTACCAACAACATTTACAACAATGTCTGGAGGAGGACTGCTGCATAAATGGTTTATTGTTGATGATCCACAAACGATAAAGATAATGGATTCAAACAAAAATACATTGGCGGACATTCAGGGGAAAGGAAAGCAGGTGATAGGACCAGGAAGTACCCATCCCAACGGAAATAAATATGTTGTTTTTGATGATTCTGAGATTGCAACGATAAATATATCTGAAATAAAGGCGTTGTTTTCTGATTATATACTTCCAAAGAGGGATAAACTAAGGACCTTCCAGACAAGTGAGGTTGTCAAGGAAATTAAAAGCAAGATAAATATTCCAGAGTTGCTTGGTTTGTTTAGGGTAAACACAAACAAGAATCCAACCGACTGCCCTATGCACAGCAGTAAGGGTGGTAAATGTTTGAGTTATAAAGATGATTTGTGGTACTGTTTCCACTGCGAAAAGGGTGGAGATGTTTTTAATCTTGTGATGGAAAAAGAAGGTATTGACTTTCTCAACGCAAAGAACTGGTTCATAGATAAATATAAGATTGACGTGAAAGAAACAAGACCAACATTAAAGATTACCAACTATCTTGAGAATGTGAATGAGTTCTATAAGTTCCAGCCATTTTTTTATGACAAGGCAGGAATCTTTTGGTTCTGGAACAGAACAGACAAGAAATGGGAAATGGTTGATGATGTTGATGTTATGAATTCAATTGATGATGAACTTGAATTTGGCGGAGAGACAGTAACTTCTGGTATAAAGAGCAATTACCTTGAATCATTCAAAAGGGTTGGTAGAAAACACAAACCAAAGGAAGCTCCAACAAGATGGATACAATTCAAGGATAAGGCTTTCAGTCTAAGGAGCAAAAACATATATAAAGTAACGCCAGATTATTTTTTTACAAATCCAATTCCTTGGGATATTGGAGAAACTGCAGATACCCCAACAATAGATAAATTGTTTAGTGAATGGGTCGGAAAAAAGAGACTTAAAGACTTATATGAGTTTATAGCCTACTGCTGTTACAGGGACTATCCAATCCAAGTTTTATTTTGTATATTTGGGCACGGAAGGAACGGCAAGACTTCTTTCATTAATATTATTGATAAATTTCTTGGAGAACATAACACCTGTACAACAGATTTGGATCTTATTGCTGGAAAGAACAAAAGCAGGTTTGAGACAATAAGATTATACAAGAAACTTGCTTGTTTTATGGGAGAAACAAATTTTAGCATACTTGAGAATAGCAGCATATTAAAGAGACTGGTTGGTGGAGATAAGATTGGTTATGAGGTAAAAAGAGCTGGTTTATTTGATGACAAAAACTACGCAAAGATAATCATAGCTTCAAACAGTCTGCCAAGCAGTGAAGATACATCTGAGGGTTTTTACCGCAGATGGCATATTATTGAGTTCAACAATGAATTTCCAGAAGGCAAAGATGTAAGCTTAACAATACCAGAAGGAGAGTTCAATAATCTTGCGAAGAAAGTGATAGAAATATTGCCTAGTCTCCTGGAAAGGGGTAAATTTAGCAATATGGGCTCAATTGAGGATAGGAAAATGAGATATGTGATGGCAAGTAACCCTTTGCCTTATTTTATACAGCAATTTTGTTATTTGAACCCTGATGGATATATAAGATATAGCAAATTCTATCATTTCTATACACAATACCTCAAAAGAATAAAGAGAAGGATAATAGGGAAAAAAGAATTTTCAAGGGTTTTAATCAATGAAGGACTTGAAAATAGAAGAACAAGTAAGGATGGTGAAGTAGATTATTACGTAGAGGGCGTACAATTTAAGAAAAACGAACAAAATTTACCTGATTTACCTGATTTCCAAGAATTGTCATTTAATTCTATGTCTATAGGATTAAACTACGATTTTAGGAAATCAGGTAAATCGAGTAAAAAATGTTCGCAAAATGAACAAAAGGGTTCGCAAAACGAAAAAACCGTCCCAGATGACATACTTATAGAACTTATAGAAGACGCAAAAGAAGGAAAAATATAAATATAATAAGTGTAATAAAAAATTGTAATAAAAATATAATAAAAATATAATAAAAATATAATAAAAATATAATAAAAAATGCCAATAAGCTACAAAGAAAGCATAAAAAACCAGCAACTTGATGTCTGTATAGCCAATCATAAAAAAAAGCCAGGAAAATCTAATAAATGCTATGTTTGTGGGGCAATACATATAAGATCAAGCAAGTACTGCTCAAAAGCCTGTTGTTGGCATGATAAGTTGAATTTTAAGAAAAGATAACCTCATATTAATACGAACAAAAAAGAAAAAGAAGCTCGACGGAACAAAAATATTTTAGTACATACAATATACATTATGCGAACTATACCAAAAAACCAGTGTAAAGCCAATACAAAGCAAGGCACAAGATGTAAGAACCCGTCTATATTTGAGGGGATGTGTGTTACTCATTATGGCATGAAACATAATATGCACATCTATAAGCAGAAATATAGGAAAGTATATTGGCAGAAAGATGATGAATATAGGTATGACACTTTTTAACACTATCTATTCCTTTAAATGATATTAAATAACACAAAATTTATATACTACTTATCTTATATAACTTATAGAGGCAATGATAATAATGAAAATAATAAATCTAAGTTTGAGTGATGAACTCCATACGAAATTGAAGATGGAATCTGTAAAGCAAGGAAGAAGCATGAATAGAATTTTAACAAATTTAGTAATAAATCTATTGGAGGCGAATACAAATGATACAGCTGAAACAGAAGAACGAAAAATGGCTATTGACAGTCAATGAGACCTGGCAGTTTGACAGCTATGAAGCTTGTTCTGAGATATTAACAGAATTGATGGAAAACAAAAGGAAATTTGGGAGAGTTAGTGATTTATAATGTTAGATGACTTTGTGACAGGCGGAACAATCAAATGGCTTGAAAAACAGATTGTTATTATGAGCAAGGATGGAAGGAGTGCAAAGGGATATGTCATTAAAGTAAGTGACATCAATAAAAATGTCACTGTGTTGAGTGACATAGTAGTAACAAATTGGAGGAAATAGGAAAATGGAAAATGTCATTAATATTAGTGACACAATATTGAAATGTCACTGTGTTGTTAGACATAGTAGTAACAAATTGGAGGAAATAGGAAAATGGAAAACGAAACAAACGAAACAAAAAAACAAGAAGAAATAAAAGAAGATGTACCTGACATCCACAAAGGTGTTGGAGACAAAGAACCACAGAAACTGAAACCAGGGATGGTCCAGATAAAATCTGTTGAGATAGAGAACATAACGAAAGACAGTAAGATTGTCGGAAAGAAGGTTGTCTGCATGTGTAAACATCCAGACAAGGATGAATTGGTTAATATCAGTTCAGCAAAACACATTATCGGAAAGAATATCAAATCAGCAGGGCTGTGGTTCAATGTTGATCAAGACAATAAGATAGCAAAGAATTCAATACTGGCTAGTCTCTTGAAAAAGACAAAGTCAGAGAACGTTTCACAATTGACAGGGAAGGAGGTTGAAACTGAGCAAGATGACAGCGGATTCCTTTGCTTCAAAGCATACTAACAAGAATAATCACCTGGTTTTGGCAATGGTTGACCTTCTACGAGGAAATTCTATGCCACCGTGCATTGGAGATTCGCTCTCTAAATCACCTCTTTTTCCCAGGTTATTACTGAGATTAGTGCTTCCAATTGGCTGTTCAGTTGATGGTGTGAAATCAACTGGAAATTTTGTTCAAGATAGTCTTGAAGCGAGGCATACAGAACAAACAGAAGAAAAACCAACATTAACCACAAACATAAAACATAACACCGAAACTGAACAGCCAAACACATTCATACAACGTTCCAAGTTCAAGCTTTTCATGGAGGGAATAAAGAGTCCAACTATATCAACGTTAAGTCTTTCCAGATTGTTGTTCTACTGGGGTATATTCCTTTCCTTGATTGGCTTGGCTTGGTTTTATATTCTAAGCAGGTCTTTTCTGTTTGCAGCTTTGTTCTTTTGCATTGCAGGAGTTAATGGCGTTGCTATAATAAGTGAGACAAGATCTTATAAAAACCTTAGAAACATTGAAAAGGAATTAGAAGGAAACTAAAATGACTAAAAAAACATACACACAAAAAGAGGTTGAAGATACAAGGTATAACCACCTTTTTACTGGTTTAATGATAGGGGCTTTTATTTGTTTTTTTATTTCTTTTTTTTTAATGGAATCTGGTTCTGATATAATAGATAAATCTGTCTTAAATGATGTATGCAACATAATGTTTAAGGATAAATTCAATAGAACATTTGTCTATGAGGAAGAAAATATAGGGGTGTCTTTTGTTTTTATCTGTGTTGAGAACAAAACAGATGTTATTGTACCAGAAGAGATAGAACCAAAAGTTATTGCGAGGTTAAAATAAGAATAGGAGGAAACTAAAATGGCGGAATGGAATGATTTGACTGTTATCGGGATAAGTCTGGCATTATGGATGTTTGTACTTCTTCTTATATGGAAGATACCAACATTTGGAGAAGTTGATACTGAGATATAAAGTTCCGATGTCTGTATTGAGCGGACCAATAATATATTTTGTCACATGGAGAATGTCAGAGAGATAGGGGTCAAAATGGAAGAACCAACAATGTTTGAAGATTTAGAGAAAAAGCGGAAGAGAAAACAGATAATAGGGGGGGTTTTGAAGGCAAGTAAAGTAGTATTATTCATTACTTTTTTCTATACTGCGTGGGTTATGTATAGTTTAGGTGATAAGATTACTGCTGGGATCATAATTGGAGTTCTGTTGTTTTATCTGATATTCAACAGATTAGAGGGCTTGGAAAAATGAAAGGGAAATACCCATATAAGGATGATGAAGGGAACATTATATGGAAGAACCTCTTCAAAATGGATAAAATGTCCGTGATTTTTTTGATAATAGTGGTGTTGCTGATAGTTGCCTTTAAATATGATACAGGCAAATGCCAGGAAATTTATGAGAAACCGTACTCTTTTTGTAGTGCCTATTGTGAAGAGTTCTGTATGGAATGTGATTATGATATTAAACAAGATAAAACAGATCCACTCTTTAATTATTCAATAAATAGCGTAGATTGATGTTCGTGGTAGGGCGGGGCGAGGCGAGGCGAGGCAAGGCAAGGCAAGGCGTGGCGTGGCGAGGCAAGGTATTAAATATAAATGGAACGAGGTAAAAACAAAATGAAAAAATACAAAACAGAAATAAAAGGCATAACGCCTTTATTACATAATAAGCCAGAAGAATATGGCTTTGATGTAGAATGGGTTGAGAAAAAAGCAAGTAATGAATATGAAAAAGAAGCTTTAAAAAAGCTTTATATAAACAGTGACGGTAAGATATACCAACCAGCAACCCACATAGAAAGGGCATTGATTGAAGCTGGTAAGAAAATAAAAGTGAAAGGGGCAGGAAAAGCAACATACAGCAAGTTATTTGGAAGTATGATAACAATACCGCAGATGGATATACTCCATAAGAACCCTGAATATGAGATATATAAAACATTGGTTGTAATACCATCAACAAAAGGTAGGGTCATGAGGTACAGACCAATGTTTAAAGAATGGAAGCTTGTATTTGAGATAGAGTTTGAAGATGAAATTTCAGCAGAAGCTGTTAAGGAAGCCTTAGAGATTGCAGGTAAATATATTGGAATAGGCGACTGGAGACCAGAGAAAAAAGGAAAATTTGGAAAGTTTCAAGTTACTTCGTTCCAAGAAGTAAAATAAAGGTATGGCAAGGCAAGGCAAGGCATGGCAAGGCGTGGCTAGGCAAGGCAAGGCCGGGAGTGGCAAGGCAAGGCAAGGCAAGGTTATTTTATGTTCGCACAAGAGGCATTAAACAAGATAAAACAGATCCACTCTTTAATTATTCAATAAATAGCGTAGATTGATGTTCGTGGCGTGGCGTGGCGAGGCATGGCAAGGCGTGGCTAGGCAAGGCAAGGCCGGGAGTGGCAAGGCAAGGCAAGGTTATTTTATGTTCGCACAAGAGGCATTAAACGAGATAAGATGACTAAAATAATACTTAGAGAAAATTTAATAAAGTTCGTTATATCATTAAACTTTGTGATAGAAGGAAGATGAAAGACAAATAAACTGCGAAAATGGAAAGAATGAAAACAGCAAAAGAAAAAGCTATTGAAAGTATTGAGATATTTAATTATACAGGATTACCGATGCCTGTGGGTTCTTATGATGAAATTGTTGAAGCAATAGACATAGCAATAGCAGAAACCAACAAACTCTGGGAGAAAAGGTTCAAGTGGTTGATAGATCATATAATACAAAACAAAAAAAGACTTAATGAAGATACTACTTTATGGTTTGATTGAATTATAAAGCGTATAGAAGAAGCAAAAAACAAGGAGTTTGAAGAATGAAAGATAAAAATGGAAATGTAAATTGTAGGGGTTGTAAAGATTGTCACAACTCAACATGGTGCGATAACTCAACAGGGTGTCACAACTCAACAAGGTGTGATAACTCAACAAGGTGTGATAACTCAACATGGTGCGATAACTCAACATGGTGTGATAACTCAACAAGGTGCTACAACTCAACAAGGTGTGATAACTCAACAAGGTGCTACAACTCAACAGGGTGTGATAACTCAACAAGGTGCTACAACTCAACAGGGTGTGATAACTCAACAGGGTGTCACAACTCAACATGGTGTGATAACTCAACAGGGTGTCACAACTCAACAGGGTGTGATAACTCAACAGGGTGTCACAACTCAACATGGTGTGATAACTCAACAAGGTGCTACAACTCAACAAGGTGTGATAACTCAACAAGGTGCTACAACTCAACATGGTGTCACAACTGTGTTAATCTAATCTATTGCAATGGATTAGCTCTTGAAAAGTTTAGGGTTTTCAATAAAAAAGTAAGTAAAAAGCAGTTTGAAAAATTAAGAAATAAAATAAAATATCAGTTAGGACATTACAAACACCCAAAACAATTAACCAAAGAAGACATTAATTGGCTTAAAAAGAACATAAAGCAGTTTAATAAAAAAGTCTTAGATAAGATAATTGAAAGAAGTATCCTGCCAGATGAACCAAAAGAATGAAATGTGTAATATGCGGTAAAGAGGGAACAGAAGGAAGTATGAAACATCCATACTGTAAGGAATGTTTCTATAATAATTTTGTAGATTATGATGAATACACAGAATGGATATGGAGCAAACACTAGGATTTGTCCAAGGTGTAAAGTGTTTGTCAAGGATTATGGAAAACATCTAAGAAGAAAGAGATGTGAAATACAGCATATTAGAAAAAAGAAATGAATTGCGAAAAGGGAATTAAGAATTGATTTCATCTGTCATGTATGATAATTGATTTCTGTTCCTCCTTCGGAACATTTCCCTCGCAAGAGTTTAGAATGTATGCAAAAACAAAGGTGAGATACTACTGCAAGAACTGTGGACAGGATGTTCACGTGATAAGAGGTGTAAAGAAATATAAGTGTCATATCTGTGGCAGGATATTCAGGACAGAAGAAATCTTGTCAAGGAAATCAAGAAAAACATGCAAGAGGTGTAAAAAAGAAAATGCCAAAAAAATTACCGACATGGATAGAAGAAGAAGAATTCAAGGAACTGATAAAAAAAACAAGAAGCAAACATCATAAGGTTGCTTTTCTCCTCGGGTTTGAATCTGGGGTGAGGGTTTCAGAGATTGCTGCTTTGCAGAAAGAGAATTTTGATTTGGAAAGGAAAAGTATTATGATTCGAGAAGGTAAGGGAAAGAAGGATCGTGTTGTACCTTTGCCAAAAAGTTGGAGAGCAGATTTTATAAATCATATTCCATTCAAGTGTGGGATAAGAAGTATTCAGAGGGCATTTGAACGTGCAGCAAAAAGGAGCGGACTTAAAGAAAAGAAAAAAGATTTGTGTGTTCATAGTCTGCGTCATGGCTTTGCAAAAAACCTCGTGGATAAAGGAGTACCATTAAACCAGGTACAGCTTCTCCTCGGACATTCAGCAGTCTCAACAACAAGTATTTATATACACGCAAATCCAAAGGACGCTTTGAAAAGTTACCAGGAGTTGTTTTAAAATCAAAATACAAATTGCAAGAACAAAAGATGATGAAATATTTACTGCGAAAGATTATAGAGATATAAAAGACAAAGGAGGAATTGCTCACATAATTTGTGAACTGGAAAACATCAAGATGGAATTGTTAGATCTCTGGAATGAAATAAGTGAAAAAGAAGAGGATTAAACGAACTTTGGTTTTGTAATTTCCCGTCGGGAAAATAATAAAATGAATCATACAAGATAGGAAGTACGCACATGTTTGTAAGGAAATCATCTAATGGAAAACTGTATGTCTGCAAGGCAAGAGGTGTAGTAATACCAGGACCTCAAAAGAAATATTCTAATATACATTTGATAAAAGCAAATACTTATTCTGGGCAAATTAGTATTAGACACATCTCTTTTCCAAAGGAAATGATAGGCAAAAGGGTTAGATTATGTGTTGAGATTATTGGACCACAGGAATAATTCTGCGTATAAAATATTATAATAGGAATAATTCTGCGTATAGAATATTATAATAGGAATATTCCTATACTACTATTATTACAGTAAAAAAATTCCTAAATTACACTTATTAGTTTATTATTTTTGTACTTAAGACTCCCTATAAGTCCCTTTATATACCCCTTTTTCCAACCGCATTGTATTCAAAGAGGTGCGATCCACTGCACATCCCCTCTCATTCAGTTCCTTAGTTATCTCTACCAGGTTTGCCCCATATTTTTCTCGGCAAACAGCCACCAAAGTATTGAACCTTTTCCTATATCTCTGTTCATATTTGCTTATTTTCTCCTTTGATTCTGGTGACTTAAAGGATTCTATCTTTTTGGCAACATAATCATCATAGTTGATGGTTGGAATCTCCTTGTCGTAGAACCTGTTCTTAGAATATATCTTAGGATACCTATAACTCTTTGTTTTTTTACCGTTTAAGTATAGCTGTTGTTTTTGATCGTAATTATAGACTTTATAATATCTCAATTTATAATTTGTTCTGCTAATCATTACATTAAACAATGCGTTGCTTCTAAATATACTTGCATAACCTTCAAGAGAAAAGAAATCAGGTAAAACTAAAAAGATAAATAAGTTTTTATACCTGCATTCCTGTAATAATTGAACTATTAATTTATTCTCTGTGCTAATTGCGTGTTTTGAACTTAACCCCTTAAAACATTCATCCCATATAATTGCCTGACCTCTCTCGGCTTTGTAGATTGCCTTTTTAAATTCATCAGAACTGAATATAATTCTGTCTAAATTTATTGTTGGATCTATCAAGTATGCCAACTGTCTTGCCAATTTTGATTTTCCAGAACCTTCCCTTCCAGAAATAACATAAACTCTATCTTGGTCTGTCTCAAGAACTTTTTGTTTTGCCTTCAATAGCTGTCTCTTGACACTTTTTGCAACATAGTAAGGAAACTTTTCCTCTTGTTCAGGTTCTTCTAATACTTGGTTATTCAAAATCATCATAACTTGCGTCACGATAGGAACTACCCTTACCGACATCATCCTGCGTTTTTCTTAACCACAAATGATAATTAGACAGAGCGATATATAATCTCTCTTTTTTGATTTTTTCAAGTTTGCTTAATTTATTCAAAGCAAAAGGATCTTTGACTGGGACTTCATAGTTACACGCCTCTTGAATCTGTTTCAACAATAATTTTTGGTCATTTAAATATTCATCACCATTTGGTTTTCTCATAACATCCTGGTAGATTTCGCTCCAGACAGAATCCAACTCAATTTTCCATTTGTAGAATTGATAGTTCTGTCTGTACAATGCAATCTTCTGCCAACAATTATGTAATCTAAGAATATTCAGACTAGCTTCGTTATACCTTGACACAACTTCTTGATTTTCACCATAAGCCATACCATTCCCTCTATCCTTTTTTTATATTTTTTAATATTTAAACTTTTCTATAAAAAACAAAACATTTATATACTTCAATATTTATAATTACTATTTAGAGTGTGATAAATAGATGTTAGGTAATCTTTTAGGAGGTTTTATTGTCATCATAGTTGGTGTTAATTTGATTCCAACCGTCGCTGACCAGGTCGTTGCTGCACAGGCAGGTAACGTTACAGGAGCAGCTTCAACAATTCTTGGTTTAACACCGTTATTCTTCGCTCTTGGTATTATGAGTGCAGGAGTAGCTCTGACTGTTGGTGGACTAAGGAACGCAGGAGTTATGTAAACCAATTTGAACCTAAATAGGATTTTCAAACCTATTTATTTTCTTTTTTTTAAATTTAGAGTTTTTTCTAATTCAAAACAAAACATTTATATACTTCAATATTTATAATTACTATTTAGAGTGTGATAAATAGATGTTAGGTAATCTTTTAGGAGGTTTTATTGTCATCATAGTTGGTGTCAACTTGATTGGTCCAGTTGCAGATAATGTTGCACTTGCAAGATATATAAATGGATCTGCAGCAGCTGGTGTGAATAATGTAACAGGCGGGGCAAATACAATTTTGGGTTTAGTTCCTTTATTTTTCGCACTTGGAGTAATGACAGCTGGAGTTGCACTTACTGTTGGAGGACTAAGGAGTGCAGGAGTAATGTAAAATGAAAATAAAGAGAAAATTTCTTTTATCTCTTTTTTTTATATTTTTATTCTCTATTCTTATTGTTTATGCTCAAACACAGCCAAAGATTAAAATGAATTCTATTCAAAGTTATGTTGTTAATTCACAGCCAGTTCTAAGATTAGGCGGTGATGACATCTGGGTTAATGAATCAGGGGATTCTATGACTGGCAACTTGAATATGCAGGATAATCAGATTCTAATAGGAGACGCCACACTCTATGACAATGGAACTTGTTTCTTTATTGATTACGACGGAACAGGAAGTGTGAGGATTGGTACATCATGCTGATAAAAAAGATATTCATTGTTTTAGCACTAATAAGCACCTGCATTCTGGCTGGTTCTTCTGTTTACCCACAGGCAAACATTGAACCAGCTAGTTTTAATTATGACGGAATACCAATATCAAACGATAAGGTCACAGTAACTCCAGTGACTGCCTCAACAAGCAGAATAGTAATAATAGAATCAGAGATAGTGCCAAGCCTTACAGTTAAAGACATATATGATAACAATGGAAGTGTCATAGACCAGGTTGAGAACTATCAAGAGACTGTCGTTGGATATAACAAGATAACTTTTTATATGCCAAGCTTACAGGTGACAAGAGATATAGATGTGAAAGACCATCTGACTGGAGAGAGTTATAATTATCAGAGGATATAATGAATGAAAAAGATAATACTGCTGATATTTTTTGGAATTTTTTTATTACCTCAACTCGTGGTCTCATTGAGTTGCGGAGATTATCTGAATGCAAACACTACAATGACAGCTAACCTTAATTGTTCTGGGAATGATGGATTAGTTCTGAACAAAAGCCATTTAGTTCTGAACTGTGACAACTATAATCTTACAGGGAATAATTCTGCAAGTTCGGTCGGCATTAATTTCACAGGCGTTGATAATATACAGATTAGAAACTGCAACGTATATGATTTCTTGATTGGTATAAGAGGGGATACTTCAAACAATGCATTGATAGAAGATAGTTTGGTGAACAATAGCGGTGCAGGAGCAGGGATTCAATTCAGTGTATTTGTTTATGGTTTTAATGTAACCAATGTTGAGGTCTACACAAATACAGCCATTGCATATGATTTGGTAGTATCGGGGGGGAAAACAGATAAACTTACAGCATATTCAAATACTAATTATGCTTATGAGATTGTATTGGTTGCTGATGGCTCTAATCTTTCAAACAGCAGGATACATTCAGGAAGTAACCAGGGGATAAGAAATGTTGCTGCTCAACGTTCAATATACATTAATAATACAATAACATCTACAAGCAGCAATGCCTTATATATGGGGACATATTTTACAGACCCAGATTATAACGAATTCTATAACAACACATTCAACTCAACAACTGGTCTTACTGTTTTAATAGTCAATGGAGACAATAATTATTTCTATAACAACCAAGTTTATCAGAAAGGAGCAAACAATAATTTCCAGACATCTAATTCAAAAAATAATGTTTATACAAACAATACATTTATATGCACGGTTTTGGCTTCAAACAAAGATGCTTTCAGAATGATAAATAATGATGATTATAACGAATTCTATAACAACACTTTTGTGGGACAACTCAATGGAATGTATGTTGCCAACACTATTAATGACGGAACTTCAGAAAATAATTTATATATATCATTAAATAGAGGTATGAATTCAGCAGGAGACTACAACAGATATTCTAATGATAGGTTTAGAGGAGGATTAGTACAGGGATTGATAACATCAGCAGCAAATAGAAACAACTTCACAGAGTGTCGTTTCAACAATACAGATGGAACAGATGAAGGAGCAAGATTAGTGAGTAATTCAAATGATAATATATTTCTTTTCTCCAATTTTTCAGGAGAAGACGGTATTGGATTTAATAATGCTCATAGGAATATAGTAAATATCTCATATATGAATAATGTTACAAACGGTTTTGTTAATGATAATTTAGCAACATATAATAATTGTACAACTTGTATAATAAATGCAACAACAAATGATATTGTGGTAAAAGGGGGTTCTACTGATATATGGTTCATCAACTCAACATTTGAATAATGGGGTGTAGACCTTAATATAAATAAATTCTATATAGCAGATTTTGTAAGAGCTAACGTGACTAATGGGGTTAGGGCAATACCTAATGCAAATGTAAGTGCCAAAGATAAATTTAGCACAAAATGTTTTGATGATACTACGGGGACTGACGGACTTAGTAATTGGCATATATGTAAACAGTCATATTATCAACCAGCAGGTTGGACTTATTATGATAATTATACATTGACTGCAAACCACTCAGGGATTGTTAATTCAAGCAAAGCATGGAACACCACAATAGAGGACACACACCATATTTTGTTGGCTTTAAACAGTTGCTATTATTTTTCTGGTGACCATACTTTTTATTGTGAAGACTATTGCGATTTAGGAAACATTAATATAATGCAAGATAATATAACTATAACAGGGAATGGAACATTCAGGGGAAACCTTACGAATTTCACCTCAATAAAATTAGAAAACGAAGGATGGTGTGAAGCATGGATAAGATATTGGTAATAAGTATACCTTTTTTATGTCTTGTCGGAATTGTTGCAGCAGAACCAGCATACACATTCAAGCAGGACCAAACAGTTGATTTGAAGATACCTTGTGAACAGAGTGATGGAGAGTACTGCGGTACAGATGTCAATTGCACTATAACTGTTTTAGATCCAAGCAATAATGCCATTGTTGATTATAAAAATATGACAAGAAACCCTTCTTATTACAATTATACAATTCCAAGTTACTACCTTTTGGAGACAGAGGAATACACAGTCATAATGAACTGTATGAACCCGACAAAAGCAAATACAATCTCATTCACATTTGAGGTAACTCCTTCTGGAGAGAAAGTCAGGAATATTATACCAATCTCTTTATTGATATTAATAATATTATTTGGAATGTTAGGATTCTCAATATATCTTGATGTTAATGACCACGAATTTTCCTATGTATTAGGCAACCTTGCAGCAGTTGGGATATTGGCTTGGTCCGTCTATAATTGGAATAATGGTCTATATTCATTGAACAATATATATACTCAGTTGATTTCTATAATTTGCGGGGCATTGCTGCCTATGTGTTTGTTGTTTCCAATTTTGAGCAGATTGGATCTGTTGGTGGAAAAGAATGGAGGGGATAAACCATGGCAGAGGAATCTGGGAACAAAGAGGTAAAAGAAAAACCAAAACAAACTTGGGGAGTATATGAACATCCCGTACAGACTGAGTTAAGGATATTAAATGTTGATGGCAAGGTTTACACGATAGAGGAAGCACTTGCTCTAATCTTAGAGAACCAGGAAAAGCTTATAAAAGGATTATTGGCTTAAGATGGAACTAAGATTTAGTGGAAGCGGGGAGTTCTGTAAATTAATTATTGACAGGAAAAACAAGAGATTTAGATTAATCTCTAAGATGACAAATTATCAGGAAGAAGAGTTACCTTGGAGGATGTTATTTGATGCAGGAAAAGAAAAAGAGCAGGATAAGGCAACAGAAAATTTAGAGGATGATGAATTTAAGACTGCAATTATATTGGAGATGGCTGCAAAGGGATATAAACTGATTGAAGATGGTGGTTAGCTTTTCAAGATTAGGAGATAACTTACTGACATTGTTAATATTGGCTGCTTTGGGCTATATGATTTATCAAAAAATGAAGGGAAAGGATATGCTTGGAAAGATTAGGGATAGAATGGGTAGGATTCGTGGAGGTGGCAAAGACGCATTTGGCAAAGGAGGTGTTTTCAAATGAATATTGATGATTTGACAGAGGATGATCTCAGAAATATGAGTGAGGAGGAATTGGACCAGTTGGATTGGATGTTGTCACAGCAAGACGCTCCAACTTCTGCAACACCATCTCCAGAAAGGAAGGATTCTCAGTTGCAACTGTTTAGAGACATCATACAGACAGGAGATACAAAGAAACTTGGTAATCTTTCTGCAAAAGAACTTGGTGATTTGCCTCACACCGTAAGGACTATGCTATCTGTCGCTTTATATCTTGAATCAGAGGGATTGATTAAGGAAGCAACTTATTTCAGAAAGAAAGCTGAGATAACATTTGCAACTTCACTGAGCCAGAAAGGAACTTTGTTACAGGCAATAATAACACAGATAAAGAAAGAGATAAGAGGGACAACAAGCATAATACAGCCAAAAAAGAAATTGTTTAGTGGATGGGGGAAAAGTCCTGAACAACAGGCACAACAACAGATAGGGGGAATTGTAGAATGAAAGCAACAATAGAAGAGAGAATGGAAAAGAAAAGGAACAAGCTTTATGATAAACTCATAAAACTAAAGAAACAGGAAGAGCAAGATAAAGAGAAGAGACTTGCAAAGCTGAAAGCTCCTCCACCCCCACCACCACCGATTAGAGACAACTCTATTGATGAAGTACAGATAGTTCCACCACCTAAAGAAACCAAACAGCCAGGTATTGTCGGAAGGATTGAGGAACTTACAGAGAGGATTGATTCAATAATTCCTAATACAAGCAAGGAGAGGAAGAAAGCAGAGAAAAGATTTGGTCTGCCTAGCAAGATAAAGAGGCAATTGAAGAATCTTGCATTGAAGAATAAGGTACTTGTTATATTATTGACAAGGAACAGGAAAGCAGAACCGATAATAACTGAGATTAAAGATGGTTTTATAGTTATAAATAATATTCCTCACAATGTAAGTCCAGATTTCATTTTTTTATGGCAAGGTAAATATCCAACGATAGTTCTGCCTGAGTGGGATCTTAACCCGATAGGTACAAAAGACTATTACACTGCAATAGATGAAAATAGGATTTCAGAACCAATATCAATAGCAATAAGGATGTTAGAACAGGGACAGGCGTTGCTAAAAGGCGGTAAATTGTCCTCAAAGGCATGGATATTCATTGGATTGGCAGTGATTGCTGGACTATATATATTATTTGGCGGGGGATAATGTCAATAAAAGCTTCAAGGAGAAGAGAGAGTGACATGATTGTAGTATATCTCATAGATTCCTATAATGTCACATACTTTGAGAAACGTGCATGGCTCAAAGATAAGCAGAGTATGAGAGAACTCTTTGAATCTTTGTCAATCAAGGGAATAAAGTTCCATAAAGATTGGTTTGATTGAAAAAATGAACCGTTTTCTCGTGTGAAAACTACATGTAGTTTAGAAAAGTTTATATACTTCAAAGTTTATTTAATGAATTATGAAATTTGTCAAGGCAAAAGTGATAGTAAACAAAAAAAACAACCAGCTTCTCGTTAATATTAATAAGAAATCATTGGGAATAAAAGGCAAAGTCCCTCGCTTCATTAAAATAAATAAAAAGGATTTAATCTTTAAATAGGAGGTTAAAATGGCAAAGAAAAAGAAGAATTTGGAAAGGATTGGGGGGTTTGTCGGTATGACAATAACAACACCTCTTGCAGGGTTGGCTGCACAGCAGGTTGGAAACCAGACATCTATTCCATTAGGAATAAGACAGGCAACACAGGTTGGTATTGGAGGAGGATTGCTTGGACAAAGTCTTAGTCTGTCAAGTGATTTGCTTGGAACTAGGAAGAAGAGAAGAAGATAATGGCACGTCGTGGCAGGAAGAAGAGGTATAGGTGGACTTAATATTAGAAATCAAATAAAAATATGGAGGGAATAAAATGCCATGTAGAAAAAAAAGAAGAAGAAAAAAGAAGAGATAATTCTCTTCTTTAAGACATCATAAAAAAACAAAACGGAGGTAAAACAAATGAAAAACCCATTAGTTGAAAAAACACCAAGGAAATTGCAGATTGGAAAGGCATATAATTATAGGATTGGAAAATCCAAAAAATATAGGATTGGAAAATCAAAGCAATATCATGTTGGGAAATCAGATAAATTCAAGGTTTAAGAATGGAATATGGTAAGTGCAGCCACTATCATAAAGAGAAGAGCAGTTCAGGCGAGGGCTTTACAGGAATCAGGTAGAGAAAGATTTCTAACAGAGGAACAGAGAAGGGCTCTTGAATACACAAAGACAAAAGGAAAATCATTCCAGGAAAGTGTAGAGAGACAGGCAAAGCAGAGGGCTCAAGAGCTCCAAAGAGGTCAAAGAGAACTAGGTGGAGCTCCACAACCAAAGACGGGCAGACCATTACCAATAAAGAAAATAAAGGCATTAACAGAAACCCAATTAGCAAGAGCAAAGGCATTTACCGAACAAGAACAAATTAGGAGGTATGGAAGGGTTGTAGAACCTGGTAAGTTTACACCAACACAAAGGAGAAGAGCAGAATCATTAACTGAAGAGGCACAAATTAAAGAATATGGACAAGTTCTTGTTCCACAAAAACCAGTTCTTACAACAATTGGGCAAAAAGGAATAGCGTTTACAACATTAGGTCCAGGAGTTGCAGAAAAATTAAAAAAATTACAGGAAGAACATATTACTCAGAGAAAAATAGAGGAACAGAAAAGAATAGAGCAACAAAAAAACATTCTTTATTTTGGTGGAGAAAAACCAACAGTTATAGGAACAGAATATACTGGTGGAGAAGTTATTCCATTAATTAAACCTGGAGATACAAAAGAATTATATGAAGTATTATTTGGAGAAGAAGGATTTGCAGGAAGAATTCTTAAAGGAACTGCAAGAACAATGTTTGAAGTTCCACAGCTTATTTCAAAACCGATAGAGAACTTATTTCTACCTCCTGGAAAAAGAGAGACACCAGAAGAATTGAGAAGAGGAGCCAAACAAACTATGTTGAGTTTATATAGAGATCCTAATGTGAGAACAGTTGGTGGATTAACTCTTATTACGTTAATTGGTGAAAAAGCACTTCAATTTGCTCCATCTTTGACATCAAAAGCATTTAAAATATTAGAAGCTGGATTTGGAATTCGTGCATTAAGTGGAGAACCAGAGAAAGTTGGTGAATTCTTTTTGATAAGTGGAGGAAGGGCAACAGGACCACTTGAATTAATACGTGGTTTTAGAAAGGGAATTAAAGCAGAAAATATTTTGAAAACAGTTAGGGAAGAACCGTTGCCAGAAATAAAGATTCCAGAAGAAACTGTACCACCAGAACGGTTAGTTGATTTAAGAGAAACATTACCATCAACAAAAGTAAGGCATCCATTCCCTAGACCAGAACCAGAACCTTTTGTAAAACAAAAAGTTGAAGGTGGTGTTATAATTAAACCATTAACTGCACAGGAAATTACTGGTTTTGTTAGAACTGGTCCTTTAAGAAAAGAGATTATAAAAGGACCAAAAGGAAGTGAAACAGAATGGTATATAGAGGTTTCGGATCAAGTCCCGTCAGAATTATTTAATCTAAGAATTCCAAAATTAAGATTAACTGTTGCAACAAGCAAGGGGGCTAATACCAATCAAGTTTCAACAATAACGCCAGAAGGGATTCAAAAGAGTACAATAACTGTTAGGAATATAAAAGGAGATATTACAGGGTATGTGAGAATAACACGAGAACCATCAGGAAAAACAGTTACAAAAGTTTATGGTACAAAAGATAATCTTCTCAAGACAGTTGTAAGCGATACAAAACAAGATATTGCATTTACAGAACCAGTTGAACCAATCTCTGCAAGAGTTTCGGAAGGAGATATTAATTTTCAGAGAGAATTAGAAAAAGAAATAAAATTTGTTAAGGCAGTTGATGTTGGAGAGACATTAGGGGCAATGAATAAAGAAGTAGTTGGTGGAGGAACAATTGCTTCATCAGAGGCACTAGCAGTTGAGGCAATATTTCCATCAACAAAGACTATATTTAAACCAGGAATTACTCCAACATCAAAAGAAATTGTTCCATCTACAAAACCAATTGTAAATGGAATACCACCACAACCATATAAGATTCCACCTCAAAGAACTGTTGAAATTGAAGATACAACATTATTCTTTGTCAAAGGACCAACACCATCCAGAACAAGAACTGAAACATTCATTGAAAGTGGACCATCTATTGTTGTTGATCAACCATTGGTTACAGAAACACATCAGTTGTTTAGGTTAGATGGTGAATATAGAATTGGATTTAGACCAAAAACAACAAAGGTTGTAGAACCAATTCCAGCAGAACAGATTGAGTTTAAACCAAAACCAAGGGAAATAACAGAACAGGAATTACAAGAGGCATTTGATAGAGCAGAGAATCTAAGATTCATCAAATCAGAAGAAAAACAAAAGATTCTTGAGGATTTTTTAAAGGCAAGGGAAAAAGGAGAACCAAATTTAGCAGGAAGAGAAGTTTTTGAGAAAGTTGGAAGGTTCAATGAATTATTAAAAAAATATGAGAAAGGGGAGATTCCAATAACTCAGTTAGAAGAATCTGCTCCTGGTGTGACATTTGTACAAAGACCACCAGCAATAACAGTTTCAAGTGATTTCTTGCCAGGATATGCTGAACCTAGTCTTATTGTAAAAACATTGCCTAGAGAAGTCTCTCCAATAAGACAAAGGATTCCATTGCCTGGTTATTTTACTTTTGGGGGACAAACAACAACTCAACAAAATGTATTGGAATTACAACAACAAGAACCAATATTAACTCCAACAACAAAACAGAGAGAAGGACAGATTCTTTTTCAATATCAACCGCAAAAACAAATACAACCATTGATGGAAGAACAGGTTCAAAGAACATCACAATCACAGGTGATAATTCAGGCACAAGCACAGGAACAAGCACAGGAACAAGCACAGGAACAAGCACAGGAACAGATTCAAGAACAATTTAGAAAAGTTCCAGAAACAACAACGAGAATTGAATTTCCTTTTGGACCTCCGCCAGAAGTATTCATTCCAACTAGAAGAAGAAAAGGAAGAGAAGAGGAACAATTTAAGAAATTAAGAAAAAAAGGTTATGATGTTCTTATAAAGAATACACTGGCAAAGATAAAATCAAAGAAAACAGGAAAAGTTATATTCAGAAAAGCAGTAGGGTATTCTCTTGCGAACAAGAAAGCGTTGTCTTTGGAAGCAGCACAAGGGATGGGTATGCAGATTGTTGATACTTTTGCAAACAGAAGCTTTAAGGTAAAACCATCTTCAAAACAGTTTGAGGCAAGACCAGACTTAGAGAATCTAAGGAATAAACTGATATATAAATTCAGACAGAGCAAGAAGAATCCAAGCATATTTGTTGAGAAAACACAGTTTGCCATTGATTCTTTCCAGGAAAAGAAGGCAATACCATACACATCTGCAAGATTAAGAAAGCTTGGGTTAATAACTCCAAGGAAACCAAGGAAAACAAAGAGACAACCAAAATTATTTTCATCAAGATCTTCAAGAAAGAGGATGTTTTTATAATGGTCTCATTAAGACAAGTTGAAAAATTCCATAGAAAAAAACAATTGATTAAAAATATTATAGAGAGAACTCTCAAGGATAAGGAAATAGTATATGGTGAGAGGGCTATTGAAGTGAGAGTTCCAGATTATTTGCAGAGGAATACAAAAGATATAGATGTTTATGCTAATAAACCTCTGAAAGAAGCAAAAGAAGCAGAAAAAGAATTGGATAAGGAATTTGGAGGTAATTATTTCTATACAGTTCCTGCAAAACATAAGGGAACATTCAAAGTAAAATCAAGGATAAATGAGTATGGTTATGCAGATTTTACAAAAATGCCGAAAAAGAGACCTAAATCTGAGAATATCTGGGGAGTTAATTATCAAACACTTAGTGAAATCAAAAAAGGAAGAATAGAAAACATCAAGAACAAACAGAAAAAATTCCGTAGAGGAAAAGATAAAGACGCACTGAATAGAATAAAAATTTATGAGAGACAAAGAAGGTTTTTCAAATGGTAGATAATAATAATGGATGGAAAATTATTGGAATCATATTTATCATAATAAGTATTATGGAATTTTTACTCATTGCAATGTTTTATAGCATTGGATCAAAGATGATTGATAATGAGAATGAATGTGTCTATAACGTATGTGGAGATAAGTATGAAACGTATAGCTATGATGAATGGAATGATGTTTGTTATTGCTATGTTGGAGATGAATTAGTATATCAGAAATATATGGGATAATTATGTGGAACAAAAAATCACAGATGATAATATTGAAGCTGATGTTAGGGATTATACTATTTATAGTAGCAATGATATTAGTACAACCAGTTAAGGAAAATATTGATAATGTAACTAATGCAACGAACCTTAACTGCTCCTCCTCTTCATTATCAACAACACAGGTAGCAACTTGTGTCACTGTTGAGATGACTTTATTTTATTTTATCTCAGTACTTATAGCTTTAAGCATAGCAGTAGTAAGCGGAAGCAGAACATTCCAGGGAATCATAACAACAATAGTTATATTTGTAGTCACTGTTGTGTTGATAACTCCTCTAAAGAATTTCATTGTATATTTTAGAGACGCAAGTCACCTGGATTGTACCAATGCATCAATATCAACTGCTGCTAAGATGACTTGTCTTGTTGTAGATGTATGGCTATTCTATTTCATTGTTATTGTGATAGCCACAGCAGTTACATTGATATTCAGGGAGAAACTTATGCCAAAAATCATAGGAGAGAATAAATGAGGAAAGCATATATATTTTTACAGGCAATGGTGTACATATTATTGTTGAGCAGTGTTGTATATGCTCAAACCAAAGCAGATATACAGGCAAATATGATTGCCTTGTGGAAATTTGAGAATAACCTGATTGATGTACAGGGAGACCACAATTGGACAGACCAAGGCGTTGATTATACCTCAACAAACTGTATATTAGGCAGCTGTGCAGTGTTTGACAATGGTGGTTTTGTAAACCAGTCAGATACTTATATATGGTCTAACCTTACAAACTTCTCTTGGAGTTTTTGGGGTAAATTAAACAATTCAGGATCTTATTTTATATCTTATGGAAGGAATAATGCTCAACCTTATTGGGGGAATCATCTCAGATTATTTCAAAGTATAAATGTCTCCTGGTTTGCTGGAAGAACGGGGGGAACTGGTTTTTATTATTTGCAGACGTTTGATTTGACTATACCTAATATAAACAGTTCCTGGCATTTTTATACGATAAATATTGACACAGGAAATAGAAATGCCACTTTATATATTGATGACGCAGTTGGTTCTAATATCTCAACATATACAGTTGATGCTGGGAATGTCAAATATAATGATAGTTGGCAGAATATGAAACTTATGGGTGACATCAGTTCTGCAACAACTGTTGAGGGACACATTGATGAACTTATGTTCTTGAACAGGACTATAACAGCAGCAGAACATAACCTGATGTGGAACAATGGCAATGGATTAGATATGGAAGTTGGGGCAGGAGGTGGTTTTGTTACTGTTGATTTGATTTCACCACCAGATGATAACACCAACAATTCAGCTTATATGAACTTTACATATAATGTGAGTTCTGGAGATAATATATCTAATTGCAGCTTATGGACAAATTCAACTGGATTATGGGCTTTAAATACGACAAATCAAAGCATTATCGTAAATGCCAGTTACAATAATATTACCAATGTTGAATTTGCAGATGGAACTTATTTATGGAACGTTCAATGTTATAACAGTACAGGATATGCTTTTGATACAAACAACTATACTTTTTCAATAGATACTGTAAGTCCAACAATAGAGACTAATTTCACTAATCATTCAAATGCCTATAACACTTTGATAGGACAGTTCAATTTCTCTGATAATAACCTGATACACACAGTAAATATAACAACAGAAAATATTATCTGCTTTAATGAGACAAATATATCTTCATCAACTTTCCAACACAATTTAACTTGTGATATAACCTCTCTAGGTGTTGGAAACCACTCATTAAGTGTGAGTGTTGCAGACGGTGGAACAGGCAAGGCATTAGGAGGAGATTATGGAGTAGATATTGGAGTTCTGTTTCACAACGTTCTGCAATACAATTTCTATGATGATGGCTACATAAAATCCTATATAAAGGGAGGGACTACTTCTGACGTATGGACAAGCGACAAAAAGACCGACAGATATACACAGACCTTAGTTCCAGACAACCCATCAGATACAATAACTATTGTAGAGGAATCAGACCAGTATATATATATTTACAGGAACAAAGGACATCATGGAGATGTTTGGATTGTTATGGGAAACCATTGGAAAGATTATATATTAGAAGGAGAGCCAGAGGCAAAGATTTCAAAGATAGAGAGAATAACCCCGAACAAAGTTGAAGTTACTATAACAGGGATTAAGAACAATCCAGGGCTTTTAAGGTTTAGCTCTGTCGGTGATTTGAACGTTGTTGTAAAGAATTACACATACACAAAGGTAAATGTGAGTGAAATCTATTCAGATCCAATTATAAATGATTTATTAACAAGCTTATATCTTGATATAATTGGAAATGGCTCTTCTCCGACAAACGTTAAGCTGGAATGGAACGGTACAAACTATACTGCCTCTGAGATAATAAACAATGCGACATTGATAAGATATGAGAGGAATATAACCCCAAGCATTTCAATGAATGACACATTCAGGGCAACCAATGTAAGCCATAGATGGTTCTTTGATTTTGTCGGTACAGAGGAGAATACAAACTTCACAAACCAGACATTATATCAGATTGTGTTGGATAACTGCTCTAATGCCAATACACATACGATAAATTATTCATTTAGGGATGAAAACAACGATTCATTAGTCTATTCTGATGTAAGCGGTTATTATTATTATGGGAATGGTTCAGGAACAGAGAGAACCTATACTCTTGATATGGATAACATAATAAATTATAGTATGTGTTTATATCCGCCACAGATTGTTCTAACAGGAAATTATAACATTTCTTATGAGGCAAGTGAATATCCTCTAAGGAGGTATTCAAACACTGGATTCATATTCACAAACTCAACACAAACAAAAACATTATACTTGTTACACCAGGATGATGGAATAACCATTTATTTCAGGGTTGTCAATGCTGCTTCAAGTCCATTATCTGGGGCAACTATAACTGCTCAAACAGTGATTGATGGGACTTTGACAACTGTTGAGATT
>Ga0180438_10002937_pt1 | contig 26666 bp, 20 predicted proteins | sample SS_ome_12_FD_132455 | JGI IMG/M metagenome (GOLD analysis project Ga0180438, IMG submission 132455) | Hypersaline lake sediment archaeal communities from the Salton Sea, California, USA - SS_3_D_2 metaG | ecosystem: Environmental > Aquatic > Non-marine Saline and Alkaline > Hypersaline >... | reverse complement strand
GTACTCGACCTGATCGTCAAATCCGCCGCCCGTCGCAACCCGGCCGACATGGTGCGCTTTCTAAGGAAAATAAAAAAACGATTACCGGAACAGAACAATTGACGGAACCGGGATCCATGCAGGACCATCCTCTCCCTCTGGACACGGATGACCCGGCCGGCTGCATGCCGCCGCCATCTCCGAGAACGCAAAATGGGACGCACATCAACGCTGATGCACGCTGATTCCGGTCTTATCTTATCTGCGTAAATCTGCGAGAATCTGCGTCCCAAGAGATCTGTCGATCAATTAGGGGATTTTTCTAAATTTCATGCCCTGATTCTCTCAAGCTGGTCTCCTTTGGTTGTGGCCCGGCCGGGTTAGGGAGGTGCCCCGACATGGGCTGTTTCTGCGGGCCAGGTATTCTCTGGCCGCCTGGGCAGTGGTGAGCCAGTTGTGGCCCAGTTTGGTACCTCAGATGTCTCTCCGCCTGACCAGAAGCCGAAGGTGGCTTGTGGATAGCCCGCTGGGCTCAGCCCTTCGCTCAGAGAGACAAGCTGGTTTGGATTTGGTTTGTCGGTGTATTGATCTTCTGTGTGGCTCATCGGGCCAAAGTTCTGGCAGATGTTTATGGTCCGATCGTCAGCGACAACAGGGCTCTATTTACCCAAGCTTGCACCCTTTGGCAAACAGTGACGCCGTTCTGGTTGCACCTAGCATCAGCAGCCCAAGTAAAGCTTTTGTGGGGATCCTCAGCAGATAGTTCTGGCGACGGAAAGAATATTGGCGTTCGGTGGGCTTTGCAAGTTCAGAGAAAATGCATTATAATGTAAACACAAAGCACTTGTCCAGAAATAACCCCGTACTTTGTCCAGGACAAAGTACAGGGTTAATAATGGACAAGTACAAAGCAAGATCTCTCCCCTGGCACGAGAAAGCTTTTTTCCGAGACCTAACCACTTCTTGGTGCGAAACTGCTTTCCAAAGAAACTAACTAGCACTACAACGTATTTTGACATAACGGCTTAAGAGAAACCCGTTTTCTCCCGCCCTGGGGCTGCTCTGGTTGGCAAATCGGCTCTGCAACGCCGATGGATTGAGTTGTAGGCTCCAGAAAACGGGTTTCTGGAGCAAAGTCACGTTGTAGTACTAGGATTCCAGAAGCGCTCGTGCAGGCGTGGAGCCCGAAGCGACGGCCGAGGCAATGGGCTGCCTGGACGAATAGGGTTCTATCACCAGGCTCGCCCACCATCAAGGTGTGGCGGGCTCGTTGTTTCACCACTTGTCCGGTGGCATGAATCACTCAGTTTTTTCAATTCCAGAGACAGCTATCTCGTACGGGTTTGTCAAAAATCGACTCGGCACCCACAGCAGCCGTACCATGATGCTGGAGGCGTTGTCTTTGAAAAGGGGGTGATAGATCGGCTAACGTCCATCTGAGACCAACGCTATTGGATTTTGTATTCATTTCTCAACAAGAAAGGAAAAAGGAAAGATGAGCAGCAAACGCAACGCAACCTGGAAACTCGTACTCTTGGTGGTATCACTCTCTCTGGTCGTCGCCGCAACGGGCTGTGCCACGCCGGCGCCCGAGGTGATCGAAAAAGTTGTCACAGAAATCGTGAAGGAAGTGGTGAAAGAGACGGTTATCGTCGAGGGCACGCCTCAAGTGGTCGAGAAGGAAGTGACCAAGGTGGTTGAGAAGGAGGTGACCAAGATCATGGAGAAGGTCGTCACCGCCGCCCCAGCCCCGGAAGAGGAAGTCACACTCGTTGTGGCCGTATCCAACCAGTACTCTGACAATTTCGATATTTTCAACACCGCCTACACCATGGAACCTCACACGATGATCTACGAACCGCTGGTGTCCATCGACTACAACTACGAGTTCCAGCCCGGTCTGGCCAAGAGCTGGGAAACTTCGGAAGATGGTCTGACCTGGACCTTCCACCTGCGGGAGGGCGTCACGTTCCACGACGGCAGCGAGTTCAATGCCGAGGTGGTAAAGTGGTGGCTGGAAGGTATGCAGCAGGGGGTCAGCTCGTACATGTTCGAAGCCATGGCCGGGGCCGAGGTCATCGACAACTATACCATTGCCTTAGAGTTCGAGGTTCCGTTCCCCAACCTGCTCTACAACCTCTCCACCTCCTTCAGTGGCATCATGAGCAAAGAGGCCTATGAAAAGTACGGCGACGAGTACGGTTCCAAGTACGCCGTGGGCACCGGGCCGTTCATGCTAGAAGAATGGGTGCAAAACGACCATTTGCTCCTGGTCAAGAACCCCGACTACAACTGGGCGCCCGAATGGGCCAATCACGAGGGACCGGCGAGGGTCGACAAGATCCTTTATCGCATCATCCCAGAGGACGCCACGCGCACCATCGAACTACAGGCGGGCAGTGTCCACCTGACTCTATCTCCCCCACCGGCACGCGAAGTGTCCCAATACAAGAACAATCCCGACTACATTTACCACGAAATATCTGACAGCATGGTCCAGTACATTGCTTTTAACGTTGATGCTCCGTTTTTCAAGGATCTACGGGCGAGGAAAGCGGTAGGCCACGCCATTGACCGTGACTTGATCTTGGAGACGATCTACCAAGGTCTGGGGCGGCCCACCAACACCTATCTCTCGGCCGAGCTGGGTGGCGACAAAGGCGTGAGCGCCTTCGCACCGAGCTACGATCCAGACAGGGCCGCAGAGCTGCTGGCCGAGGCCGGTTGGGTGATGGGGGACGACGGGGTCCTCGTAGCCGAGAACGTCGAGGGTGTCGATCCAGGAACCAAGTTCGAAACCGACTATTGGACCTACCAGGAGGACGAGTTCAAGCGCCTGGCCGAGGTGACCCAGAAGATGCTGGCCGACGTGGGCATCAAAGTCAATACCCAGCTCATGGATAACCCCACATACGACGCGCAGTTGAAAACGCGAGAATACCAGATCATCCTGCGTCAATATGGCTGGGACAACAACGACATCCTGGAATGGTTCCATCACTCCAAGTATTTCCCTTACCCCAACCACTATGGCGTCAGAGATCCCGATTGCGACGCCATGCTGGACGAGGCCAACTTTAACACGCCCACCTGGGAAGAGCGGGACGCCAAGTACGTTGAGATCCACAAGTACCTCATCGACAAGTGGTATCCCTGGGCGCCCATCCGGCAACCGGCTGCGGTAGTCATTGGACGTTCAACCGTCAAGGACTTTCAGCCGATTCCTTTGAGGGCAACGTCCTCTTCAGTGGTGTGGACAAAGGTCTACCTGGAGCAATAGCAGGCGGGCCTTGACGCAGAAATGCTGCCGGGTGGCAAACTTGGCCACCCGGCAGCGACCTTACCCTGTTCCACTGCCCGAGGTGACATGACCATGAAGACGAACTATGACGCAGCATACGCTCGTTTGGATCAGTTTATCGAACAGCAGATGAAGGCAGGGGGTATACCCGGCATGGCCGTGGCGCTGACCGATCGCCGCCAGTTGCTTAGTGTATCGACTTGTGGTCTGGCCAATCTAGAAGCCGGTATCCCCCTTGCGCCGGAGACTTTGTTTGAAATTGGGTCCGTCAGCAAATCGTTCACCTGCATACTGCTGCTGCAACTGCAAGAGGAGGGTCGCCTCTCCGTCCACGATCCGGTGACACGCTATCTGCCGTGGTTCGAGGTGCCGTCACCTTATGGGCCGATCGCGCTGCACCACCTGATGAGTCACACGGCGGGCATCGTCCGTGGCACCGAGTTCACCGGCGAGGCCCAATATGAGACTTGGGTTCTGCGCCACACCGAGGCAACCTCTCCACCGGGGGCTCGTTTTTACTATTCCAACACCGGATTCAAGGCGTTGGGCCTGGTGCTGGAAGCGGTGACCGGGCAACCCTACGCCGACCTGCTCCAAGAACGCATCCTGATCCCTCTGGGCATGACAGCTACCCATCCTGTCATTAAGCACTGCACGCGAGAAGGGCTGGCTGTGGGCTACGAAGCCTTCTACGACGACCGTCCTCGGCCTCGCGGCGGAAGGCTGGCCCCGGCGACCTGGCAAGAGACGGCTACGGCCGATGGCAGCATCGCTGCCACGCCCGCCGACCTGGCTGTTTACCTGCGCACGTTGATGAACCGCGCTCAGATGCCAGGTGGGCAGCTCCTCTCTGAGGACAGCTTTGCATTGATGACACAAAGGGTCATTAGAAAAGAAGACAGCGCCTTTTACGGCTACGGCTTGAGCATCGAAGAGAGGGATGGCCATACGATCATAGGCCACAACGGCAGTATGGTGGGCTATAAAGCCCATATCCTGGCCGACCTGGATGAGGGGGTCGGTGCAGTGGTCATGATCAACGGCCCGGGGGAGCCCGAGAAGGTGGCCCGCTACGCCCTCGCGTTGCTCCGAGCTGCCTGTCAAGACCAAAACCTGCCGCCGCTGCCACCTGACGATCCGACCCGCGTTGAGAACGCGGCCGATTACGTCGGAACCTTCCGAGCGGGGGAAAAGCAGCTTACCGCCACCGCCGAAGGAGAACATCTCATCCTGCATCACGGCGGCGAGCAGATCCTCCTGGAGAAACGCGGGGACGATCAATTTTACGTTAATCACCCTGACTTTGCCCTCTTTTTGTTGCGCTTTCAGCGCGATGAGGACCGCGTCCTCGAAGCCTTCCACGGAGCGGACTGGTATATTCACGAGGATTATGCCGGTCCAACTGCCTTTGACCATCCATCCGAGTGGCACGCCTACGTGGGTCATTACCGCTCTTACAACCCCTGGTATTCCAATTCTCGAATCGTCTTACGCAAGGGGGCTCTGTGGTTGATCCATCCTTCTGGGCTCGAGCAGCGCCTGGTACCTTTGAGAGAAGGCGTCTTTCGCGTCGGAGAGGAGGAACACTCGCCGGAACGCATTTGTTTTGAGACTCTCCTCAAGGATCGGGCAATTCGGGTCAACTTTTCCGGTGGCGATTATTATCGTACGTTCACACCCTGACAACCAAAGCACAGAAAGAAAGTGATATCCCTGTCAACGAATATCGAACGAATAAACGAATGGGCTCGTGAGCAGTCAGGCGGTGTGAGCTGCACCGGCCTGGAGCGCCGGTGCTGGTACAGTCCGCGTCGGGTGGCGCGGCGGCACGACACGGATGAACACGGATTACACGGAAGGGACGGATCGGGCGCTGCGAGCGAGGGCGGGGAGCTTTCTTGAGGCAGGGCAGGGCTCGGTCGGGAGACCTTCGCCCAACCTCACTCTCTGGAGACCCTCGCCCAGCCTCAGTGTAGATTATCTGCGAAATCTGCGTGAATCTGCGTTCTTTCCCATTGTCGGTTTGAGGCGGAGCTTCCCAAGGTCGGGCAGTGGGTCACTGGAAGGAGTGACCCAGTTGCATTTTGGGCCAAAAATGCCAAGATGTCACCACATCCACAGGGTGCCTATCTTCGACCCGGTCTTGCGGCCTGCCAGCGACGTGGACGTGTTGCACCTGCCGATGGGCGCCGGAGGGCCGGACGACGGGGCAAGGAGTCTCTCATGAGCCGCACACCCAGAAAGCGAAAACGCACGCGCCAGGCGCGGTCCCGCGCCACCCCGGCGTACCGGAAGAACGTCCGCCAGGCGGACGACATTCTGGCCAAGGAGGGCGTCGACATCCGGCCCGACAACTGGCAGCAGCTTGCCCTGGACTGGTTTGTGCCGGACGAGCCCGAGCGGGGCGAGCTGGCCCGCTACATCGCCGATCACGAGCCCCAGCTCGGCGTTGCCTGGGCGCGGGAGGTCCTGCGCCTGGAGGTATTCTTCCAGGCCAAGGATTATTCGCAGGTCATCGCCCACTACGAGCGGGCCCTGTCGCGCTATCCCCGCTGTGCCCTGGTCGAGATGTGGGTGGCAGACCAGTTCTTTCGTCACCAAGGCGATTTCTGGCGTGCCCGCCGGATGTACCGCTACGCGATCGAGCACCTGCCTGACCAGGGCAAGCCCTATTATGAATTGGGGTTCATGAGCTACCTGCTGGGCGATTTCTCCGGCGCGTTGGGCTGGTTCCATCAGGCCGCCGGGCGGGTGTCCGAGGATGACGTGGAGATAGCGGCGCGGATCTATTACAACCGGGGCATAGTCCGGGTCCTGGCGGAGGGCGACAGGGAAGCGGCCATCGCCGACGTGGAGGAAGCCCTGCGGCGCAAGCCGGATTACCCACAGGCACAAGAGGCCCTGCGCGGCCTGCGGGGCAAGATAAGGTGGGTGCCATGGTAAGCGACGGTCCAGTGCTGGAGGTGAGACACCACTGGTTCCCGACCCGGGCTTGTGGCGAGCGTTCGTTCCTGATGAATCTGGAGTTCAGCCTGAACCAACGCCCGGAAGGCGATCGACCCAGCCTGGCCGAGGTGGTCTGGTCAACCGGGGACGTCGGGCAGGCATTGTCCATCGTGCCCCCGTTCATGCCCAGGGAAACAAGAGGGAAAATGAGGCGGCTGCTCCAACCCTGGCCCAGTGGCCGGGTCAGCGACGCGTACAGCCGCTCCGGGGGCATCCTCAATCTGTTCACCCCGCCGTGGGGCGAAGCGGACGACGAGGTGTGGGCCGGGATGCTGTCGGCCTGGCAGGCGGAGACCTTTGCCGGCGACCACGCCCGGCAGGAAGCCCTCCGCGCCCTGGAGCAGCAGTGGAACGCGACGCCGCATCCCTTCTTTGCCGGGCTGACCCCGTCGCAGGTGATGGTCGGCGGTGGACCCCGGGAGGCCGGGCTGGCCGGTGAGTTTCTGACACAGCTCGCCCGCATGTACGAGGGGCGCCCTTTTGAAAGCGAGGGCGAGGCTCTCATCAAGACGCTGACGCTGCTGCGGGGCTGGCAGAGCGAACCGCGCAGGGATGGCTGGACGGTCCGGGACATCATCGTCGCCGAACGGAGCGCGCTGCTCGCCCGCCGCGCGCGTGTGCTGAGCTCGAGCCGGTGATGTCAATTACCGGCCAGGGGTAAAAGTGCGTTCCAACGCTCGGCGACCCTCTAATCCCCTAATCCCGGCGGATATCCGGCAATTTTTCGGTACCCGGTGAACGGTTGCCTGTGTGCCTTCCAGCCTGTCGGTTTGAGGCTGCGTCGGGCTCAGCCGGGTGGCGGATCCTGTGCCGCCGCGAGCGCGGGGTGGGGCGCTGGTCGGAGGGGGGCAGGGCTCGGTCTGGAGACCTCGCCCAACTGCAGAGGAGACCTCGCCCGACCTCAGACCTCGCCCAACCGCAGAGGAGACCCCGCCCAACTTCAGTTCGGTAAATCCCCAAATTCGTTGTGCCCTTGTCCCGCACCTACGCCGGTGGGCTCTCGTTGTCGTCTTCCTCGTCGCTTCTGCGCCGCCAGTGTCGTTCGAGGAATCGGTCGATGTCGTCAAAGAACTCGGCGTCGGCGACGAGGTCCGGTGGCGTTTCGGGCGCAGGCAGGGCCGGGGAGGGGGGCGTCTCTTTGCGTTCGAGGGCCTCTTTGACCTGGTCGGGCAGGAGGCCGTACAGCTTTTCCATCTGCGGGACCAGGTCCTCGGCCCACAGGGTCATTTTGGCCAGGTTGATCTCGACCCCCAGCATGCCGGCCAGGACGGTCAACACGGCGCGAGAGGCCTTGGGGTTGATCGTCTGGGTGGCATAGATCGGGATCTCGCCCAGGAGGCACAGCCCGCTGAGACCACGGTCCTTGGCGGCGGCGAGCAGCAGTCCGTTCAGCCCGCCGATGGTGCCCTGGTCCATGATCTGCACGCCGTGGGCTTCCATCTCGGCCAACAGCTCCTCGTGCGTGGCGGTGCCCCACACGCGGGGGTCCTGGCTGTGATGGATGAGCGTCGGAAAGGCGGCGGCGGTATAGATCTGCTCGACGCCGAACGGTTCGACGGTGTCCAGGACCAGGAGGGCCATCTCGTACCCCCGGGGGGGCTGCTCGGTGCCGACGAAAAAGATCAGGTCGTGGGCCGTTCCTGTCTTACAAAAGTAGAATTTGCCCTCTGGAAACTGGGGCACCCGGAGGAGGCGATCCTTGATGTCCACCTGGGAGGGGGAGAAGAAATGGTGAGGATCGATCTCGCCGAGGTCCTGGGCACCCACTGCCTTCCGCAGGTAGTTGGCGGTCAGTATGGCCACGGCCCCCATGCCAGACCAGGCGGCGATCAGATGTGGGCGCAAAAGATCTGGCCTGGTGTGTAATTTTACATAATCACTATTCTTGTTCATGATTTACTCTCTTTCGGTGGGTCCCTCTTGGTCTACCAAAGACACGAGGCCCAAAATCTTGGACGCTGATTGTTACGATCTTGTGTGCGTGGATCCGCGTTTCATTCAACCTGCCGGTTTGAGGCAGCGCTTCGCCGGGCACTTGGTACTTGTCCATTATTAACTTCGCACTTTGGGTCTGAAATCAGGCGTAAAACGCACTCAAAAATGAGGTGTTATTTCTGGACAAGTGCTTACCGGCGGGGGAGAAGCTCTGCCGCCAGCGCCATGCTCCGCTGCTTGTAGCGCCGGGCGCCGGCCGGGTCGTCCCGCCGCCAGACGTGGATGGGCATATATTTCTGCACTTCGTACAGCAGGTAGAACCCGCGGCGGATCGTCGCCGGGGGCGATTCGTCGCGGGGTGTGCCATAGCCCTGCCAGAAGGCGGGCTCGCTGACCCCGCAGTAGTCGAGCACGGCGAACTCGATCTCCACGTCGCCCCACAGCGCCCGGTCCAGGTCCACCAGCCCGGCCACGTTCCCCGCCTCGTCGATCAGGATGTTCTGGCTCCACACGTCCATGTGCAACAGCGAGGGGGTGACGGGCCGGTCGAAATGCCCGGCGTGCGCGGCCAGCAGGTCGCGCATGGCCTGGGCTTCGTCAGGCGTGTAGCTGCCGCAGGCGACGACGTCGTCGAGCAGCTTGTGCCACATCAAGCGAAAAGCCGCTGCCCAGGTGGGTTGCGGCGCCATCGGCCGGTGTGCGCCCAGGTAGCCGTAGGCCTCCTCGCCCAGGCAGGCCGTCGCGGTGAGGGCATGGAGCTGGCGCAGGATCTCGCCCACCTGCCGCAGCGCCCGCTGGAGTTGGGAGCAGGCCAGGCGAGGGACGTCGCTCAGCGGCGTGCCGGGCAGGGCGGTCATGAGCAGGTAATCGCGGTCGATCCGCGCCCGGCTGAAATCATAGCCCACGATCTCGGCTACCGGGACCGCCGTTTGGGCGCGGACGAGGGCGTGCAGCGCGGGCTCCTGGCGCATCATGCGCCGCTCGTAGAAGAGAAAGCCGGCGTCGTCGGGCGGGGCGACGCGCAGCACAAAGCGTCCCCGGCTGCCGTCCACCCAGTACGAGCTGTTGTGTTTGCCGGTGCGGATGGGCGTGAAACGAAGCGTCGCCGGATCGGCGTCCATGTGGGCGAGCACGAGCTCAGCGAGCGTTCCGGTGTCAAGAGATTCGGCCAAGATAAGGTCCTTTTCACTTTGACATCTGTCGTGTTTGTGGTAAGATCAGGTGATAGGCGGCCTTTACGTCTGCTTATTACTACTTGATGGAGAATAAAGATGAATGTCGCGAACCTGATCACCATGCTACGGTTCCCGCTGCTCGTCGTCATCGTGCTGTTGCTCTACTTTGGCGGGGCCGTGGGGCAATTGATCGATGCACCCCTCATTGTGACGCTGATCCTGATGGATTCGCTGGACGGCATCGTCGCCCGGCGGCGCGACGAGCAAACCCTCGTCGGCAGCGCGCTGGATATCGCCGCCGACCGGGCGGTCGAGATCGTGCTGTGGGTGTCCTATGCGCACCTCAGGCTGATTCCGCTGGTCATTCCCTTGACGGTGATCATTCGGGGTGCTCTGACGGACTCGATTCGCAACGTGGCGTTGCAGCATGGACAGTCGGCCCACAGCATGATGCGCTCCGGATGGGGTCGCTGGCTGGTTGCCTCCGGCTATATGCGCACCGGTTACGCGGTGGCCAAGGCGGTTGCCTTCACCCTGCTGGCCCTGTCGCTGGGGCTCAGGACGGGCGGTCGCGCGATGTGGCATGGCGTCTGGGTGGCTGCCCTGGTCGCCAGTTGGATCTCGTTGGCGCTGTGCATCGTGCGCGGGCTGCCGGTGATCCTTGAAGTCCAGGGGCTGTTCCGGTCGGCCGAGTTTCATGTCGCTGCGCCGTCATCCTCTGGCGAGTGAGCTGCGATGCGCGTTCAAGACCTGTTCAGCAGCAAGCCGGTGACGCGACTCGGCATCTTTCTTGGCCGGCACACGCCGCGCAGGGTGGGCTACGGGTTGGCGAGGGTCGTGGCACGCCTCATCGCCCGTCAAAAGCCGCAGGTTTACTGGACGGTGCGCGCCAACCTGCGCCACATCCTCGGCCCGGAAGCGGGCGACGAAAAGCTCGACGAGTTGACGCGCCACGTCTTTTTCCACGCCGGGCAGACGTACTATGATTTTTTCCACGCCATCGGCCAGCCGCTAAAAGTGGTCGCCGAGACCGTGCACATCGACGACGAGCACGTGGCGTTCGTCCGGTCCGAGATGGCAAGGGGACAGGGTGTGCTGCTCCTGGGTACCCACATGAGCAACTTTGACCTCGCCGGTCTGTCCCTCGGCGCGCAAGGCCTGCCCATTCAGATGCTCTCCCTGGCAAACCCGCAGGCCGGGTTTCACCTGTTGAACTACCTGCGGACCAAGGGAGGCCACGACGTCACGCCGATCACGCCCCAGTCGCTGCGGGACGCCATCCGGCGGCTAAAGAGCGGCGGCCTGGTGATGACCGGCATGGATCGTCCCATCCCGGAGGACAGAGAGCTGATCGAGTTTTTTGGCCGGCGGGCCTACCTGCCCGTGGGTCCGGTGCGCCTGGCGCTGATGACCGGGGCGACGGTGGTCATGGGCAGTTGCTACTATGAACCGGACACAGGATACGCCATCCGTTTCAGGGGGCCTGTCGAGATGGTCCGCACCGGCGACCGCCGGCAAGACGTTCTGGACAACACCCGCCGGCTGGCGATCATCCTGGAAGAGAGCGTACGCGCCCATCCAGAGCAGTGGATGATGTTTCATCCCTTCTGGCCGGACGCGTCGCCCGCCTGAGACGACCTCTTCTTTGGTCTAGTCAGCTTCTTCCCCCACTACGGCCAACTCTAGCTGGCGGCGGTAGAGCTGGCTGTAGAGACCGCCACGGCGCATCAGCTCGTGGTGGTCGCCCACTTCGATGATGTGACCCTCCTCCAGGGCGATGATCTTGTCGGCGTTGCGGATGGTGCTCAGCCGGTGGGCGATGACCAGCGCCGTGCGTCCCTGCAGCACCGATTCCAGCGCCTGCTGGATGAGGAACTCTGCCTCGGCGTCCACCGACGAGGTGGCCTCGTCCAGGATGAGGATGCGCGGGTCGGCCAGGATGGCCCGCGCCAGGGCCATCCGTTGTTTCTGGCCGCCGCTCAGTTTGACGCCCCGCTCGCCGATCTCGGTATCGTAACCGTCGGACAGTTCGGTGATGAAATCGTGGGCGTAAGCGGCCTTGGCGGCAGTGACGAGTTCCTCTTGTGTGGCGTCTGGCTTGCCGTACAGCAGGTTGTCGCGGACCGTGGAGTTAAAGAGGAACGTATCCTGCAGCACGACGGCCACCTGGCTGCGCAGCGAGGCCAGCTTGATGCGGCGTAGGTCGTGGCCGTCCACGGTAATCTCTCCCTGGATGGGGTCGTAGAAGCGGGACAGGAGGTTGGCGATGCTGGTCTTGCCTGCGCCGCTGGGGCCGACGAGGGCGACCACCTCGCCGGGGGCCACGTGAAACGTGACGTGGTGGAGCACGTCGTCGCCTGTGCCGTAGCGAAAGTGCACGTCTTCGAAGGCCACCTCGCCCTCAATGGGCGGCAGCTCGACCGCGCCGGGTGCGTCCTCAATGTCCGACGTCTCGTCCAACAGTTCAAAGATGCGCTCGCCCGCGGCGATGGCCTCCTGAAAGATGTTGTCTATTTGGGTCAGGCGGTTGACCGGTTCGTAGAACGAGGCGATGTAAGAGATAAAGGCGACCAGCGTGCCGAGCGACAGCTCTCCACGCACGACCATGGTTGCTCCGACACCCAGGACGATGACCGTGCCCATCGAGGCCAGGAAGCGCATGGCCGGGAAATAGGTCGCCCAGTAGCGGATGCCCTGCACGCGGGCGCGATAATAGTTTTCGCTGTCGGAGGCAAAGCGCTCCAGTTCGCGCTCTTCCTGGCCAAAGGCCTGGATGACCTGGATGCCGGACAGGTTGTCCTGCAGCCGGGCGTTGATGTCGCCCAGCCGGGCGCGCACGCGGCGGTAGACGGGGCGGATGCGCGTGTTAAAGTAGCGCAGCGTGACGACCAGCACCGGTACCGGCAGGAGGACCAACAGCGCCAGCCGCGCATCCAGCAGGAAGAGAATGATCGCCCCGCCGACGAGTCGCAGCAGGTCAATGGCGGTCAGGGCCGATCCGTGCGTCACAAAGTTCTCCAGGGCGTTGACGTCGTTCGTCACGCGAGACATCAGTTCGCCGGTGGAGGTGCGCTCAAAAAAAGAGAGCGACAGCCGTTGCAGGTAGGCGTACAGGCGGACGCGCATATCAAAGATGAACCGCTGGCCCAGGGCGTGACGGATGTACATGTCGCCAGCGTTGTCCAGTTGCTGCAAGGCATACACGCCGATCATCACTCCGACGAGGGCGCTCAGACGGGTCAGGTCGCGGGCGCCGATGATCTCGTCCACGATCGTCCGCTGAAAGAGAGGCGGCGCCAGTTCCAACCCTGCTCGTCCGAGGATCAGAACGGCGCTGACCAGCAGGATCTTCCAGTAGGGTGTGAGGAACAGGAAAAGTCGTTTCAGTATGTGCATCTATTGTCCTATCGTTGGCTGACCACGTAATTTGCCAGACCCGGCAGGATGGCGGTGATGTCGAAACTCGGCCAGTGGCCTTGCGGGCTGCCAGCGGTAAAGATGGCCACGCCGATGACGTAATCGTCCTGCTGCAGGTGGCTGTCGTACCAGGCCAGTTGCCGGATATAGGCCTGGGCGCCATCTTTGCCCAGGCCTTGCCGCGCCCAGTACTGGGTAAAGTCGCGCCAGCCCAGGCCGGGAGGGGCCAGGTCTTGCTGCACCTGGCCGTCAATGCCGCCCTCCGAGATGACGAGGGGGATGACCAGCCCGCGTGGCTTTAAAAAGTCCTCGTACCACCAGCGGTAGCGCAGCAGCAGCAACCCTCGATCCGGGTAGGCTGGGTAGCCAGGCATCGCTTCGCCCATGCGATAGTCCAGCGTCGGCGCGGCGTACTCGTGCAGCGTCAGGATGCCACCGTGGGCCAGGGCGACTTCGATGGCCGGCAGGAACTCGATGAACTCGTCCCTGTCGGGCCAGCCGGTGGCAAAGCCGCCGATCGCCACCCGCAGGCCGTGTTCGGCCATCCGGCGGGTGCGTTCAGCCTCAAAGCGAGCGTACCACGCCATGCGCGGTCCGGGCAGTGGTTCGTTCCAGCCTTCCCAATAGTCCACGTCCGGGTTCAACAGGTATTCTTCCAGGTGGCGCGCGACAAAGTCCTGGGCAAACTTTTCCGGATCGCCGGTCATGATCCCCTCGTCGGCGTCTTCCAGCATCCGGCCGACGGTTACGGTCTGGGGCGAGACCTTTTTCACTTCGGTCGACCACCCAAAGCCTCCCAGGCCTTTGATGACCGCCGGCTTGGTGCGACGGATGTATTCCATGATGGCGGGCGAGTTGTTTTGGATGACGTGCAGCCCCAGCTTGCTGCGGCCGGGTCCGCTCAATGCCTGTGGCCAGGCAGGCGTGGGGATGGGCGTCGGCGGTTCGGCGGCCCTCACCACAGGCGTCGGCGTCGGTGTCAGTGTCGGTGTGGGGCGCAGATAGCGGCGTAGGGCAAGGGGAAGGTGGACCTGGTGAGGCATGGCACGCAACCACGTGGCACGATCCAGGCCGTTGACGATGAGGGGGAGGTAGATCCATACCTCCTCCGCCGGGGTGGGCAGGGGGCTGCTGGAGAAAAACGGTAACGGCGACAGGGGGGCGTTCATGGCGATTTGCCCGTCGTAGCAGGCCACGGCCAGGATCAGGCCCAGCGCCGTCACGCCGAGCAATATCTTTTGCCAATGGGTTTGAGGCATATATCGTCCTTTATTCAAAAAAGGCCGGACTCAGGGCGATGAGAAGCTGGCCGCCATAGTAGAAAGCCAGGCTGATGCGGTGATATTTGAGCGGCCGCCCGAAGCGGTTCACCGCCAGGATCAGGTCGGAAATCCAGAACAGAAAAGCGCCGGCGGACATCAGTATGGCCTGCGTCCGCGTAAAGGTCGTGCCAAAAACCGTCGACATGGCCCGGTTGACCATCAAGCAGATGATGGCCATGTAGGCGATGACCGGGCCTTTCATCTTGCCCAGGCTGGGTTCCAGGTAGCGATAGACGACGACAGCCACCCCTAGCAGCACGCCGCCGGAGATCAGATCGCCCGGGTAAAAGCCGTTGAACAGCGTAAAGGTGGCGGCGTACGCCACGTGGGCCAGCAGGAACAGGACCAGCCCCGCCTGGAAGGCCTTCGCCGAGGGAAAGATCAGCGCCACGTCGCCGCCCAGCGACAGGATCAGCCCGGCGAGTACCCCGGCCGTGTAGCCCACCCTGACCCCCGGCGTCGACAGCGAGAGCGCCGCGACGCCGATCACCAGCAGCGTCGACAGCGGCTTGAAAACATAGATCTGTCGTCGGTCGGAGCGGAATTCGGCCCGGATGAGTAGAAAGACGGCGAGGGCAATGAGTGGGATCGGCGCAAGGTGTGTCATAGCCTGGGCTTCCTTTCGATTGTCCACTCGCACATTCAAGGCGCGCGGAGCTTATTTTACTGTCTGGAAGGCTAATTGTCAATCTGTCGTTGTTTGGCAGAAACTGACACCTGTGCTAAGATCCGGCTTCCAGAAAAAAGCAGGAGGAGAGAGGTGCTAGCCAAACGGATCATTCCTTGCCTGGACGTAAAAGATGGCCGCGTGGTCAAGGGCGTCCGCTTTGTGGATCTGCGCGACGCCGGCGACCCGGTGGAACAGGCGATGGCCTACGACGCGGAGCGGGCAGACGAGCTGGTTTTTCTTGACATAACAGCTTCTCACGAGCGGCGGGAGATCATGCACGATGTGGTGCGCCGGGTGGCCGAGACGGTGTTCATTCCTTTCACCGTCGGCGGCGGGCTGCGGACGGCGGAGGACGTTCGCCAGATGCTGGTTGCCGGGGCTGACAAGGTGTCTATCAACAGTGCTGCCGTCCGGCGGCCTGAACTGATCGCCGAGGGGGCCAAACGGTTCGGCAGCCAGTGTATCGTCGTCGCCATAGATGCCAAACGGCTGCCGGGGGTCGATGGCGACCCGCCGCGCTGGGAGGTGTACATTGACGGCGGGCGAATACCCGTCGGCCTGGACGTTCTCGCGTGGGCAAAGGAAGCTGAGGATCGAGGCGCCGGCGAGATCCTGCTGACGAGTATGGATACCGACGGCACCCGTGACGGCTACGACGTCGTTCTGCTGCGCGCGGTAGCCGACGCCGTGCGCATCCCGGTCATTGCCTCCGGCGGCGCTGGGCGGCTGGAGCACTTTTACCAGGCGCTGACCGATGGGAGGGCCAGTGCGGCCCTGGCGGCGTCGTTGTTCCATTACAAGCAGTGGACGATCGCTCAGGTCAAGGCATACCTGGCGGAGCGGGGTGTGCCCGTAAGAGGATAGGGGAAGATGGAAGGGGGAGGGGGGAGGATGGAAGGTGGAAGGAGGAAAGGGGAAGATGGAGGGTGGAAAGAGGAAAGGGGCGGATGGAAGGAGAGGGGGAAGTGAAGGGGCGCAAGTGGGTGGGATGTGAGGGGTGGGGGTTTGACGGGAAGCGGTGGGAGCCGCAGGGGGCGGCCCCCAGGAAGCAGATCCGGTCGTGCCGTGACCTGGACGTCTTTAACCTGGCTTATACGCTGGCCATGGAGGTGTTTCGTCTGACGGCGCGCTTTCCAAAAGAGGAGCGTTACGCCCTGGTGGATCAGATACGCCGGTCGTCGCGGAGTGTGTGTGGCAATATCGTCGAAGGGTTCGCCAAGCGGCGCTATGAGGGCGTCTTTAAGAACAGTCTTAACAACTCTTTGGGTGAGTCAGAAGAAACCAGGCTGTGGCTCGATTTTGCCCTCGACTGCGAGTACGTCCAGGCCGGCGAGCACGTGCGACTCACCACCGGTTACGGCCAGGTGAGTGCTATGTTGTGGACCCTCATGACCCGGTGGGAGACCTTCGAATGATAGATATCAAGTGGGACGAACGCGGACTGGTCCCGGCCGTGGTGCAGGATGCCAAGACGGGCCGGGTGTTGATGTTGGCGTACATGAATCAGGCGGCGCTGGAGCGGACGCTGGACACGGGCGAGAGTTGGTTCTGGAGCCGCAGCCGGGGCGAGTTGTGGCACAAGGGGGCCACCTCGGGGAACACGCAGCGGGTGGCTGAGATTCGCTACGATTGCGACGCCGACGCGTTGTTGCTGCGCGTCGAGCCTGCCGGCCCGGCGTGCCATACCGGGCACCAGAGTTGTTTCTACCGTCGCCTGTCGGGTGACAGCGGGGCAGGGGAGAGCCTGCCATCGGGCAGCGTGCTGGCCCACCTGGAGGCGGTCGTTCGGGATCGCCGGGCCAATCCCCGGCCCGGATCGTACACCTGCCAGCTCCTCGACGCCGGCCTGCCGCGCATCCTCAAAAAGGTGGGCGAGGAAGCGGTCGAGGTGATCGTCGCTGCGCAGAGCGAAGGCGACGAGCGGCTGGTCAGCGAGCTGGCCGACCTGGCCTACCACGCGCTGGTGTTGCTGGCCGCGCGCGACCTGTCGTGGGCCGACGTGGAGGCAGAGTTGGCGCGGCGGCACGCGCAGGCGATAGAGCAACAGAAGCATCGTGCCTCGTTGAAGGAACCCACACCCTGAACGGTGTGGCTGTCATCCACGCTTTCTGAAATCGGGGGAATCGGCTACAGCGTTCAGGCTCCTCTTTCATTCCCTGGCGCCCTCGCCGCCCGGATCGCCTCGGGGAGTGACACCGCCTCTGTGTAGAGCGCCTGGCCGATGATGACGCCCTCGATACTGCCGTCTGCTTTCGCTTTCAGGCGCCTCACGTCCGCCAGTGAGGCGACGCCGCCCGAGGCGATGACCCGCAGCCCGGTGAAGCGGGCCAGCGCGGCCGTCGCTTCGACGTTCACGCCGGTCAGCATGCCGTCGCGGGCGATGTCGGTGTAGACGGCGCGGGCCACGCCGCGCAGGCGCATGGCCCGGCCCAGCGCCGCCGCCGCCGTGTCGCTCGTCTCTCGCCAGCCGTGGGTGGCTACCTGGCCGTCGCGGGCGTCGATGCCGGCGACGATCCGCCCGGCGCCAAAGCGCCGCACCGCTTCGGTCACCAGGTCGGGGTGTCGCACGGCGACGGTGCCCAGCACGACCCGCGTTGCCCCCAGGCTGAGGGCCGTCTCGACGTCGGCCAGCGATCGCATCCCCCCGCCAAACTGGATCGGCGTCTCGGGCACTGCCGCGTGGATCTCTGCCAGGCGCTGTAAATTGGCCGGGAGGCGTGACCCGCGCGGCGCGGCGTGCGGCTCGCCGAATGCGCCGTCCAGGTTGACGACGTGGAGCCAGTCTGCGCCCTGAGCGACCCATCGCCGGGCGACGGCCGCCGGATCGTCGTCGTAGGCCGTCTCGTCCTCTGCCCGTCCCTGCCGCAGCCGCACACACCGTCCGCGTCGCAGGTCGATCGCCGGAAACACGATCATGATCTGCCTCCCACGCCGTCCACCAAGCGTGCAAAATTGGCCAACAATCGCAATCCTACCTCCTGGCTCTTTTCCGGGTGAAACTGCGCCCCAAAGACCGTTCCCTGTCCTACCACCGAGGCAAACTCGAGCCCGTACTCGGTCGTCGCCAGCACGCCGGCGGGTTCTTGTGGCGCTACGTAATAAGAGTGTACAAAGTAGGCATACGTCCCGTCCGCGATGCCCACCAGCAACCCGCCATTCGCAATCTGCAATCTGCAATTTGCAATTTGCCATCTGCCATCTGCAATTTGTAGTTGGTTCCACCCGACGTGGGGCACTTTGAGGTCGCCGGCTGGGAAGCGCACCACGCGGCCAGGCAAGAGGCCCAGCCCCTGATGGTGGCCCATCTCCTCGCTCTCGTCGAACAGCAGTTGCATGCCCAGGCAGATGCCCAGCAGCGGTTTGCCCCCTGCCACCTGGCGCAACAGTGGATCGATCAGCCGGCGCGCCCGCAGGTTGGCCATTGCGTCGCCAAAGGCGCCGACGCCCGGCAGAATCACGCCCCGGGCCGCGTCCAGCGCCCCCGGGTCGTCGGTGACGACCGCCGTCGCGCCCACCCGTTCAAATGCCTTTTGTACGCTTCTCAGGTTGCCCATGCCATAGTCCAGGATGGCGATCATTGTTTTCCTCTTGGGATAGATCTTGCGCGATATGGAAATCGCGGCTACTAATGCAGGAAGTGACGCCTGCCGGTAAAGAGCATGGCCATGCCGGCGGCGTCGGCGGCGGCGATGACCGCCTCGTCGCCCAGCGAGCCGCCCGGCTGGACGATCGCCCGCACCCCGGCTCTGGCGGCGGCTTCTATCCCGTCCGGCTTGGGAAAGAAGGCGTCTGAGGCCAGCACCGTCCCTGCCGCGCGCGGCCCGGCCCGCTGCACGGCGATTTCGACCGCCGCCACCCGCGAGGGCTGCCCGGCGCCCATGCCGACGAGTGCCAGGCGGCTTGATTCATGGCCGGTCTCTGCCTGCGCCAGCACGATGGCATTTGACTTGACGTGGCGCACGGCGCGCCAGGCAAAGCTCAGCGCTGCCCACTCGTCGCCGGTCGGCGCGCGGCGGGTCACGACGCGCCCCTGCCGTACCTCGGCCTCGTCCAGGCGATCGGTCTCTTGAATGAGCACCCCGCCGGCGATGCTGCGCCACGTGAGGTCCGGCGCCGGATTCGGCGGCTGCCTGCTGGGCCTGTCGAGAGGCAGCGCCAGCACCCGCAGATTGGGCCGTGCGGCCAGTGCCTCCAGCGCCTCGGCGCTGAAATCAGGGGCCAGGACGATCTCGTAAAAGTGTTCGACGATGCGCCGGGCCAGCGAGCCGTCCAGCGGCGTGTTCAGCGCCAAGATGCCGCCAAAGGCAGCCAGCGGGTCGCCCGCCAGCGCCAGCTCGTAGGCAGCCAGCGGGTCGTCGGCGCGGGCCAGTCCGCAGGGGTTGGTGTGCTTGATGACGGCCACCGTCACCGGCCCAAAGTCGCTGGCGATCGACCAGGCTGCGCTGGCGTCCAGGAGGTTGTTGTACGAGAGTGGCTTGCCCTGCAGTTGCCGCGTCGCGACCAGGCCGGTTTTTCGCTGTCCGGGTTGGGCGATCGTGTAGAAGGCGGCCCGCTGCTGCGAGTTTTCGCCGTAGCGGAGGGCCTGCACTTTGCGCAGACCCAGCGCCATCTCGTCGGGCCAGCCGGCATCGTCCTGAGGTGAGTTCTGCCGGGGCTCAGCCTCAAGATAGGCAGCGATAATCGCGTCGTAGACGGCTGTGTGGCGAAAGGCCTTGGCCGCCAGGCGACGCCGGAACGCTTCGTCCGGCCCGCCCGGTTGCCGCAGCGCCGCCAGGGCTGCCGGATAGTCGGCTGGATCGCACAACGGCACCACTGCCTGGAAATTCTTGGCCGCCGCTCGCAGCATCGTCGGCCCGCCGATGTCAATCTGCTCTAACGCTGTCGCCAGCCGTTCGACGGGGCTCAAGCCAGGCGTCCCGTCCAGTTGGGCCACCGTCGCTTCGAAAGGGTAGAGGTTGACGGCCACCAGGTCAATCAGGCCCAGGCCATGGCCGGCTATTTCGTCCCGGTGGGCGGGCACGTCACGGCGGGCGAGGATGCCGCCATGGACGGCCGGATGCAGTGTCTTGACCCTGCCACCCAGGATCTCTGGGAAGCCGGTCAGGTCGCTCACCGGGCGCACCGGCACCGCAGCAGCTTCCAGCGCTCGCCGTGTGCCGCCGGTGGAATAGATGTCGACGCCCAGTTCGGCCAGTCCCCGGCCCAGGACGTTAACGCCGGTTTTGTCGGATACACTGATGATCGCGCGCATTCATTTCTCCCTAATGGATATTTTCCAACCGCGCCGCCGCCAGCCCGTTGGCCACCATCCGTTCCACGTCCAGGTGCGCCTCGGCGGCCTCGATGTCGTCGAGAGTTGGTCGCGTGACGACCTGGCGGGGCATGAGGAACTGGCAACAGTCGTCGCCTGACTCGATCGACATGTCATACGTGCCGATGGCCTGGGCTTGGGCGATGATCTCTTGCTTGTCCAGCCCGATGAGCGGGCGCAGCAGTGGCATCGTGGCGACGGCCTGCACCGATGCCAGGCTCTCCAGCGTCTGCGAAGCGACCTGGCCCAGGCTTTCGCCGGTGACCAGGGCCAGCCCCCTCTCGCGGCGGGTCAGCGCCTCGGCGAGGCGCACCATCAGCCGCCGGTAGAGCAGGACGCGCGGCGGTGCGGGGGCTTGGGCGACGATCTCTTGTTGCACCTCCCCGATGGGCACGACGTAATAGCGTTGCGAGATGCCATAGGGGTGCAGCCCGGCCACCAGCCGCCGGACCTTGTCCTCCGAACCCTGCCAGTCGCCAAAGGGGCCGCTGTGAAAGTGGATCGGTACGACGTTGCAGCCCCGTTTGAGAGCATAATAGCCCGCCACCGGCGAGTCTATGCCGCCGGACAGGAGCAGGCCCACCGTGCCGCTCGCCCCTACCGGCAGCCCGCCGACGCCGTCTATCCGCTCAAAGTAAAAAAACGCCTCTTTGAAGAGCAATTCGATGTGGATCACCATCTGCGGGTTCTTGAGATCGACCGCCCAGCCGGTGGCCGCCTGGACGTGGCCGCCCACGGCGGCGTTGATCTCGGGCGAGGTGAGAGGAAAGCGCTTGTTGGCACGGCGGGTGTCGATTTTGAACGAGCGGTATGAGCGCCCGGCCAGCTGCTCGACCACTGCCTCCTTGATGGCTTGGATGTCTTTGGGCGCGCCGTAGGTGGGGGCAAAGTAGGCGATGCCGGGCACGGTGCGCAGCCGCCCTACGGCCGACGTCACATCGGCCTCTGGCTCCAGGCGCACCAGCAAGCGGCCGGGCAGCCGCTCGACGCCGCTTACGTCCAGTCCGGCCAGTTGCCGGTGGATGTTGTGCTGGAGTTGTCGTTCGAAGAAGCGGCGGTTCTTGCCCTTGAGGCCGATCTCGGCATAATGAACCACAATATAACGGGTCACGTCCCCTCCCTCTGCCGCTCCCACATGGCGGTCAATTGCGCGATCTCTTCCGGCGGCAGGGGGCGCGTTGGACCCAGCGCGTGGGCGGCCAGCCTGACGCGGGCAAACAGCTCCAGCCGTTCCGTCCGGAAATACGCCTCCTCGAGCGTGCGCCCCACGGTAACGGTGCCGTGATTGGCCAGCAGGAAGGCGTCGTGGTCAGCCAGGTAGGGGGCCATGGCCCGGGGCAGGTCCAGCGTGCCAGCACGGGCGTAGGGCACCAGCGCCACCGGCCCGATGAAGGCCAGCACCTCCGGCAGCAGCGGCTCGTCCAGACGGACGCCGGTCGTGGCAAAGGCGGTCGTCGCTGGCGCGTGGGTGTGCACGACGGCGCCCACGTCGGCCCGCGCGTGGTAGATCGCCGTGTGCATCGGTGCCTCCGAAGAGGGCCTCTGCCTCTCAAGGGTGGCGGGCGACGTTTGTGCCTTGTTGAGGGTCACCTTTCGCTCCACGGCGACCTGCCAGGCCAACGGCGTGACGAGCGCCCCGTGGGGGACGGAGAGTTGTCCACCCACGGGCACCGCCCGGACGTCCGTCTCCGTCACCAGGTGCCGGGCGGTCGCTTGTGGTGCGCTTGGTAGCTTGCCCGCTGTGCGATAAACCACACGCCGCACCAGGTGGCGAATCTCTTCCTCGTCCAACCCACCCAGGCGCACCTTGAGGATCTCTTCCGGCGACATGAACCCCTTGCTTACACCGGTGGGTGTCATGAGCACCGTCTCATCGTCCAGACGGACCGAAATGTTGCCGTCGTTGGCAGCGACGAAAAAGCGGTCGTACGCCCGCCGTCCGATGGCGACGATTTCGCGGCGCAGATCGGTCTCTTTTGAGGTCGTCATGAGAAGTGTCTCCCAATTGCGATGCGTGACTATTGTCTCACAGATGGCGGGCAAAAGCAAGTCGCCATAACCGCAATGTAATGCATCTGTAACCGCCGTTTATCGCTTGTCGGTGTATAATCAATAGGACAGCAGCTCTTTTATGGCGACTCTATGGTTAGAGAATCGGGGGAGGTGGGGGCAAAAGCCGTGGCAAATGACGCCTTGGCCGTTCTTGGCGACTAAAGTTGCTGCAATCAATGGATACTGAATTGTCGGAATGGTTCTTGACAGGAGTGCCTTCTATGCACATCAAATCGATCCGGCGACCTCTGTCCCTGGCCATTGCCCTGACCGGTTTGCTTGGCCTGCTCGTCACGCCTTCTGGGCGCGCTCGACCTGCCACGCTGCCAGCCTTTCGACCGTCTGCTCAGTCAGCGACTCCGGTCTTTATCCCGGCCGTCATGCGTAACCACCCACCGAGCCATGCAGTACCGCTCTACCGCCTGACCGCCGATCCGGGCGACCTGGCCTGGCTGGCCGGGCATTATCTAACCGACGAATATATCCCTGCTGTCTTGACCTTTGAAGAGGAAAACCACGCCGTTGACGTGCGCTACCGGGGTGACGTCTCTCGCCATTTCCCCAAAAAGTCGTGGAAGGTCAGGTTTGCGTCTACCGATCGCTTTGGCGAAGGCCTGGGCCAGCGCCGCCTCAATCTCAACGCCGAGTATAGCGACCAGTCGCTTTTGCGCGAGTACCTGGCGTACGACTTGTTGGCCCGGGTTGGCGTGCTCGCTTCCCAGGCTGACTTTCGTCGCCTGGAGGTCAACGGCGAGTATCGGGGTCTTTTTACCCAGGTCGAGCAGGTGGACAAACTCTTTCTGCACCGCCACGGCTTTGACGTGCAGGGAAATCTCTATGAGGCGAACTATGGCAACCTGGCCAGACTTGACTCGGCGTGGGAATATCGCTATTATTATGATAAAAAGACCAACGCCAGGGATGGCGATGCCTACCACGACCTTCATGCCCTGGCGGCGCTCATCAGCGACACACCCGACGCCGGCTTTTCCCAGGCTATCGCCAGCGTGCTGGACGTGGATGGCTGGCTCGACTGGTACGCCGCGACCATTCTCCTGGGCGACTTTGAGTTCGTCGAGAAGGATTATTATCTCTACCACGATTTTCATACCGACCGGTGGCACCTGATCCCGTGGGACTTTGACATGACCTTTGGTCACAACTGGCTGGGCATGCTCGACAGTGACATCAGTTGGGACAACCCCATCGACTCCGGTACGAGCACGAGCCGTAAACCTGACGACAAGTGGAATGTGTTGGTGGACCGGATGATGGGCGTGCCCGAGTTCCGCTGGCACCACGGCCGTCGTCTGATCGACGTCATGGAGGACGAATTCAGCGAGGCCGAGATGTTCTCCCGCATTGACGCGGCCCATGCCCTCATCCGTGCCGCCGGTCTGGCCGATCCTCACCGGTGGGGCAGCGACGACGATTTTCTGGCCGGTCCCGACGAGCTCAAGACGTACGTGACCCATCGCCGCGCCTATCTCTATTCGGTCGTCCACGATTTCATGCCTGACTTGCCGGTGCCGCTGGTCATCAACGAGTTCATGGCGGCCAACGAGAGCACGCTGGCCGACGAGGCGGGCGAGTTCGACGCTTGGATCGACATCCACAACACTGGCCTGGCCTCGCTGGACGTGGGCGGCATGTACCTGACCGACGACCTGTTGGATCCGCTCAAGTGGCGCATTCCCGACGACACCGTCATCCCTGGCGGCGGCCATCTGCTCATCTGGGCGGACAACGATCCAGGGCAAGGGCCGCTACACGCGACCTTTACGCTCAGAGCCGAGGGTGAAGCGGTGGGCCTGTTCGATAAGGATATCTTTGGCCACACGCAGATTGACGCCCTGACCTACGGCGCGCAGACGGCTGACGTGTCGTACGGGCGGACGGCCGACGGCGGTGAGACGTGGGGGGCCTTTACCTCGGCGACGCCCGGCTGGTCGAACCAGGGTCGCCCGCCGGTTATCAGCGGTGTGGCGCACGCTCCTCTGGAGCCGGCGTCCGATCAGCCCGTAACCGTGACGGCGGCCGTTGCCGACGACGGCGCCGTCACCTCGGCAGTGCTGCACTACAACGCCGGTGTCGTGGCCAGCGAAATGACCGTTCTAGAAGAGGGCGAGGTTGGCCCGGCGACGACACTGCGCTACGAGGCCAGCGTCAGCGACGCCGGGATCGCCATGGTCGACGACGGCGCCCACGGCGACGGTGCGGCGGGCGACGGTGTCTACGGGGCGACGATTCCCGGCCTGGCCCACGGTACGAGAGTCGACTATTATGTGACGGCGACCGACGACGCGGGCATGACGGCGACCATCCGCCCGAGCCAGCCCTGGCTGGCCTACGTGGATCCCGAAATCGAACCCGTCGTCCGCTGTGCCTACCAGGTCGGCTACCACCGGCCACCGCTCACCATCAACGAATTCCTGACTCTCAACCGGGATGGCCTGCCGGACGAGGCGGGGAACGAGGACGACTGGATCGAGCTGTACAACGCTGGCGACGCCGACCTCGACATCGGCGGCATGCACCTGTCCGATGCGCTGCGCTGGCCGTCCTGGTGGGTCGTCCCCGAGGGCACGGTCGTCCTGGCCCACGGCTATGCCATCGTCTGGGCCGACGAAGAGCAGGCGGAAGGACCGCTCCACGCCAACTTTGCACTCAGCGGCGAAGGGGAGCGGATCACGCTCTATGACAGTCACAGCCATGGCTTCGGATTCATTGACGCGGTCTACTTTGGCCCGCAACAGAGCGACGTGTCGTACGGCCGCTATCCCGATGGCGGCGAGACGTGGGGAGCCATGCCCCCCACGCCGGGCGAGGCTAATCAACTCATGCCGCCTGCGATTGTGGACGTGGGCCACAGTCCGGCTTTTCCCACCGCGGCCGATACCGTGACCGTCGAAGCGACGGTGACCGACGATGGGGCCGTGGCCGGTGTGAGGTTGTCCTATGACGCCGGTTCCGGCGGCCAGGTTGTGCCGATGGCGCGCCAGGGCGGCGACGCCTACGCGGCCCACATCCCTGCCCGGCCCGATGGCACCTGGGTGAGCTATTTCGTCGAGGCGACCGACGACGCCGGTCTGGTGGCCACCCACCCGCCCGGTGCCCCGGTGGCAGCCCATCGCTACCTCGTCGGCTATATCCCGCCGCCGGTGGTGATCAACGAGTTCCTGGCCGACAACGCGTCGGTGAACCAGGACGAGGCAGGCGAATTCGAGGACTGGGTTGAACTGCACAACGGTGGCGATGTGGCATTGGACGTGGGCGGCATGTACCTGACCGACGACCTGAGCGCCCCGACGACCTGGCGTCTCCCCGAGGGCGCACAGATTCCAGCCCACGGCCACCTGCTGATCTGGTGCGACAAGGACGAGAGTGACGGTTCATTACATGCCAGTTTCAAGCTGGACAAAAGTGGCGAGGCGATCGGTCTGTTCGCGGCGGATGCCTGGGGCAACGTGTCCGTGGACAGTGTGGTTTTCGACGCGCAGGCGACGGACGTGTCTCTGGGGCGCGTCCCCGATGGCGGTCAGGAGTGGCAGCCGCTCGACCCACCGACGCCCGGCGCGGCCAATTGATGAGAAACCATGCACATCTGATGGGAGGGGAGGTTCGAAATGAAGAAAGGATTGGGTTGGTTCGTCATTCTGATCGTGGTTCTGGCGATGGCCAGTACTGTGTTGGCTCAGGAACCAGAGCCTCAACACAGCGATCCCTACTGGCAGGCAAGCTATTGGAACAACACGACGCTGTCAGGATCACCCGTCCTGCAGCGCAGTGAAGCGAACCTGGATCACGACTGGGGAACGGGTTCCCCCGACCCCGGCGTCAGCTTCGATCGCTTTTCTGCGCGCTGGACCCGTTACATCGACGTCACGCCCGGCGTGTATCGCTTCACGGTCACCAGCGACGACGGCATCCGCGTCTGGGTAGACAGCGAGTTGATCATCAACGAGTGGTACGACCACGCGCCTACGACGTTCTGTGTAGACAAAAGCCTGGGCGCGGGCCATCACCTGGTGGCCGTCGAGTTCTACGAGAACACGGGCCTGGCCGTGGCCAAGGTGTCGTGGGCACCCACCTCGCCACCGGTCGCTGGCTGGCGTGGCGAGTACTTTGGCAATACAACCCTCAGCGGCAGCCCAACCCTCGTGCGTGACGATGCACAGGTCAACTTTGGTTGGGGCAGCGGTTCGCCTGCGCCGGGCATTGGGACAGACGGGTTTTCGGTCCGCTGGACGCGCAACCTCAACTTGCCGGCGGGGCTGTATCGCTTTACGATGACGGTGGACGACGGCGGCCGCCTGTGGGTGAATAACCACCACCTCATTGACGCCTGGTGGGATCAGCCGGCGACAACTTATACCGGGGATATCTATTTGCCAGGCGGTGCGATCCCGATCAAGATGGAGTACTATGAGAACACCGGCTTTGCCGTGGCCCGGCTCTCGTGGGCACCAGTCTCGCCACCCATCTCTGCCTGGCGCGG
>Ga0180438_10002935_pt1 | contig 26687 bp, 28 predicted proteins | sample SS_ome_12_FD_132455 | JGI IMG/M metagenome (GOLD analysis project Ga0180438, IMG submission 132455) | Hypersaline lake sediment archaeal communities from the Salton Sea, California, USA - SS_3_D_2 metaG | ecosystem: Environmental > Aquatic > Non-marine Saline and Alkaline > Hypersaline >... | reverse complement strand
GGGAGAGTCTTTCTGATGCCAGGGTTTCAAATTCTCCCAGAGGGTGGACCTCCTGTTCCAATCGTTGTATTCGCTTTCTAAAATCGGTTGCATCTCGCTGAGTGGCCAGTCCCCATTCGTCGATGAGATATTCCATATTCCGGTCAATGTATTCATTCACATAATCATCAATGAGTTTCATTCCTCCTCCCCTCCTTCAAAAAACGTGATTTCCTCTGTCAGTTTAGCAACCTGGGTTTCCAGCACCGATTTATGGAGATACAGTCTGTCAATTTCTTCTGTCACATGATCCACTCTCCGTTCCAGGTCACGCAGATCACGGTCTGTGAGGAGTTGCCATTCATCGATGATGGCCTCGAAATGGGCATCAAAATACCTGTCCAATGATCTGTTAAAGGTGGGTATTCTCTCTTCCACCGACTGGCTCAATTCATAGAGGGATCGTACGTATCGGGACCCTCGTTCTTTTGTTTTCATGGGATACATGATCTCACCCGATTTTTTTCTCCTCCTTCTTGATTTTTTCCAGTAACCCTTCCAGTTTACCCAGTTTCACATAGTTTTCCAGACGCTTTAATCGTTCTTCTACCACTTTTTCCCTGGCGAAAATATCTGTTTCCAGTGAAAAATTTTCATCCTCCAGCTCTTTGAGATAATTCAGCTGTTCTGTAGAGAGGCGGGTGAATGGATATCCCTTCTGGGAAACCATGTCCTGTTGCATGAGCCTGAGTTTTTCCCTATCGAGCTCTACCTCCATCTTCCGGGCATCTGTTTTCATCATGCGGAATTCTCTGAGAATGATATAGAAAAAGAACAAAATGATTATGATGATTCCTATGATGATCAATTCATCATTGGAGAGTGTGAAATCCATATCATCCCTCCAGTATGAGCGTGCATTTCTCCAGGCTATCTTCTTTTCCTACTAAAAAGGCAATATCTCCCTTCACCACTCGGGTATCGCCCTTGGGGATCACTATCTCTTTGTTTCTCTGAATAGCTGCAATAACTACTTCCTTGGGAAGATCCATATCTTTGACCAGGGAATCTGCCACTGTGTCGGAAGTTATCGTTACTGCCCGGATGTTTCCCTTGCATTCCTGCAGCACTTTTTTGAGTTTTGCTTCCTCGCTGGGTTTTAACCGGTTCATGATGTCTTCTGATGTCTTGGATAACCGTTCCCTCACCGGAAGTTCTTCCGAAATTTTGGTATAGGTATCCCGTGCTGCGCCCTCCACTCTCTCTGTAACAGGTTTTACTTCCTCTTTCAATTTGGACACGGTTCCTCTGGTAGCATCTTCAATTCTATCTGTAATGGGAGCTGTTTCTTCCACAATTTTACCATATGCCTTAATCACTTCTCCTTTAACTGTTTCTGCAGCCTCAATTGTTTCACTCTTTGCCTTGGTAGCCCCTTTCTTCACTTTTTCTCCTGTCTGTTCAATTTTTTCTGATACCTGTTCTGCAGTCCGGGTAGCCCTCTCCCGCAAATCTTCTGACAGGGGCGGTTTCTTGCTGATGAGAACAGTATCCTCTTCCAGCAGACCCAGAGCAGTCAGATCTTCTGGACTCAATCTGATGTATCCTTCTTCAACCAGTGAATCTGCAAAAAGGGTGACAGTAACTGATGTTCCCACCGATTCATTGGAAATCACCAGTTTGGAACCTTCATTGGCTCCAAGCTTTGAAAGCATTGATGTGTGTAATCGTGCTCTACCATGACTGGGAAAAGCCCTTTTTCGAACTTTAAGTCTTACCTCTTCCATACCACAAGATTATGTTAAAATCTTAAATACTTTGTGTACTCAGTTAGGAATATTATGGAAAAATTCAGTGATGCATCTCATTAGATAGACATTTCAGGGTGAATCAATCCATTCTCATCGCATATGAGTATACCTTCTCTTTCCCTGTCACCACAGATATCCTGATTTTTTACCAGGGTGAAAGTACTTCATACGTTCATTTATCCATGTATTCCAGTCTTATTTTTTGCAAAGAGACAATAACCCTAAATAATTATATTCAGAATACAACACATGAGCAATGAGCACCTATATAAAAAAACTGAAAAGATGTATGAAATCCTGAATTTCGCCCGAACTCATGGGAGAAAAATCGATGACGCTGAAACTAAACAATACGAAATGAAGGGGGAATCTCTTATTGAACAGCTCATCTCTGCTGAATATTTGAGAGAAATTAACAAAGATGGACAACGGTTCTATTCTCTCCAGTCCAGGGGTCTCAATCTCTTTGGAGAAAATCGAATGAAAACCCCAATTTCTCCCGATTTAAAGGAAGAAATTGTGAAAAAACTGGTTAAGGACCTGAAAAAACTGAGAATGAAGCCCTGGGAAGTCATGTTGCATATATTACAATTTATAGGAGATCGGAAATCTATGAATACCGAAGAAATCATTGCTGCATTAAATCAGCGATTTCCCCAATTGAAAGGGCTGTCACGATCCAATGTGTACCGGATCATTCAGCGGTTGAGGATGAAGGGATATATCGAGTATGATAAGATGGTGTATTCAGAACAGAGTTCATACAAACTGGGGGAAAAGGCACCTAATATCTTGGGAATGTCTCCATCACGGGCTCTTCACTCGCTGCGTTCTGTGGAGAAATGGGATGCAGCTATGAAGGAGGTGTTTGCTACTATGGAAGAAGAAAGAATTCAAAATGAAGAAGCACTTTTTACCACCATTGAATCTATTCCAGAAGGATTATCAGCAGAACAGCTGCTCTGGATTCTATACATGCAGGGTGGGGTCTATGAATTGAAACAGAAATTCGATGAGGCTGAAGCTGTGTACCTACAGATGGAGGGACTCGGTGATGAACTGGGTGATGTGAGAGCTCGATCCTATTCACTGAAAGGAATGGGGAACGTGGCATTCAAGCGGGCAAAATATGCTGTCGCTCAACAGTACTATATCCGCTCTCAGAAGGTGGCCCGGGATCTCGAAGATGCTTTATTATCATCTGATATCTTCAACAATCTGGGGTCCTGTTCATTCATGAACGATGATGTGGAAAAAGCTACACACTACTTTACTCAGGCTCTGGAACAGGCAGGGACGGATCAATCCAGAAAAGCCATGATCCTCTGCAATCAGGGCCTGTGTTATGCCCGCATGGAACAGCTTGAATCTGCCAGAGACCTGTGGGAGAAGAGTCTGCACATATATGAAGAACTCCAGAATACAGAAGGGATACACATGGTCAAGCATAATCTCAGAGAGATTGATAGCCGCCAGAAAAAAGAATATCTTGAAGAACAGTTACAGAAAGCCATGGAAACAGGAACTACTGCAGACAAGAAAGCAGCTTACGAAACTCTTGTTCGCTTTCATTTCCGCACATATATGGAAAAGGGAGGGATGTCTTCATGAACCTGGAAGATGTAAAGCATATATCGCTGCGCTTTATGGAAGAACACTATCCACATGAAGCGCCCTATTTCTATATTGCATGGGATATCTTTGAAGAACTCGACAGCACAGAATCTGATTCCATCATGAATTTCAAGGGGCCCAGAGTCAGGTTGAACGGAAATGGCACTGTCATAGCTCCACGCATCATACGGGCATATTACATCCTCTTTAAGACATATGGAGAGGGTATTTATACTCTGGAGGATACCCACACCGCTCGAGCTGCCATGTCTCAGATATTGACGGAAAAAGAATTTACCCTTCACTTCTCCGAGAGGATCATAGACTTTTTCTTTGTTGAAAGAGCCTCCATAGGATGAAAAACATGGAACTATAACATATCTATCCTCTCTCTTTTTTTTCACCTGAGAGAAGAGGGGACCATGTCCATATGCATGTCCATATCCATAGTAATATCAATATTCACATAACAAACCTTAAATAGAGTACACTCCTCTTTTCAGTATGCGAATCTCCAAATTCTATGGACTGGCTATCTATAATTCAAAAGCCGAATATGTGGGCATTGTTAATGATGTGGTTCTAGATTTCGATTCAGGCGAAGTATTCGGTCTGGCTGTCGGTCAGGAAGCCGGAGTTCAGAATATTGCAGTACCTTTTAAAGATGTGGTGGCTGTCAACGATATTATCATCGTGCGGGCTAAGACTCAGGAATAAGATGATAGCACTGCCAGAACTCTTCTCTTGATTTCTTCTTCAAAAGAGGAAGGAAGATTATCCAGCGGGATACTGGCTCCTCCAATGAGGGGATGTCCTCCTGCTTTTCCCATTCCCTTGAATGCATGTTTCATCAGTTGCCCAATGTGGAGCTGTCCCTCCCAGGATCGAGCGGATACATAGAGCAGATCTCCCACAATACCATAGACCAGAACAACATCGATGTGTTCCATTTTCAGCAGGAAATCTGCTGCACGGGATACTGCATCCCGGTATTTGACTGTTCCCACAAAAGAAAAAGCCACATTCTCCACCACTTCCATGTTTTTCACCGCTTCCCCCAGCACCTCTAAAAAATCGGTATCCTCATGGCTCTTTCTCATTCCTCTCATAAATCCCGCTCTTTCAATTCGGGAGAGGAGCTCGGGGTCAATTTTTCCCCTCAGAATACGCAGTGCTTCAATATCGGATTCAGAGACCCCCCTTCTCAAATTATTTGTATCCACCAGTAACCCATAGAAGAGAGCGGTTGCCAGTTTGGAACTGATATCCATGCCGAAAAGCTGTAGATATTCCAGTAGAATCGTGGAGGTGGAGCCTGCATCTTCTCTCACATCGGTAAATGTGGCATTGAATGCAGGGGGAATGTGGTGATCGATAACAATATCGGGAGTAACACTACGAGCAATGGATGTGTAATCCCAGGGGCTGTGATCCACAAATGCGGTGAGATCATAGGAATCAAAATCAGGCAGGTTATCAGATGAGGGATTGATGAGGGTTAAATCAAGTGTTTCTACCAGGATCCTGTTTTCCGAATACCCGATCTGTCCTCCATGGAAGAGATCTGACTGTACCCCTATCTTCTCGGCAATTAACTGGAGCGCAAGTGCCGATGATATACAATCAGGGTCAGGATTATCATGCATGATGATGGCCATGCTCTCCCCCGAACAGAGCACGGATTCCAGAGCCTCTTTTTTTTTATGCTTTTCATAAGTTTTCACATGATGAATACATTCCTCTGCCATGCACCAGCTGCTGGGAATAATCCTGTCTGCTCCTTCCACCTGTTCGGAGAGAATCGTATCTCCTTTGACTACCACAAATGCTGTTTCATTCAGGGATCGTACCAGGGGTAATACGTCTGGAATGTTCTCCAGAATAACAATGACATCTGCCTGAGCAACCCTTGCAGCGATGAGGACCTCCTTGTCCAGTAGATCACCCTGTATGGAAGTATATCCCTTCTGTACCGCTTCCCCGCTGGGATCCACTACCAGGAAATGAGGTTCTCTCTCTAAAAGGTGATAGCCAACAGGACCGCATCCAAGCATCACATACGTGAGAATCACCAATATTTTTAAATAGGGCAGCTTATAACTCTTTCTGGATGAGGTAATGCTGTGAAAACTGATGAACTTTCTGTAATGGAGAACCGGATCAGGGAGCTTCGCCATGAATTGGAAACACTCAATTCTGAAATCAACGGCCTGATAAAGGAGAGAGATGAACGAAATGAGAAATTTTCCGAATTTATAAAGGAAGCACAGGGAAATAGAACCCTGAGAGATGAAATAAACGAACAGATAAAAGAAGATGTTGAACTCCGAAAAAAAGCTCTGGTTGAAATCAGGAAATTAAATAAACGAATCAGTAGTCTCAGGAAGAAAAGAGAAGATATCTATCAGTCCCTTAAGAAAAACAATTTAGAATTAAGGAATCCGGGAGCTATCCAAAAAGAAATAGAAGAAATGGAATGGAAACTGGAAACATCTGTTCTCTCACTGGATCGGGAAAATAAAATGGTGGAAATGATTCGCCAGAAGAAAAAATTACTGGAACCCTGTCGAGTCATTGATACAGCCCGAAGAGAAATGAAGGAAATTTTCAGGGAAAAAGATAAAATAAAAGAAAAATTAAATGTATATTCGAAAAAAATTAACGAAGTGCAGGAAGAATCAAAAAAATATCATGAAAGAATGTTATATGCCTATAAAAGAGCCAATGAAATAAAAACAGAGGCTGATTCCTATCATCAGCAATTTGTGAAGAAAAAAGAAGAACGTGACAAAGTTTATAAAGATTATAAAGAAATTTTAGATAGAAAAAACGAAATTGTAAATAAAATTCAGGAAGATAAAATAAAAAAACAGGTAGAAGCCATCAAGAAACGCGATAAATTGATGAAAACCAGGGCAGAAAAAATCTATGAGGATTTCATGAAGGGAAAACGATTGAATACCGAAGAATTCCGTATCCTCCAGGAAGGTGGCCTGCTTGAATGAGTTGAAATCCAAAAAAGTGCTGATCCTCAGTGTGGACCGGGACAATGATCTGGGGAGAAAGGCTCAGATTGAAGGTCCCATCGTGGGGAGACATGAGGTCATGGATGCTGCCACGAAACTGGGTATGGCCGATCCTACAGATTCTGACACCAATGTATTGTTCAGGGCCATCAAGGTGCGGGATGAATATGCCGAGCAGGTGAAAAAAATCCAGGTGGCAGCCGTCACCGGGGATATTAATGTGGGACTCCAATCTGATGTGAAAATAGGGGATCAGCTGGATGAAATCCTCAAAACCTTCAAGGCAGATGGAGTGGTACTGGTCACCGATGGGCGGGAAGATGAGTTTATCGAACCTGTCATTCGATCCCGTACCAAAATTTTTTCTATTGATCGAATCATTGTCCAGCAATCAGAAGAACTGGAAACTACCTATTTTGTGCTCCATGAATATTTGAGAAATCTCATGGAGGATCGTAAGGTTTCAGGTCTCATTTTTGGCCTTCCCGGACTCTGGTTCCTGGCAATTGGCATTTCTCAATATTACGATCGAAATGAAATTCTATGGATCATGATGGCATTTACCGGATTCTATATTTTCTCCAAGGGATTCGGAATCGATAAGATCCTTTCTGAAGAATTGGCCCCGGGAAGATTCTCTATATTCACCTACCTGGCAGCACTCCTCCTGGTATTCGTGGGATTTTTCAATGTCTGGGAGCATGCGCCCAGCACCTGGCAGGAAATCCAGCTCTTCAGGATCCTCCAGCTGTATATCTATGCCAATCCCTGGATTCCCCTGGCAGTATTTGTAGCACTGGCAGGGAAAACAGTGGATGCCTATGCCCAGCTGGGCTCAGAAGAGGAATCCAAAAAGAAAGACACCACGGTCATGTGGTACTACCTGCGAATCTGGGGATTTGCAATATCTTTATTTTATATGTTATTCCAGGTGGCAAATTATGTGGTAGGTGAAATCTCTGTGGAAACGCTCTACATGACCTCATTAGTGGCCATGTTCTTTGCTCCTGCTATCTGGGTCATTTCCTACCGGCAGGAAGGAAAATCTGAGACAGCACTGGAAGCCAGTAGTTAGAAATCAATGACCTCTTTTCTGACAATTTCCGATTGAGGCAACACTGCTATTCCTGCCTTTTTCCCAATAATTTCAATGAGTACCAGGACATCAGGATCGTCGAGATTCACTGGATTGCTGCAGGCTTCCACAACGGCAGCGCCCACCCTCTTTTCAATATCTTTGCTGGATACGGGAAATCCACGTCGTTTGCATCGGACTGCAAAGGAGTGCTGAGGTGGTAACTTTTCTTCACAGAGTCCGACAACTGTATTTTCAATCTGTGAGAGTTCTGCAGGAATCAGGATATCCAGGGGAATTATCCGGTAGACAGCCGTTGTTTCATACTCCTGGATTTTCTGAGCAGCATCCCGGGACGCTTCAATGAGAAACAATCCTTTATGTCGTGTTTTTATGACTTTACATCCTTCAACTGCCCATTGAACTTCCCACATGGCATCATACTGACGATTGACAGGACTAGTTACGATGAAAAACATATATTCACCAGTGATATCAGTATAAAAAAGATTACCATCTCTTCCTGGATTCTATGCTCAGATGAAATCGGTGAGCTGCAACTGTAGCTGGGTTTCATGGAAAATCATTTCAATTTCCCGTTCAACCAGGTGAATTCTCTGACTGACATATCCAGATATGATGTATTTTTCTTCCAATTCCTTGGCAATTTCCAGGTATTTCTCCACGGATCCTCTGGAGATGGTAAGGACGATTTTTCCTCCACAACGTATACATGACCCCTTCAGGGGTACTCTTCTGTATTTTTTATTACAATTCACACACCTGAAGCTCTGTTTGGAAAAAGAACGAAGATTTCCAATGAGATCGGGAATGAAATGGGATTTTATCAATCGCTCTGCTGTATCATTAATATCTACTGCCCGTATCCGTCGTGCAATTTCGAACTGTGCTGTGATTTTCTCCATCATGGTGGGAAGGGTCTTGTAGGCACTTTCCTGAGGACCCTGTGCAATATCTGTATTGGGATGAGTGAATTTAAACCCCCGGTACTGTTCGAGTGTGCCCAGTCTATCCTTCACCATCTCCACAGAGAATTCAGATGGTGATACGAAGGAAGAAGTGTATAATTCCAGAGGGTACTGAGGAATAATGTCCAGGTCATGGGCTTCTTTATCCACCTCCCGGGGGTCGATCTTGGTGGTCAATACCAGCGGTGCATCCATTTTTCCTCCCCGTTTTTCTGGAAGATAATACTGGGAAAAATTCAGCAGGGCATCCAGAGCCAGAATAATGGCATCCTCATCCCCATCACAATTTCTCCGCTTGGCAGCATGAAAATAAGGATGAGCATACCCCACCCGGGAATCCATGAACCCGATGATCCTTCCCAATACACCTGCCGATGTATGGGGGGCCAGTCCGATCACCAGGTGGCCCAGCAGATCTTTCTCTGTCTCCACCTTATAATGGGCAGGAAGCCCGTAAAATTTTTCTAGGAGCTCATCTATGAACTGGGTAACCCTGATTAAATATGCGATTGCGTTCCGTGAAATCACAATATCCTGAACCATGAGCTCTACAACCTGATCATCATGTTCCAGTGGCTCTCCGGTATAATCGTGGGTATATCCCAGTTCTTTCAATATATCCACTGGTACACCAATTTCCCGGGGAGTAAAATGAGTGAGAGGCATATCGGTGGCATCGAATCGGATGGTGCCATCTTTAAAGACATATACTTTATTTTTTGCCCGCAGTATCCCCTTCATCACTGGTTCGGGGAATTTATATCCCGAAGTCATTCCAATGACTCCCTTGATCTGGTCAGGGAGTGATTCCCCTGATTCTTCCAGTTCTTCAGCAAGGTTAATTTTTCTCCGTGATGAGAGATTCAATGGTCTGTTACAGGCAGGACAGAACTCATAATCAGTTTTCATATGATCCACAGAACATGACCTGTTGGAACAGATTTTAAAAAATTCTGTCTTTGCCCCACATTTTGGACAGATACGCTTATAGGTAATTTCTTCACATACCGGACATTTTAAATTAACGATTTCAGCCTCAATAATCCTGCTGGCCTTCGCCTTCATTAAATTCCTGGTCCTCCCCCCCTGGTTTCCCACAGGGAACAATACATGTACGGGAGGTGACATGACCCTGTACTTACTTTTCTCAGGCCTGCCCATCCTCACTCCCACCGTATACTGGCATTTTATCCTGATGGGAAATCCTGCCATAGCACTGACTGCTTCCATGATATCTATATCTGCATCCGGGTCATATCGTTCTGCATTGAGACACTGGAAAAAAGCAGGGGACTCTATGAGAATGGTGCCCTCTCTCACCCGGTGCGGAACTCCCAGTATTTCCAGGATATCCTTGATGGTATGACTATACTTTTTCCCATCCCACTGTAAGAGGGTTTCAAGTTCTTCTTTTTTTAAATAGTTCCAGAAGTAGGTATATTTGGGATGAAGAGGCACGTTATACTTTTTACTGAGCTCCAGTGCTTCAGATTCAGACACAGTATAGGGGTCAATCTCCACGGGGAGCTCCTGAACCCACCATTCTTCCACATACCCTGACGGCAGAATGACATGATTATTCTGCAGGAAATCTCCATATGAAATCAGGGCATCTCCCATATACAGGATTTCATCTATATCTTCTGTGACCGCCTCTGCTGCTTCATAACTCTCCAGATGGATCACATCCCCGTTGGTCAATTTCACTATGGGTCCCTCGATGGAATCCACAGGTGCTGTGGCAGCGGCTTTTCCCGGTCGCTCGGTCTTAAGCTGGGTTCCCGTGGCTATGAATCCTTTACACACCGACATGGTGGCAGGATGGATGCCCCATGCTCCCAGTCCTGTATTTCGTGACCGGCCATACCTGATGCGAAATCCTCCCCTCCGCATGGGATATGAAAACACTGGCCTGCCCGCAATAACATCTTTGAGATATTTTTCATTCTTCTTGATGGCTCCCTCTTCCTGTGCCATGACCTTATGAAAATCATTGAGCCATTCCCAGCCAGGAATCCCAAATTTCTGCGCATATTTGAAGACTTTTTTGCTTTTCTGAATGACACTCTCAGCCAGGGCCAGAAGGGCTCCTCCTCTCACTCCATTTGTCTCCACCCGTTCCAGGTTCCGGTGTCCAGAGACCTCTTCCTGTTCTGTGGGTTCTCCTGTGATCTCTACTGGAATGTTTTTGAGAGCCTGTTTTGTCTCATCTGGAGAGGGAAAATACTGGAGACGGGTGATCCTATTATACAACTCCATTTCCTCTATATATCGTACGCTTTCATCATCTGTGATCTTGTAAGAATCTAAGTGGAGTTTCTGCCTGATATAGTCTCCCAGAAGTACCACCAGAGCGGCAGCAGTCCCACCTGCGCTACGAATGGGGCCTGCAAAATAAATGGCCAGGTAGGTTGTTCCATCGAAATTTGACTTGATTTTTACCTTGGCAATACCCTCCAGAGGGGCTGCAACAATACCCTCTGTGAGAATTGCCAGCGAAGTTCTCACGCACTGCTCGGCAGTCTTTTCTCCCTGAAATTGAGATTCAATGATGGTATCGATGACTTTCAGTGCAATATCTTCCCGGGAAAATCCCTTCCCATCCAGTTCACGGATAGTTTCTGCAATACCACGGGGACCTACCAGACTTTCCACCCGATCTGCCATATCCTTGGCCCGGGGTATCTCGATTTCCGGTACAGGGTCTTTCCATTGTTTTCTGGCTTTCTGCGCTATCTGGTATTCCTCTTCAAGGAGGGTTTCCAGATATTCAAAATATTCATTGGGTTCCAAAATTCATCACCGTAGTGTGATGTGTCTTTAAATTGAATACAGGGACCTTACAGGGAGTTGGATTTATATTTCGTGTCTTCTGGTAGTCTGATTGTCGCATCCAGCATCCTGCATTGAGTACGGTGGTTCCCCTGTAATTTCCATGAGAATTCACATGGATATGTCCGGTAACGAAGACATCGGGGATATCCTCAATCACCATCAGATCCTCCTCCAGAGGAACTATAGGTACATTTCCATACAGCGGAGTGAGGTGTCTTTTTTTTAACATTTCAATCATGGGCCTTGATGCATCATCATGCTGGGTCTGTTTGGCCAGAAAATCGAAGAGGCTCCCTCCATGGTAGAGAAGAAACTTCACAGAATGGATATCTATGAAACAGGGGTTTCCTGCCATTTCCACATTTTCCATGGAATAGAGGTCTGGGGCATATTCCTCCAGAACGGGAAGTTGCGGTTCTCCCAGTCGGGTGGCATCGTGATTCCCGGGAATCAGGATGATATGAATATGAGAGGGGATGAGCTTGAGCAATTGTGTAAGTTTCACATACTGTTCCTTCATATCGGTGATATCCAGGTCATTTTCCTGACCAGGATATATCCCTGCTCCATCGATGAGATCCCCTGCTACCAGCAGATACTGGATCTTGGAGGCCAGTTCAGCCTTTCGTGAGTATTTCAGATTCAGCCACCTGATGAATCGAAGGAATGCAGCTTCCAGGAAATCCTTACTGCCCACGTGCAGATCAGAGGTTATGGCAACACAGATATCTTCTGTACTGCTGTTCAGGGTTCGTCCAACGGGAATGTCTGGAAATTCCACCTGATCGATGAATATAATATCCTGTCCCAATACACCGGTAATTCCTATGACTTCGTCTTCCAGAAGCATCTGGGCCAGTGCCATCATGTGTTCATTCCTGTGATGAATCAATGCCTTGATAGAATCCTTCTCATCCTCGATGGTCATGAGTATATTACCATTTCGTGTGTGGTAATACTCTGAAATAATGCCCACTGTTTTTACATGGTCCCGGGGTTTCATTTTTTTAACAATAGAAATGGGTTGAAAATCACGCATGCTGGGTTTTACCCTGAACATGCGGGATAATTTCTCGAACCTACTCTGAAACAGGTTAACGAAATCCTTACAGTTCCCTTCAGAAACTGCATCCCGGGTTATATCTCTGAGTATTCTGAAATCATGTTCGATCTCTGGTCTCGTAGCCCTGACAAAATTATCCAGGGGAAGCTTCTCTTTCTTGTAATGCAGCGGATTCTCATCATCCACCTGGGGATAGAAAAAAGAATCGATATGGTCTTTTTGAACGAATACGATATTATGTGTCTTCAGATACTGTATGAATTCATCCAGGCGATCCTGATGAACCAACGATTGAGCAGAACTGGTAGTGAGAAATAACTGATTTTTGTTAAATTTTTCGTTGATTAATTCAATAGATGATGAAGATTCAATCATAGTATCAACTGTAGTGAAATGTGACTTTTCATATTTTTCTACTAAATCTTAATTTATAAATCTTTCACTCAAAAATACTGTTCCCTGATGGTTGAACTCTCCAGCTCTTTCCAGCCGTCATGTCCACTGCTGAGTCTGTAGTGACATCAGTATTTCTTTTACCTCCTTACTACTATTACTAGTACCATAACCATTACGAAATATTCTTAAAGACCTCTCTCTAAAGGAGTGTACTCCATCTCAGGTGGAAAATAAACACATTGAAAAAGGAGGGCGATTCTATGGGGAAAAAAGATATTCGAATTGGGGAACCTGAAGATATATCTAGAGTTTTCAATGAAATGAACAAGATCCAGAAAAACCTCCAGCACATCGAACAGGATAAAAAAATAACTCCTTCTGCTTCAGGATTGGTAAGAGATTCTAGAATCCTCATTGCAGAGGTTTCCGCACTTGCACGTGACGCATCTGGTCTGGTACGTGATGCGTCTGGTCTGGTACGTGATGAAAAAGCACACAAACAGTATGAATCTATCCTTGAAAAGGAAAAAACTTTTCGGAAAACAGCATCTACCCTGCTGAACAATGCTCAGAATATTATAACATCTGCTGAAAAGGAAGATGTGTCTGGTCTGGTACGTGATGCATCTGGTCTGGTACGTGATGCATCTGGTCTGGTACGTGATGCATCTGGTCTGGTACGTGATATCATTAGATTGATGCAGTAGTACAGGAGCTATTTATTTTTTTTCTTTTTTTCTTGTATATTTTTAGCGCTTTGTCCATAGTAGTTCCTCCTGATAATGAAAAGAACACCTGCAGATACTCCATACCCTACTCCCCACAAAATACTCTTCATCACAGAAAAATATGCTGTGCTACTCACGGTCACAAAAAATAATACTGCCCAAATCACTTCAGGTACATACAGAGTAGTTCTCCTGAAAAGTGCATATGCAGACAGGAGAGCAATCACCGATCCTGAGAGGATTCCCATGCCCCACAATAAAAGCACATTTTCACATATCCATCGGGCCTTATGTCCATGGAATAGAAATTCATAAAGAAAATACCCGAAAATGAAAAGAGCTATGAACATGGGAATAAGATAGAAATAATAGGCATTCTGTGGATTTTTCTTTACCGCCCTGTATATCTTCTTACTGCATACCCATACTCCCTCTGCTGTTACCACCATGAATAACCCATTCATCACCCATAGAGTCTGTGCTGCTTTCAATTTTGTGTCTTCGATTTCGCTTTCGAGAGCAGGGATATCTTCAGGTTCCCCCTCTGTGATCCTGGATTGATATCCAGCCAGGGCGCAGAGCACATATCCCCACCATGAATCATCCTGTGTCTCTTCCAGTAACTCCTGGGTAGGATACATGTAAGGAGGAACGACACGGAACCCGTATTTCTTGAGTATCTCATATATCTGGTCTCCTTCTGCGAGGTGAGCAATAACATAGTTGAGTGAACAATCGCTCTGTTCAGATAGTATGGAAAGCATGTGCTGCACTGTTTCATATCCACACACAGATGCAATCTCATACACACAGTATGTTCCTTTACTGTATTTCGCATAGATCAGCGCTTCCTGATAGTCTGTCAGTCCCAGTCCATAGGTATCTTCAGTAATATTCACTGTGGTATTGAACTGTCGTTCAAATGTTTGAAAATATGACTCCCTGTTGGGTATATAAGAATTCGGGAGGGGTGGGGTAAATATACGGGATACCCTTCCTTCGAAATAATTGGCCATCCCCTCCTCCAGGTACCGGGGGAAATCTCCGATATGAGAATGAGTGAGTTCGTGGGCTAAAAAGGTGGAAGGGTAGGAAGCTGTATTATTGATGAGAACTCTCATTTTCCCCCCGCCCAGATATTCTGCTGCTGCCCAGGTATCTTCTTCCCTGTCCAGGGCAATTTCAATAGTTTCATATCTGAGGGGGATACCGGTCTCTCGTAGATAGACAGGAAACATATATTCGATGAAAAATTCAATATCTTCACGGAAAAGGGCTGCTTTGCGGGGGTAGGTAATCTCGAAAAAATAGTCCTCGAAGGGATATCTGTCTGTCTGCACATCTCCGTAATCGATTTCCTCTTCAGGGACATATGCCAGGGTTATCCTGGTATCCTCAGAATACTGGTATGAGAACACGGTAGCATCCTCCCGGTATTCAACAGAGGGTTGTGGAGATGAACGGGATGTTGCCCTGATATCTGTAAGGGGAACAGAAAGAATGAATTGGGTGGAGTCTGTGAGATTTACTATGTTGTAAACGTATTTGCCAGTGAGAGGTTTTCCTGTGGCATGTGTTGGATACCAGTACGAGATGGTAAAGGTGTAGGGTCCAGTCAGCGAGGTTCGAAACTGTACCGTCAGAGTCCGGTACAGATGTTTTCCGATGATGATATTCTCTCCCACCTCGAAATCCAGATCCCCCTGTTCGTCGAAAATTCGCAGATCTGCATAGGATAGGGAGAGAGTCAGGGCATCGAACCTGGTGAGACCCTCTTCAGTGAGATAGTAGGTCTGGGTTACCGATACAGTCTCGTTCCCTATATGGGGAGTGACTTCATAGATAGTTTTTGATCCGGGACCCCCTGTGGAAGGTACGAGAAGGAATAAAAAAAATGCCAGGAGGACGTACCTTTTCATGCATGGTACTCCCTTCATCTGTATAAAAAGGTTGGGCTCTATCATTGCCGTGTGCTTTACTCCCCAAAAGGATCAATATATCCACCTGTGATACTGTTCTTTTATGCATCCATTGACCATGCCTATATCCTTCCTGTCAACATACGCGTACAGGAGAGGATCTTCTCCGGACGCAGATGAGTACATATCACATCCTTTAGGAAATAATGTACACATGACCCAAATGGGGAAACAAATTTATACCGCCATGCCTTCTTCATTGTATGAATTGTGAAAATCATCCCGATAGGATTGCATTTGCTCAATGCTCATCCTGTGGAAAATCCTTATGCACTGAATGTGCAATCCAGCGAAGTGGACAATACTTCTGCAAGGAATGTTTGGGAATACAGACTGCATCGGGAGTCACTGGTGATATCGATTCATCTCGATTGATCATCCCTGCGCTGGGATTTGGACTCCTGGCAGGAATTTTATCTATTACTCCTGTGATTTCAATGTTGAATTGTGTGTTCTGTTTATGGGTCGTGCTCTGTGGAGGGTTGACTGTCTATGTGGTGAAACGGTTTTACTCAATACCTGGTAAGATTCCCACTATGAAAGCCGGATTGGCAGGAGCCATAACTGGAGGGATTGCAGGTATTGTTACCAGCATTCCCATGCTCATCTCCCGTGAAAGTATAGAAACTATGACTCAGGAAATTCTCAATCAACCCGAGTTTCAGGAACTGCTGGAGGGAGCTGGATCGACCTTCGAAGAATCCATGGGGCAGTTCATCGTGTTGTTTGTCATCGTCAATATTGTCTTCTTCCTGCTCTTCGGTGGACTGGGAGGAATCATATCCAATGAGATTACAAAGTAAGGTTATTCTACTGATTGGAATCTGGTGTTTACTCATTTTCCTCACTCCTCTCCTGGCTCGCTTTTATCCGGTAGCAGGTATCTATCTCTATGTGCTCTTTTCTCCCCTCTGTCATCAGATTCCTCAACGAACCTTTTTCCTGCTGGGTCTTCAACTCCCTGTCTGCGCACGATGTACTGGAATCTATCTCGGGGGATTTGCAGGAAGTTTTTTTGTCAGGCCACAACCCCCCTCACCCTGGATTCTCACAGCAGCCCTTCTTCCCATGGGTATCGATGGAATCACTCAATTATGGTATAGAGAGAGTACAAACTGGATACGCTTTGTGACTGGGTTCATCGCAGGAAGTGCAGTGATATTGTACCTTTATCCGGGACTATATTCATGGAAAAATAGATAGAATGCCTGCAGAAGATACTTTCATGTGTGAAAAGAAAATAAGATATTTCCATTTTTCATAGGGAAACATCTAATTACAGAGAAAAGCGTGACCCTGGGTCTGGGAGATTCCCACTATCAATCCTGGCGTGTGACTGCTACTTTTTTCATTTTCTGCTCTTTGCAGGGTGCATCTCCCAGAATTTCCACAATCTGGACTTTATCGCCTGGTTTCAATCCTGCAGGCATGCAGGTATCTGCCTCAGAGCATCCTTCACAATCGGGAGCATATGTCACGCTCATTCCTTCGAAAGCAAGACGGGATTCTAAAAACATAATAATTTCAGGCTCCGATACCTCCACCACTGTTACTGTTCCTCCCAGCAAACAAGGGTGAGTAATATCTCTCACCTCTATAATGGTGTACCTTCTCCCCCGTTCAAGATTATGAATGCAGGTGTTCACAAATCGACATGTTTTACATTCTTTTGGAGTTTTTCCTTCATGAATAAAGGTAAATCCTTTTTGTGCAATACTGGTAGAGACCAGGGTAATCATTGTATTACTCCTGTTTTTTCAGCCAGGGCTTTTGCTGCTTTCCTGGTCAGCCCATCCTCCCCCAGAATAGTGTACCGATCCCTGAGGGTATGACAGATAGTCAGAGCTTCCACAATTGTTTCATCATCGACACCCAAATCCTGTGCAGTAATGGGTGCACCAATGAATTTTAACACGTCTCGCATGGATTTCCAGTCTGCATTATGCAGGTACATCATCATGATGGTGCCCACGCCACTCTGTTCACCATGATAGGCTTTGCATCCCAGGAGGTCCATGGCATGAGAGAAAAGATGTTCTGATCCCGACGCAGGCCTGGAACTTCCTGCAATACTCATGGCCACTCCTGAAGATACCAGTCCTTTCACCACCAGCCGTGCACCCTCTGGAGGTGCTTCCCTGATCACCCGCGCATTTTCCACTGCCAGCTTTGCACTCATCATGGAAAGTGCAGCAGCATATTCACTGTAATATTCACCTTTTAATCGATGGGCCAGCTCCCAGTCCCGTACTGCTGTGTAATTGGAAATAAGATCCCCACACCCTGCTACCAGCATCCTGTGAGGGGCTCCCTCCACCATGGCCATGTCTATGACAATACACAGCGGCGCATGGGCTTTCTTGGATTTTCCCTTCTCTTCTGCTTCTCTGGATAGTAAAAATGAAATTGCCTGAGAACTCAGGCTGTCATTGGATGAAGATGTGGGAACACTGATCCAGGGTAGATTGGCCCATGACGCAGATAACTTTGAGGTGTCCATGATTTTTCCTCCACCCACCCCAATGACTACATCGATACTCTCTTTTTTGAGTGTTGTTTTAATTTCTTCAATTTTGTCCACGCTGGACTCTTTTACTATGAGTACTTCTGCTTTAATTTCTTCCTCAATCTTTGAAGCACCAATCTTGTATGTTTTTGGACCAGTGATGATAAGAGGATTGTGAAATCCGAATTGGGTGATCAATTCACCCACCCGTGACAATACATCTCTTCCCAGGAGTACTTCCCGTGGAAACTCCATTAAATGAACATCCATATGACCACATCCTCGGGTGGAATCAAAGGCTAATAAAGTTTTCTTTTCTCTATTATCTTCCTACAGAAAGGTTAATGTCTTTATTTATCATTTTCTTACATATTTTTTCCTAAAAAATAATTGCACTCATGATACCTCATTATCTATGCAAAATTTTTTTCTCTTATCCCATCAAAAACACTATGCCCACCAGAGCACACACCACTGCTATCCAGTGACGGAGCTCCAGATGTTCTGACAGCAGGACCCGTGCAGCAATGAGAGTGATAAATGGATAGAGATTGGAAAAGGCAGTGACAATAGATACCAGCCCATAATGGAGTCCTATATAGAGAAAAAGGCCACCCACACAGAAAAAACTCACAGAAAGCTCTGCCTGTATGTCTTTCCAGGAAAATGAAATCTTTCCATCTTTACAATACCAGTAGGGGATGAGAGTGGCAGGACCAACAAGAGCATATACTCCTGCATATGTGAAATGCCCCACCAGGGTGATTGATGCCTTCGCTATGACTGCCTGTATCCCCCAGATGAACACACTGATCAGAGCGTAGAGCAGCCATCTATTTGAGTTGTGAATGGATTGCGATGATACAGCTGTTCTGGGTCTAAAGGAGAGGAGACACACACTGGCCACGATTAAGAGTATGGCACAGAATTGAAAGATAGTGAGAGGATCCTTTAAGAATACTACCGCCAGAATAACGGTGATAAAGGGATATGCAGCAGTTATTACTCCTACAATAGAAATCCGTTCTCGATTCACAGCTTCATAATAGAAAATGTACCCTGTAGATGCCATAAAGGTCGCCAGCACACTCAGCCCGATTCCCTTCAGAGGGAGTGCAGTATCTGTATGAAAAAGCAAAAAGGCTCCTCCATAGAAAAAAAACATATTAATAGCCAGCAACAGCAGCATACGGGGCAATCCCAAACGACTCACTCCCGTTTTCGTAAATACCTGTCCAATTCCAAAAAGGAGTACGGTGAGGGTGATCCATGGAATCCATACTGGCATCATCGATGGGCATTCTTCCCCTTCTTTATAAAGGTTCCATCTGGTGATAACAGGGCCCAGGTAAGGGAAAGAAGTTAAGAAAGAGGAAGAGAAAGAGGAAGAAGAGAAGAGAATCTACCGATGAAAAAAGTGATAGAGAGTATGTATGAATACATATTAAAGTAATCCATCAATCATTCATCTGTGATGTTATGAATTACACACGGGATGAATCTGTATGTGTTGCTCGTTTATATAAAGGTGAAGAATTTCTGGAATCAATTCAAACACTCTGTAAAAGAGAATCCATTTCTTCTGGAAGAATTCAGGCTATTGGTGCAGTACATCATGCGGTGTTAGGATATTTTGATTCAGAAAAGAAAAAATATGTCCATTTTGAATGTGATGGTGAAGTCGTTTCCTGCATGGGTACCATTGCCACAAAAAAGGACACTGGAGAAAAAATTATTCATGCTCATGCGGTGATTGCAGACAGAAAGGGAGGATGTAAGGGAGGACATGTGGTCCGGGCGGAACCCTCTGTGACTCTGGAAGTAATCATTGAAGAAGGTCCTGCATTGTTCAGATCTCTGGATGCAGAAACAGAGCTGTATCTACTGGACCTATGAAAGACTTGGAATCATGTAATCTGTGTGAATGGCGATGCAACGTTAACCGACAGAAGGGTCAGCACGGGATCTGCGGAATAGGCATACCTCAGATTGCAACTTCCATGCTGCATCCAGCTCCTCCCGCAAGTTATGATGCCTTTCTCCTGGGCTGTAATTTCCGATGCCTGGGATGTCAGAATTACACCACATCCATGCTCCATGAACATGGAACATATATTTCTCCCCAACGGTGGGCAGAACAGGCAGATGCTGCCCTGGCTTCACTGGAAGCGAAGGAAATGGGGGCTGACAGACTCTTTTTCACCGGTGGTGAACCCACCTGCTCCCTTCCCTGGGTGGAAGCTGTTGCAGAATGGTCCACTGCACCCATCAACTTTGATACCAATGGGTTCATGACCACCCCATCACTGGAACGTGTTCTCTCCATCTCTGATTCTGTCACCTTCGATATTAAAGCAGTTACTCCAGGTATTCATCGATTGTTGACAGGTACTCCTGTTGAGCCTGTTCTTAGAAATTGCACCTATATAATAGAACATGCTCCTGAAAAAATATATGAATTCCGGGTTGTGGTGTATCCTCACCTGGTTGAAGAAGCAAAAAAAATTGCAGCTTTTCTAGTACAGATTTCAGAAGATGCACCTCTCCATTTCATCGGATTCAGACCCAATTTTGTACTTGATTCATTACGAGGAGCCTCTTTGCAGGAAATGCACGAAGCTGTTTCATTTGCTCAATCTACAGGATTACATCATGTTACCTGGTCAGGAATCCCTGATATTTCTGGATTGGCAGGATCAAAAGATAAGGATATCTATGAACACCTGAGTCTGTTGGCTGGATGTCGAAAATCGGGTGAGAACAGAGCATGCACCTGTGCATGGGAAGAATGCCCACTCCGTACATATACTCCTGTCCGCAGGACCTAGAGTCTATTATATTCTACTGAATCCCCTCTTATCACTGCATAATTCCCGTATTTGAGAGCCCCAGGATTGATAATATGGGTAGTACCAATAGTATCTGTCCCCTGTGCTGTATGAGCATGACCGCAGAATAGAAATTTGGGGTGAAGAATGTCTATGAGGTCATTGACCACTCTGGAACCCTTTTCCTGGCCATCTTCAACACTCACTGCTGAAACAGGTGGTGAATGAGTAATGAGGGCAAATATCTCATCTGGAATTGTGCTCAGATCCAGAGAGTCAATGATGGTTGATCGTGAATACTGGAGAACATATGTACCTTCATCCTGAATTTCAGTGAGCTCCCCCCCAAATCCAGTTATGAGGAGGTCCTTGCTGGATCCAGGGGGTGAATAGATGCTCTTCTGGAATCTGTGTGCCGACATTCCGGGGGGGCAAAACTGGAGAAATCTCTTTTCGGGGGCATCCATGTTTCCTGGCACTGCAAAACTCGGAATGGAGAGAGCATGTAAAAAAGAAAAAAAATGGGTATAAAATTTTTCATCTTCTCTTACTTCAGCTGTAATCCCATCTGTCATTCGAGGAGCTCTTCCATCTTCCTGAGCAGCAAGCCATTCATCTCCTCTGGCATATCCCTTGACGATGTCTCCTGAAAAGAGAATGAAATGGGGAGCAATTTCCTTGATTTTTTCTTTGAGCAGGGGAAGAACATGGAGCGATCCATGAAAATCTGAAAGTGCCATTACAGTCAGGGGTTGATTTATATGGTGATTCTGGTCCTGATTGTAATTTTGATCTTCATTCTGACTCAACGCACCCTCTCCTTCACCAGCAGGGCTTCTAATGGAGTCTCTTTCAGGTAATCAATAGTTTTTTTCAGTTGGTTGACAGCATCTTTATAGAGAATTTCACCTTTTCCCTTTGTGGCCCGAGTGGGAGTTCCCACCGTACCGTCTTCTGAAAAATCAATAGTATCATACAGCACTTTTGTCCCATGAAGGGGAGGTGACCATTCCGTGGCTGAATCTTTCGCTCTCTCCATATGAACCAGCTGTTCATATAAAAACAAATTGAGTGATGTCTCACCGGATCCTGCATGAGCATCTTCTTCTTTTGAAGCTTTCCACCATTCAAATATTCCCACAAATACTCCCTCTTTCCGCATGTTCATGGCTACACTCATCAGAGGAAATGTATTCCCTCCATGTCCATTACAGATGATGATTTTTTTTATGCCATGATACTGAAGTGATCTGCAGATATCCAATACATAGTTCTCGAGAGTATGAGGTGAAACCCATAAGGTTCCTGGAAACTGCCGGTGATGTTCAGAATATCCCACAGGAACGGTGGGAATCACCAGAGCTTCATCCCGCACTCCATAGGCAATCCTATCTGCAATCATATGGTCTGTTCCCAGGGGATTATGGGGTCCATGTTGTTCTGTCGATCCCACAGGGATGACAGCAATGGTATCTTCTGTGAGCACATCTTTCAGGTCAAACCATGACGCTTCTCTGAGAATCATTTCTACCACCGCTTTCCCATTCATTAGGTAAATAAAAAGGTTACAGGAATATTAATTTTCATGGCTCAGTATTGTCCGGCAGAACAGATCCCTAAAAAGGATGCCGTATAGCAGATATCACCCTCACATTTTATGTACTTCTTCTCAATCATGTAGTACGATGGACCAGCAAACATTGAAGAATATCCTCAAAAAAAAAGGAGCTGATCTTGTAGGGTTTACCACCTGTAAAGACTACTTTTCTGAGTATACCTCTGCTGTGATCATAGGTGTATCTGCGCTTCATATGTATCGCCTGGAAAAAAAAGATACACTGCAGGCCATGAATGAACTCATGGATTTTATCAATGTGTCTGCCCGACAGCTCTTAATACAGGAAGGATACGGCACCTGGGGACCCCTGTTTTCCCAGGAAGAATTTTCACATTCTCAGAATCAGAATTTTGTCCCTCATAGGGAACTGGCCATTCGGGCAGGTCTGGGTATATTGGGAAAAAATTATCTGTTGGTGACTCCCCAGGTTGGTCCCCGTCTTCAACTCACCACCGTGTTGACCACCATGCCTCTTGTACCTGATCCCCCTCTCCCCTCATCATTTTCTCCCTGTCACAGATGTACTGCCTGTATTGACCAGTGTCCCCAAGATGCACTCACAGATCATCTTCATCAGGAACGGTGTACAAAATGCTATAGATGTGCTCTGGCCTGTCCGGTGGGTGAGGATTTTGAAATCATCCAGGAATTTGTAACTCCGGGAACCAGTATATGGACCATGCGGTAATCTCATATGGTATTATCTGCCTCTTTGTCTGGTAATCCACCGTGAAATAAGGTTAAAAAAAGCGCCTGGCAAAAATTCAATGATTTTTCGAAAATATCTTCGCCGTGCATGAATGAAACAGAAAATGCATTCATATATTTTATTTTTTAAGGGAATTGTATACTGTTCTGTTCCATAGAATATGGGTATCCCTTTCTTTTCTATTCTTTTGAATGCGCCCTTCTTGAACAGCAATGCAGACCCTTCTGAATCCATGATTTCCTCTATGGGACAGGCGTTCACCTGAATCACTCCATGTTCAACACAGTCATCAAGCACGTCTTGACCCAGCTGAGAGCGGGTGATAACATAGGTGTGTCCCTGTGGTGATTTCAGAGATTTAGCATCACCACATGATATATCTGCTAACTCATTTGAAAAATCAGCACATACGGTACATCGTTCTGGTGCATAGAGCAGAGGGAGGAAGTTATAACATTCCTTCTCCAGGAATTTTTTATGTCCATGGATATCTCTCACCCTGAATCCTCCTAAATACTCTCCACTACGATATGCAATATCCTTCACATCAGATGTTTTAATATTCAGAGCCCTCAAAAGAAATGCAGTCGCTTCCTGTTCCATATGAACCCAGCAGAAGAGTCCTATCAGCAGGACGATCTTCTTTCCCACTGGAGTTTTCTGGAGTTTTCTCATTCCATGCATCATACAGGGGAGTCCCACCACGGCAATGCGGTTCTGGGGAATTTTGTGTAATGAATCTTCAAGGGATGTGATCTGATATTTTGTCTGTGCACTCTGTTCCACCTCTTCTGTTGAGGTGGCCAGAATATAACGGGTGATCCATGGCTGGTCAGCATCGAAGGTGACTACCAGAGCACCATCGATAATATCTGCTTCCAGTAAATATTTCAGCATCGAGGTGACCGCCCCTCCTGAGGTTGCTGCCTTCCGTATCTTCTCTTCAGTTGCATATGCACTATAGGAGTTGATGATCCACCCCATTCCCCTGTGATAACGGGCTGTATCACAGAGTGATGCACCGTGTGATTGGAGATCAATTCCCCTTCCCGGACAAACCTGCTCACATAATCCACAGTTAATACAGGTTTCTCCTTTCTGTGCAGGAGGAGTGCTCTTCATGATGATACAATCCTGGGGACAGACTGCTGCACAGCAGCCACATCTGGTACAGAGAGATGATTCAATGACCACTGGTATAGGTGCTGTCATATGCTTCCTCTCTCTGGGAACTTTTTGCCATATATTCTTCTAACGTACATCTTATAGTAGCTGGATTACCCGCTGCTACCATGTTGTCTGGTATGGACTTTGTCACCACAGACCCTGCTCCTAAAATTACATTGTTTCCGATAGTGACGCCAGGCAGAATAATACACCCCATGCCTATGAAGGTATGATCTCCAATTACTACTCTTCCTTTGGTCATGGTGGATAACCCTTCAGTGGGGAAATTTTTTGAATAATCATGAGAAATAAGTAGTGTTTTTTTACTGATGACTGAATGAGATCCAATTTCAATTAAATTGGGGAAAAATGTATCAAAATTAAAAAGTGACGTGTATATGATGGTACCTTCTCCTATGCGTACTCCTATCATTCTGAGTATCCTCTTTTTCATACCAAGATGCGCATGAAAGAACATTCCTATACATTTGCGTATGAATGTATACATGGTGCTAAAAGACCACCATCATCTATAAATAAATTTCGATTCTATCTTTATATAGTTTTGAATTTTATCCTTTACAGTAAGCCATACCTGGATAATATACTTTCAGATAACAAAATCAATCATAGGTTAGACAAGATAGGAGATGAATAGATAACGGTCTTCATGGTGATTCATGAAATTTTCTGTATTGTTCTAAGTCACCCTTCCACTTCTTCCCCTGTATTGGCCATTCATACTTGGGGTTTCGTGGTTTACAAATAATTTCCTCCACCACCAATCCATCATCTTCAAACAGATCCACAGAATTTGAAGATCTCATCACACATGCCGTGTCCAATCCCACGAAAGAACCTGCACAGGCTATGATGTTCTCTCCTTTCTCGCAGATACCATGATCTGTTGCCACCAGTGTGGATAGCATACACACACCCACTCCTGAAGAAATACAATACATGATATTTCGGATAATATTTTCCGGTGTCAATGTGTTAAAGGGGGCCCAAATATTGTGGAAAGGATCTGTTCCTCTCACCATGGTGCAATGATTTTCGATTTTTTTCACCACATCCTGGTCAGATATTCCAATGAGAAGGTCACCCATTCCTGTATTTTTCACCCTGGATCCAGAAGCAGAGGTCACCACGATGATATCCAGACCCTGGAGGATGTCGATGGCTTTTAACGCACTGAGGCCGGTCTCTGAAGCTATTATGACTTTTTTTATACAACACTCTTCTGCTCTCTCTTTTACCAGGTTCAATACTGTTTCTGTGTTTTTTTCACCACAAAAATCAAAATAATAGATAGATCGTGCAACACCTTGTGTCATATCATCACCTTCTTTTCTACATGGTTGAAAGTATATAAATGCTCATGTGCATATGCTGCAATCGAAAGTATAGTGAGATTTTACCACAAAATATCGGATGCTGAAGAATAATGGTTCTCATATACCTGGAGTGCAGTACATATCTTTTTAAGAATTCATAGCTTTTTGGGGTGTATCTGAAAAAAATGTGCAGAAGGTGTGGAGGATTTACAATATGACTGTCTATCACCTAGTACAGGCACGTGAAAAGGAGGATAATATATGCTTTTTTTATGGATAATGGTGTTCAGTCTTTCAGGAACTGCAGGTGTGCTCTTGACAGCTGCTACCTTCCTTTCATTTCCAGAAAGAATACAAAAGATACTCTTACCCTGCCTGATTTCTTACGCCACTGGAACACTTCTGGCTGCTGCTTTTTTGGGGCTCATTCCCCACGCACTGGAACATGCGGATGAATCTGCTGTACTGGCCACCGTATTGGTGGGTATTCTCTTATTTTTTCTTCTTGAGAAAATTGTACTGTGGCGGCACTGCCATAACCTGGAATGTGAAGTGCACAGTGCTGCTGGACCCATGATCCTCATTGGAGATACTATACATAATTTTGCAGATGGTGTGGTGATAGCGGCCAGTTTTCTCTTTTCCATTCCTCTGGGTATCGTCACAGGCCTCTCTGTCATTGCCCATGAAATCCCGCAGGAAACTGGGGATTTTGCAATTTTATTGAATAGTGGATATGGAAAAACCAGAGCGCTTCTCCTGAATATTATATCCAGTCTGAGTACTGTTCCTGCTGCAGCAGTAGCATATATTGCATTAGAGACTGCAGAAGACCTTATTCCCTATGTTATGTCCATTTCGGCTGCCAGTTTTTTGTATATCGCTCTGGCAGACCTTTCACCCGAACTGCACACTGCCACTCAGTTGAGTCATGCTCTCCGACAGTTCATATTACTTCTCGCAGGTATTGCCACAATCCTCCTGGTACTCTATTTTCATCCTGAATAAATACTCAGAAACTGAGTCT